>Ga0065165_1000621_pt1 | contig 51523 bp, 49 predicted proteins | sample AraplaMF_Cvi_mMF_FD_63813 | JGI IMG/M metagenome (GOLD analysis project Ga0065165, IMG submission 63813) | Arabidopsis root microbial communities from the University of North Carolina, USA - plate scrape MF_Cvi_mMF (version 2) (version 3) | ecosystem: Host-associated > Plants > Roots >...
TGATGGAGCCGCTGGGCTACATCCCGCCGGCCGAGTTCGAGGCCAACTACCATCGACAACGCGCCGGTCAGGCCGCGACCGTCTGACTTAAACCAACAGGCCTCCGCAATTGCCGGGGCGATTCAGGTTGCGGTTCTCCACCCAGTTGTAGTTGATGGGTAGGTCGCCGTCATCGAGGTAGCGCGTCAGCGCCACCCAACGCTTGAGGCTGTAGTCGATGGCCCGCGCGGTGGCTGAGCCGTCGGGGACGCGCTGGCGTTGCTGTCGCAGCCACTGGTGGAGGGCTTAGGGCGTCGCGCAGTTGCTGGGCATCGAAAGTGTCGAGGTCATCAACAATCACGAGACGTGATGCTTCCCGGCGCAGACCGAGCTGCCCATCGGCAAGTGCCGCAATGGACGCGGAGCTACAGCAGCGTGATGACGCCAGCCTCGCCGACGTGCTGCCAGGGTAAGCCCAGCACCAGAGCATCGAACTAGGTGCGGCTCAGGCTCAACTAGCCGGTCACGTCGCGTGGCCACACGAAGCGCCCGGCGTTCAAGCGGCGGGCCGCCGGCCACACGCCGATGCCGTCATGCAGAAGCACCTTCATCCGGTTGGCTCGACGGTTGGCGAACAGGTAGGCGTGGTGGGGCGGGCAGCACCGAAGACAGCGGCCACGCGCCGCAGGGCGGCCCAGGTGCCGGCTCGCATGTCCAGTGGCTCGACTGCCAGCCAAAGCGTGTCGACCCGGATCAACGCAGCATCTCGCGCAGCCAAGCGGCGCAGGCCGTAGCGCCACTTAACGGCCAGCGCACGCGGACGTGGACAGCACCGCGCTGCAGCTCCAGTTCAATGGACTGCGACGGCTCAGATGGCGGGACCTCCGAGACCACCGACACGGGGACGAAGGCGGGCGAGCTGCGAGCCTCTCCGTCGTCGGCAGCAGGCGCCGCCACTTGTGAACGAGATTGGCGTTGAGGCCGTAGCTCACTGCCACCTGGGTCACGGACGCGCCTGGGGCCGCGCATGCAGCGATGACTTGCCGCTTCAGCTTTCCAGCGTGCCGTCGGCGGCGGGCCGGGATGGTTTCTGACATGGTGTCCACTTAACTAGTTTGGTGGGCACCATCCTGGCTGCCGGCCACGCGCCGTTCAAGGTGAGTTGGCCGGACGGATACGGTAGACCGCCAGCAGGTCGGCCCGTCTCTTCCCGTGATTCAAGATCATCGCGCACCCTCGAAGGCCCACCGTCGCGACCCGGTGCGAATGTCCGCGGGATCGAGGGCTGTTCAAGGCCAACTGAGTCTGAGACGGCTTGCCTAGGAGAAGGGCGCCGCAATCCGCTGCTGGCTGCAAGATGCCAAGGCATCAATGTCCGAGACATCGCCGCGGATGTTCAGGGTTTGACATGAGTGGCCCAACCCGGCTTGCCGGGGTGGGTCCAAGCTGAGCCGCGAGCGACGGCCTGCCGACGCGAGTCGGCCCGAGCGACTGGTTAGGCCGCCCCTTCCAAAGCCTGAAGTTCTTTGGAGCTGGACTTCTTCATGACTTTGCACCATCTGCGAGTGTCGAAGAACATCTTCCAGCATGCGACTGCCTGAATGAACGGAGACAGAAGAAGCGTGAGCGCGATCCACAACCAAACCGTCTTTTCAAGCCGATACGCCTGCCACGCGACCAAGAACAGAAAGGAAGCCCAGCCAGCAATAGTCAGCATTGCGACGCTCTCGCTCATCGTCCCGACGACTCCACGGTTCATCGCGATCCAAATGAGTCCTCCATAGAAGGCGGCAGCGGCAAGGACAATCGCCCACGCAACGCTCATCAGTTGTGCTTCCGTGTACGTGGGACGACTAGGTTGCCCGAATTTCATGCCTCGCTCCTCGATGATGCTGTTGGCCTAACGTGTTATCGGTAGATCGTTAACAATATGCGCCTAACATTTGAGCATGCGACCCTACCGCCGAGCAACGCCTGCCGAGCGCGATGCTCGTCGTGAGCGGCGGGTGGGCAGAGCGTCCGATGGGTCTCAGACTTTATTGGCACAGAACAGTGGTGTCCCGCGCCAATGAAGTCTGAGACAACCGTCCGGGGGACGCAGGCGCATTCTTTCGCTGCGAAAGTCTGAGACTGCGGACCCTGGGAGGGTCACTCGCGAACAACCACGGCTGCGATGTCTGAGACAGCCTGAACGGCCGCTTTAGGCTGAAAGCGGTCTTCCGTCCCTACACTGTTGCCCTTCACGAGGAGGAACGCGTGGCTCACTACAGCAAGCGCCATCGGTCGCACGGCCCGATGACAGCAGGGAACTTTGAAGAGGTGGTGTCCGGCCTGCTCAAGGACCTTCGCACGGAGCCGGGGTCCGTGGACGACGAGCATTGCCAGGTTTCCGTGACTAACGGGCACTGGAGCGTCTCTGCATTCGTCTCGGGGCTGATAGTGTTCGACAACTTGGACCTGCTCGAAGGCGTTCCCTCCGGTCTTCCGGAGACCCTCTACCTTCGAGACCTTCCCGACGCTTCGCTGAGGGAACTATGGCGCGCGGTCCTAGCGGAAGATGAGGCAGCCCTCCTTTCCTTCCCGTGGAGCAACGAACAGGATCCAGTGTCGCACAAGCGCGATTTCTATCGGAGCTGAGCCGCTCGTGCGACGCGCCAGAGACTGATGGCAGCCGGACCGCTTCAGGCAGAGTGCGGACTTTCGCATGGACTACAGCAATGCGCCGGACTCAAGGTTGAGTCGGAACGGGCGCCAACCCCCTGGCGGGTCCCATTCGGCACTACCCTGCACCGACGAGCCTTGGATGCCATGCACGACTACGCCGTCAATTGCGAGCCCTACGGCTCGCCAAACTAACTGACCCGCAGAATCGAAGCGGAGAAGTTCAGACGCAGAACTGACCAGCACCGATCGGCCAAGCCCGCTTGAGTCGATGTCCGCGGCAGAAAATATGTGCCCGAAATAGCCGTCGAGCGAGTGCGTGGCAATATCACCCGTGGTGGGAGACACGACCGCGATCTGCTTCCCATAGCCAACATACACGACGTCACCAACGCATCGCACGTCGCGAAAGCACGAATGACCGAGGTCCTCGAATATGTCAATTCGCCAGCGCTCATCGGCGTTTCTGCAGACTTCAACCACCGCGCCGGGCAGTGTATGTCGCAGTGAAGGGGAGCCCAGCGCAAAAGTGCCGGCGTACGCACTAAACCAGGCGACTTCCGCGTCGACGAAGGCTGCTCGCATCTGCATGAGCTGAAGTCTATGGCAGCGCGACAGCCATTGGCGAAGGTCCGCTTCCGCTGCATAGCTGCCGTTTCGACGTGCCATGTGTCTCGGACTTTAATGGCATGTCTCAGACATTAATGGCGCAGAACAGAAAAAGCCCGACGGACTTCATTTATGCCCGACGGACTTTATTTGTTGGAGTCAGGGTCCGAAGGAGATCTCCCCCGCTCACTCCACCGTCACACTCTTCGCCAAATTCCTCGGCTTATCCACATCCGTCCCCCGCGCACATGCCGTGTGATAGGCCAGCAGCTGCAGCGGCACCACGTGCAGGATCGGGCTCAGCGCGCCGTAGTGCTCCGGCATACGGATCACATGCAGCCCTGCTTCGCTTTCAATACGCGTGTCCCCGTCCGCAAAGACAAACAGTTCCCCACCGCGCGCCCGCACTTCCTGCATGTTGCTCTTAAGCTTCTCCAGCAGCGTGTCATTCGGCGCCACGGTCACCACCGGCATTTGCGCGGTCACCAGGGCCAGCGGCCCATGCTTGAGCTCGCCGGCTGGATAGGCCTCCGCATGGATGTAGCTGATCTCCTTGAGCTTCAGCGCACCTTCCAGCGCAATCGGGTAATGCAGCCCGCGCCCGAGGAACAGCGCGTTTTCCTTGCGCGCGAATTCCTCGCTCCATGCAATCACCTGCGGCTCCAGCGCCAGCACGGCTTGCACCGCCACCGGCAGATGCCGCAAGGCCTTCAGGTGTTCCGCTTCCTGCTCCTCCGTCAGATGCCCTCGCGTCTGCGCCAGCGCCAACGTCAGCAGGAACAGGCCCACCAATTGCGTGGTGAATGCCTTGGTCGAGGCCACGCCGATCTCCGCGCCGGCACGGGTAATGAACGCCAACGCGCATTCACGCACCATGGCACTCGTGGCCACATTGCACACCGTGAGGGTGTGCAGCATGCCCAGGGAACGTGCGTGCTTGAGCGCCGCCAGCGTGTCGGCCGTCTCACCGCTCTGGCTGATGGTCACAACCAACGTGCGCGGGTTCGGCACGCTGTCCCGGTAACGGTATTCGCTGGCAATCTCCACGCTGGTCGGGATCTTGGCAATGCTCTCCAGCCAGTACTTGGCCGTTGACCCTGCGTAATAGCTGGTGCCGCAGGCCAGGATCAGCACGTTGTCGATGTCCTTGAACACGCGGTAGGCGCCGTCTCCAAACAACTCCGGCGTGATACCCGTCACCGCGTCCAGCGTGTTGGCAATGGCCACCGGCTGCTCGAAGATTTCCTTCTGCATGTAGTGCCGGTACGGGCCCAACTCGGCCGCGCCACTGTGCGCATGCACCGTGCGCACATCCCGCTCCACATTCTGGAAGCGGCCAGTCGAGTGCCCCCGCGCCGTGATCCAGTAGCGGCCCAATTGCAGGTCCACCACGTCGCCCTCTTCCAGATAGACGATCTGGTCCGTCACGCCAGCCAATGCCATGGCGTCCGATGCCAGGAAGAACGCGCCTGCGTGCTCATCACGCCCCACGCCCAGCACCAGCGGGGAACCTTCGCGCGCACCGATCACACGATGCGGCTCGTCACGATGGAAGACCGCAATCGCATAAGCCCCCTTCAATCGGCCCACGGCCTGCTGCACAGCATCCAGCAAGTCGCCCTGATAGAGCAGGTCGACCAGGTGGGCAATGACTTCCGTGTCCGTCTGGCTCAGGAAGACATAACCGCGGGCCTTCAGTTCAGCGCGCAGCTCGTCGTGGTTCTCGATGATGCCGTTATGCACCAGGGCCACCCGGCCCGGACCTTCCGGCGCCTGCACGCCAGGCCCATGCGAGAAGTGCGGATGCGCGTTGTGCACTGCCGGCGCCCCATGAGTCGCCCAGCGCGTGTGTGCGATGCCGGTACCGGCTGCCACGCCATCCTGGGCAGCCAGGGCCTGCAGTTCCGCCACGCGCGAAGTGCTGCGGGCGCGGCGCAGCTGCCCGTCCTGGTGCACGGCCACGCCGCAGGAGTCATATCCCCGGTACTCCAGGCGCTTCAAGCCCTCGATCAGGAATGGAACGATGTCCTTCTGGCTGACGGCGCCGACGATGCCACACATGGAAAACCCCCTCAAATTGCGAATGGCGGAATGCTAAAGACGGGTTGCTGCAACAGGCTTTCGAAACATCGACCAAAATGGAGTTTCCTATCATCAAACCGTCGGGTCGGCAGTTTCTTTCATAATCAACTCCATAATGCAAGAATCAATAACCCTGGACGCACTCGACCTCCGCCTCCTCGACCTCCTCCAGGCAGACGCAGCGCTATCCAACCAGGCCCTCGCTGACCGCGCCCACGTCTCCCCAGCCACATGCTTGCGACGTGTGCGCAGGCTTGTGGAAAGCGGAGTGATCGAAAAACAGGTGGCCCTTTTGTCTCCCGACAAAGTAGGCAGCGGCCTGAGCGCCTTGGTCGAAATCACGCTCGACCGTCAGGGCGCCGAGCATCTGGATGCCTTCGAAGCCCTGGCCGTCCAGGCGCCGGAGATCCAGCAGTGCTGGCGCGTGGCGCCTGGGCCGGACTTCATCCTCGTGCTGCAGGTGCCGGACATGCCGGCCTATCACGCGCTGGTGCAGCGCCTCTTCACGCAGCAAGCCAATGTGCGCAACGTCAAGGCGTTCTTCGCGGTCAAGCGGGCCAAGTTTGACCCGCGCATCCCTCTGCCCCAACCCAGCGCCTGAGCGCCCGGGCCGGGGCAACGCCTTGGCTCAGCGCTTGAGGATCAGCAGACCCTTCAGGTATTCGCCTTCAGGGAAGTAGATGGTCTGCGGATGGTCCGGCGATGCGCCCACGCGGTCCATGATGAACCCATCCACGCCCGCATCCATGCCGGCGCCCGCCACGATCTTGTGGAACAGCTCAGGCCCCACGCCGCCCGAGCACGAGAAGGTGAACAGCAGGCCGCCCGGCTTGAGCAGCTTCAGGCCCAGACGGTTGATGTCCTTGTAGGCCCGCGCGGCGCGCCCGGCATGTGCCGCCGTCGGCGCGAACTTGGGCGGGTCCAGGATGATGGCGTCGAAGCTGCGGCCTTGCTTCAGCATGTCTCGCAGCGTCTGGTTCACATCAGCATCCAGTGCCGTATGCCGCGCCGGATCAAAACCGTTGAGCGCCACGTGCGCCGTGGCCCGCGCCAGCGCCGGCCCGGAAGAATCGACACTCACCACCTCGGTCGCACCACCCGCCAGCGCGGCGACTGAGAAGCCGCCGGTATAGCTGTAGCAGTTCAGCACACTCTGGCAGCCATAGTGGCGCACCAGGTCGGCAAATTTTTTGCGGTTGTCGCGCTGGTCCAGGTAGTAGCCGGTCTTGTGGCCCTCGGCCACATCCAGGCTCAGTTTCCATTCATGTTCGGAGATCACCACCGCGGTCTCGCCCTCGCCGCGCAGCCACCCGGTCACCGGCTCCAGGCCTTCCAGCGTCCGAACGCCGGAGTCCGATCGCTCGTAGAGCCGCGTCAGGCCCGTTGCGGCCAAGAGCAGGTCCGCGATGACGTTCTTCCACTTCTCGGTACCGGCCGACAGGAACTGCGCGCACAGCGTGCTGCCGTAGCGGTCCACGATCAAGCCGGGCAGGCCGTCCGCCTCGCCATGGATCAGGCGCACGGCATCCGAGGCAATCGGCATCCGGCCGCGCAGCGCAATGGCGGCCTGGATCTTGCGCTGGAAGAACGCTTCGTCGATGCGCTCATGCTCATCAAAGCTCCAGGCGCGCACGCGGATCATGGAGGTGGGGCTGAAGGAGGCCCAGCAGAGGAACTTGCCTTCAGCCGATTCCACGCGCACGGTTTCACCAGGGTCGGCCTTGCCCTTGTCGATGGAGCCCTGGAACACCCACGGGTGGCGGCGCAGCAGCGAGCGGTCCTTGCCCTCGCGGAGACGAATCACTTTCATGCAGCGATTGTCCCTGATACGGCCAGGCCAAGTCAGCCGCTCACCTGCTCAGGGCGGCCGTGTACATGAACTTCGGCCGGCCCATGCGGGACTGATCGGCATGAACGCGCAGCCACCCTCCCCAGGCTCGGACCGCTATCCGGCCTTCCTACGCCATGCCCACTGGGCCTCGGCCCTGATGGTGTTGCTCGCCTATGGCAGCGTCTATGCGCGCAACTGGCTGGAGCGCGGCACAGCGGAGCGGCTGCTGGCGGTGCAGTCGCACTTCCTGCTGGGCGTGCTGCTGCTTTTGCTTGCCTTGCTGCGTATCGCGGTCAGATGGCGGCACAAACCGCCCGGCATCGTGCCTGCGCCGCCGCCGCTGCAGCAACTGGCCGCCGGCACGACCCATGTCGCGCTGTTCCTGTTTCTGGTGGTGCAGCCGGCGCTGGGCATCGCCATCCAGCTGGTCTCAGGCCGAGGGATCGGCTTTCCGCTGGTCGGCCAGGTGCTGCCCGGCGTCTCCGTTCCGAGCCCCGATACGGCCAAGGCACTCGCCGGTGCTCATGTGTTCATCGGCGAGCTCTTCATCTACATCATCGCCCTGCATGTGCTGGCCGCGCTTTGGCATTGGAAGTTCCGGCGGGACAACACCTTGCAACGGATGCTCTGACGCCATTCGAGACCCAAGGCCATCGCTGAGGGCCTTGGCCGCGTTGGCATCGGCGGCAGATACCGCCGGCCACTTTCGCAGGCGGATCACGCGTTCAATCAGCGCGCCCGCGGCCCCAGGGTACCGAAGGCCCAGCCGATGTTCAGGCTGAACACGGGGGTGCTTTGCTTCGCGCCCCCCAGTGCCTTCCATTGACCCACCCCCACCTTCACGCGCAGGCGGTCCTTGGGCTCGCGGCCCTCCCACTGCGCCCACACCTCGCCCTGCGTCACCGCGCCGCCGCCCACGGCCACGCCGCCGCCGCCCGCCGCCCCCACCATGGCTTCGGCCCCCACGCGGAAGCCGCCCGGCAAGCGGGTGGTCTTCGCGCCCAGGCCGAACATCCCATAGGAGAAGGCGCCGGCCTTGCCGAAGGCCGCACTGCCGGCCTGCGCCGCGCCGTACCAGGGCCCGCTGAAATCACGCGCCATGCCGATGCCAAGCCCGGTGACAGCCTCCTTGGTGCCATCCTTGAACTGGAACTCCTTGAACCTGGGCATGCTCAGGTACCAGTCCTGCTCCCGCACCGTGCCGGATTCCAGCGGCGGCGTATTGAGCACCCGGGAGCCCTTCTCCAGCGGCAGCGCCAGCGACGCCCGCACTTGCATCGAGTCGTAGTGGCCCCAAGGGGCCTTGAGGTAGCTCGCATCCAGTCGCAGCGTCGGGCCCCAAGGCGTGATCCAGCGCAGCGTGGGGCCGGCCCTGAACAACCAGCCGTTGCCCGTGTCCAGGTTGCCGCCGCCGCCAAGGCCCGCGGAGAGCTGGCCCCCCACGCGCAGGCGCTGGGAGATCACGCCCCAGTCCTGCCCGGCATTGGCAAAGATCTCCATGTAGCCGTCCGTGCCGCCCGAGGCCGCGCCGGAGGCCTCCAGGCCCCACCACGACCCGCCGTTGCCGAAGTACTGCCGCAGGTCCGCGCCCGCCTTGCCCTTGCGCCCCGTCACCGACTGGCCATCCCGCGTGATGCTGCCGCTGCGCGGCTTTTCCACGCCGGCGCTGAGCGCGATTTCATCGAAGCCCATGCCGGTACGGTCACCGGCGCGGCCAAACAGCCCCGCATCCGATGGCGAGAAACTCAGCAGCCGATCCATGCGGCCCAGCGTCAGGCCCCAGGTGGTGTCCTTGATATTGCCGCTAGGGAAGCGCACCTGCGTGACCCCGACGCCGGCATACCAGTTCCCGAACTCGCCGCGCAGGGACACTTCCGGCCGCACCATCAAGCCGCCGCCCGGGCGCACCTGGTCTGAACTGACGCCGCCGCCAGCGCCGGCATAAATCCCGGTGGCCACGTGCCAGTCCTGCGTCAGCCGCCAGCGGCGCTGCACGGTGAAACCCGCCGTGAACAACCCGCCGTAATTGCCTTTGGCTGCGCCATAGAAGGTGGGGCCCAGGCCCCAGTCCTCGTTTACCGCCACCATGTAGCTCAGGCCCAGCAGCGCGGTCTTTTCACCGGTGGGCATCTTCAGCGGCGTCCAGTTGAGCTCAAAGGCCGCCGGCCGGCTGTCCGTCGCCGTGACAGGCACATCGGCACTGGAGCCCCGCGCCGGTGCAGGCTTCATGACCGGCGCAGCGCCGCCACCGGCTTGCGCCAGCCGCACGGTCCGCAGCGAAGGCGAGCCCCGTACGGCCGATGACGACGACGCCACCCAGGGCGATGGCCCCTCGATCGACGACAGGAGCGCCGCATCACGCTGGCTCAGCCCCATCGTCTCGGCCTGCGCGTGGGTTTGCACCTGAATCTGCGCCTGGACCTGCGTGCTGGCGGCAAGCAGGGCCGAACACACCAGCAATGGGCGTCCAGGAAAACCTGCGCGCTCCGACGGGCCCAGGAGGGACCAGCTGCAGGCAGTGGAGGACGGTCGGCCCGGTCGGCGAGACATCGGAGAACGCATCGGGATTGGCATCGAACAGTCGCTTATTTCTTCTTGGCGCGCGGATGCGCCGCGTCATAGACCTTGGCCAGGTGCTGGAAGTCCAGGCGGGTATAGACCTGCGTGGTGCTGATGTTGGCGTGGCCCAGCAATTCCTGGACACCCCGCAGGTCCCCGCTGGATTGCAGCAGGTGCGAAGCAAATGAGTGGCGCAGCATGTGCGGGTGGACATGCGTGGGCATGCCCGCCTGCAGCGCGCGCTCCTTCAGCCGAGTGCGGATCTGGCCGGCACTCATGCGCCGGCCGCGCTTGTTCACCAGCAAGGCGGGTTCGCCCTCATTGGCCCATTGACCGCGCACGGCCAGCCAGGCCTGGATGGATTTGAGCGCCGGCGCCCCCAGCGGGACCGCGCGCCGCTTGGAGCCCTTGCCCAGGACATGAGCCTCCTGGGCCTCCGGCGCAATCCAGCCCACCGAATCGGGGAAGTAGCGCAGATCCAGGCTGACCAGCTCGGAGACTCGCACGCCGCCGCCATACAGCAGCTCCACGATGCAGCGGTCCAGTGCCTCGCCGACCGGGTCCGCATTGGGCGCCTCGAAATCGGCCAGGCGCACGGCATCGTCCACCGCCAGGGCCTTGGGCAAGGGCCGCCCGACCTTGGGCGGCCGCAGGTCCACGATGGGGTTGGCCGTCACCAGCCCGTTCTGCCCCAGCCATCGGTACCAGCCCCGCCAGGCCGACAAGATGAGCGCCAGCGTGCGCGGCGCCAATTGCGTCTGGTGCAGCTGCGCCAGGAAGCGACGCGCCTGGTGCGCGCTGAGCTTGAGCAGCGGCACGTCGCCCGCCGCGGCCAGCGCGGTCAGGCGCTCCAGCGCCTCGGTGTAGAGCGTCAGCGTGCGCTCCGCCAGGCGGCGCTGCACACGCAGGTGGTCCAGGTAGCGCTGCTGCTCGTCAGTCAGCTTGGGCGGCTGCATGCGGGTCCGCGTTCAGCAGGCGCGACAGCGCGGCGCTGGCGATCTCGCCCACGCGCGTGAGGAACTCGGTGCCCATCTCCGCCGTGTAGCGGGTCGGGTCCGGCGAGCCCAGCACCAGCAGGCCAAACGGCTGTGCGGGCGACCCGGCGCTCAGCGGCACCAAGGCGAGCGACGCCACATCCTCTTCCAGCCAGCGCGCGGCCTCGAAGCCGGAGTTGATGCCGCAATACGGCTGGTTCAGGCTGCTCACGAAGGTCTTCACATCGCTGCTGACCTCGGCCGCGAACGGCGTCAGCGCATGGCTGGCGTTGACGTTCCACAGGCGAAGATTGGCCTGGGGAATGAAGAACTGGTGGCGCAGTTCGCGCAGCAGCACTTCGGGCAGCTGCGTGTCATCGCGCGTGAGCATGAGTGCCAGCGTCCAGCGGTGCAGCCGGTCCGCAATGGCCACGTTCTCCTGGCCGTTGCGGATCATCTCGATGATCTTGTGCTCCAGGCCGCGGATCTTGTCGCGCAGCAGCTCCGCCTGGCGCTCCTGCAACGACACGGCGCGCTGGCCATGCGGATGGGAGATGCGCACATTGGTCAGCAACTCGGCGTGACGCTCGAAGAAGCCGGGGTCGTTCGCCAGGTAGTCGGCGATGTCTTGTTCGGTAATGCCCTCGATGCCGCTCACAGTTCGATTTCTCCTTCAAAGACGGTCTGCGCCGGGCCTGTCATGTAGACCGACGCGTGGAGGCCCTGGCTGATGCCGGCCCATTCGATCCGCAGGTCGCCGCCATGTGTATGGACCTCCACGGCTTCGTCCAGCCAGCCCAGCCGGATGCCCGCCACCACGGCGGCGCAGGCGCCGGTGCCGCAGGCCAGGGTCTCACCGCTGCCGCGTTCATACACCCGCAGCTTCACCTCGGAGCGGCTGACGACCTGCAGGAAGCCGGCATTGACCCGGCGTGGGAAACGTTCGTGCGATTCCACCTGCGGCCCGATCAAGGCGACCGGCGCATGCGCCACGTCGTCCACCCGCTGCACCGCGTGCGGATTACCCATGGAGAGCACCGCCACCTCGGCGGACATGCCGTCCCCCAGCGCCAGCGGCCAGAGTTCGAAGCCGTTCTCGCGCGAAGGGGTCAGCCCCTCGGCCTGGAACGGCACCTGCGGCAGGTCGAAGATGGGCTCGCCCATGTCCACCGTCACCCGGCCGTCATTTCCCAGGCGCAGCTCCAGGATCTTGTTGACGGTCTGCACGCGCACGGTGCGCTTGTCCGTGAGCCCCTTGTCCACCACGTAGCGGACGAAACAGCGCGAGCCATTGCCGCAGTGCTCCACCTCGGAGCCATCGGCGTTGAAGATGCGGTAGCCGAAGTCCACGCCCGGCGTCTGGGAGGCCTCGATGACCAGCACCTGGTCACAGCCGATGCCAAAGCGCCGGTCCGCCACATGGCGGAGCTGCTCGGCCGTCAGGCGCATGGGCTGCTGCGTGGCGTCCAGCACGACGAAGTCGTTGCCGGCCCCATGCATCTTGGTGAAGCGCAGTTTCATGAGGGGATTATCACCGTGGTCCGTGACGGCCGGGCAGCCAGCTGCGCCTATTCAGCGCTGGTAGAGCGACGGCTCGCCCGGCGGGCGGGTCTTGAAGCGCTTGTGCACCCAGAAATACTGCGCCGGATGCTCCAGGATGCGCGCCTCCAGCCATTCATTGAAGCGCCGGGCATCGGCTTCCAGGTCGCCACTGGGGAAGTGCTCCAGCGCGTCATAGGCGGTGACGCGGATGCCCTGGCCCTTGGGCAGCATGGTCACCACCACAGGCTGCACCACCATCTTCATGGTCTGGGCGATCTTGGCCGGCGCCAGCAGGGTGTTGGCCGGCACGCCGAAGAAGGGCACGAAGGCGGAATCCTTGGGGCCGAAATCCATGTCCGGCAGGTTCAGGAACCCGTAGCCGTCCCGGATGTAGCGCAGGATGCTGCGCACGCCTTCGTGCCGGTCCGCCAGCTTGGTGGTGCCAAAGCGGGAACGGGCGCGGCGCAGCGCCAGGTCGAAGGTGGGGTTGCTCTGGCGCTGGTAGATGCTGCAGCCGGGCTTGGCCTGGTTGAGCATGATGGCCGGCGCCACCCAGTCCAGGCCCACGAAGTGCGGCATCAGCCACATCACCGGGCGGTCCACCTGCTCGGACAGGCGCATGTTGCCCTCCACCTTCATCAGCCGCTGCAGCCGCGCGGGTGAGGCATACCACAGCAGGCCGCGCTCCAGCAGGCTGCGCCCCAGCCAGCCAAAGTGCTCACGCACGAGCGCTTCGCGCTCGGCGAGCGGCTTGTCCGGAAAGCACAGCTCCACGTTACGCAGTGCCACTCGGCGCCGTGAACCCGCCAGCCGGTGCAGCAGCCCGCCCAGGCCCCAGCCCAGCGCGGCCAGCCAGCGCAGGGGCAGCCAATGCAGCAGCCACAGCAACCCGATCAATGCATATGTCGCCAGTTTTCCCATCCGTGCCAATTCCGTTGCGCAGCACAGGGCCGCCTTTTTTCTATAATGCGTCCGTCGCCGAGTTAATCTGGACAACTTGCGGGGCGACTGACAAATGCCGCTAAAGCGTTCGCCGCCTGACTCCCAGCACGGCAACGCCCGTAGACTGAACACAGGAGTTTAAATTGGCGAGCGATTTCCTCTTCACCTCGGAATCCGTGTCCGAAGGCCATCCGGACAAGGTGGCCGACCAGATTTCCGATGCCATCCTGGATGCGATCCTGGCACAGGACCCGCGCTCCCGCGTGGCGGCCGAGACCCTGTGCAACACCGGGCTGGTGGTGCTGGCCGGTGAAATCACGACCAACGCGCATGTCGACTACATCCAGGTCGCCCGCGACACCATCAAGCGCATCGGCTACGACAACACCGAGTACGGCATCGACTACAAGGGCTGCGCGGTCCTCGTGGCCTACGACAAGCAGAGCAACGACATCGCCCAGGGCGTGGACCAGGCCTCTGACGACCACCTGAACACCGGCGCTGGCGACCAGGGCCTGATGTTCGGCTATGCCTGCGACGAAACGCCCGAGCTGATGCCCGCGCCCATCTACTACGCCCATCGGCTCGTGGAGCGCCAGGCCCAGCTGCGCAAGGACGGCCGCCTGCCCTTCCTGCGCCCGGACGCGAAGAGCCAGGTGACGATGCGCTATGTCAACGGCAAGCCGCACAGCATCGACACCGTGGTGCTGTCCACGCAGCATGCGCCCGAGATGTCGCTGGGCGACAAGATGAAGCCCGAGTTCTACGAGGCCGTCATCGAGGAAATCATCAAGCCGGTGCTGCCCAAGGAATGGCTGCAGGACACCAAGTACCTGGTGAACCCCACCGGCCGTTTCGTGATCGGAGGCCCGCAGGGCGATTGCGGCCTGACCGGGCGCAAGATCATCGTGGACACCTACGGCGGCGCCTGCCCGCACGGCGGCGGTGCCTTCTCCGGCAAGGACCCGACGAAGGTGGACCGCTCCGCCGCCTATGCCGCCCGCTATGTGGCCAAGAACATCGTGGCGGCGGGCCTGGCGCGCCAGTGCCAGATCCAGGTGGCCTATGCGATTGGCGTGGCCCGCCCGATGAACGTGACGGTCTACACGGAAGGCACCGGCGTGATTCCGGACGAGCAGATCGCCGCGCTGGTGCGTGAACACTTCGACCTGCGTCCCAAGGGCATCATCCAGATGCTGGACCTGCTGCGCCCGATCTACGGCAAGACCGCCGCCTACGGCCACTTCGGCCGCGAGGAACCGGAATTCAGCTGGGAACGCACCGACCGCGCCAAGGGCCTGCGCGCTGCCGCAGGGCTCTGAAGCGCGACTGCGCAACTTGTCACGACCCGCACAGTAAAGCCGTCAAAAGCGGGCGTACTGCGCGCGCCAACCCCGGCAATACCCCTCACTCAGGGCCGCTAGCAGCGGCCCTTTTTCATTGGGCCATGGGCAAAATTCGGGGATGCATGCCGCCCCGACTCCGCTGACCATCCTCATCGTCGATGACCAGAACGCCACCCGTGTGGCGCTCACGGCCGAGCTCGACCGCGTGGGTCATCGGGTGCTGGAAGCGGACAGCGCGGAATGGGGCCTGGAGCTGTTTCGCCGCTATCGCCCGGACGTCGTGCTGATGGACGTGGAGATGCCCGGCCATGACGGCTACTGGACCGCTCGCGAGATGCGCGCCGCGGAGCCCGGCGGCTGGACCCCCATCATCTTCCTCTCCCAGTTCAAGCAGGACCTGGACATCTGGAAAGGCATCGAGTCCGGCGGTGATGACTACCTCGTCAAGCCGGTCTCGCCGATGATCCTGCATGCCAAGCTGCGCGCCATGCAGCGCCTGGCCCAGATGCGCCAGCGCCTGGTGACCATGTCGGAGGAACTGCGCGCGGCCAATGCCCAGCTGGAAGAACTCTCCAGCGTCGATGCCCTGACCGGTCTGATGAACCGCCGCGCCCTCGATGCGCGCCTGCAGCAGGAGCTGGACCTGGCCCGTCGCGAGGGCAAGCCGCTCACGCTGGTGCTGTGCGACGTGGACCATTTCAAGCGCTACAACGACGCCGCCGGCCACGTTGCCGGGGACGCTTGCCTGCGCCGCGTCGGGCAGTTGCTCAAGGAGACCTGCCGCCGCCCGAGCGACTGCGCCGGCCGCTATGGCGGCGAAGAGTTCGCGCTCATCCTGCCCAACACACCGCGCTCTGGCGCCATGACCTATGCACGGGCGCTGATGCGCACCATCGAGCTGTCGGCCATTCCGCACCCGGATTCCCCCACCGGCCCAAGCATCACGCTGTCTGGCGGCATCACCACCTGCCTGCCCGATGAAAGCACAAGCGTGGAAGGCCTGATCATCCGCGCGGACGAAGCGCTCTACAACGCCAAGTCCACCGGCCGCAACCGCTTCTTCAGCTTCGAGATGCAGATGGACACGCAGGAGCAGAAGTCGGTCATCGGAAAGACTTGATGCCTGGCGGGAGCCAGGCATCACGCTGAAGGCCTTGCGGCCTGCTGCCACAATCTGGCAGAGCCGGATGTAACGTCCAGGATCCCCGCGTTTTGCCTTCCGCCCGATGCCAGTGATCGACCACGACGCGCTGCGCCGCCACGCCATCGCCCGCACGCTGTTCAAACCCACGACGCTGCTCAAGGCCGTGCGCCGCCTGGGCTTCGTGCAGGCCGACCCGATGCGCGCTCCTGCCCGCGCGCAGGACCTGATCCTGATGCACCGGGTGAAGGACTACAAGGCCGGCGACCTGGAGACGCGCTATGCGCGGCTGCCGGTGGATGAGGACTGCCTGGTCAACTACGGCTTCCTGCCCCGTGAGCACCTGGCGCTGCTGCACCCGCGCACGGCACGCCGCGTATGGGATGATGCCACCCAGGCCCGCGCCACCGAACTGCTGGCGTTCGTGCGCCAGAACGGCCGCACCCATCCGGCCGATGTGCTGGAAGCCTTCAGCCACCACGGCCGTGTGACCGGCGCCTGGGGCGGCGAGCTCAACGCCAGCACGCAGCTGCTCGACGGCATGCACTACCGCGGCCTGCTGCGCGTGGCGCGGCGCGATGCCGGCACGCGCGTGTATGAAGCCATCGAGCACCCCGCGCAGGAGGAGAGCCCCGAGGCCCGCCGCCTGCGCGCGCAGGCGCTGCTGGACCTCGTGGTGGCCCTGTATGCGCCGCTGCCAGCGGCCAGCCTGGGCTACCTGACCTCGCTGCTGGGCTATGGCGCGCCCCACCTGCGAGCCGAAGCGCGCGCCGTGTGCAAGGACGCGGCGTCGCGTTACGGCCATGCGAAGGTGGACGGCGAGCGCTGGTTCTGGCCAGCGGACGAGCAGCCGGCCGCCCGCCGTCACCGCGTGGACATGGAGCAGCTGCGCTTCCTCGCCCCGTTCGACCCGCTGGTGTGGGACCGGCGCCGCTTCGAGCGGCTATGGGGCTGGGCCTACCGCTTCGAGGCCTACACCCCTGCCGAGAAGCGCACCATGGGGCACTATGCGCTGCCCATGCTGTGGGGCGACCAGATGATTGGCTGGGCCAACCTCAAGGTGACGAACGGCCGCCTCGTGCCTGCACTGGGCTTCATCGACAAGCGCCCCCGGGACGCAGCCTTCCGGCGCGCGCTGGAAGAGGCGCTGTACCGGACCTCCGTCTTCCTCAAGCTGGAGGACTGACCCGCGCGCTTCAACTGGCGCGCAGGATCTGCTCGATGTCCGCCCGCGGCGGCGTGCCGAACAGCCGGCGGTATTCGCGACTGAACTGCGAGGCGCTTTCGTAGCCGACCTGATGAGCCGCGCTGGCCGCGTCCAGGCCCTCGGCCAGCATCAGGCGGCGGGCATGCTGCAGCCGCAACTGCTTCTGGTACTGCATGGGCGAAAAACTGGTGAGCTGCTTGAAGCGCTGATGAAGCGTGGAGGGGCTCATGTGGGCCACCTCGGCCAGCTGCTCGATGCTCAGCGGCTCGTTGAAGCGCCGCGTCAACTCGTCGATGGCGCGCGAAAGCCGACGCGTTGCGCTGTCCTGCTGGGCCAGCGAGCGCAGGCGCGGGCCCAGCGGGCCGGTGAGCACGCGGTAGAAGATTTCCCGTTGCAGCAGCGGCCCGAGCACCCGCTGGTCCTGCGGATTGTCCAGCAACTGCATGAGACGAAGCCCGGCGCCCAGCAGCGGCGCATCGACGGGCGCGACATTCAGGCCACTGTGCGGTTGGGGCGACGCATCCGAGCTCATCGGCCCCACCTCCAGCATCAGGTCGGCCAGGGTCTGGGTGTCGCAGCTGACGCGGATGCACAGATAGGGTTTGTCCGGCGTGGCGTCGACCACCTGGCCGCGCGGCAGCATGGTCATGGACACGAGCAGGAAATGCAGCGGGTCGTAGAACAGTGTCTCGTCCCCCAGCTCCACCTTCTTGCGCCCTTGCAGCACGATGACCACACCGGGCTCGTACAGGGACGGCCCCTTGGGCGTGGTGTTGCAGGCGCGGATGAGGTGCAGGCAGGGGATGGCGCTCTGGTGGGAACCTTCACCCGGCACGTGCCGCAAGGTGAGGTCCACCATCTGGGCGCGCAGGGCTTGCAGTTCGTCAGCCAGAGGGAGGGTGGTGGGAGCAACCATGGCCTGAATTGTGCAAATAGAACGCGCGCATGCACAGGGTGCGCGCAAGGGGTCTGGAGGATTGGGCAATGACGGGCGAGCTTTGCGCTGGTGACAAGGGGGGCCGGATTTCTAAGCTGTCGGACATCGCAGTGATCACCCCCCAGGTCACCGCGTCCCGTTGCCACCAAGGAGTGCCGCCATGACCGTCTTCACCCGCGAACCCCTCAACCAGCTGCCCCAGGTGCCACGCCGTCGCCTCGGCGCCCATGGCCCAGACGTCTCCGCGCTTGGCCTGGGCTGCATGGGCATGTCCGACTATTACGGCCCCGCCGACGACGCCCACTCGCTGGCCGTGCTGCACCGCGCCCTGGACCTGGGCATGAACTTCCTGGACACCTCCGACATCTACGGCGTGGGCGCCAACGAGCGCCTGCTCTCCGGCGTGCTCGTGAACCGTCGGCGCGAGGTGGTGCTGGCCACCAAGTTCGGCATCGTGCGCAATGCCGAAGGCCTGTCCAGCGGCGTGGATGGCCGCCCCGCCAATGTCCATCGCTCCTGCGACGCCAGCCTGCGGCGCCTGGGGGTGAACCATATCGACCTGTACTACCTGCACCGCGTGGACCCGCAGGTACCCATCGAGGAAACGGTGGGGGCCATGGCCGAGCTGGTGCGCTCGGGCAAGGTGCGGCACCTGGGCCTGTCCGAGGCCTCGGCCGACACGATCCGGCGCGCTCACAAGGTGCACCCGATCACCGCCGTGCAGACGGAATATTCGCTCTGGACGCGCGATGTCGAAGACGAGATCCTCCCGACCTGCCGTGAGCTGGGCATTTCGCTGGTGCCTTACAGCCCGCTGGGCCGGGGCTTTCTCACCGGGGCCATCCGCAGCGCCGACCAGCTCGCGGCGGATGACTGGCGCCGCATGAACCCGCGCTTCCAGCCGGCGCACCTGCGGGCCAACCTCGGGCTGGCCGATGCGGTGGCGTCACTGGCAGCCGACCACGGCATGACGGCCGCGCAACTGGCCCTGGGCTGGCTGCTGGACCGCGGGCCGGACATCGTGCCGATCCCCGGGACCCGCAGCCTTGCCCGCCTGGAAGAGAACGCGCGCGCCGCCCGGCTGCGCTTCAACGACGTGCTGCGCGAGGACCTCGCCGAATTGCTGGCTGCCCACCCTGTCTCCGGCCTGCGTTATCCGGAGGTATCGATGGCGCTGGTCAATGGCTCCTCGCCGGTGAACGGACCACGCGACGCGGACAACGGCCCCGTGTCAGCGCAGTTGAGCGCGGCTTAAGCGCGGCATCCTGCGGCGCTGGCGTGGCGCGCCGCGCCAGGTGCCCTGCCCGCTACGCCGGGAGGGCCCTGGCGGGAGATCAGACGGACGAGGCTGGCGCTTCGTCCGCCCTGGCGGCCAGCAGCGCCTGGACCACTTCCGCAAAGCCGTCGCCACGTTCGCCCGCCGCCACATAGGCCGGCCGATGGGTCAGCACCGGCAGGAAGCGCTCGATGTTGGCCACGGCCACCGTGAGCGGCAGGCGCTCGAACATCAGCTGGTCGTTGCTGGAATCGCCCACATAGAGCCAGCGCGCCGGATCAAACGCGCGGCCCGTGAGCCGGGGCACCGCCCACTGCGCGGCGGTCCACTTGTTGTGCTGGCCGATCCAGCCATTCACATGGATGGAGCTCACGGTGGCCTGCAGGCCGTGCGCGCGCATGACGGCGCACACGGCCTCGATGGCCTCGGGCGACAGGTGCGCTCGCTCACTGTGGTCCACCGCGATGTCCGTCAACCGGCCGGCGCTGTCGTCCGCCAGTCGGGCGCCCGGCACGCGAGCCAGCACGTCGGCGGCGCAGGCGCGCAGCCGCTGGGCGTTGAGGTGGCGTGTGGCGTCATCCTGGCTGAATTCGACGACCAGGCCGGCGGACGGACCGGGCGGCGCCTGGCCGCCGCCCCGGTGCAGCAGCACGCCACCGCTTTCCGCCACGATGCCGTCCACCGGCCAGGCCCGCGCGAAGGGTTCGCTCCACCGGGCCGGCCGTCCGGTGATCGCGATCACCGGCAGGCGCGCCTGGGCCAGCCGCTGCAGTGCCGCTGCCGCCGCCGGCATGAGTTCCCCATCCGCCGTCAGGGTGTCGTCGATGTCAGTCAGCACACCGTCCACGGCGCGCCATTCCTCACGCGAACAGGAGGTCAAGGGTTTCATGGGCGGCGATTGTGCGTCTACAATTGTCCTCGTTTCGAGGAGCGTTGCGACCTCACACCCGCCACACCCGCGGGAGGCCAGGCTCGAAACCGCTGTGAGGGCACCCACCCACAGCCCAGCAACCGCGCTCACCCGTTGACCTTCATGGCGGCTGGTGGGTGTTCTCTCCCCCGATCTACCGATCCACCGATCCCCGGATCAGGCGCCAGGTGTCAACGGCTCACCCCATGCAGGAGCCCGTATGAACGCCGTTCAAAAGCCGCTGGCGCAAGACCAGTACCTGATCAAAGACCTGTCGCTCGCCGACTGGGGCCGCAAGGAGCTGAGCATCGCTGAAAGCGAGATGCCCGCGCTCATGGCCATCCGCGAGGAGTACGCCGCCAGCCAGCCGCTCAAGGGCGCTCGCATCGCCGGCTCGCTGCACATGACCATCCAGACCGGCGTGCTGGTCGAGACGCTGCAGGCGCTGGGCGCCGACGTGCGCTGGGCCTCCTGCAACATCTTCTCCACCCAGGACCATGCCGCCGCCGCCCTCGTGGCCCGCGGCACGCCGGTGTTCGCCTACAAGGGCGAGACGCTGGAAGACTACTGGGACTACACCCACCGCATCTTCGACTTCGGACCCAAGGGCTCGGCCGGCGAAGGCCCCAACATGATCCTGGACGACGGCGGCGATGCCACGCTGCTGATGCACCTGGGCCAGAAGGCCGAGAAGGACCTCTCCGTGCTGGCCAACCCGGGCAGCGAGGAAGAGCGCGTGCTGTTCGCCGCCATCAAGCGCAAGCTGGCCGAGGACGGCAGCTGGTACACCCGCAAGAGCGCCGAGATCATCGGCGTGACCGAGGAAACCACCACCGGCGTGCACCGCCTGAAGGAAATGTCCGCCAAGGGCAGCCTGCTGTTCCGTGCCATCAACGTAAACGACTCCGTCACCAAGAGCAAGTTCGACAACCTGTACGGCTGCCGTGAATCGCTGGTGGACGGCATCAAGCGCGCCACCGACGTGATGGTGGCCGGCAAGATCGCCGTGGTGGCCGGCTATGGTGACGTGGGCAAGGGCTCCGCCCAGGCACTGCGCGCCCTCTCGGCGCAGGTGTGGGTGACTGAGATCGACCCGATCTGCGCCCTGCAGGCCGCGATGGAAGGCTACCGTGTGGTGACCATGGAATGGGCCGCCGACAAGGCCGACATCTTCGTGACCACCACCGGCAACAAGAGCGTGATCCGTCATGAGCACATGCTGGCCATGAAGCACAACGCCATCGTCTGCAACATCGGCCACTTCGACAACGAGATCGATGTCGCCTCGCTCGAGCAGTACGAGTGGGACGAGATCAAGCCGCAGGTGGACCACGTCATCTTCCCGGACGGCAAGCGCATCATCCTGCTGGCCAAGGGCCGCCTGGTCAACCTGGGCTGCGGCACGGGCCACCCCAGCTATGTGATGTCCTCCAGCTTCGCGAACCAGACCATCGCCCAGATCGAGCTGTTCGCGCACAAGGACGCCTACGACATCGGCAAGGTCTATGTGCTGCCCAAGCACCTGGACGAGAAGGTGGCGCGCCTGCAGCTCAAGACGCTGAACGCGCAGCTGTCGGAGCTGACGGAAGAGCAGGCCGCCTACATCGGCGTGCCCAAGCAAGGCCCGTACAAGCCCGACACCTATCGCTATTGATCGCTGTTGATCACTGCCGATCGCCACTGACCTGCAAGGCGGCCTCCCCGGTGGGGGCCGCCACCCCTCATGAGAGCTGACCAGTTGCTGGTGTCCACCGGCCTTGCCCCGACGCGTTCCGCCGCGCAGCGCCTGATCGAACAGGGCGCCGTTTCCTGGCTGTCACCCAGGGGCTGGACGCCGCTGAAGAAGGCCGGAGAAGCCCTGCACGAGCAGGCGCAGCTGCGCATCACCGATGACGCGGAGCTGCGCTATGTCTCGCGCGGCGGCCTGAAGCTGGAAGGGGCGCTCGCGGCCACCGGCCTGAATGTGCGCGGGCTCACCGCGCTGGACATGGGCCAGAGCACCGGCGGCTTCACCGACTGCCTGCTCAAGGCAGGCGCTGCCCGCGTCGTCGGTGTGGATGTCGGCCACGAGCAGCTGCATGCCTCGCTGAGGCACGACGCCCGGGTGGCGGCACTCGAAGGCACCCACGTGCGGTCGTTGGCGACCTCCGCGCTGCGCGAACTGGCGCCGGCTGGCGGCTTTGGCCTGGTGGTGGGCGACCTCAGCTTCATCTCCATGATCGGCGCCCTGCCCCACCTCGACCCCTGGCTCGCGCCTGGCGGCCAGGCCCTGCTGCTGGTCAAGCCGCAGTTCGAGCTCGGTCCGCAGGCCATCGGCAAGGGCGGGCTGGTCAAGGATGTGTCGCTGTATCCGCAGCTGGAGCAGCAGGCGCGCGAGGCCGCGCAGGCGCTGGGCTGGATGGTGCAGGCCTGGATGGACAGCCCCATCACCGGCGGCGACGGCAATCGCGAGTTTTTCCTGTGGGCCCGCAAGCCGGCCCCGCAACCATGAACGTCAAGCACGCCCCGAAGCGGGAGGACCCCAGCTCATGACCACACCCGTCAGCATCGAATTCTTCCCGCCCAACACGCCGGCAGGCAGCGAGAAACTGAAGACCGTGGTGCAGGAGCTGCGCGCGGTGAATCCGCAGTACTTCAGCGTCACCTATGGCGCCGGCGGCTCCACGCGGGACAAGACGCTGGCCACCGTGGCCGAGATTGCGCGCCAGGGTTTCGATGCCGCGCCGCATCTCTCCTGCGTGGGGTCCACGCGCGAGAACATTGCCGAGATCCTGGCCACGTACCGCGCCCAGAACATCCGCCGCGTCGTGGCGCTGCGCGGCGACCTGCCCAGCGGCACCGCCACGGCCGGTGAGTTCCGCTATGCCTGCGAACTGGTGAGCTTCATCCGCGAGACGCAGGGGGCGGATTGGGACATCGAGGTCGCGGCCTATCCCGAATACCACCCGCAGCAGCGCTATGCCGCGCGCGACCTGCAGTTTTTTGCCGACAAGATGAAGGCCGGCGCCAATGGCGCCATCACGCAGTTCTTCTACAACCCGGACGCCTATTTCCACTTCGTCGATGCGGTGCGCGCGCTGGGCGTGGACGCCCCGATCGTGCCGGGCATCATGCCGATCAACAACTACGCGCGCATCGCGCAGTTCGCGCAGCGCGATGGCATCGAGATTCCGCGCTGGGTGGCACTGAAGATGGAAGGCTACATGGACGACGCCGCCTCGGTGCGCGCCTTTGGCCTGGATGTGGTGGCGCGGCTGTGCGAGCGGCTCATCCAGGGCGGCGTGCCGGGCCTGCACTTCTACACGCTCAACCAGTCGGCATTGACGCTGGAGTTGTGTTCTCGCCTCAAGTTGTCTCCCGCCCTTTGACATCGGACAAGGGCCCTTAGACGGAAGGGTCATGGCGGCCAAACCTTGTGCCGCATCAAGGTTTGTACTGATCCGCAGGCGTTCAATCCGTGGTGTTCGATACCAAGGAGAACCTTTCATGAACGTCCTTCGCTCCCGTCCCGCTGCTGTGTCCACCCGTGTGTCCGCTGGCGCGCGTGCCGGCCTGCTGGTCGCCGCTGCCGTGACGGGTCTGTGCGCCCCGATGATGGTCCAGGCCCAGTCGGTGGAGAACCCCTGGCTGGTGCGCCTGCGTGCCGTCCATCTGGATTCGGCCAACAAGGATTCCACGGGCCTGGGTCTGTCGGTCAATGACAAGACCATTCCCGACGTCGACGTCAGCTACTTCTTCACGCCCAACATTGCGGCCGAGCTGGTGCTGACCTACCCACAAAAGCATCGCATCTACAGCGGGGACACCCGCATTGGCTCGCTCAAGCACCTGCCGCCCACCCTGACGGCGCAGTACCACTTCAACCCGAGCGGCAATGTGCGTCCGTACGTGGGTGCCGGCCTGAACTACACCCACTTCTCCGGCGTCGAGTTCGACAGCGCCGTGGAGGCCGCCCTGGCCCCCAGCATCAAGAAGAACAGCTTCGGCCTGGCCGCGCAGATCGGCGTGGACGTGATGCTGGACAAGCGCTGGTCCGTGAACTTCGACATCAAGAAGCTGCAGATCCGCACCAAGGTCTCGTCCGACGGCACGGAAGTCGGCAAGTTCAAGGTGGACCCGCTGCTGATCGGCGCGGGCGTCGGCTACCGCTTCTGACGCGGTTGGAGGGTCGGCGCACATTGGATATGGGGCACGCGCCGGCCCTTGGGAAGGCGCCTCCTGTGATGGGAGGCGCCTTTTTTCATGCCCAGGCGTTCACGCCAGTTGCTCGAACGCGTCCCGCGTGAGGTTCTCCGGCGCGCCCTCGGTCCGGCAGGCCACGTCGTCTTCGATGCGCACGCCGCCAAAGGCGCTGAGGTGCTTGACCAGCGACCAGTCCACCGAGGCGGCGGCCGGCGTGCCGCGCAACTGGTCCAGCAGCATGGGGATGAAATACAGCCCCGGCTCGATGGTGACCACCATGCCGGGCTGCAGTACCCGCGTCAGGCGCAGGTAGGGATGCCCCTCCGGCTTGGGCAGCTGGGCTCCGTCCTCGTCCTTCATGAAGCCGCCAATGTCATGCACCTGCAGGCCCAGCAGGTGGCCGATGCCGTGCGGCAGGAAGGTGCTGGTGACGCGCTGCGCCAGCATGGCCTCTTCGTCCGTGTTGACGATGCCCAGTTCGCGCAGCACCTTGGCGCATTCCTGATGGGCCGCCAGGTGCACATCACGGTAGTCAGTGCCGGCCCGCACACGGTCCACCAGCCGCAGCTGGGAGGCTTCCATGGCATCGAGCAGCGCCTGGAAGGTCGGGTCGCCATTGCCGGTCGTGCGGGTGATGTCCGAGGCATAGCCACAGCTGTGGGCGCCGGCATCCACCAGCAGCGACAGCGACTGCGCTGGCGCCTGCACTTCCTGGTACTGGTAGTGCAGCACCGCGCAGTGTTCGTTGAGCGCGACGATGTTGCCGTAGGGCAGGTCGCGTTCGGCCAAGCCCACCGCCTGCAGGTAGGCACGATGGACGTCCGCCTCGGAGCCGCCCTCATGGAAGGCGCGCTGCGCGGCCAGGTGGCCCCGTGCGCCCAGTACCGACGCCTCGCGCATGCGCAGCAGCTCATACGGCGTCTTGACCGCGCGCGCATAGTGCAAGGCACCGAGCACGGCGGGCGGGTTGTTGGGCACGATCTCGCCCAGCGCGGCGTCGGCCTCGCCGATGATGGCCAGGCGGCCCGGCACTTGCAGATGCGGCAGGGCGTCCGCGGCCTTGCGCACGATCACGAGGTCGAAGTGCTCCACCCAGAAGCCGCTCGGCGCGGCCGGTGGCACATGCCAGTAGTCCTCGGGTTGGCAATACACCAGCCGCGGGCGCTGACCCGGGCGGATCACCAGCCAGCTGTCCGGGTGCTGCACCAGCGGCGCCCACAGCTTGAAGTGGGGATTGGGCTGGAAGACGTAGGGACGGTCATCCAGGAAGGCGAACTTCTCGATGCCCGAGGCCACCACCAGCGCGTCGAAACCGCCCCGCTGCAGGGCGTGTTCAGTGCGCCGCTGTTGCTCGGCAAGATGGTCGGCATACAGGGCGGACAAGGCCCCGGGGGTAGGAAGGACAGCAGTCATGCGGCGGGATTCTCCCAGACCAGCCCCATCTCGGTCAGCATCGCGTCCAGCCGTACATCATTCGGCTGGGCGGTCAGCGTCGGTTGAAAGCCATGGCTGTAGCCCACGCCCACGACCAGCGGTCGTGGCGAAAGCCGGGCAATGGTGCGTTTCATGAAGCCCCCGCCGTACCCCAGCCGGATGCCGCCGGGGCCATAACCCAGGCAAGGCAGCAGGAGCAGCTGCGGGTCGAAGGATTCGGTGTCCTTGGGCTTGGTGATGCCGGTGCCGTCCACCTCCATCGGGCAGCCGGGGTACCAGATGTGAAAGCGCAGCCGGTTTTCGTCCCGGTCGACCACCGGCAGGCCGATACGCCGCTGGCCATCGGCCTCGCTCCAGCGGTACAGGGCCGGCATGGGATCAAACTCGCCCTTGATGGGCCAGTAGGCGGCAATGCGCGCCTCCTTGCGGGCCACCAGCCAGACGCGCAGCACGCGCTGGAGCTGGTCGGCCAGGGCGAGGCGGCCTGGGAGGTCCAGGCGCTCCTGGATGAGACGGTCGCGCAGGACGCGCCGCTCGGCTTGTGCCTGCGCGGCTGCTTCCGGTGTGCTGCCTGGCGTGCTGTCCTGAGAATCCATCCCGCTCCCGCTTCCTTGGGCCCCGCGGCCCTGGCGCGCCGATTGTGGCCGCCCGGGGCAAGCCGCGCTAGAGTCGCCCGCATGGGAACGACTCATCAGGACAACGGCTTTGTAGCCCACTGCCTCGAACTGCTTGGCGCGCTGGGCCCGCTCAAGGCCAAACGAATGTTCGGCGGCCACGGGCTGTATGCGGATGGCGTGTTCGTGGCCATCATCTCCGGCGACCAGCTCTACCTGAAGACCGACGCCCAGACACGGCCACGCTTCGAGGCCGCTGGTTGCGAGCCCTTCCGCTACGAGCGACGGGGGCCGGACGGACACAAGACCACCGCTTCGGTGGGCTATTTCCAGCCGCCTGAAGAGGCCCTGGAAGCGCCCGGGCTCATGACGCCATGGGCGCGGCTGGCCATGGAGGCTGCCCTGCGGACCGCGAATGCCAAGGCTCAGCCCAAGCGCAGGTCCGCACCCAAAAGCAAGGCGGCGGTGCGGAGCAAGGCGGTCAAGCCGTCGTCAGCCGCGGCAGCAAAGCCGCGAGGCCGGAAGGCCGGCTGACGGCCTGGCGACGCTGCGCACGAGCGCAAGCCTCGGGCGGCACCAGCAGCTGGAAGCGGGCGCTGGGCCAGGCTTCGATGACCAGTTCGGTGCCGCTGGGCAGGTCCAGGGCGTCGCCGGCGGCCAGCCAGAAGTCTTCGGCCGGCAAGTCCAGCGCGCCTTGCTGGGTGACCCAGACGCGGCCCTCCAGCACCCGCAGTTCGCGAGCCCCCGGGCCGATGGGCAGGCGCATGGCTTCCCCTTCCGTGAGTTGCCAGGCGGCATCCCGCTGGGTGGGCTGGATTGATGACAAATGCGTGACGGACATGTTCGACTCCCCGGATGCCAGGGCCGCGGCGACATGGGCGGCTTTCCCCGATGGCATGGCTACATCCTAGGGTTGGCCCTCACGCGGGTCCAATGAGATCTGGCGCGCGGATTGATACCATTTGCGCATGAATCCGCTGCGTCAACGCCCTTTGTCCATTGGCCCGCTGCGAGCGTTCGAGGCGGTGGCGCGCCTGCTGAGCTTCAGCGCGGCGGCGCAAGAGCTCTTCCTCACCCAGTCTGCCGTCAGCCGGCAGATCCGGGCCCTGGAGGAAGAATTGGGCGCCACCCTCTTTCACCGTGGCACCCGGCATGTTGCGCTCACGGCCGACGGACAGTTGCTGCAAAGCACGGTCTCGCCGCTGCTGGACCGCCTGGACAGCACGGTGCGCCAGATGCGGCAGTCGCGAGGGCGCCGGGTGGTGAACGTCACCACGTTCGCCTCCTTTGCGTCGCTGTGGCTGATCCCCCGCCTGGAGGCCTTCCAGCGCGACCACCCGGACATGGACATCCGCGTGTCCGCGCATGACCAGGTGGTGGACCTGGAAGACAGCGAAATCGACATCGCCCTGCGCTATTGCCCGGCCCGGGGCGTGCCGCCGACCGCCCAGCGCATGTTCGGCGAGGTGCTGACACCGGTGATCAGCCCCTGGATGGCCCGCCAGGCGGCTGCGGGCCAGGTGCCACCGCTTGCTCAGGCGGCGGACCTGCGCCTGCACACGCTGGCGGAGGAAGATGACCAGCGCCCGAGCGGCCTGTTCCTGAGCTGGCGCCGCTGGCTGGCCGAGCGAGGCCAGCCGGACCTGCAGCCGCGTCGCTGGATGTACCTGAATTTCACCTATCAGCAGGTCCAGGCCGCCGTGTCGGGCCAGGCCGTGGCGCTGGCACGACTACCGCTGGTGGCCGACGCGCTGCAGCGTGGTGAACTCGCCGAACCCTTCGGCACCGAGGGCCGGATCGGCGCGCCGACGGTCTACTGGCTGATGCTCTCCAGGCAGGGGCGCTCCCGTCCGGAGGTGATGGAGTTTGCTCGGTGGGTGCTGGAGCAGGCCGCGCAGACACGCGAGGCGATCGGCGAACAACCGCCTCCGGCTCAGGCGAGCGAGCCGGCTTAGCGTCTGCGGCCGGCCCGCCCGCCCGCCAGCCCTCAGGGCGCGATCAGCTCTTGCTCCGTCAGCACGATGGTGAGCGCCTGGTCATGCGGCTGCACCTCGAACGGGGCTTCATTGCAGGCCCAGGCCAGGCCGATGGTGGTCACGCCGGGGTGCTCGGCCAGCCAGCGGTCGAAGTAGCCACCGCCGTAGCCCAGCCGATAGCCCTCGCGGGTAAAGCCCAGGCAGGGCACCAGCAGCACCTCCGGCACCAGTTGCGGGCCGGTGCTGCTTGGAATGCCGCATTCGTCCTTGGTGGTGGGGGGCTGGCCGTCCCAGCGGTGAAAACTCATGCGCGCCGGCCCGGTGCCCTCCCCTGCCTTGCGGGCATACGGCAATGCCAGCTGCAGGGATTGATCGAGTTTGTGGGCACGAGCCCAGTCGGCTGCGTTAAATTCTCCCTCCAGGGGCCAGTACAACCCGAGGCTCAGAGGTTCCAGCTGGCGCACCAGCGCCAGCAGTTGCTCGCCCAGCCGGTCTTCGGCCAGGCGGGCCTCGGGGGTGGCCCACCAATCCCGGCGGCGCGCCAGCAAGGCGCGGCGCAGCTCGTTTCTCTCATGGGGCCAGGTGTTGTCCGTGGGGGAGGCATTCATCGCAGTACGGCATGAAGTTCGCTCGGATCACTGTAACCGCCCTGGCGTTCGGCGCCATCGGGCTGACGCCTCTCACCCCGCCGGCTCAGGCTCAGACCGCCTTTGCGGTGGTCGTGAACCCGCCGCCGCCCAATGCCGACCTGGTGCTCGACGCCCGTGACGCCTGGCAGAAGCGGGACCGCGCCCGGCTCGCGGCGGACCGCCAGGCCGCCCTCGACCAGCAGCATCCCCTGGCGCCCTGGTTGGACTACTGGGAACTGAACAACCGCCTCTCGGAAGCCACCCAGCCCGAAGTCAGCGCCTTCTACGCGCGCTGGCCCGGCAGTTATGTCGAGGACCGCCTGCGCAATGACTGGCTGCTGGAACTGGGCCATCGGCGCGACTGGGCGAATTTCCGGCGCGACCATGCCGCCTACAAGATGCAGGACGACCGGGAAGTCGTCTGCTATGCCCTGCTGGCGGACCCGTCCCTGGAACGCAGCAAGGAACTGCGCGAGCAGGCGCGCGCCGCCTGGCTCAACCAGCGCGACATGGATGAAGGCTGCCACATGCTGGCGACCACGCTGCTGGAGACGGGCAAGCTCAAGGACACCGACATCTGGCTGAAGATGCGCCAGTCGGTCGAGGCGAACCGTCCCCGGGCCATCAAGCAGGTCAGCGGCCTGCTCAGCAAGGCCGAGGCGCAGGCGGTGACCGACCTCATGGACAAGCCGGACCGCTATCTCAAGCGCAAGGGCGCCGCCAAGCCGCGGGCCCAGGCGGAGCTGACCGCCCTGGCGCTGCTGCGCCTGGCGGTGGCCGATCCCACGGCGGCCGCCGACGACGTGCAGGCCTGGGCGCCGCGGCTGCCGACCGATCTGGCCGCCTGGGTCTGGGCCCAGCTGGGCCGCCAGGCGGCGCTGCGCCAGCAGGACGTGGCCAATGATTACTTCGAGCGCGCCCTGCGGCTGCAGGCGCGCGCCGGCGCCACGCTCGAATGGAGCGACGACACCCTGAACTGGATTGCCCGGGCCGCCCTGCGGGCCGACGCCGGCACGGGCCGGCCCGAACAGTTGCTCGAAGCCATTGCCCTGATGAAGCCCGCCGACCAGCGCGACCCCACCTGGTTGTACTGGAAGGCCAAGGCACAGCAGACGCTGGCTGCCAAGGGCCCGTCGGGCGACGCCCAGCGCAAGGAGGCCCTGGAGACGCTGCGCACGCTGGCCTCGCCGCTGAATTACTACGGCAAGCTGGCCGCCGATGAGCTGCGCCTGCGCCTGCCGCTGCCCCCCCAGCCGGCGGAAGTCACCCAGCAGGAACGGGCCCAGGCTTTGGCGATGCCAGGCGTGGCCCGGGCACTGCAACTGCTCGCGGTGGGCCTGCGCAGCGAAGGCCAGCGCGAATGGAACTTCAGCATGCGAGGCCTGGGCGACCGGGATCTGCTGGCCGTGGCCCAGGTGGCCTGCGAGCGCGAACTGTGGGAGCGATGCATCTCCACCAGCGAACGCACACGCCAGGAGATCGACATCAACACCCGCTATCCGATGCCCTACCGCGCGGAGGTGTTTCGTACGGCGGCGGCCTCGGGCCTGGACCCGACCTATGTCTACGGGCTGATCCGCCAGGAATCGCGCTTCATGATGGACGCTCGCTCCCATGTCGGCGCGTCGGGCCTCATGCAGGTGATGCCCGCCACGGCGAAGTGGACGGCCAAGAAGCTGGGCCTGGACATCAAACCCGAACTGCTGCACGACCGGGACGTGAACCTGCGCCTGGGCACGGGCTACCTCAAGCTGGTGCTGGACAGCTTCGAAGGGTCGCAGGCCATGGCCGCAGCGGCCTACAACGCCGGGCCGAACCGCCCGCGCCGCTGGCGCGAGGGGCCGACGCTGGATGCGGCGGTCTGGACCGAGAACATTCCCATCCACGAGACGCGCGACTATGTGCGCAAGGTCCTGTCCAACGCGACGGTGTATGCCCATCTGCTGGGCCGCGAAGGCGGCACGCAGCTGCGCGAGCGACTGGGCCGCGTGATCGGGCCGGCGGGCACGACCGCTGCGGTGTCGCAGGACCTTCCCACGAACAGCAATTGAACCCGCGGGCGAGACCTCGCCCGTGCCCGCTCCTCTCACACCACGAGCAATCTCATGGCCCTGAAGCTGCTGATTGGCAACAAGAACTACTCGTCCTGGTCAATGCGCCCCTGGGTGCTGATGAAGGCGCTGAACCTTCCGTTCGAGGAACGGGCCCTGCGCTTTGACTTCTCGCCCGGCTCGGCCTTCTACCAGGAAGTGCGGGCCGTTGCCCCCACCGGGAAGGTGCCTGTGCTGATCGACAATGGCCTGGCCATCTGGGACAGCCTGGCCATCGTCGAATACCTGGCCGAGCGCTTCCCAAACCACGGCATCTGGCCGGCAGACCGCGCCCAGCGGGCCCGTGCCCGCACGCTGTGCGCGGAGATGCACAGCGGCTTCGGGGCGCTGCGCTCACTGTGCCCCATGAACATCGACGCCGACCTTGCAACGGTCGGCCAGCGTCTCATGGCCAGCGAGGCCGGTTTGCAAGCGGACGTGGCGCGTATCAGCCAGTTGTGGACCGATGCGGTGCAGGAAAGCGGCGGCCCCTTCCTCTTTGGCGGGTTCTGCGCGGCCGATGCCTTCTTCGCCCCGGTCGTGATGCGTGCCACCCGCTATGGCCTGCCCCTGCCAGCGGCCGCTCAGGCCTATGCAAAGCGCTTGGAGGCCCATCCGGCAGTACAGGCCTGGGTGGAAGCGGCGCTGGCGGAAAAGGATTTCCTGGATTTCGAGGAACCCTACCGTGATGTCAGCGGGCCGGCGCCAGTGCTCAAGGCAGCGCCCTGAAAAAAGCGCTCTGAAGCCAGGGCGTTAAAGCCACAGGCATGGCTGCGCGGCGCACACTGAGCGTGCGCCAGCCCTCAGCATCAGTTGGGCAGCACACACAAGCGACTATGGGATGCAAAGCGCCGAGCCGCAGTTCAGGCGGCTTTAAAGGAGGGACACCTCGCGGCAGGCCCCCATCAGGGCGCACCGATCATGTCACTCGAACGCACGGCGCGTGACAGGCAGGCGCACAGCGCCCGCCTGCACGGGTTCAGTCCTCGCGGCGGCGGCGGACGAGGAAGCCGACGGCCAGCAGGCCGCCCAGCATCAACGCTTGCGTTTGCGATTCGTTGGCGAAGGAAGGGACGATGGAGTCGGCACCTTCCTGTTCGTTCACGTCCGGCAATTGCGCCGGTTCGGATTGGCTCTGCTGGCTGAAGCTGGTGTCAGCCGCAACAGGGGTCATCTGGAGTTGCGAAGCCCTGGCGATCGAGGACAGGCGTTCAGCCTGCTGTTCCCGGGCGTGGACCGTGAGACTCAAAAAGACCAATCCGAGAGTGAGTACAGCTTTCATTCATACACTCCCTACTGCTTACCACCTGCCTGGCTCGGTGTCTCTCTCGGCCCATTGACCCGCTGAAGCGGGTACTCATTTGCAGGTGGATGGGTGAATATACCTAGCTAGACTAATTTAACTACCCCCACAGTTGGGGATGCTGCAGCGCAACATGAGTATGGAAATGTATCTGGTGGGCGGTGCGGTGCGGGATGCCCTGCTGGGCTTGCCCGTGCAGGACAGGGACTGGGTGGCCGTTGGCGCCGACCCGGCAGCCTTGCTGGCCGCTGGCTATCTCCCGGTGGGCAAGGACTTCCCGGTGTTTCTGCATCCCCAGACCCACGAGGAAGTGGCGCTGGCCCGGACCGAGCGCAAGACTGCAGCGGGTTATCACGGCTTTCAGTTCCATGCGGCGCCCGAAGTGACGCTGGAACAAGACCTGGCGCGCCGTGATCTCACCATCAACGCGATGGCGCAGGCCGAAGACGGCAGGCTGGTGGACCCGTACGGCGGCCAGCGGGACTTGCAGGCCCGCGTGCTGCGGCATGTGTCGGACGCGTTCACGGAAGACCCGGTGCGCATCCTGCGGCTGGCCCGCTTCGCCGCCCGGTTCAGCGACTTCAGCGTCGCCCCGGACACCATGGCGCTGATGCAGGCCATGGTGCACAGCGGCGAAGTGGATGCGCTGGTGCCCGAGCGGGTCTGGCAGGAGATCTCCCGCGGCCTGATGGAGCAGCGCCCGTCGCGCATGATCGAGGTGCTGCGCGAGTGCGGAGCGCTGGCCCGGCTGGCGCCCGCGGTGGACAAGCTCTTTGGCGTGCCGCAGCCCCCAGCCCATCATCCCGAAGTCGACACCGGCCTGCACCTGCTGATGGTGCTGGACCAGTGTGCACACCAGCAGGCGCCGCTGCCAGTGCGCTTCGCTGCGCTGTGCCATGACCTGGGCAAGGGCGAGACGCCCCCTGAGGAATGGCCACGCCATATCGGCCATGAAGGCCTGGGCGTGCCCCTGGTTGAGCAATTGGCGCAGCACTGGCGCGTGCCCACAGAGTGCCGTGAGCTGGCGGTCCTGATGGCGCGGGAGCACACCCATGTCCACAGCAGCCAGGGCTTCAGTGCCCAGGCACGCATGCGGCTGCTGGAGCGATGCGATGCGCTGCGCCGGCCGGAGCGTTTTGCGCAGTTGCTGCTGGCATGCGAATGTGATGCGCGTGGGCGTGCGGGTCTGGAACAGCGCGAGTATCCGCAGCGTCCAACGCTGCTCAAGGCGCTGGCCGCCGTGCAGTCGGTGGACACGGCGGCCGTCTCCGCGGCCTCGATAGCCGCTGGCCGCAAGGGGCCGGGGATTGGCCACGACATCCAGCAGGCGCGGATGCAGGCGCTGCTGGCCATGGACGCGGCCTGAGCGGCGGGGCTGCCGTCTCGATGCCGCCAGCGAGACACTGCGGGGGCCGGCGAAGCGCCAGCCCTCGTGGCTACAGCATGTAGGAGCGATCGCCCCGGCTGAACCCGATGGCGTCGAACTCCTCGCCCGGCACGAAACCGATGACCTTGAAGAGCTCACCCATTTCGTGCTCGGCGATGAGGCGGTGGGCCATGCTCCGCTGCGCCAGGTCGGCGGACTCCATCAGCTCGGCCAGGCCGCAATTGAGCAGGAAGTGGGCCTGGCTGGTGTAGCCCAGCACGGTCATGCCCGCATCCTGGCCCGCCAGCGCGATGCCAGTGAAGTTGACATGGGTCGTGATGTCCTTCTGCCCGGGCAGGGACAGCGGATCTGGATCCGCCCGGTGCAGGTGATGGCACATCAGCGTGCCGCCGGTGCGCTGCGGGTGGTAGTACTCCGACTCGGGGAAGCCGTAGTCGATGAAAAAGGCGGCTCCCCGCTTGAGGTGGTCGGCCAGCGTGCGGACAAAGGCCTCCGCCTGTGGGTGCACCTCGGTCACGGTGCCAGGCACGAAGGTGCGATCCGCCTCGGGCGGCGTGGGCGGGCGGGCGGTGGTTGCGCGGTCAACGAAGCGCAGTGTCCCGTCGGCATCCATCGCCACACCGCGTTCCCGCCACTCCGCGCCGGTCCAGTGCAGCAGTTGCACCGGCATGGCGTCCAGCAGCTCATTGGCCACGAGCACGCCGTGGATCTCGGACGGCCAGTGATCCAGCCACTGCACGCGCGGCGCGAAGCGCTGCAGGCGCTGTGCCTGGCGCTCCCGCAGCGTGCCGGACAGGTCCACGATCTGGTAGCGGGCCAGCGGCGTACCGAGCGCGTCCAGCGTCTCGATGAGTTGCTCCGCCAGGGCGCCGCTGCCAGCGCCGAACTCGATGACGGTGTCGGTGCCACTGGCTTGCAGGGCCTGCGCCACCTGGCGGGCCAAGGCCCGGCCGAACAGCGGTGAGAGTTCCGGCGCGGTGACGAAATCCGAGCCCTGCTGCGGCATGGTGCCGAACTTGCGCAGGCTGTTGGCGTAGTAGCCCAGGCCCGGCGCATACAGCACCAGGCTCATGTAGCGGTCAAAAGGCAGCCAGCCGCCCGCCTCATCCAGGGCCTGGCGCAAGCGTGCCTGCATGGCGGCGGCGAACGCCGGGTCTCCGGCAGGTGCGGCGGGGGAGCGCGCGCCTGGCACGGCGTCGGAAGCCGCGCCATTGGCGCGCGGCAGGTCCCTGGAAGAGGCGGTCATGATGAGAAAGGTCTGCGACGGCCCTGGCCGTCAGGCATCGATGCGGGGCATGCCCGGCCGACCGCGCCGGGCCAGCCAGGCTTCGAATTCGTCGGCAGGCATGGCCGAGGCGATGACTTCACCTTGCAGCTCATCACAGCCCCACTCCGCCAGCAGGTGCCATTGCCGCGCATTGCGCACCCCTTCGGCGCCCACGCGCAGCCCCAGGCCCTTGGCCATCTGCACCATGGCGCGCGTGATGGCAGCGGCGCCGCCGTCTTCGGGCAGCCCGGCCACGAAGCTCTGGTCGATCTTGAGCTTGTCCAGCGGCAGCCGCGTGAGTTGGTTCAGGGCGGTGTATCCGGTGCCGAAGTCATCGATGGAGATGGCCAGGCCCTGGGCGCGCAGCGTGCGCAGCAGTTCGGGCAGGCGGTCGATTTCCTCGGTGAGCATGCGCTCGGTCAGCTCCAGCTCCAGCCATTCGCCGGGTACGCCCGCCGACTTGAGCACCTGGCCCACCGACTTCGAAAAGCTGGCCAGGCGGAACTGCATGCTGGAGAGGTTCACGGCAATCGGCACCGGGGCCACCCCGCGCTCATGCCAGACGCGGCTTTGGCGCGCGGCCTCGTGCAGCACCCATTCGCCCAGCGGCAGCATCAGCCGGTGCCGCTCGGCCACGAGGATGAAGGCATCCGGCGACAGCAGCCCGCGGACGGGATGGCGCCAGCGCAGCAGCGCCTCGGCGCCCACCAGGTGGCCGGTCTGGGCGTCCACCTGCGGCTGGTAGAACAGCACGAATTCATCGGCGGTCAGGGCCTGCGCGAGTTCGCCTTCCAGCACCAGGTCGGCATAGGCGTTCTCGGCCATGGCCGCCTCGAAGAAGCGGTAGGTGGCGCGCCCGGCGGCCTTGGCCAGGTACATGGCCGTGTCGGCATGCTGGAGCAATTCCTCCGGCGTGTCGCCATGCTCGGGATACAGGGCCACGCCGATGGACGGCGTCACCGACAGGTCGCGGCCATCGGCGCGCACCGGCACTTCCACCACGCTCAGCAGCGCGTTGAGCACCACCTGTACGTCCTTGCGGTGATGCACGTCTTCCAGCAGCACAACGAACTCGTCCCCGCCGAACCGGGCCACCAGGTCGCTGGCCCGCAGTCCGCCGCGCAGCCGGTCGGCCACGGTACGCAGCACCTGGTCGCCTTCCAGGTGGCCGAGCGAATCATTGACCCGCTTGAAATTGTCCAGGTCGATGAAGAGCAGCGCTGCCCGGTCACCGCCCGGCTTCAGCCGTTCCCGCAGGCGTTCCATGAAGGTGTTGCGGTTCATCAGCCCGGTCAGGGGGTCGTGATGCGCCAGGTGGTGGATGCGGGCCATGGCCTCGTGCTGGGCACGGATGTCCCGCACCACCGCCATGCGCAGGCGCTCGCCCTGCCGCCACAAGGTGCGCACGATGAGTTCCACCGACAGGCGCTGCCCCTGGCTGTCGATCAGGGCCGTCTCGTAGCGTGTCTCGCCGCCGGCTTCCATGACCGCCCGCACGACCTCGACCTGGTCAGCGGCCACCAGGTCCAGCGCCTGACGGCCGATGAGCGACGCCAGCGGATACCGCAGCAGGTCACACAGGGCGGGGTTGGCGTCGGTGATCACGCCGTCGCGATGGAAAACGATCCCTTCGACCGAGGCCTGCATGAACTTGGCCATGCGCTCTTCGGATTCGCGCACCGCATGCTCGGCCTCGCGGAAGCGGCTGATGTCGCTGATCAGCACAAAGGCGGACTGCACTTCACCGCCACTCGACGACAGGTGGGGAATGAGATTGACCTCGACCCAGCGCACTTCGCCGTCCGGCCGCTGCAGCCGCCGCTCATAGCTGACGCTGACCCGCTCCTGAAGCACCCGGGTGACCTGTGGCTGGATGTCTCGGGCGGCCTCTTCGCCGATCACCTCGCTGACCGTCAGGCCGACGATGTTGGACTCGTCCAGGCCAAAGGCCTCCGCGTACTGGCGGTTGGCGAACAGGCAGGTGAGGTCATGCGCATCGAAAACGGCGATGAGCACCGGGACGTGGTCCGCAAGCAGGCGAAACTGCGCCGCCTGGTCCTCGGCCGACAGGCGGGGACGGGAATGCGCAGGCGCGATCTTGCTCATTCAGCCCGCCGCGTCCAGCGTTTGCCGCGCCAGGCAAAGGTCTTCCCAGGCGCGGGCCTTGTCAGGCAGGTTGCGCAGCAGGTAGGCCGGGTGATAGGTGACCACCAGCGGCACCCCCTGGTAGCGGTGCACCCGCCCGCGCAGGCGGCCGATCGGCTCCTGGCTTTGCAGCAGCTGCTGGACCGCGAAGCGCCCCATGGCCAGGATGATGCGTGGCTGGATGAGCGCGATCTGGCGCTGCAGGAACGGCTCGCACTGCGCGAGTTCCGCCGGGTCGGGATTGCGGTTGCGCGGTGGTCGGCACTTGAGCGTGTTGGCGATGTAGACCTGCTGGGCCGGCGGCCCTTCCTCGCGGCTCAGGCCCAGGGCGCGCAGCATGTTGTCCAGCAGTTTGCCGGCCGGGCCCACAAAGGGTTCGCCTTGAAGGTCTTCCTGTTCGCCGGGCGCTTCGCCGACGATCATCCAATGCGCCTGCGCGTGGCCCACGCCAAAGACGGTGTGCTTGCGGGAGTCGCACAGGCCGCAGGCACGGCACTCGGCGACGGCACCGCGCAGGCCTTCCCAGTCCAGGCCCGCAATGGCCTGGGCGGGCAAGCCCTGGCGCGGGGCGGCTCCGGGCGTCGGCACCTGGCCGGAGCCGGACGGCCCCGGCAGCGCCTGGGCCAGCACCTCGGCCACGCGGCGCGGCGCCGGGGGCTCGGCCGCCGGCGCGCGCGGCGCAATGGCAGGCGCCGCCGCGAGAGGAACCGCGCGCGGACGCTCTTGCACCGCAACCGCCCCTTCGGCTGGCCCGGTCATCACGGCGCCGGCGGGTTCGCCGTCGGTGTCCACCGCCATCGGCGCAGCGGATGGCCGAGTGATGGCACGGTCGGCCACGGCCGGCTGGGAAGCCTGTGCGGGAGGCTGCCAGAGCTTCAGGCCCATGGCTTCCAGCATCAGGCGCTGGCGATCGCTCCACGTCATGCCGGAGCCCCTGTCAGACGGTAGGTCATGAGAAGTGCGTCCTCGCGGCCATCGGCACTGGGGTAGTAACCGCGGCGCAAGCCGCTTTGCGCGAAACCATAGCGCTCATACAGCCGGCGTGCCCGTTCATTGCTGATGCGCACCTCCAGCCAGATCTGATGGCAATGGCGCGCCAACGCCAGTACCGACAGCGCATCCAGCATGCGTCGCGCCAGGCCCTGCCCTTGCAGGTCGGGCGCCACGGTGATGTTGAGCAGGTGCATCTCGTCGATCACCTGCATGGCCAGGAAGTAGCCGCACAGACGGGCTTGCGCATCCCGCAGCACAAAGCCGACATAGCCGGCGGCCAGCGAGTCGATGAAATTGCCGCGCGTCCAGGGATGGCTGTAGGCCACGTTCTCGATGGCCATCACTTCGTCCAGGTCCATGCTGCGCAGCGGCTGCAGCGCCTGCAGGGCTGGTGAGAGCAGGAGGTCCTTGGGTTGCGCGCTCATGGCGGAATCCTCACGCGCCCGCCGGGCTGGCGGCCTTGGCGGCCTCGCGCTCGGCGGTGGTCTGTGCAACCTTGTCGCGCACATACAGCGGCAGGGCCTGGCTAGGGTCTTGGGCCAAGCCTTGTGCCCAGGCCTGCGCGGCCAACGACCCCAGTGCACGGGCACGGGAGCGGGTGTGTTCGATGCGCCGCGCGGCGCCGGTGTCCAGGCCCAGCGCCAGCAAGGCCGTGCCGGCGAAGCAGGCGGCGGGGCGTTCACGCCAGAGTGCCTGCAAGGGAGCCGGGTCGATCAGCATGGGCGCGTCCAGGACCGTCCAGGCCTGGCCTTCCCATCGATAGCGCCCGGCATAGGCCTGGCCCATGCGGGCATCCATGGCCACCCAGAGGTCCCAGCCGGGCGGGGTCGTCGTCGGCTTGGCGCTGTCCTGGTCTGGACCAGCCAGCTGCAGGCGCGCGTCTTCGGCGACCAGCATGAGGCTGTCCAGGGCCAGTACCGGCTTGCCGGCCCCAAAGGCCAGCCCCTGCGCCACGGAGCAGGCCGTTCTCAGGCCGGTAAAGGCGCCCGGGCCCTGGCCAAAGGCAATGGCGCTGAGCGCCGGCAGCGCGATGCCCGCCTCCGCCAGCAGGGCCATGGCGTCCGGCACCATGCGCTGGGAGGCTTGCGCACCGCCATCGGCATCCACAAAAGCAGCATGGCCCTGGCCCACGAGGGCCAGAGCCATGTGTTCGGTGGAGCTATCCAGGGCCAGTAACACGCTCATGCAGCAAGTGTAGTGGCCCCGGCCGGCCCGGGAAGGGCCTCCCCCTCGTTTAGAAGGAGTAGCCGAGCGACAGGGAATACACCATGGGGCGGAAATTGATGCGCGTGCGCAGCGTTTCCTCGCCGTTATTGGTGGTAGTCACGGCGCGCAGGTTGCTCTTCACATCCGCGTAGGCGGCGGTGCCGACCAGGGACCAGCGCTCGTTGTAGCGCAGGGTGAAGCCCACGTGAGCGGCGGCGCCCCAGGAGTTGCTCAGGTAGATCTTGGTCGGGCCACCCGAGACCGCATCGCCGCTGGGGGTGCTGCGGGTCTTCTCGAAGTAGGTGTAGTTCAGGCCCAGGCCGACGAACGGGTAGAGCTTGGGCAGCAGCGGGCCGAAGTGGTAGTTCACGAACACGGTGGGCGGCATCTGCCGCACCGTCGCGATCTGACCGACGTTCTGCAGCACGCCGGAGCCATACACCTTGTGCGAAGGCGGCAGGCCCAGCACCAGCTCACCACTCCACTGCTCGGCGAAGCGGTAGACGTAGCCGAAGCCGGTGGTGGTCTGGTCGCCCACGCGCACCTTGGCGCCCGGCTCCGGGAACTGCTTGGAACCGCCCGACAGGGCGGCGGCCTTGCTGTTGACGTCGATGTGGGCCAGGCCCAGGTAGACGGTGCTGCTGCCGACCTGCGCGTCTTGCGCGCTGGCCAGGCTGCTCAGGGCCAGCAAAGCAGCGCCGGCGAGGATGGAAATGTTCTTTTTCATGTTGCGTCTCCGATTCCGTTCACCAATCAACCGCCTGCAGCCAGCACTTGCTGGAAGTAGCTGCGCACGACGACGTTGCAGAACGGAGGCACCAGCGTGCCGTGGTAAGCACCCTGGACAGCTGCAGCACCGGCGGTACCGCCGCCAGCAGCCGCGCTGGTGCCCGCCTGGGCCTGCAGGAACGCGCCATTGACGGTGGGACCGACGCTGGTGGCGTCTTCCAGGTTGTAAGCCGTCACGGGCACGCCCTTGCCGCTCAGTGCCGTCTTGGCCGCGGTGGTGTTGATGGCGTAGAACACCGTCGGGTCATTGGCGCCACCGCACATGGCGATCGGATGCTTGGGCGTCCAGTCCAGCAGGGTGTTGGTCTGCAGGGCCTTGCGGTAGTTGGAGGTGGCGTAGCCGGAGCGGAAGCTGTCGGTCAGCAGGCCACCCGTGCCAAACAGCTTGGTGAAGGTGGTGTCGTTGGGCAGCTTGCCAGCGGCAATCAGGTCAGCCACCGGGGTGTCGGTCGGGAACAGCGTCTCGGCAGTGGCGGCGTAAGGCGACTGGTAGACGTCCGTCGGGGCTGCGTAGATGTTGCCGTAGGCCTTCTGGTAGCTGGTGAGCATCAGCGGCAGGAACAGCGTGGCGCCTGCGTTGACCTTGCCTTGCGGCGACACGATGGTGTCACCGAAGCCGACCAGGTTGTAGGGGCCGGACATCGGGCCGGAAGCCGACACGGTGAATTCGCTGGCGTAGTCGCGCTCCATCACCTTCTGGGTGGCCATGGCCACGTGACCGCCCTGCGAGTAACCGGCCAGCAGCAGCTTCTTGGACGGCTGGGTGGCGGTGCCTGCGGAGGTCAGGTAGTTCTTGGCGGCGCGCAGGCCGTCGATCATGTCCACGGCCGAGGACTCGGCATTGAGGTAGGGCGTGTAGTTCAGGCCCGAGCGGTCATAGCCCATGTAGTTGGGCGCCACCACGATGAAGCCCTGCGCGGCATAGAAGGCCATCACCAGCGAGGCTTCGGTGTTGGTCGTCACCTGCGCCATGTTGTAGCTCTTGGTGGTCGTCGTGCCGTGCGCATACAGCAGGACCGGGCGGCTGCCGGTGCAGCTGGCGTCCGTGCCGCTGGGCAGCAGCACCGCGGTGGAAGCGGTGGCGGGGTTGCCGCCAGGATCGCGGGTCATGTAGTAGACGTAGTGCACGTCCACGCCGCACTTGGCCGCGCCGGTCAGGCTCTGGATGCCCTTGGCCGCGGTACCGGCATTGATCTGCTCAATGGTGGCCTGGCCACCCAGTTGGCCCAGCACCACCGTGCCGCGTGCCGCCGGTTGATCGTCGCTGTCGGCTCCACTGCCGCCGCCACAGGCAGACAGCAGCACCGAGGCAGCCAGGGCCAGACCGGCCAATGGGAAATGGCGATTCATTCAGACTTCTCCAGGGTTGTCTCCGTCGGTTGTGCTCCCGGAGAGACGGGGTGCACTAAATCGAACGGTCGTTCGTTTTTCTCAGGGTTCACTATAAGCGCAGGGGTCGCCGCGTTCTTAAACGTAAAAACCCTGACATGTCGCAGCATGCCAGGGTCCTGCGCACACAAAAGCAAAGTCGCGGCGCGCCCGCAACACAATTGGTCAGGATGTGCGGTTGCGCGCTATGCGCTGCTGTGAATTCGCCGAATTGGTGCAAAGAGCAATGGGCATCCACTGCCGCCGTCGGAGCGACCACAAAAGCAAAAAGGGACAGGCGATGCCTGTCCCTTTCAGGGCGGAATGACCTCGGTCGTCAGAACGGGTTGTTCGTCGCCCGGGTCTGAGCCAGCGAAGCAATGCGAGCCTGCACGGCAGGGCCCAGCAGCGTCTTGCTCGCCCACATGTAGCTCGACGCCGTGGCGGCGCTCACCAGCGTCTTGTCAGTGCACAGCGGCGGCTGATAAGCATCCAGGCAGGCCGCCTCGGTGGAGTTGGACAGGCTGTAGTAGCTGGGGTACTTGGCCGCGTTTTGCAGCAGTTCGTCGGTCAGGATCAGGCCGATCTTGTGACCGTCGTTGATGATGTTGAGCCGCAGGCCCAGGTTGAAGCGGCTGGACAGCTCGGACAGCAGCTTGGCGCGGTCCACGTCGGCATGGGAGGTCTTCTCCGCCACGGCGAAGGGCGTCACGCCCATGTCCTGCATGGTCGAGACGATGACCTTGCCACCGGCGTTGGCGATGGTGTTGATCGTGTTGGCCAGTGCCTTGCCGCGCGCCTCGGCCTCATTGCCGAGGATTTCCTCGCTCTGGGCGCCATAGGACGCATAAAGCTCCAGCACGTCATTGGCGCCAGCCAGCACCGTCACCAGGTCCTTGCCGCTGAAGCCATCCAGTGCGAACTGCTGGTCCACCTGCGCCGCCACGTCAGCGACCTTGGCCCCAGCGGTGGCATACATCACCGCGGTGGTCGCGGCCAGGTTCGAGGTGTTGCACTGCTTGAAGACCAGGCCATAGTAAGTGGCCAGCGTCTGCACCCAGACCGGATTGGACGAGCAGACGGTTGCGTTGCTCGTGTCCGTGGCATTGACGGTGTACTTGGTGCCGTCCGAGCGCAGGGCGCTGGTTTCGTCGCCGAAAGCCAGCAGGCGTGTCGGCGAGAACGGATCGATCTGCGAGCTGCCGCCGCCGCAGGCAGCCAGCAATACGGTCGCCCCCAGCAGGCTGGCCAGGTGGCGCTTCAAACTCTTCATGGATTCTCCAAATCGTCAAACTCCGGCGACTCAAAGGCCGCCGCTGCACGGGACAAGCGGTCCCTAACTCCATCCCAGGCCGGATCGTCCGGCGGGGCTTCTACCCAAATCTCGGAAGCGCCAGCTGCATCCAGCTCACGCAGCACGGCGAACAGTTCCCGCGCCGCCGCCTTGGCATGCCCGGGCATGTGGCGGTGCAAGACACCAGCCATGCCGGGCATCGGCCCTGCCGTGCGGGAATATACCGCCAGCCCCGCCGGTCTTGGGCCAGCCAGCGCCTGCGCCAGCGCTTGCCCGGGCAAGAGGCGAACCACCGCGCGCGGCGCATAGTGCGCCTTGAGCGTGCCGGAGGCCTTGGGCGCCTGGCGGTCCGGCGCGCGCAGCGGTTCACCTGCGGCGGCCTCGATCTGCGCGGGCGTGAGCACGCCCGGTCGCAGCAGCACGGGATGCCCGCGGCTGCAATCCACGATGGTGGACTCGATGCCGACATCACAGTCGCCGCCGTCCACCACCAGCAGTTCGGCGCCGAACTCCTCCGCCACATGGGCGGCCCGCGTGGGGCTCACGCGTCCGAACCGGTTGGCGCTGGGCGCCGCCAGCCCTTCCACGCCCAGCAGCCGGCACGCGGCCATCAGGGCGCGCGCGACCGGATGCGAGGGGCTGCGCAGCCCAACGGTGGGCTGCCCCCCTGCGGCGGCTTGTGCCACATCAGGACGGCGCTGGACGATGAGCGTCAGCGGGCCGGGCCAGAAGGCTTCGATGAGCCGATGCGCCACGGGCGGCAGGTCCTGCGCGAAGGCGCGTGCGCCCTCTTCATCCAGCACATGCACGATCAGCGGGTGGTCGCTGGGGCGGCCCTTAGCCGCGAAGATACGTGCCACCGCTTCGTCCTGGTCGGCGCGGGCGGCCAGACCGTAGACGGTTTCGGTGGGCAGGCCCACCAACTGCCCGGCGGCGACGGCGTGGGCAGCCGCCTGCAGGGCGTCTGGCGAATCGCCATCCACCACGCCTGCGGGATGCTTCGTCGTGCTCACCGGTCCATTCCCCTGCGCGGCGTCACCATGTCTGCGGCAAGCCCAGCAGGGCGCAGGCCTGACGGGCGCTGTCACGGGCAGCTTCGGGCGTCGAGGCCACCAGGTTCAGGTGGCCCATCTTGCGACCCACGCGCGCCTGGGCCTTGCCATACAGGTGCAGGGAAGCGCCCGGCAAGGCCAGGATGGCGGCCCAGTCAGGCGTGCGCTCCTGGCCCGCGGCGTCAAACCACAGGTCGCCCAGCAGGTTCAGCATGACGACCGGCGAATGCAGGCGCGGCTCACGCAGCGGCAGGCCGGCCATGGCGCGCACCTGCATCTCGAACTGCGAGATGTCGCAAGCGTTCATGGTGTAGTGGCCGGAATTGTGCGGCCGGGGCGCCATCTCGTTGACCACGAGGCGACCGTCCTTCAGCACGAAAAACTCCACGCACAGCACGCCCACATAGCCCATGCCCTGCGCGATGGCCACGGCGCTCTGCCGCGCCTGGGCCTGCAGGGCCTCGGGGACCTGGGGCGCCGGCACTTCGGTGACGGCCAGGATGCCGTCGCGGTGCAGGTTCTGCTGCACCGGATAGGTGACGGCCTGGCCGTCGGCGCCCCGCACCACCAGAACGCTCAATTCAAGCGCCAGCGGCAGCATCTGTTCGAGCACGCATTCCACCTCGCCGAGCTCCTGGAAGGCGGTAGCGAGCTGGGCGCGGTCGGAGACGCGGCGCTGGCCCTTGCCGTCATAGCCCAGGCGAGCCGTCTTCAGGATGCCGGGCAGCAGTTCGTTGCCCACGGCGGCCAGGTCTGCGGCGCTGCGCAGCACGGCGTAGGGCGCACAGGGCACGCCACTGGCCACGAAGTGGGCCTTTTCGCGGCTGCGGTCCTGGCAGATGGCCACGGCGCGGCCGGCTGGCGCCACCACCCGGGTGGCCGCCAGCGTGTCCAGCGCGCGGGCCGGCACATTCTCGAACTCGGTCGTGATGGCGTCGCAGCGCTGGGCCAGTTGGGCCAGCGCCGCGCCATCCAGGTAGTCCGCCTTCAGGTGGGCGTGGGCCACGGCACCGGCCGGGCTTGCGGCGTCCGGGTCCAGCACCACGCAGGTGTAGCCCAGCGACTGCGCGGCCTGCACGAACATGCGGCCCAGCTGGCCGCCTCCCAGCACCCCGAGGGTGGCCTCGCCCGGCAGCAGCGGCATCAGCGCAGCTCCTCGGTCATGGCGGTGGCGGCGGCGGTCTGGCGTTGACGGAAGGCCGCCAGCTTGTCGCGCAGGGCGGGGTTGTCGCGCGCCAGCAGGGCCACGACAAACAAGGCGGCATTGCCGGCGCCGGCATTGCCGATGGCAAAGGTGGCCACCGGAATGCCCTTGGGCATCTGGACGATGGAGTGAAGGGAATCGACCCCCTGCAGATGCCGGCTGGCCACCGGCACGCCGAGCACCGGCACCAGCGTCTTGGCCGCCAGCATGCCCGGCAGATGGGCGGCACCGCCGGCCCCGGCGATGATGGCGCGCAGGCCCCGGCCCTCGGCCGCTTCGGCATAGGCGAACATCTCATCCGGCATGCGATGCGCGGAGACCACCTTCGCCTCGAAGGGTACGCCGAACTCGGTGAGAATGTCGGCGGCGTGCTTCATGGTCTCCCAGTCACTGCTGGAGCCCATCACCACGCCGATCAACGGCGCGATGACGGGAGCGATGTCGGGAGTGGTGGCGCTGCTCACGGGTCGATCCTGATTCGTCTAATCCAGAAACCTTGAATTGTAGGCGGCCAGCCTCAGTTGCCATATTTCCGGCCATTGGCGGGTTGCATAGAGGCGCTCAGCCCCTGCCAGCCGGCCTGATGGACAGCCGCCTATTGTTGCCAGCCGAACCTCGCCATGACCGACATCACCCTGCAAAACTTCGAATCCGAGCTGTTGCAAGCCTCCATGCAGCAGCCGGTGCTGCTGGACATCTGGGCCCCCTGGTGCGGCCCCTGCCGCACGCTGGGCCCGATGCTGGACAAGCTGGAGGTCGCCTATGCGGGCCGCTTCAAGCTGGCCAAGCTCAACAGCGATGACCAGCCGGAAATCGCCACGCAGCTGAGCCAGGCGTTCGGCGTACGCTCCATTCCTTTCTGCGTCATGTTCGTGGGCGGCCAGCCGGTGGACGGCTTCGTGGGGGCCATTCCGGAGGCGCAGATCCGCGAGTTCCTGGACCGCCACGTGCCCACCGGGGAGGCCCTGGAGGCCGAGGAAGACCTGGCCGAGGCGCAGGCGCTGATGGAAGAAGGCGATAGCGAGGCGGCCCTGCAGAAGCTGCAGGCCGCGGTGCAGGCCGACCCGGCCAACGAGACGGCCCGCTTTGACCTGGTGCGCGCGCTGCTGGAAGCGGACCTGCTGCAAGATGCCAAGGCCGCCTTCGCGCCGGTGGCGGCGCTGGCTGCCGACACCATCACGCCGCACGCGCGCTTTGCCGCGCTGGCCACCTGGATTGCCGCAGCGGAGCGCGCGGCCCAGGGGCTGGACCCTGCCGGCCTGCAGGCCGCGATTGCGGCGAACAAGCGGGACTTCGACGCGCGCTTTGCGCTCGCCCAGGGCCTGCTGGCGGGGCGCGACTTCACCGGCGCCATGGACGAGCTGCTGGAAATCATCATGCGGGACAAGGCCTGGAACGACCAGCTGGCCCGCAAGACCTACGTGGCCATCCTGGAGCTCATGACCAAGCCGCCGGCGGCCCATGCCGCCGCTGCCGAGAACAAGGGGGGGCTGCAGCTGTCCGGTCCCAGCGCCGTCGCATCGGCCGATCCGCTGCTGGACCAGTACCGCCGCAAGCTGAGCATGGCGCTCTTTTGAGCGTGGGCGTGCGCCGGGCTCGTCGCTGACCCTGGCCGGCGAGCCGCCGAGCCACGACGGCCCTTCGCGGCGGAGCGCTCGCTCAGCCCGTCAGGCCGCTTTCAAGCAGCGCATCGCGCCAGTGCTGCTGCTGACTGGCGAACTGGTCCCAGGCCTCCTTGGCCAGGGCGTCGTGGCGCTGCGCGTCCGCCGCCTCGCCCAGCAGCGCAAACACCTGCGCCAGGCGGCTATGGGTGATGGCGCGGTCGTCCAGCTCGCAGCTCGGGTCCAGCTCCACTTCGGCTTCACGGGCCTGGCGCAGGGCCAGCTCCGGCTGGCCGCTGTTGGCGCGGCACCAGGCCACATCGGACAACAGGCTGCTGCCCAGACGTTCAAGGCCGAGGGACATGGCCTGCGGCAGATGCTGCTCATACAGCGCCCGAGCTTCCTCGAAACGCCCTTCCACCGTCAGGACCTGCGCGCGCAGGACCGGCGTGAGCTCGTTCATCATGGCCGCGCCGACCGCGGCGTCGTAGTGGCGGATGGAGTCCACGCTCAGCAGCATTTCCTGCACCCGCACCCGGGCGTTCAGGCTTTCGCGCCGCAGCAGCGCCACGCGCATCGCCGCCATGTTGAACATCAGGGCCGACAGCGTCGTGTCATCACCTTCGGTGGCCGCATGCCTGCGCGCACGCTGGTACCAGCGCTGGGCGGCGTCGCCGTCACCGGCATAGTGCCAGGACAGGCCAAGGGCCATGCCCAGGCGGGCCAGCGCGCCGTGGTCCTCGTTCTCGCGGGCCACCGCGAGGCAGCGCCGCGCATGCTGGATCATGCCGTCCAGGTCGTGCCGGACAAACGCCAGCTGGGCCAGCCAGGCATCCGCCAGCACCTGCACCTCTTCCAGGCCCGCGTGGCTGGCGGCAATGGCATGTGCACGCTGGATGCGCTCCTGGGCAGGCTGCGCCGAGAAGCCGTTGTAGTAGGTCATCAGCCCTTCAGCGAGGTGCAGCCACGCGCCGATATCGGCATGAGGGTGCTGGAAGGACAGTTGATGGAGTGTGGTGAGCGCTTCGCGTGCCTCTGACAGCGCCCCATGGCGCGCGAGCTGCATCGCACGGCGCGCCCTCGGCGCGACCGAGGCCATGGGCGACGGCGCCGCCGCGACCTGCTGGTCCAGCTGCCGCAGCAACCGGGACTTGAGTGCGGCATTGCCGCTGGCGGGGGCGTGGGAGTCGTCCATGGCCGGGCCCGTCAGCGCGTCAGGCGCTCCAGCGCTTCCTGGTACTTGGCGGCGGTGTTGGCGATGACCTCAGCCGGAAGCGTCGGCGGCGGTGCCACCTTGCCCCAGGGCTTGCCGTCCACCGTGGCCTGCTCCAGCCAGTCGCGCAGGAACTGCTTGTCGTAGCTGGGCGGGTTGCTGCCCACGGCATAGCTTTGCGCCGGCCAGTAGCGGGAGGAGTCGGGCGTGAGCACCTCGTCCATCAGGGTCAGCGTGCCGTCGGCATCCAGGCCGAACTCGAACTTGGTGTCGGCAATGATGATGCCCTTGGTCAGGGCGAAGTCGGCGGCGCGGCGGTAGAGCTGGATGGCGATGTCGCGTACGCGTTCAGCCAGGTCACGGCCAATGATGCTGGCGCAGCGCTCGAAATCGATGTTCTCGTCATGGTCGCCCATCTCGGCCTTGGTGGCCGGCGTGAAGATGGGCTCCGGCAGCTTGCTGGCGTTCTGCAAGCCCGGCGGCAGCTTGACGCCGCACACCTCGCCGCTGGCCTGGTATTCGGACCAGCCGCTGCCGGCGAGGTAACCGCGAACCACCGCCTCGATGGGCAGCGGCTTGAGCCGCTTGACCAGCATGGCGCGTCCGCGCACCTGCTCCTGCTCGGCGGGCGTGACCACCGACAGCGGGTCGTCGCCGGTCAGGTGATTGGGCACGATGCCGTCCAGCTTGTCGAACCAGAACAGCGCCATCTGGGTCAGCAGCGCGCCCTTGCCCGGAATGGGCTCGTTCATGATGACGTCGAAGGCCGAGATGCGGTCCGACGCGATCATGAGGATCCGGTCGTCCCCCACCGCATAGTTCTCGCGCACCTTGCCGCGCGCGATGAGAGGGAGGGAGCTGAGGGAGGAAGTGTGCAGGGCGGCAGTCATGGGCGGTGCGCACGGGTCCGTGCGAAGCTGATGCGGGGGAACCCGAGGATTCTAGGGAACTTCTGCCCCGCCCGGCGCGCAGTGCCGTCAGCGCGGCCCCACCGCCCCAAAGCCCACGTAGCGCTCGATGAAACGGGCCTTGCCTTCGCGTTCGAAGCGGCCTTCGTCCCATTCGCCCTCTTCCAGCAGATGGCTGTGGTCCCCTTTGAAGAGATAGGCAAAGGCCCGCAGCGGCGCGCCATCCGGCCCGGAGACCAGCACCTCGCCGCGCTGGTACTCGGGGCCTTCAAAGGTATCCAGGCGCGCCCAGGCAGCCTCCGGCAGGTCCAGGTAGACGCAGCCGGAGACCTCGCCCCCGACGTGGGGGATGAGGCCCGGATAGTCCTGGCCGCGCACCGGGCGCCGCGCATGGTCGGCCAGCCGGGCCGGCTGCGGGGGATGGGAAGGGGCAGCCTCCGGGCCGCACACCTTGGCGAGGATGTCGACCCACATCAGCGAGCCGTAGGCGAACAGGTGTGCCACGTGGATGCGCCCTCCCCGGCGGTTTACTGCACGACCTGGGCCAGCTCACCGCTGGCATAGGCCTTGGCCGTGTCCACCAGGCTGCGCGGCTTGATCTTGCCGGCCTGCCCTTCGCAGCCGAACTCCTGGTAGCGCTGCTTGCACACCAGCTTGGCCGCTTCGCGTGCCGGCTTGAGCCATTCGCGTGCGTCGAACTTCTCCGGGTTCTCGTGCAGGAACTTGCGCACCGCGCCCGTCATGGCCAGGCGGATGTCGGTGTCGATGTTGATCTTGCGCACGCCGTACTTGATGGCTTCCTGGATCTCCTCGACCGGCACGCCGTAGGTTTCCTTCATGTTGCCGCCGTACTGGCGGATCACTTCCAGCAGTTCCTGCGGAACGCTGGAGGAGCCGTGCATCACCAGGTGGGTGTTGGGAATGCGTGCGTGGATTTCCTTGACGCGGCTGATGGCCAGGATGTCACCGGTGGGCTTGCGGGTGAACTTGTAGGCACCGTGGCTGGTGCCGATGGCGATGGCCAGCGCATCCAGGCCGGTGGCCTTCACGAACTGCGCGGCTTCTTCCGGGTCGGTGAGCAGGGCGGAATGGTCCAGCACGCCTTCGGCGCCGATGCCGTCCTCTTCACCGGCCATGCCGGTTTCGAGCGAGCCCAGGCAACCCAGTTCGCCTTCCACCGTCACGCCCACACGGTGCGACAGCTGCACCACCTGGCGGGTGACATCGATGTTGTAGTCGAAGGAAGCCGGGGTCTTGCCGTCAGGCATCAGGGAGCCGTCCATCATGACCGAGCTGAAGCCCAGGTCGATGGCGCCCTGGCAGATGGCGGGCGTCTGGCCATGGTCCTGGTGCATCACCAGCGGGATATGGGGATAGGCTTCGACGGCGGCCTGGATCAGGTGCTTGATGAAGCTTTCTCCGGCGTACTTGCGTGCGCCAGCGCTGGCCTGCAGGATGACCGGCGCATTGACTTCGTCAGCGGCCGCCATCACGGCCTGCACCTGCTCCAGGTTGTTGACGTTGAACGCCGGAATGCCATAGCCCTGTTCGGCGGCATGGTCCAGCAATTGGCGCATCGAGACGAGTGCCATGGAAGTTCTCCGGGGAAGTGAAAAATTCTTGAGGCGCAGACCCGCGCAGGCACGCGATGTAACCACGCCGTAACTGCAACGATTCTAGCCAGCCCTCATGTCGGGACCTGTAACGTCCCCCAAACAAGTGCAGCAGGCTTTCCCGTGCACAAGTCCCCTTGGCTGGGGGTCTGTTCGCTTGCGCACCCGGGAAGGCCGCCGGTAGGCTTGGGGACGTGGGGTCCGGGGTCGGGCCGGCTGGCTGGTGCTGGCGCCTTTGCTGCGCACTGGGAGCAAACTTCGTGCCTTGGCAGGCTGTTGCGACCCCCGACTGCTTGGTGGTGGATTGTCTGGAGTGTCATGACCCGTCTTGTGCTGGACCAGCTCACGCTCTGGATCACGGCTGCCGCCCATGAACATGGGCTCGATCTGGCCTCTCACGTGGAGGAGCGCACGGGCGCCAGCCGCCGGGCTGCGCAGGCGGCCTTGAAGCGCCTGGTGGAGGCGCAGTGGCTGGTGCGGTCCGGCACTGGGCGCCGGCCCGTCTATGCCCCGGGCCCGCTGCGCCAGGTGGTGCGCAGCTACACGCTGCACCAGTTGCAGGAGGATGTGGCCTGGCAACGGGATTTCGCGCCCCATTTCGAAGTGCCGCGCCATGTGCAGCGCATGGTGCAGCATGGCTTCACCGAACTGGTGAACAACGCGGTCGACCACAGTGGCGGCACCAGCGTGACGGTGTCGTTGCGGCAGACGCCGCGGCATGCGCAGCTGCTGGTGTCGGACGATGGATGCGGGGTCTTCGACAAGATCTGCGGCACCTATGAGCTGGCCGATGCGCAGCACGCCATGCTGGAACTGAGCAAGGGACGGCTCACCACGCAGCCGCAGGCGCACACCGGCCGCGGCCTGTTCTTCAGTTCGCAACTGGCGGACGTCTTCGACATCCATGCCAACGGCAAGGCGTTTCAGCGGCGCGCCTGGCAAGGCAACGCCTGGCTGCCGGGCCGCGGCTTGCCGCGCCAGGGCAGCTCGATCTACATGGCCGTGGCGCTGGACACCACGCGCACGCTGGAACAGGTGCTGGGCCAATGGAGCGTGGATGGCAGCGGCATCGCGTTCGACCAGACGCGCATCCTGCTGCAACTGGTGGTCGGGCCGGGCCAGATGCTGGATTCCCGCGCCCAGGCTCGCCGCGTGGCGGCCCGCCTGCCGCAGTTCAAGCGGGCGGAAGTCGACTTCACGGGTGTGGAGGACGTCGGGCACGCCTTCGCGGACGAACTCTTCCGTGTCTTTGCCATGGC
>Ga0065165_1000624_pt1 | contig 51434 bp, 46 predicted proteins | sample AraplaMF_Cvi_mMF_FD_63813 | JGI IMG/M metagenome (GOLD analysis project Ga0065165, IMG submission 63813) | Arabidopsis root microbial communities from the University of North Carolina, USA - plate scrape MF_Cvi_mMF (version 2) (version 3) | ecosystem: Host-associated > Plants > Roots >...
GGGGAGGGGCTCGCACTCCGTCGACCTCGTCCTCGGCTCCGGCGGCGCCCAGCCGATCGTCGAGGTGCTGGTCTCCGGCGGCAAGGTGCCCTGGGCCGGCCATACGGCCGAGCACGCCATGGCCGAGATCTACGAGATCATCAAAGGCGCCAGGACCGCCCTGGTCTTCGTCAACACGCGCTTCCAGGCCGAGTTCGCGTTCCAGGAACTGTGGAAGCTGAACGACGACGGCCTGGCCATCGCCCTGCACCACGGCAGCCTGGCGGCCGAGCAGCGGCGCAAGGTCGAGGCGGCCATGGCGCGCGGCGAGATTCGGGCCGTGGTCTGCACCTCGACCCTGGACATGGGCATCGACTGGGGCGACGTCGACCTGGTCATCCAGTTGGCCGCGCCGAAGGGCGCCTCGCGGATGGTCCAACGGATCGGCCGCGCCAACCACCGCCTGGACGAGCCCTCGCGGGCCATCCTGGCCCCGGCCAACCGCTTCGAATATCTGGAGTGCCGCGCCGCCGCCGACGCCATCCTGGGCGGCCATCTAGACGGCGAGCCGGCCCGGGTCGGCACGCTGGACACCCTGGCCCAGCACGTCATGGGCTGCGCCTGTTCGGAGCCCTTCGCCCTGACCGACCTCTATGACGAGGTCCGCACCGCCGGCCCCTATGCCGACTTGTCGTGGGAGGATTTCGAGACCGTCATCGACTTCGTCTCAACCGGCGGCTACGCCCTGCGCACCTACGACAAGTTCCGCCGCATCGTGCCCGGCCAGGACGGCCTCTGGCGGGCCCGCAACGCCCAGGCGGTGCTGGCCCACCGGATGAACGTCGGGGCCATCGTCTCGCCGGCCATGATCAACGTGCGGATCGGGGGCGGCAAACGCCCGATGGGAGGCCGCAAGGTCGGCGAAGCCGAGGAAGGCTTCTTCGAGGCGATGACGCCGGGCGACACCTTCATCTTCGCCGGCCAGGTCTGGCGGTTCAACAGCCTGGTCGGGGCCGACGCCTTCGTCACCCCCGCCCCGGACAAGGACCCGAAGATGCCCAGCTGGGGCGGGTCGAAGTTCCCGCTGTCCACCTATCTGGCCGGTCGGGTGCGGGCGATGATGCACGACGAGGCCGAATGGCCCGCCCTGCCCCCCGACGTCCAGGAATGGCTGGGCTGGCAGAAGGTCCGCTCGATCATCCCCGGACGCGACGAGATGCTGCTGGAGACCTTCCCGCACGGCAAGCGCTTCCACCTGGTCTGCTATCCGTTCGAAGGCCGCCTGGCCCACACCACCCTGGCCATGCTGCTGACCCGGCGACTGGACCGGCTGGGTGTCGGCCCTCTGGGCTTCGTGGCCAACGACTACGCGGTCAACATCTGGTCGCTGAAGCCGATGGACGCCTTGGACCTGGACGAGCTGTTCGCCCAGGACATGCTGGGCGACGACCTGGAGGCCTGGCTGGCCGAAAGCTTCCTGATGAAGCGCGCCTTCAAGGCCTGCGCCCTGATTTCCGGCCTGATCGAGCGCCGCCATCCGGGCCAGGAGAAATCGGGCCGCCAGGTGACCTTCTCGACCGACCTGATCTATGACGTGCTGCGCCGCCACCAGCCCGACCACCTGCTGCTGCGCTGCGCCCGCGCCGACGCCGCGACCGGCTCGCTGGACGTGGCGCGGCTGGGCGACATGCTGGCGCGGATCGGCGGCGGCCGCATCCGCCACGCGGCGCTGGACCACGTTTCGCCGTTCGCCGTGCCGATCATGCTGGAGATCGGCCGCGAGCGGGCGCCGGGCGACGCGGCCGGCGAAATGATCCTGGCCGAGGCCGAGGAAGACCTGATCGCCGAGGCGATGGCTTGATGAGAGTATGCATGGCGTGACCAGTCTGGCGTTCCAAATCGGCGACTGCGGCGGCCTGCGGGTCGAGATCGCGGGGACGCGCGCCGTGCTGCGCCACTCCGGAGCGCTGTGGCTGGAGGCCGAGCGCACGATGGTCGTGGCCGACCTGCATTTCGAGAAGGGCAGCAGCTACGCCGCCCGCTTCGGCCAGATGCTGCCGCCCTACGACACCCGCGAAACCCTCGACCGGCTGGAGCGCGAGATGGCCCTGCTGTCGCCGGCGACCCTGGTGTTCCTGGGCGACAGCTTCCACGACGGGGCCGGCGAGGATCGGCTGCCGGGCGAGGACCGGTCCCGCATCGCCGCCCTGGCCGTGGGCCGCCGACTGGTCTGGGCCGTGGGCAACCACGACGCGGACGGCCCCCGCGCCCTGCCCGGCGACGTGGTCGACGAAGCCAGGATCGCCGGCCTGACCTTGCGACACGAGCCCCTGCCCGGCGCCCAGCCCGGCGAGGTGGCCGGCCACCTGCATCCGGCCGCCAAGGTGACCAGCGGCCGGGCCACGATCCGCCGCCGCTGCTTCGTCACCGACGGACGGCGCCTGGTGCTGCCGGCGTTCGGCGCGTTCACGGGCGGGCTGAACATCCTGGACCAGGCCTTCGCCCCGCTGTTCGGCGGGCCCGCCCTGGCCGCCGCCCTGGGTCCTCGGCGCGTGCACGCGGTCGGCTGGAAATCGCTGCGCCCGGACTGAAGCGGATCACCCTTCTCCTCCGGGCGTTTTGCCCCCGGGACGCTGAAAAGGAAAACCCGTCATGCGACCGATCCTGATCGGCATCGGCGCCGTTCTAGCCTTGTCGTCGCCGCCGATGGCCGCCCTGGCCGGCGAGGCCCCGGTCAAGACCGTGGCCAAGCTCGACGCCAAGGACCCGAAATACGACACCGAAGCCTGCAAGGCCCTTCGCGCCAGGGCGATCGACTACGAAGAGCCCGGCCTGGTCAAGAAGGCGCTCAAGATGGGCGGCAACGCCGTCGTGCCCTTCGCCGGCACAGTGGCCTCGACCGCCCTGGGCATGAAGCAGAGCAGCAAGGAGGACAAGCTGAGCCGGCAGGTGGCCGCCGCCTGCGTGTCCGACCCGCTCAACGAGGAAACGCCGCTGATCAACGCGCCCAAGGCCGAGACCGCCGCAGTGGTCGCGATCGAGGCGCCGGCGGCCGATGTCGCCACGACCGGCGTGGCGGCGGACGTCTCGGCGACCGAAAACCTGACCACGGCCCGATAGCCGCGCGCAAAAAGCTAGAGGTGGAGGGCCTGCTCCAGGGCGAAGGCCAGCGAGATGGCCGCGCCGGACGTCAGCAGGGTGCGCAGGCGCGGCCGCCAGGCCGGCCCCTCGTGGCTGGTCACGTCCCACAGCCATTGCAGGATGAAGACCAGCAGGAAGCCGGAAAGCTGCCAGGCCGGCTCGAACTTCAGTCCGCCCAGCAGCAGGCCGAATCCAGCCAGGGGGAACAACAGGGACAGGCCCAGGGTGATCCAGCGCGGGCTGGCCCGTTCGATCTCGAGGCCGCAACGCACGCCGCCCAGGTACGACATCATGGCCGTCGAATAGGCCAGCAGGCTGATCAGCGCCACCTGGCGCATGTCGATCGGGCCGTAGCAGAACAGCGCCGAGCAGATCACGAAGGGCACGAGCGTGGCCAGGCCGCAAACCCATACCGCCGGGGGAACCGGCACGCGATCCTGCGTGTGATCGGCCGCTGTTGCTTCAAACGCCATACCTGCTCCTTCGGGCGCGCGTTCCGACGCACGCCCTTCCCCCCGGAAGGGATCGACTATTACCGAGGTCAGCCCATAGGTCCACGGACGATATTTGGCCACAGGACACAGCTTTTGAGCGAGCACCGCAGGGCGTTCGCTAAAAAAGACTTTGAAAACCTGGCTTTAGGAGCCGAAGGGCCGTCCGGGGTCAGCGCGCCCAGGTCGACAGGCGGCTGAGGGTTTCGCCGTCCAGCGCCCCGGAGGCCTGGAGGTTCTGGTCGCGCTGATAGGCGGCGATGGCCATCTGCAGGGCCGGCGAGGCGACGCCGTCCTGCGGACCCTGGTAGTAGCCCAGCTTGGACAGCGCCCGCTGGGCGGTGGCCAGGCCGGCGCTGGGCGCGGCGGCCGAGGCGACGGCCTGGACGGGCGCGGCGGCCTGCGAGCGGAAGCCGCTGGCCGAACGCTCGGCGATCCGCTGGCCCTCGGCGGTCAGCTGGCTGCGCAGGGCCATGGCCCGGGCGCGCGAGGCGGTGTCGCCCGACCGCGCCGCGATCAGGTACCACTTGTAGGCCTCGGTCGGGTTCTGGCTGACGCCCCAGCCGCCTTCGTAGAGCTGGGCCAGGTTGAACTGGCTGTCGACCAGGCCCAGGTCCGACGCCTTGCGGAACCAGCTGGCGGCCTTGGTCGAGTTCCGTTCGCCGCCTTCGCCCTTGTAGTAGTAGAGGGCCAGGTTGTGCATGGCGCGGGCTTCACCGGCCGTGGCGGCGCGCTCGGTCCAGCGGCGGGCCTCGGCCAGGTCCTTCTTCACCCCGCCCTCGCCGACCTCGTACATCTTGGCCAGGTAGAACTGGGCGCGCGGCAGGCCCAGGTTGGCGGCCTTGCGCAGGCTTTCCAGGCCAGTGCGGTCCTTGGCCTCGATGCGACGCACGCCGTCGTCATAGAGGGCCTGGGCGTTCTCGCCGGGCGAGGCGACGGCGAGGGGCGCGGCCTCGGTCGAGATCGTCGTCGCTTCGACGGGGGCCTGGGAGGTCAGGGCCACGGCGGCGCGGGCGGCGGCCGGGCTGGTGTCGGCCTCGGCGGCGCGAATCTCGCCAGTGGCCTTGTTCGACGTGCCCTCGGCCACGCGCTCGGGCAGCGGGCCCGAACCTTGGGCCATGCTCATGATCACGCCAGCCGAGCCAACACCCAGGCAAGCGGCGGTGGCCGAGACCATCAGGGCGGTCTTCATGCCGCCCTTCTTGGCCTTCTTCTCCGAGCCCTTGGCGCCGAAGCCGGCGAACAGCGAAGTTCCCGCTTTCTTGGCCTTCGGCTTGTCCTTGCCCTTGGCGTCGCCCGACAGAGCGGCCTGGCGGGCGGCGGCCCGGGCCTGCTCGATCACCTCGCGGGTCGACAGCGGGCGCGACGGCGCGGCCGACTCTTGCGGAGCGGCGAAGTCGGAGCTGGCGAACTCGGGAGCCGAGAAGTCGCCGTCATGATCGTCGGCCGGCTCGAACGCCGTTTCCGGCTCCAGGGCCGAAGCGAAGCCGTCGGCGGCCTCGAAATCCTCATCGCCGAACTCCAGCGCCGGCGGCTCGCTGGCGGGGAAGGCCGGCGCTTCGAACACCGGGGCCTCGACGACGGCCGGCGCCGCGGTGCGGGCGGGCGTCGAGGCGGGAGACGGCGCGTGGGGCGGAATGAAGGCGGCCGGCTGGTGGAAGACGTCCTCCGGGACCTCCTCGCCGCCGAACGAGAAACGCTCGCCGTCGTCGAACGGCGACGGGGCTGGACGCGCGGGCGGCGGAGCCGCGGCAGCGACAGCAGCCTGCTCGGCGGCTCGGCGCTGAGCCTCGGCCAGCCTGGTGTCGATCTTCTCGCGCGCTTCCTCCAGCAGGCGCGCGGTGCGCTCCTCGCTCTGGCGGATGCGGTCGACCAGCTCCTGCGACGTGCGCTCGTGGCGCTGGTTCAGGCGGTCGGTGACGCGGGTGACCTGGTCGCCGACGTCATCGATAGCCAGGGCGTTGCGGCGCTCGGCGTTGCTGATCCGCTCGGCCAGCTTCTCGGTGATCCGGGCGATCTCCGTGCCCAGCTTCTCGAGCGCCTGGGCCTGGACGCTGTCGGCGCGGTTCAGCTTCTGGTCGATGCTGGCGGCGACCTGCTCGATGGCGGCGGTGTTGCGGGCTTCCGAGGTCTGGACGCGGCGGTTCAGGGCGTCGGCCATGCCGACCACCTCGCGGCCCATGCGCTCGATGGCCTGGGCCGAGCGCTGCTCGGCGGCCTGCACGTGGGCGGTCATCTCGCCCAGCTTGCGCTCCATGCGGTCGAAGCGGCCGTCGGCGGATTCGCGCAGCTTGGCGGCCATCTCCAGGCGGGCGGCCTCCATGCGCTGGGTCAGGCTGCCGGCCAGGTCGTCCAGGCGCTTCTGGACGCCTTCGCCGGGATTGCTGCTTTCGACGGTCCGCAGGCGGCCGTCCAGGGCGCTGAACGAGGCGTTCAGGGCCTGCAGGGCGTCCGAGGTGCGGGCCTCGGCGGCTTCCAGGCGCTGGCCGAGACGGGCCACGACCTCTTCGACCAGGGCCGAGGGATCGCCGACGCCGGCGCCGGCCTGGTTGTCCAGGCGCTGTTCCAGGTGGGCGATGGTCTCGCGGGTGCGGGCCTCGCCTTCATAGAGGTGGCCGGCGACCTTGCCGAGCGCGCCTTCCAGGGCGCGCAGGGCCTCGGCCGAGCGCGGACCGGCGGCCTCGGCCTCGATGCGGCGCAGCCGCTCGGCGGCGCGGGCCTGGTCGGTCTTGATGTCGTCCACGGCGCCCTCGAAGCGGGCGGCGACGGCGACCTGTTCGCGCTCGGCGGCGACCAGGCGCTGCAGGGCGCCGCGCACGGACTCGTCGATGCCGGAAATGGCCTGGGCCGAACGCTTCTCGGCCGCCTCGATGCGGTCGGTCAGCCGGTCCAGGGCGACGGCCACGCGGCCGACCTCGTCGGCGGGATGCTCGCGCGCCTCGATACGCGACGGCGCGCCGCCGCGGGCGGTCTCGTAATAGGAAGGATTGGCGCGATCGTTGTTGACCGCCAGGGAGGGACGGCTGGGCTCGCCGAACGCTTCAAGCGACGCGGCGTCGAAGCCCTCGCCCTCGATGATCATGCGATTGAGCCATTCGCCCAGGGTCATGCCGGAGCGGCGCGCGAGGTCCTTGGCGACCTCCCGTGCCTTGGGGTCTATCCCCTTAACGCTCCATGGCGCCGCGGCCGTCATGCGAATCGTTCCCTCTGCACCTGGGAACCAACGCTAGTCACCGATTCCTAGCGTGTAAACGCGACCCATACCGCTACATATAGCAATGGTCTAGATTAACTGTGGATGGTTAACAGGCGCACCTTCCTAACGTGTGTACCTAAGATTCGGCTCCGTGTAGTTAACGCTTGTTAACCATTTGCATGGCCGATTGTCGCAGGCCATGAGAGGCGAATGGACCTGCCCACGACCCTCGCCATCGCCCTGGCCGCCCTGCTGTTCGCCATCTTCTGCGGCTGGCGCGGCGCGCGTCCGATCAATGTTTTAAAGGGTCCGCGCCTGATGCCGTGGCGTCCGCTGATGGTGGCCGGCGCCGTCGTGGCCCTGCTTCTGGCGGCCCATATTCTCAATCTGCTGGGGATGAAGACGGGCGACCCGCGCTACTAGGTCGCGGCCTTTTCGTCAGGCCGGAGACGCCGCCGGACGACAGCAGGCCGATATCGGCGAGCAGAAAAGGGATCGCCCACTTGTGAGGCGCGGCAATGTAGCGCGGCTGCCAGACCGGATCGTACTTGTCCTTGTAGCGTCGGACGCCCTGGAAATTGTAGATTTCCTCGCCGCGCTCGTAGAGCAGGCGGCCCACGCGCGACATGATCGGGGCCAGCGGGCGGTCCTCCAGGCCGGCCAGCGGCGCGACCCCGAACTCGAACGCCTGGTAGCCCTGCTCCTTGCCCCAGCCCAGCAGCTCGACGAAAAGGTAGTCCATCACGTTCTTGGGCGCGTCGTCGGAATAGCGCATCAGGTCCATCGAGAACGAGACCTTGTTAGCTGTCGTCCACAGGGTGGCGAAGGCCACGATCCGGTTCTCGACCCGCACCAGGGCGACCGGGAACTCGGCCACGTAGCGCTCCTCGAAGCCGCCCATCGAGAAGCCCTTTTCGCCGCCAGCGTGGTGGGCCAGCCAGGCGTCGGAGATCCGCTTGAGGTCGTCCATCACCGTGTGGACCTGGTCGGCCGGGATGACCTCGAAGGCCGCCCCGCCCTCCCCGGCCTTGCGCCAGTTGCGGCGCAGGACCTCGCGGCGGCGGCCCGCCAGCGAAAAGGCCTCCAGCGGCACGGCGGCGCTTTCGCCGGTCTTCTGGATGGCCAACCCTAAATCGACGCTGTCGGGCAGGTCGGCGGGGCCCAGGGCGTAGAAGCCGGCGCGGGCGGCATGGGCGTCGGCCAGCTCGCGGAACCGCCAGAACAGCTCCATGCGCTCGTCGTCACGCCCGACCGGCGGCCCCATGGCGATCCACGAGCGGCCGCGCACGCCGAACATCAGGAAGCTCTCGCCAGAGGCCGAGAACAGGAAGCGCTTGTCGCCCAGCAGGGCCAGGTTCGACGGCGGCTCCGCGTTCTCGGCCTTGGCCAGGATGGCGCGGACGCGGTCGAAATCGGGGTCGGTGTCGTCGACGACCGGCGGGGTGGCCGGCGTCGCGATCAGCCGCCACACGCCGATGGCCATCAGCACGATGGCGGCGGCGGCCGACGAGCGAATGGCGCGGGCCACTTCCCGGTCGCCGATCGTCTTCATCACCGACTGGTCGGCGTATTCGGTGTGGGCGAAGGTCCACCAGCCGCACAGGGCCACTCCGATCAGGGCCGCCGCCGCCGACAGCAGCCAGCCCGGCGTGATCTCCATCCGCGACAGGGCGGCCTTGCGCGGGAAGGCCTCGTGGAACGGCAGCATGACCAGCATGATGGCCGTCAAAATGACCGTTTCTTCCCAGTTCAGGCCCTTGAACAGGGCCAGGATCGCCCCGGCCGCCAGGGTGAACAGCGCCGCCCACCAGGCCGCGTCCAGGCGCGAGCGCAGGCCGAAGGCCAGCAGGATCAGGACCAGGCCGAGGATCGACGAGACGAAGTGGCTGACTTCGATCAGCGGTCCGGGGGCCACGGCCACCCAGATCGCGAAGCGGGTCGGCTCGGACGGCGTGGCGCCCGAGGCCAGCAGCAGGATCCCGGCGCAGGCCGCCAGGATGGCCGACAGCGTCGGCGCGACGGCGAGAAAGGCAGGCCTCAGTTGCGGCGCGGACATCAAGACCCCTGATCGGCGAATCCCGGCGGGACACGTCATCGCCTCCTCTATAGCCCGGCTTGCCTCCGGCGGGCGCCCGCCGCGTGACGAACGATCGTTTGAATCAGCTTGCCCCGGCCGCCTCATGGCGTAGTCTGCTGGCCGACGACGCGAAAAAGCGTCGCGAACGACACGAGCGCGTTAGGGAGAACGGCCATGGCGGATTTCGGCGGCGGCGACCTGGAGACCTTCCGCGCCGAGACGCGGGCCTGGCTCGAGGCCAACTATCCCCCGTCCCTGAACGCGCCGATGAGCGAGGACGACGCCCCCTGGGGCGGCCAGAGGTTCCAGTGGAAGAATCCCGACGCCAAGCTGTGGCTGGACCGGATGGCCCAGCGCGGCTGGACCGCGCCGATGTGGCCCAAGGCCTATGGCGGCGGCGGCCTGTCCAAGGCCGAGAACAAGGTGCTGGAGCAGGAGCTGCGTCGCCTCAAGGCCCGTCCCGCCCTGATGAGCTTCGGGATCTGGATGCTGGGTCCGGTGCTGCTGGAATACGCCACCGAGGAACAGAAGCAGCGCTTCCTGCCGCAGATCGTGCGTGGCGAGACCCGCTGGTGCCAGGGCTATAGCGAGCCGGGCGCGGGCTCGGATCTCGCCTCTCTCCAAACCAAGTGTGCGGACAGGGGCGACCACTGGCTGATCAACGGCCAGAAGGTGTGGACCAGCTACGCCGACCAGGCCGACTGGATCTTCTGCCTGGTGCGCACCGACACCAGCAAGAAGCACGAAGGCATCTCGTTCGTGCTGTTCGACATGGCCTCGCCCGGCGTCGAGGCCCGGCCGATCAAGCTGATCAGCGGCTCCTCGCCGTTCTGCGAGACCTTCTTCGACAATGTGAAGGTCCCCAAGGATCAGCTGGTCGGCAAGGTCAACGGCGGCTGGGACATCGCCAAGCGCCTGCTCCAGTACGAGCGCCAGAACATCTCGGCCTCGGGCTTCGGCGGCGGCGGCGGGCTGGACCTGGTCGAGGCGGCCAAGAAGGAGGTCGGCGTCGACGCCTCCGGCCGGCTGGCCGATGGCGACCTGCGGGCCCGCATCGCCCACCACCGCATGGACGCCCACGCCTTCATGCTGACCGTGCGCCGCGCCGAGGCCGAGTCCAAGCAGGGCTCGGGACCCAGCGCCGCCGTCTCGATCATCAAATACGCCGCCGCCAAGATGAACCAGGAGCGCACCGAGCTGCTGGTCGAGGTCCTGGGCCTGCAGGGCCTGGGCTGGGAGGGCGAAGGCTTCGCCCCCGACGAACTGGCCGCGCCGCGCGCCATGCTCCGCGCCAAGGGCAATTCGATCGAGGGCGGCACCAGCGAGGTCAATCTCAACGTCGTGGCCAAGCGGGTGTTGGGCCTGCTGGATCACCAGTAGCGACGGCGCGATCGAGTCCTGGCCATGATCGAGTTCTGGTACGAGTTCGGCAGCACCTACAGCTATCCCGCCGCCATGCGCATCGAACGCCTGGCGCAGGCGGCCGGCGTGCCGGTGGCCTGGCGGCCGTTCCTGCTGGGGCCGCTGATGCACGAGCAGCAGGGCCTGAACGACAGCCCGTTCAACGCCTTCCCGGTCAAGGGCGACTACATGTGGCGCGACCTGCAGCGGATCTGCGACCAGGAAGGCCTGCCGCTGGTCCATCCCAGCCAGTTTCCGCGCAACGGGTTGCTCGCGGCCCGCGTCGCCATCGTCGGGCTGGAGGACGGCTGGACCCCGGCCTTCAGTCGCGCGGTCTACCAAGCCAACTTCGTCGACGACCACGACATCTCCAAGCCCGAGGTGCTGGCTCCGCTGATCGCCTCGGTCGGGGCGGGTCCGGACACCGTCCTGGCCGCCGCCAACACCGACCCGATCAAGACCCGCCTGAAGGACCATGTCCGCCAGGCCCAGGCGCGCGGCCTGTTCGGCGCGCCCTCCTTCGTCACCGCCGACGGCGAGCTCTTCTGGGGCAACGACCGTCTCGAACAGGCCCTCGACTGGGCCGTCCGCCATCAAGACTTTGAACATGCCATTGGGGAGCAAGCCTGACATGGCCGTCCTGACCGAAGAACAGACCATGCTGCGCGACGCCGCCAAAGGCTGGACACAGGACAGCGCCCCGGTCGGCGCTCTGCGCAAGCTGCGCGACGGCGGCTCCAGGCGGAGCTTCGATCCCGCGACCTGGAGCGAGATGGGCGCCATGGGCTGGGCGGGCGTCATCGTTCCGGAGGCGCATGACGGTTCGGCCTTCGGCTATCTGGGCCTGGGCCTGATCCTGGAGGAGACCGGCCGCAACCTGGTGGCCTCGCCCCTGCTCTCCACCGCCCTGGTCGCCGCCTCGGCCCTGGTCCTGGGCGGTTCGGAAGCCCAGAAGGCCGCATGGCTGCCGAAGATCGCGGCGGGCGAGGTCGTCGCGACCCTGGCTGTCGACGAGGGCGCGCACCACGCGCCGCTGAACACGGCGCTGTCGGCGACGGCGTCCGGCGACGGCTTCGTTCTGAACGGGACCAAGACCTTCGTGCTCGACGGCGAGGCGGCCGACCTGCTGATCGTCGCCGCCCGCACCTCGGGCGCGGCGGGCGACGGCGACGGGATCACCCTGTTCCTGGTCGCGGGCGACGCCCCGGGCGTGACCCGGAGCCACCTGGCTCTGGTCGACAGCCGCGGCGCCGCCAAGATCGCCTTCGACCAGGTCCAGGTCGGCGCCGACGCGGTGCTGGGCCAGATCGGCAAGGGCTGGGCGGTGTTGGAACCCGTGCTCGACCGCGCCTACGCCGGCTTGGCCGCCGAAATGCTGGGCTCCGCCACCGCCGCCTTCGAGATCACCCTGGACTACATCAAGACCCGCACCCAGTTCGGCCAGGTCATCGGCGCCTTCCAGGCCCTGCAGCACCGTGCGGCCAAGCTGTTCACCGACCTGGAGACCACCCGCTCGTGCGTCGAGGCCGCCCTGGAGGCGGCGGACGCGGGCGGCGATACGCGCTTGCTGGCCTCGCTGGCCAAGGCCAAGGCGTCCGAGGTGCTGCACCTGGCCTCCAACGAAATGGTCCAGATGCACGGCGGCATCGGCATGACCGACGCCCACGACGCCGGCCTCTACATGAAGCGCGCCCGTGTCGCCGAGGCCCTGTTCGGGTCGGCCTCGTTCCATCGGGATCGGTACGCGAAGCTGTCCGGGTTCTAGGTTCGGCCTGTCCCGTTGGTGAGACGCCGGCGGCGGCCGGCGGTTTCGGCGCGCGCACGGCTGGGCGCGCGTCAGCGCGCCCTTGAAACCGTCAATTCAGGCCAACGGAAGCAAACGCCGCCTCCAGCGTCGATTGATAGAAATGCATTCCGGACGTCAGCGATGCGCGACGTCGTGCTTCTTATTAATATTCCCGCAATGTCGGGTATCCGACGAACCCAATATCGACTTCGGAACCCTTCGAAGCGCTCTGCATTTGTGTCGACTACTCGACAGCGCTCAACCCGCTTCCAACCTATAGCTTCAAACCTTTACTGCATACCCATGATCGATTCGCTTCGACGGGACCGCCGCAACTTTGAAAAATCGTCTGCTCGCCGCCCTGCCGACTGAAGATCTCGGCCTGATCGCGCCTCATCTCACCCAGCACGAGCTGGAGAAGGGCCGCCATCTGTGCGATCCAGGCGACCCGGTCGAAGCCGTCTATTTCCCGCACGACTGCGTCATCTCGCTGATGACCCTGATGGAGAACGGGGCGGCGATCGAGTCCGCGCCGGTCGGCCGCGAAGGGGCCCTGGGCCTGATGGCCGCCGTGGCGCCGCGCCAGTCGCTGGTGCGGGCCATCGTCCAGGCCCCCGGCCAAGCCTCGCGGATCAGCGCCTCGGCCCTGCATGACGCCTGGATCCGCAGCCCCGCCCTGCGCGACCTGGTCGACCGCCACAACGAGGCGCTGTTCGGCCATGCGATCCAGTCGGTGGCCTGCAACGCCCTGCATGGGGTCGAGGCCCGCTTCTGCCGCTGGCTGCTGTCGTGCCGCGACCGCATCGACGGCGACACCATCAACCTGACCCAGGAATTCCTCGCCGACATGCTGGGCGTCCAGCGCACCACGGTCACGGCCGTGGCCGGTTCGCTGCAGACCAAGGGCCTGATCCGCTATCGGCGCGGCGTCGTCGACATCCTGGACCGCGCGGGCCTGGAGGCCATCACCTGCGAGTGCTACGCCGCCGTGCGACGCGGCTACGAACGCCTGCTGCCGCTCCCGTTCGGCTGAAGCTTCTCCAGCTCCAGCCGAAAGCCGGTTCCCTATCGGCGCTTGCGCGTCGGGAACGGCGCGTGGGCCAGGCGTAGCAGATTGGCCGCACCGGGCGCGCCGAACGGGGTGCCGGCGACAATCAGCACGCGCTCGCCCGGGCCGACCAGATCCAGCTCGACCGCCTTGGCGACGGCGTCCGAGGTGACCACCTCCAGGCTGTCGGGCTGGCCGCTGACGCGGGCCTCCACGCCCCAGACCAGGCACATGCGGCGCACGGCCTCGACGCGCGGCGACAGGGCCAGCACCGGCTGCAGCGGTCGCTCGCGCGACAGGCGGCGCGCGGTGGCGCCGGTGGTGGTGAAGGCCACCAGGCACTTGGTCGAACCGGCCTTGGCGGCTTGGGCGGCGGCGACCACCAGCACGTCGGCGTCCTCGTCGTTGTGCGGCTGCTCGGCCTGCATCAGCTCGGGCCAGCGCGGGTCGCGCTCCACCCGCTCGATGATGCGGCTCATCATGGTCACCGCCTCTTCCGGATAGTCGCCGGCGGCGCTTTCGGCCGACAGCATGACCGCGTCGGCGCCCTCGTAGACGGCGTTGGCCACGTCCGACGCCTCGGCCCGGGTCGGGGTCGGCGAGCTGGTCATCGACTCCAGCATCTGGGTGGCGACGATCACCGGAATGCCGCGCTCGCGGGCTGCGCGCAGGATGACCTTCTGGGCCACCGGCACCTCTTCCGGGGCCATCTCGACGCCCAGGTCGCCGCGCGCCACCATCACGCCGTCGCAGAGGTCGAGGATCGGGCCCAGCACTTCCAGGGCCTGGGGCTTTTCGATCTTGGCCAGCACGGCGGCGCGGCCTTCGACGATGCGGCGCAACTCGGCCATGTCTTCCGGCGCCTGCACGAACGACAGGGCGATCCAGTCGACGCCCAGGCGCAGGGCGAAGGCCAGATCCTCTCGGTCCTTCGGCGTCAGGGGCGACATCGGGATCACCACGTCGGGCACGGCCACGCCCTTGCGCTCCGACAGCTTGCCGCCGTTGACCACGGTGGTGTTGGCGTAGCCGGGCCCCGCGTCGGTCACCGTCATCCGCAGCTTGCCGTCGTCCAGCAGCAGGGTCGCCCCGGGGCGCATGGCCACCAGGATTTCCGGGTGCGGCAGATGCACCCGCGTCGCGTCACCGGGCGTCGGGTCATTATCGAACCGGAAGGCCTGGCCGGCCTTCAGCATCACCGGCCCGTCGGCGAACTTGCCCACGCGCAGCTTCGGCCCCTGCAGATCGGCCAGAATGCCCAGCGGCCGCCCGACCACCTCTTCGGCCGCGCGGATGGCGTTGTAAGAGGCGGCGTGGTTGTCGTGGCTGCCATGGCTGAAGTTCAGGCGGAAGACATCCGCCCCGGCCCTGGCCAGGGTGATGATCATCTCCGGCGAGCTGCTGGCCGGGCCGATGGTGGCGACAATGCGGGAGCGGCGCGCGCGGATCATGAACCTGCTCCGAAGAGGCTGGAAGATGCTGCAATGCGGCGAGAAATACCGCACAGCAGAAAAGAATTGCTTGCGGCGAACGCCATTCTCGAATTTCGCACCTGACAACGTTGTCAGAAAGCCCGAGCTTGGATTCGCCATTGCTGACTTAGCGTCAACGCCGAAGCCTTTCCACCTCCATAAGAACTATGGAGCGAAAGGCCTCGCGATTCCGAACGTCCGAAGCGGGCTTCGGATCACGCGGGGGATCTGAAACCTAGCCGACTGGCCCGGTGGATTCGCGGACCACCAGCTCGAAGTCCAGCAGGCGCGACGGCGGCGCCTCGCCCTCGGCCCGGGTCGCGCCGGTCAGCAGCAGGTCGGCCGCGGCGGCGGCCATGGCCTGGATCGGCTGGCGCACGGTGGTCAGTTGCGGCCAGACGACCTTGGCGCCCGGCGTGTCGTCGAAGCCGGCCACCGACAGGCTCTGGGGCACCTCGAGACGCAGGCGGTTGGCCACCGCCATCACCCCCAGGGCCATGTCGTCGTTGGAGGCGAAGATCGCCGTCGGGCGGTCGGGACGGCCCAACAGCCGCTCGGCCGCCTCGAAGCCCGAGCGGAACGAGAACCACCCCTGCTCCACATGGTCTTCGCGCACGGCGTGGCCGTGCTCCTTCATCGCCGCCACATAGCCCTCGTAGCGCAGGTGCGAGGCGCCGTGCTCGGGGTGGCCCTTGATGAAGCCGATGTCGGTGTGGCCCAGGCCGATCAGGTGGGCGGTCATCTCATAGGCGGCGCGCACGTCGTCCATGCGCACATGGGCCGAGCGGTCCTGGTCCTGGTCGGGCGACAGCCGCACATAGGGCACGCCCTCGGCCTCCAGCACGTCCAGCACCGCCACGTTGTCGCAGACTGGCGGCGTCAGGATCACGCCGTCCATGCGCAGGGTGTGCAGCATCGGCTCCACCTGGGCGGCCACGTCGCCCTCGGAGTCGAGCGGCTCGACGATCAGGTGATAGCCTTCCTCGCGACAGCGAGCGATCGCCCCCAGCTGCACGTCGGTGACGTAGGCGGGGCTGGGGTTGTCGAAGAACACGCCGATCAGATAGGCCTTCGAGCCCGCCAGGCTGCGGGCCGAGATGTTGGGCCGGTAGTTGAGGGCCGCGACCGCTTCCTGCACCCGCGTGCGGGTGTCGTTCTTCACGTTCGGCTCGCGGTTCAGCACCCGCGAAACGGTCTTGATCGATACGCCCGACAGGCGGGCGACCTCGTGGATCGTAACCTTGGAACTCAAGACCGGCCTCGCGAAGCGTCGGAAAATCGACAAGCGACGCAATAAAGGCATGACAACCTTGTCAAGGCGAGCCCGCTTCAAGCGGAAATCTCGCCTTGATGGACCGGAAAAGGCGCTCGGAGGGCGGAAAGCTCTACGAAATGGCGGCCTTGCCGTCCGGGGTCATGGCGACGGCCGCGCCGATCAGGGCGGTGTGGGGGTTCATGACCACATGGGTGGGGATGGCGCGGGTGTAGTCGCTGAGCCGGCCCTTCGACTCGAATCGCTCGCGGAACTGACCCTTCTCCAGCAGGTCGACGATTCGCGGCGCGATGCCGCCGGCGATGAACACCCCGCCCCGCGCGCCCAGCGCCAGGGCCAGATCGCCGGCCGCCGAGCCGAGGATGGCGCAGAACCGGTCGATCGTGACCTTGCAGCACTCGTCGCCGGCCACGCCGTGCTCGGTGATCTCCTTGGCGGTCAGGTCGTCGGCCTTGCGGCCCTCCACCTCGGCCAGGATGACGTGCAGGTCCTCCATGCCGGGACCCGACAGGATGCGCTCGATCGAGCAGCGGCCGAACCGCTTGTTCAGCGCACGGAGAATCTCGATCTCGACCTCGTCGAACGGGGCGAAGGCGATGTGGCCGCCCTCCGTGGTCAGGGGCGTCTCGACGCCATGCCGGCGCACCATGCCCGCCGCGCCGAAGCCGGTGCCGGGGCCGATGATCGCCAGGTCGCCCTCGCCCGAGGTCTGCAGCGGACCGATCTGGCGCAGGTCCTTGGGCGCCAGGCGCGGGGCGGCCAGGGCCTGGGCGGTGAAGTCGTTGATCAGTCGGGCCGTGCGGAAGCCGCCGGCCCGGCGCAGACTGTCCTCCGACAGCTTCCACTCGCTGTTGGTGAACTGCACCGCGCCGTGCTCGATCGGGCCGGCGACGGCGACCACGGCCTGGTCCGGATGGCGCACGCCCATCTTGTCCAGATAGGCCTCGACGGCGTCCTCGGCCTGGCCGTAGTCCTCGCCCTTGTACGAGGTCGGCTCGATCAGCTTGGGATCGGCGCCGTCGAAATCGACCAGGGCGAACCGCGCATTGGTTCCGCCGATATCGCCGACCAGGCCAAGCCCGATGGAGTTCAAGCCGCTCATATCCATCACTTCCTAAGCAAACAGCACGGAACCGCCGTGGTCGGCGGCGCCGACCCCCGCGCGCATCCAGCCGAACAATTCCCGCCCAAAGCCCGGCTTGGACGCCGGGACGCTCGCCGGCGTGCGGGCGCGCAGGGTCGCCTCGTCCACCAGGATCTGCAGTTCGCCCGTGTGGGCGTTCAGAGAGATCACGTCGCCGTCCTGGACATAGGCCAAGGCGCCGCCCTTGGCGGCTTCCGGGGTGACGTGGATGGCCGCCGGGGTCTTGCCCGAAGCGCCCGACATCCGGCCGTCGGTGACCAGGGCCACCTTGAAGCCGCGATCCAGCAGCACCGAGATCGACGGCGACAGGTTGTGCAGCTCGGGCATGCCGTTGGCCGACGGCCCCTGGAAGCGGACCACGACGACGACGTCGCGGTCCAGTTCGCCGCGCTTGAAGGCGGCGATGAAGTCTTCCTGTTCCTGGAACACGGCCGCCGGAGCGGTGATCACCTGGTGCTCGGGCTTCACGGCCGAGATCTTGATCACCCCGCGACCCAGGTTGCCGGTCAGCAGGCGCAGGCCGCCTTCCGGGCTGAACGGGGCCGAGGCCGGACGCAGAATGTTGAGGTCCAGCGACTCTTCCGCGCCCTCGCGCCAGGCCAGTTCGCCGTCGAGCAGGATCGGCTCCTGGGTGTAGCGCGACAGGCCCGGACCGGCGACGGTCAGGACGTCCTCGTGGGCCAGACCGGCTTTCAGCAGTTCCCTGACCACGAAGTGGATGCCGCCGGCGGCATGGAACTGGTTCACGTCGGCCGAGCCGTTCGGATAGACCTTGGCCAGCAGGGGCGTCGCCTTGGAGATGTCGTCCAGGTCTTCCAGGGTCAGGATGATGCCGGCCGCGTGGGCCATGGCCACCAGGTGCAGGGCCAGGTTGGTCGAGCCGCCGGTGGCCATCAGGCCGACCACGCCGTTGACCACGGCCTTCTCGTCGATCACCCGACCGATCGGGATCCAGTCGTTGCCCTTGTGGGTGATGGCGGCGACGCGCTTGGCCGCTTCCTTGACCAGGGCTGTGCGCAGGGGCGTATGGGGATGCACGAAGGCCGAGCCCGGCAGGTGCAGGCCCATCAGCTCCATCAGCATCTGGTTGGTGTTGGCCGTGCCATAGAAGGTGCAGGTGCCCGGGCCGTGATAGCTGGCGCTCTCGGCGGCCAGCAGCTCCTCGCGGCCGACCTTGCCCTCGGCGTAGAGGGCGCGGATGCGGGCCTTCTCCGAATTGGGCAGGCCCGAGGTCATCGGCCCGGCCGGCACGAACATCGCCGGCAGGTGGCTGAAGGTCAGGGCGCCGATCAGCAGGCCCGGCACGATCTTGTCGCAGACGCCCAGATAGAGCGCGCCGTCGAAGGCGTCGTGGGTCAGGGCGATACCCGTGGCCATGGCGATCACGTCGCGCGAGAACAGCGACAGCTCCATGCCCGGGCGGCCCTGGGTGACGCCGTCGCACATGGCCGGCACGCCGCCGGCGAACTGGGCGGTGGCCCCGACCTCGCGCGCGGCGTCCTTGATCAGCGCCGGATATTCCTCCAGCGGCTGGTGGGCCGACAGCATGTCGTTATAGGCCGAGACGATGCCCAGGTTGGGGGCGTTGACGTCCAGAGCCCGGACCTTGTCGACCGCCGGCGAGGCGGCGAAGGCGTGGGCCCAGTTGGCGCAGCTCAGCTTGGCCCGGCCCGGCTGGGCGGCCGCGGCGGCGTCCAGATTGGCCAGGTAGGTCGCGCGGCTGTCGCGGCTGCGTTCGATGATCCGCGCGGTGACGTCCGCGATCACGGGGTTCAAGGCCATGGGACTACTCCGCCCAGAGGATACGGACCGGGGCGCGGTCCTGGTTCAGAATCGCGGCGATCGGCAAGCTTTGATCGACCGGACCTTCGAGCAACGTCTTTTTGGCGCCGCCGGTGATCAGCAGGACGATCAGCGATGACTGGATCAACGCCTGGAAAGTCAAGCTGATCCGGGGCAGGTCCGGCGCCGGCTGGCCGGGCGGCACGGCGATCACCGTGCGCTCGGAGCCGGGGTCCAGGCCTTCAGCCAGTTTCGGGTTGCCGGGGAACAGCGACGCGAAGTGGCCGTCGGGGCCGACGCCCAGCAGGGTCACGCCGAACGGCAGCGCCTTGACGACGCCGGCCTCGGCCTTCGCCGCGACCGCGTCCTGGGCCACGCCGTCGACATAGAGCGGCGCGAAGCCGGCCTTGGCCGCCTCGCCTCGCAGCAGGTGCCGGCGAACCAGGCCCTCATTGCTGCTGGGATCGGACGGCGGCACGAAGCGCTCGTCGGTCAGGGTGACCACGACCTTGTCCCAAGGGACGGTCATGGTCGCCAGCCGGTCGTAGACCGGGGCCGGCGTCGAGCCGCCGGTGGCGGCGAACCCGGCCTGGCCATGCTGGGCCACGGCCTCGGTCAGGGCCGAGGCCACGACCGAGGCGGCGGCGTCGTACAGCGCCTCTCGGGTGGCGAAGGCCTCGATCTTGGGGAGGGTCACGGTCGCCACGCCTATTCGTTCCAGGCCCGGCCCTGGGGCGAGATCAGCGCCGTGGCGCTGTGCGGCCCCCAGGTGCCGGCGGCGTAAGGCGCGGGCTCGATCTTGGCCTCGGCCCAGGCGGCCGAGACGCCGTCCACGAACTTCCAGGCCTGCTCGACCTCGTCGCGGCGCACGAACAGGGTGCGGTCGCCGCGGAACACGTCCAGCAGCAGCTTCTCGTAGGCGATGCGGCGGCGGCCGCCGGCCGCGCTCATGGCCAGGGACAGCGGCAGGGACTGCAGCCGCATGCCCTCCTCAGACAGGCCCGGACGCTTGGTCATCACGGTCAGCGAGATGTCCTCGTCCGGCTGCAGGTCGATGACCAGGCGGTTGGCCTTGGTCTCGGCCTGGGCGGCGGCCCCGAAGATGTTGTGCGGCACGGGCTTGAACTGCACGACGATCTGGGTGCGGCGGTCGGGCAGGTTCTTGCCGGTGCGCAGGAAGAAGGGCACGCCAGCCCAGCGCCAATTGTCGATGTCGACCTTCATGGCCACGAAGGTCTCGGTCCTGGAGGGCTTGCCGACCTCTTCCAGATAGCCCTCGCGCGCCGTGCCCTCGACCACGCCGGCTACGTACTGACCGCGCACGGTGTCATGGGCGACATTGGCCTTGGTGAAGGGGCGCAGGCTGCGCAGCACCTTGACCTTCTCGTCGCGGACCGCGTCCGGATCGAAGCCCGACGGAGCCTCCATGGCCACTAGGCACAGCAACTGCAGCAGGTGGTTCTGCAGCATGTCGCGCAGAGCGCCGTACTCGTCGTAATAGGGCCAGCGCTCGCCGACCTTCTCGGTCTCGGCGATGGTGATCTGTACGTGGTCGATGTGCTTGTTGTCCCACAGGGGCTCGAACAGCACGTTGCCGAAGCGCAGGGCGGTCAGGTTCTGGACGGTCTCCTTGCCCAGATAATGGTCGATGCGGAAGATCTGGCTCTCGTCGACCACCGCGCCGACCGCGCCGTTGATCACGCACGAGCTGGCGAAATCCTTGCCGATCGGCTTTTCCAGCACCAGGCGGGTCTTCGGGCCCGTCAGACCGGCCGACTGCAGGGCGGTGCAGACCGAGCCGTAGAGGCTGGGCGACAGGGCGAAATAGACGACGAGGTCGCCGTGCTGGCCGACCTTGGCGGCCAGGGCCTTGGCGCCCTCTTCCTTGGTGATGTCGACCGACAGGTAGTCCAGGCGGGCGGCCAGGCGATTCCACGCCGCTTCCTCGACCGTCGCCCGTTTGCCCAGTTGTTCACGCACCAGCTTGCGATAGCTGTCGGCGTCATGGTCGTGCCGGGCCAGGCCGATGATCCGCAGATCGTGCGGCAGCAGGCGGTCGACCTCGAGAAAGTACAGCGAAGGCAGCAGCATGCGCAGGGCCAGGTCGCCCGCGCCACCCAGCAGAACCAGCACTTCGCGACCCACTTGGTCGTCGTTCGTTTCTTTGGCCAAAGCTTCCACCCTATGACAACGTTGTCATGACACGCCCGTCGGAGCAATGCAAGCGGCCCCCGGAAACGTCTCGTGTCGACGTCCCGACGGGACCGCGCGCGGCGTCTAACTAAGGCGTTTGGGTCGACGCCGCCAGCAGACCAATCGCTTTTCGTGCGCGAAGGTTCACCGCCTGACCGGGCGAAACGCGGCCGCGCCGCAAATGGCGACCGCATGGGCAGGATTGGAAGAAAGATTCGACCCGGCTCGCGATTTGGCGCGGGCCGACGCTCGGGCGTCCTAGCCGCTCGCCTGGGCTCTGAAGCGGTCCTTCATCTTGGCCACCCAGCCGTTGAAGGCCTCGTTGTCGGCGGTGACCTTGCTGAAGTCGGCGCCAGACACGCTGCCCGGATCGGCGCCGGCCAGGGCCACGCGCAGGCCGTCGGGGTTGCGCGCGCCGTCGACGAAACCGCCATAGCGCTGGCGCAGGCGGCCCAGCGCGGCGTCGTCATCGGCCAGGCTGAAGGCCACCGCCGAACGCAGCAACTTGGACTCATCGGCCGGGCTCAGGATCCCCGGCGTCTTCCAGCGGTCGGCCAGGGCGCGTTCGTACAGTGCGCCGGCCTGGGGCCAGGCATGCTGCTTCCAGGCGATCTCGGCGCGGACGTCCTCGGCGTCGCGGCCCTTGTCGCTCTCGATCACCTCCAGAGCGGCGTCGTAGCGGCCCAGGCCCATCAGGGCGCGGGCGGTGGCCAGGCGGCGCTCTGCGTTCAGGGCTGGCGGCAGGATCGTGGTGCGGGTGGCGTTGATGGTGTCCAGCGCGCTCTCGGGCTTGCGGTCCATCAGATAGATCCAGGCCAAGTCCGTGGCCACCTGTGCCTTGGGCACGCCGTTCAGGCGGTTGTCGACCTGGTACTTCAGCAGCTTGGCGGCTTCGTCCAGCAGGTCGACGTCGACCAGACGGCGCACCAGGTTGCGGACCATCTGATCGCCGTCGGCGCCGATCGGGGTCAGGTCCTGGAAGTCGTAGAACAGGCCCACCGCCTGGATCGGCTGCATGCCGTCGGCCAGGCCGTCGAGGAACAGGCTGCGGAAGGCGGTGTTGAGGTCGTTGCGCAGGGCGACGGCCTGCGGCAGGTCGGACTGCACGTTGCTGGCCGAGTGCAGCACTTCCAGCGCTTCGCGATAGCGGCCCTGCTTGATCTGCAGCTGGCCCAGCGCGCGGATGGTGTCCAGCTCGACCCCGTCGCCGCGCCAGCGGAAGCGCAGGGCGTCCAGGCCCTTGGCGGCGATGTCGGCGCTGATCTGGTTCTTGGCCAGGCGCAGTTGGATGGCGTGCAGGGTGGCCGGCGCGGCCAGGCGGTCGATGCCGCAGCGGGAGATGGCCTGGAACACCGGCAGGGCGCGGACGTCGTGGCCGGCCTCGAAGGCCTTGGCCAGGGTCAGGCGCAGCTCCAGCTGATCCTCGACCGGGATGTTCGGCAGCTTCAGGGCCTGATTGACCAGGCGAATGGCGTTCTCGGGCGCGCCGAGGCCGACGGCCGCCTCGGCCTGGGCGCCCAGGAACCGGGCCTGCCACAGGGCCGGGAACATGTTCAGCGCGCGGGCGCCTTCGGTGAAGCGCTGGTTGGCGTCGCCCCACTGACCGCTCTTGCTGGCGATGTAGCCCCGCCACATCGCGGCCGACGGGTCGTCGCTCAGCACCGGCGAGGCGAAGTCGGTTTCGGCCTCGGCGTAGCGGCGCGCCAGCACCTTGGCCACGCCGCGCAGGCCGCGGAACTCGCCGTCGCCCATCAGGGTCTGGTGGGCGCGGCCGGCGGCGTTGAGCACGCCGATCGCCTCGAACGACAGGTTGGAGCCGACCAGGAAGCGGGCCAGGGCCATGCGGGCGGCCGTGTCGTCGCCCTTGCCGTCGGCGCCGCCAGCCGCCGGGATCGCGCCCAGCAGAGCATCGTAGCGGGCCATGAAGCCGCCCGAACCGGTCTTGGACCAGTGCTCGGGATCGATCAGGGCCGGCATGGCCATGGCCTGGGGCGCGCCGGCCCCGGCGTCGGCCTGGGCCTGGCCGCTGGACGACGAAGAGAGCAGCAGGCCCTTGGGCCGGCCGATGCGGACGATGTCGCCGTCGGCGACGACCTGCAGGTCGCCGGAATAGCTTTCCACCGCCAGACCGGTGGCCGACTGCAGCAGGGCCATCTCGACATAGTCGCGGCGCGAGGGCAGGCCCTTGGACGGCGCCAGGGCGGTGGCGACGGCGATGCGGTCGCCGACCGCCGGGTCGCTGACCCAGGCGATCCTGGTCGCGCCCGCCACGTTGGCGGTCAAGGTGGCGGGGCTGGCGTTGTCGTCGCGCGCCACGCGGACCATGTCCGGCGAATCCTGGCTCCCCGCGCCCAGGGCGATCGTCCAGTTGGAGCCGACGCCGTCGGCGTAGAACGGCGCGCCCTGCGGGGTGCTGATGCGCAACGCCGCATAGTCGGGACCCTTGAAGGCCTGGATGTTGCGGTACTGCGGCGTGCTGGCCGGCAGTTTGCCGATGTCCAGCCGAGCCGGGGCGTCGAACACCACCCAGACAGCCTCGCCGCGCCGAAACACGGCGGCCCCGGCCGGATTGGCCCAGTCGAAGCTGAGCTGCACCTGGCCCGAGACCTTGGAGAAGCGGACCGGAACCACGCCGCCGGCCGGCATCGGGTTGGGACGCCGGGCGACCACGGCCGCGGCGGGCGCGGGGGTCGGCGCGGCGATCGGGCGGGCGAACAGGTTGATGAAGTCGTCGCCGTCGGCGTTGCCGGCCCGGAAGTCGGCGTCGTCGCTCAGGGCGACTACGATCTCGACCACGCCGCCGACATGGCGCGCCTGGGCGCCCTTGACCCAGCGCGGCGGGCCGACGTTCAGCTGCGAGAGATTTGGGTTGGCGTCGCGGGGAAAGCGCAACACCACGGCGGTCCCTTCGCGACGCGCCTGCATGCCGCGCGAACCCGGGAACTCCAGGCGCGTGAAGTCGGGCGCCTGGGCGATGCGGACCTGGAGACCCGCCGAAGCGGCGGGACGCGGCGCGGCGGCCTTGCGGGGCGCGGGCCTGGAGACATGACGCGGCGCGGCCGAGATCGACACCGTCGGGGCCGCGACCCCGAGGATGCAGATCGCCGCGACGGTCGATCTCAGGATCCCACCCAGCTTCATGCCCCCGCCTTCGCTCCCGGCCTAGCCGGCCTTCTTGCCGCCGGCCTTGCCGACCTCGGGACTCGCGCCGGCCAGCGGCGCGGCGGCGGCCTGGGCGGTAGGATCGGCGGCGGGCTTGTCGGCGGCGGCCAGGGCGGCGCGCTGCTTGGCGATGGCGTCGGCCGACAGGCGGTTGGCCAGGCGCTCGGTCAGGATCTTGGCGTCGCCGGGCGACATGTTGGCCAGGATCATCGAGAGCGTGCGCTCCTTCATCTTGGCGGCGATCGGCAGGCGCACGCTGTCGTCCAGCACGCTCATGCGGGCGGCGGCGTCCTTGGGCTTCATGGCCGAATAGACCGTGACCATGCGCATGGCCTCGGCCTCCTTCTGGGCGTCGGCCTGGCCCAGCAGGCCCTGGATCTCGCCCTTCATGCCGTTCAGCGCCTTCATCTTGGCGTCCAGCTTGGCCTCGGCGGCGGCCAGCAACTGCAGCTGGACGTCGATGTCCTGCTCGCGCTGATCCAACTGGCCGCGGCGCTGGCCCAGGCTCTGCAGCACGCGCAGCTCGGCCGGCGACAGGCCGGCTTCCTTGGCTAGGTCGCTGGACGACGGCGCGCAGACCAGCGGCGGCGCTTTGGCGGCGGCGTCCTTGCCGGCGTCGGCGGCCGAGGCGGCCTTGTCGGCCCCAGGCTTGGCCACGCCTTCGGCGAAGGCCTTGGCGCCGCTCAGCAGGTCCGGAACCGACTTGGCGCCGGCCAGGGCGTTGACGGCGAGCACGCCGACCACGGCGACCCCGACGATCGGCAGGATGCGCGGAACGTTTTTCATCGACGGCCCCTAAAGGTCGAACCGGGCCGCGGCGGATCTTCCGGGCCCTCGAACAGGTCATCATCTATCCGCGCCCGTGAACGCGGGGTTTCCTTTGGCGCCGAAGGCCGCGCGGCGGAAGGCGGCGGGGCGTCGCGGGGGATGCGAGCTTCGCGGTCCAGGAGCTTCTCGAAGTCCTCGGCCCGCAGGCGGCGCGGGGTTTCCGGCGGAAGTTCCGGCTCGGGTGCGCGCATCGGACGCGGGACGGCGCGGGGCTCGGCCGCGCGCGGCTCGGCGACAGGTCGGGCGGCCGGCGGCGGTGTGACCATCGGCCGGTTCAGGCGCTCGTCCAGCTGGGCGGCCAGGGCCTGGGCCTTGGAAATGCGGTCGGCCAGGGTGTCGGCGGCCTCGTCGGTCGCCGCGCGCAGGTCGGCCAGGCCCTGTTCGGCGCGCATCGCGGCGCGGTCGAGATCGGCCACGGCCTTGGCGAAGCCCTCGTGGCTGTCGCGCAGCGCCTTCAGCCGGCGCTCCAGCCGCCAGCCGACGCCGAGCGCCACCAGCAGCAGCACCGCCAGGAAACCGTTGAGGGCGATGGCCGTCACGCTCATTTCAGCTTCTGAACCGCCTTCTTGGCCGCCATGCTCAGGGGCGCGTCGGCGCGCACGGCGATCGAGTGGTTGCGGCGGCCCATGCGCCCGCGGGTCAGCGGGATGGAGCCGGCGCGCAATTCCACCGGGCTGTCGGGCGTGGCGTTCAGCATCAGGGTGTCGCCCACCTGCAGGTTCAGCACCTTGCTGAGCGGCAGTTGCTGCTCGTCGAGCACCGCGCGCACCTCCATCTGGGTGGTCCAGAGCTCGGTGGCCAAGTGGCCTTCCCAGATGTTGTCGCGGCCGAACTTCTCGCCCATGAACTGCTGCAGCAGCATCTTTCGGATGGGTTCGAGGGTTGCATAAGGCAGCAGAAGCTCGATTCTGCCGCCGCGGTCTTCCATGTCGATGCGAAGCTTGACCAGAATCGCGGCGTTGGCCGGCCGGGCGATGGCGGCGAAGCGCGGATTGGTCTCCAGGCGGTCCAGGCTGAACGACACCGGATGCAGGGGCTCGAACGCCGCCTTGGCGTCGTGCAGCACCACCTCGACCATCCGCTGCACCAGCACCCGCTCGATGGTGGTGTAGGGCCGCCCCTCGATGCGCATGGCCGCGGTGCCGCGACGGCCGCCCAGCAGCACGTCGACGATCGAGTAGATCAGGTTGGAGTCGACCGTCAGCAGACCGTAATTGTCCAGTTCCTCGGCCCGGAACACCGCCAGGATGGCCGGCAGCGGGATCGAGTTCAGATAGTCGCCGAAGCGGATCGAGCTGATGTTGTCGAGGCTGACCTCGACGTTGTCGGAGGTGAAGTTGCGCAAGCTGGTGGTCATCAACCGCACCAGGCGGTCGAAGACGATTTCCAGCATCGGCAGGCGCTCGTACGAGACCAGGGCCGAATTGATGATCGCGCGGATGCCGGTGCGGTCGTCGTTGCCGTCGCCGGACATGTCGAAGCCCAGCAGGCTGTCGATCTCGTCCTGGTTCAGGATGCGCTCGGCGCCCATGCCGTCGCCGCCGCCATCGTCCCAGCCGCCCATGCCGCCGCTGAAGTCGCCAAACTCGTTGGCGCCCGCCTCGCCGCCGAACTCGTTCGGCGGGTTCTCCGAGGCCCACTGGGCCATCGCGGCCTGATCGTCGATTTCTTCCGCCATGTCGGTTCGCCTCAGCCAGCCCGAAGGCTAGTTGATCAGCATCTCCTCGATCAGCACCGCGTTCACCTTGGAGGGCGCGGCGACCAGATTAACGCGACGCAGCAGCTCGGCGCGCAGCTGATAGCTGCCCTGGCTGCCATTGAGGTCTTCCGGGCGCAGTTCGCGCAGGAAGGTCTGGAACATGTCCTGCAGACGCGGGAGATTCGGCGTCAGGGCCTCGGCCGTCTCCTCGTCGGGCAGTTCGAAGGTCAGCTTCAGCTTCAGGAAGGTCGACTTGCCGTCGGCGGCCTGCATGTTCACCACGATGTCGGGCAGGGTGTAGAACACCACGCCGTCGGGGCCTTCCTTGATCACCGGCGCGCCGGCCACGGGCGCGGCGCCCTCGCCGCCACCGCCGTGACCGCCCTTCTCTTCCTTCTTCTTTTCTTTCTTCTTCGGCTTTTCGTGGCCCGCTTCGCCGTGGGCGTCGGGCTTGGGCTTGAGGAGCAGGAACGTGGTCACCCCGCCGCCGACCAGCACGACGGCCGCCGCGGCCGCGATGATGATCATCATCGGCGGCTTCTTCTTAGCCGGAGCTTCGCCCTCGGCGGCGCCCTCTTCGCCTTCCGGGGCGGGAGCGTCCTTGGGGGGTTTGTTGGCCACGCGCGCGGTTCCTTGGAATCTATGGATCTACTCATGCGTGGAGCATGGTTAACGATGTCTTTTGAAGGCCATTTCGCCGCAGGCTGAATCTGCCCGGCAGACTCCGCCGTCGCCGCCCCGTTAACCTTTCTTTTCGTTGAAATTACTGGCTTTTTCGAGTTGGCACGAGGGTTGCTTGCGGACTTACGGCGCATTTGTCGCGCCAGCCGTCTCGGTAACCGGTCATGGACAACGCACTGTATGTGGGACTTTCGCGGCAGATGACCCTGCGCCGCGAACTCGACATCGTGGCCAACAATATCGCCAACGCCAACACGACCGGTTTCAAGGTCGAGGAGCTGATGGTCCGCACCGAGCCGGCGAAACCGGCCCGCACCGCCGGTGGCGCCAACCCCGTGAAGTTCGTGCTGGACGACGGCGTGGCGCGCGACTTCGGCCAGGGCGCCCTGACCCAGACGGGCGGCGACTTCGACCTGGCCCTGGAAGGCCAGGGCTTCTTCAAGGTCTCCACCGCCGGCGGCGAGCGCTACACCCGCGACGGCCGCTTCACCATGAACCCCGAGGGCAAGCTGGTCACCCAGAACGGCCAGGCCGTGCTGGACGACGGCGGCGGCGAGATCCTGCTGGACCCGCTGAAGGGCCCGGTCACCATCGCTCGCGACGGCACGGTCAGCCAGGGCGCCGAACGCGCCGGCAAGATCGCCGTGGTGCGCCCGACGGACTTGGCCAGCTTCCGCAAGGACGGCGACAACCTCTATCGCAACACCACCAACGACACCCCCCAGGCCGCCCCGGACGCCGCGATCCACCAGGGCATGCTGGAAGCCTCCAACGTCCAATCGATCACCCAGATCACCAAGCTGATCGAGGTCAGCCGCGCCTACGAGAGCGTGGCCAAGATGATGGATCAAACCTCGGAACTGTCCCGGTCCGCCGTCGAGCGGATGGGCAAGGTCCAGTAAGGGATAACTGAACGATGCAAGCGCTTCGCACCGCCGCGACCGGCATGTCGGCCCAACAGCTGAACGTCGAGGTCATCTCCAACAACATCGCCAACATGAACACCGTCGGCTTCAAGCGCCAGCGGGCCGAGTTCCAGGACCTGATCTACCAGACGATCGAGCGGGCCGGCTCGCAGTCGTCGGGCGACGGCAACGTGGTGCCGACCGGCGTGCAGATCGGCGGCGGCGTCAAGGCCGGCTCGGTCTACCGCATCCACGAGCAGGGCACGCCGACCATGACGAACAACGAGTTCGACGTGGCCATCCAGGGCAAGGGCTTCCTGCAGATCCTGCTGCCCTCGGGCGAGACCGCCTACACCCGCGCCGGCAACTTCTCGACCAACGACCAGGGCCAGATCGTCACCGAGGACGGCTACACCGTCCAGCCGGGCATCACGATCCCGCAGAACGCCGTCTCGACCACCATCAGCAAGACCGGCCTGGTGCAGGTGAAGCTGGACGGCGACCCGACCCCGCAGACGGTCGGCCAGATCGAACTGGCCAACTTCATGAACGAAGGCGGGCTGGAAGCCATCGGCGACAACATGTTCATGGAGACCGCGGCCTCGGGCGCGGCCAACATCGCCGCCCCCGGCCAGCCCGGCTTCGGCACCCTGCTGCAGAACTACACCGAAGCCTCGAACGTCGACTCGGTCAGCGAAATCACCGCCCTGATCGTCGCCCAGCGCGCCTACGAGATGAACTCCAAGGTCATCACCACGGCCGACCAGATGCTCCAAGCCACGTCGAACCTGAGGTCGTAAGCTCATGAAAGCCCCGACTTTTTCCTTTGGCGCCCTCTCCCTCGCCGCCCTGCTGATCGCCACCCCGGCCCTGGCCGGCCAGGGTGTGTCCCTGCGGTCCGACACCACCGACGCCGACGGCAAGATCACCCTGGGCGAACTGTTCGACGGGGCGGGCGCGGCGGCCGGCGTGGTCGTCGCCACCCGCGTGGGCCCCTCGGCGGTGCTCGACGCCGGCGCGGTGCAGATCGCCGCCCGCCGGGCCGGGCTGGACTGGTCCAACGACGCCGGCCTGCGCCGGATCATCGTTCGCCAGGGCGCCGACAGCGGCCTGGCCGGCGCCTCGCGCGGCAATGTGGAAGTTCTTGCCTACGCCCGCAGCCTGGCAACCGGCGAAATGGTCCAGCCGGAGGACCTGGTCTGGATCAAGGCCGCCGCCGGCCCGTCGGACGCCCCGCGCGACGCCGATGACCTGATCGGCATGACCGTCAAGCGCCCGCTGCGCCAGGGCGCGGTCGCCAGCCTGCGCGACGTCTCGACCCCGCAGGTCATCAAGGCGGGCGATATCGTCGCAGTCACCTACGAGGACGACGGCGTGGCGCTGACCTTGCAAGGCAAGGCCATGGCGGCGGGGGCGATCGGCGAAAGCCTGATGGTCCAGAACACCGCCAGCAAGAAGATCATCGAGACCGTGGTCACCGGACCCGGCTCGACCGCCGTCGGCCCGCAGGCGATGCGCTTGAGGGCCAACCGTAACAACACGCTGCGCTACGCCGCTCGCTGAGAAGGTCACACCTGATGCGCCCCGCCCTCGCCGCTCTCCTGCTGCTCGCCCCGCTCGCCGCCTGCTCGACCGTCAAGGAAGCGGTGAAGGGTCCCGAACTGGCCCCTGTCGGCTATCCGGCCCAACTGGCGCCGATGACCCAGCAATACGCCGCCATGCCCCAGCCGGCCTCGGCCAACTCGCTGTGGCGCACGGGCGCTCGCGCCTTCTTCAACGACCAGCGCGCCAGCAAGGTCGGCGACATCCTGACCGTCAACATCGACATCGACGACAGCGCCACCACCAAGAACCAGACCGCCACCTCGCGCGCCTCCAACAGCTCGCTGGGCGTGCCCAACCTCCTGGGCCTGGAATCCAGCCTCGGGAAGGTCCTGCCGGGCGGCTTCGACCCGGCCAACATGATCAACACCAAGTCGGGCACGTCCAACGCCGGCGCCGGCTCGGTGAACCGCTCGGAAAAGATCAGCCTGACCATCGCCGCCGTCGTCTCGGGCGTGATGCCCAACGGCAACCTGGTGATCCAGGGCACCCAAGAGGTGCGCACCAACGCCGAGGTGCGCCAGCTGACCGTGGCCGGCATCGTGCGCCCCGAGGACATCTCCTCGGCCAACACCATCAAGCACACCCAGATCGCCGAGGCCCGCATCAGCTACGGCGGCCGCGGCGACATCAGCCGCGTCCAGAAGACCCCGGGCGGCCAGGCCCTGGTCGAGAAGTTCTCGCCGTTCTAGGGCTTGGCCGCAGGACGGCCGAGGCGGACTCCTTGATCGGGCGGGCGCGCGAGGCCAGATTAGCTGGCGTCACAGCGTTCGCCCGGACTCGTCGGGCCTGATCCGGAGCCGACCCCATGAGCCAGCGCATCCGCGCCCTTTCCGCCCTGGTCGGCGCCGTCCTCTTGGCGACCGCCCTGCCTGTCGCCGCCAGCGCCCAGCCATTCAGCGGCCCGATGGGCGTGACCGGACGCTGGGCGATCGACCTGCCGCGCTCGAAATTCAATGTCGCCCTGACCGGCCCCCCGCCGCTGAGCGGCGAGTTGGACGTCACCATCGACGACGGCAAGGCCCTGGCCTGGACCCTTGTGGAGGTGGACGAGGCCGGCGTCGCCGCCCTGCAGTTCGCCCACGCCGTGCTCGATGGCCCGCCGACCCAGGCCGTCGTCAACCTGAACCTGGTGAAGATCAGCGTCCAGCGCGTGGGCCAGAGCGCGGTGACCGTCACCACCCACGGCGAAAAGGACGTGCGCCATCAGTCGATGAAGGTCACCCGCACCGACCCCGACACCCTGCTGGTCGAACAGGACATCGACGGCCGCCCCGGCCCGCCGGACCAGACGCTGATTTTGACGCGGGTGAAGTAGGCTCGCCTTCTTTTCTTCCCTAGAACGCCAGACCTTCGCGCCGCCGCGAGACGGCGCGAAGGCGACGCGTCACCAGTTGAACATGGTCCCGTCCTCCAGCCGGTTCACTGGCAGGTAGGCGCGCCGGTAGGGATATTGCTCGGCCAGGGCCTCGTCGATGTCGACGCCCAGGCCTGGCTTGTCGCCGGGGTGCAGCATGCCGTCGTTGAAGGTGTAGGCGTGCGGGAACACCGCGTCGGTCTCCGGCGTGTGGCGCATGTATTCCTGAAGGCCGAAGTTCGGGATCGACATGTCGAAATGCAGGGCGGCGGCCATGGTCACCGGCGAGAGGTCCGTGGCGCCGTGGCAGCCAGTGCGGACATGGTGCAGGTCGGCGAAGGCGGCGATCTTCTTCAGGTTGGTGATGCCGCCGGCGTGCAGCACGGTGGCCCGCAGATAATCGATCAGTTGCTCCTGGATCAGGATGTTGGCGTCCCAGACGTGGCTGAAGATCTCGCCGACGGCCAGCGGGGTGGTGGTGTGCTGGCGCATCAGGCGGAAGCCGGCCTGGTTCTCGGCCGGCACCGCGTCCTCCAGCCAGAATAAGCGGTACGGCTCCAGGTCCTTGCCCAGGCGGGCCGCCTCGATTGGGGTCAGGCGGTGATGGACATCATGCAGCAGGTGGACGTCGTCGCCCAGCGCCTCGCGCGCGGCCTCGAACAGCTTGGGCGCGTGCTTGAGATATTTGGCCGTCGACCAGACGTTCTCGGTGGGCAGGTCGGCGTCGGCCGGCTCGTAGAACATCTTGTCGCCGGACACCCCGTAGGTGCTCGCCAGGCCCGGCACGCCGGTCTGCAGGCGGATCGCCTTGTAGCCGAGGCCCTTGTACTTCACCGCCTCGGCGATGGTGTCCTCGATGGTCTCGCCGTTGGCGTGGCCGTAGACCGTGACGCCCTCGCGGCAGGCGCCGCCCAGCAGCTGATAGACCGGCAGGCCTGCGACCTTGCCCTTGATGTCCCACAGCGCCATGTCGACCGCCGCCAGGGCCGTCATGCCCACCGGGCCGCCGCGCCAGTACGAGCCGCGGTAGAAGAACTGCCAGATGTCCTCGATCCGATGGGCGTCGCGGCCGATCAGGCAGGGGATCATGTGGTCGCGCAGATAGCTGACCACCGCCAGCTCCCGCCCGTTGAGCGTGGCGTCGCCGACGCCGGTAACGCCGTCCGACGTGGTGATCTTCAGGGTGACAAAGTTGCGGCCAGGGCAGGTGACGATCACCTTGGCGTCGACAATCTTGAGCATGGAGCGTTGGTCTACCTTTATCGCTTAAGTGGCCTGACCAATCCATAGGCCAGATATTGCGGATGCGCCAGAGCGTCGTGGCGTCTTTCGCCGCTATGCTTTAGGCTGTCGGCGTTCCGGCGATGCGCGCCGGACGGGAAAGTCGCATGACCACGTCGACCGCAGAAACTCGCAAGCTCTACCAGCAGGTCGCCAACGCGATCGCAGAATCGATCCGCGAAGGCGACTTCCAGCCGGGACACCGCCTGCCCTCGGAGCGAGACTTGGCCGAGGAATACAAGGTCAGCCGCCCGACGGTGCGCGAGGCGATGATCGCCCTGGAGATCCGCGGCCTGGTCGAGGCCCGCCACGGCTCGGGCGTCTATGTCACCGAGGCCCCCGCCCCCGAGGCGCCCGCCCCCGAGCTGGACATCGGCGCCTTCGAGCTGACCGAGGCCCGTCGCCTGATCGAGGGCGAATCCTGCGCCCTGGCCGCCACCACCATCACCGACCAGGAACTGATCGATCTGGAAAGGATCCTCGACGACATGGTCGAGGAGAACGAACACGACGTGCGCGGCGACCTGGCCGACCGCCGGTTCCACGTCACCATCGCCCGCGCGACCCGCAACAGCGCCCTGGTCACCGTGGTCGAGAACCTGTGGGACCTGCGCTACAAGTCGCCGCTGTGCCGGGCGATGTTGGAGCGCGCCCGCCAGGTGGGCGTGCGGCCGTTGATCGACGACCACCAGGAAATCCTCACCGCTCTGAGGGCCCGCGATCCCAAGACCGCCCGCAACGCCATGCGCGAGCATCTGGGCCGGGTGATCGACAACCTGCTGACCGCCACCGAGATCGATGCGATGCAGCAGGCCCGCAGCGAGGTCGCCGCCCGCCGCAACGAACTGGCGCGCCGCTCCCAGATCTAACCGGTTCGATTTCGGCCGGGTCGAAGCTTGGGGATGGGCGGCTGGAAGCAAGATCCAGCCGGCCGCCGGTACAGCCCCGCCGCGGCCCGATGCAAGACAACTGGCCTGACCAATCTTACAAAACCATGAGGTTGGCGGGACCCAGCCCGCCGGCGAACTGGCCGCCGCTCTCGTCGAGCGGGTGCAGGAACTCACGGTCGCCGCTTGAAGTCCGGCCCAGGCGTCATAGGTGCATCCAACCCCTCCCCTGCCCGTTGGGAGACGCGAAGGAACACCATGGCCGAGACCGTCAACATCGTCTGCCCGCACTGCGACGCCACCAACCGCCTGCCGGCCGCGCGTGACGCCAAGGCGGCCAAGTGCGGTCGCTGCGCCCAGCCGCTGTTCACGGGCCAGCCGGTCGACCTGACCACCGCCCGCTTCCGCAAGCACGTGGCCGGCAGCCAGATCCCGGTCGTCGCCGACTTCTGGGCGGCCTGGTGCGGACCGTGCAAGGCCATCGCCCCGATCTTCGCCCGCTCGGCCGCCGAGCTGGAGCCCCGCGCCCGCTTCGTGAAGGTCGATGTCGACGCCGAGCCGGCCCTGGCCCAGACCTATGGCGTGCGCGGCGTCCCGGCCCTGTTTCTGTTCAAGGACGGCAAGGTCGTCGCGAACCAGGCCGGCCTGCCCGATCCCGGCTTCTTCCGCCGCTGGTTGGACGAGCACGCGCCCGCCTAGAGCGAGCTGGAGCCGGGGGGCCCGTCCCGCGTTATTCTCGGCAACGAAGGGAGGGAGGCCGATGATCTCCACAGCCCGTCATGCCCTGCTGATCGCGGGTCCCGCCGCCCTGCTGCTGTTGTCGGCCTGCTCGGGCGGCCCGGCCTTGCCGCCCGAGCAGGGCTACGGCCCCAATCCCGTCCTGCCCGCCGCCAGGAAGCAGGCCATCCCGGTGATGAAGATCGCCCCGGCGGTCGGCTGGGCCGACGGCCAGACCCCGGACGCCGCGCCCGGTTTCGTCGCCACCGCCCTGGTCCGCGGCCTCGACCACCCCCGCTGGCTCTACGTGCTGCCCAACGGCGATGTCCTGATCGCCGAGACCAACGCCCCGCCCAAGCCCGAGGACGGCAAGGGCCTCCGGGGCTGGTTCCAGAAGATCATGATGAAGCGGGCCGGCGCGACCCCGCCCTCGGCCAACCGCATCACCCTGGTGCGCGACGCCGACAACGACGGAACGCTGGAGGTTCGCGCCACCTTCCTGTCGGGCCTGAATTCGCCGTTCGGCATGGCTCTGGTAGGCGACACCTTCTATGTCGCCGACAGCGACGCCCTGCTGGCCTTTCCCTACCAGGCCGGCCAGACCCGGATCACGGCCGCGCCGCGCAAGGTCGCCGACCTGCCAGCCGGGCCGATCAATCACCACTGGACCAAGAACGTCATCGCCAGCTCGGACGGGACGAAGCTGTACGTGACCGTCGGCTCCAACAGCAATGTCGGCGAGAACGGCATGGCCAACGAGGAGCGCCGGGCGGCGATCCTGGAGATCGATCCGACCACGGGCGCCAGCCGCGTCTTCGCCTCGGGCCTGCGCAATCCCAACGGCATGGCCTGGCAGCCCGCCACCGGCGCGCTATGGACCAGCGTCAATGAGCGCGACGAGATCGGCAACGACCTGGTCCCCGACTACATGACCTCGGTCCGGGACGGCGGCTTCTACGGCTGGCCCTACAGCTATTACGGCCAGACGGTGGACGCGCGCGTGAAGCCCCAGCGGCCCGACCTGGTGGCCAGGGCGATCAAGCCGGACTACGCCCTGGGCACCCATACCGCCTCGCTGGGCCTGACCTTCTACGACGCCGACGCCTTCCCGCCGCGCTATCGGGGCGGGGCCTTCATCGGCCAGCACGGCTCGTGGAACCGCAAGCCGGTCAACGGCTACCGCGTGGCCTTCGTGCCGTTCTCGGGCGGCAAGCCGTCCGGACCGGCCGAGCCGTTCCTGACCGGATTCCTCGACGCCAAGGGCCAGGCCCTGGGCCGGCCGGTCGGGGTGGCGATCGACAAGTCCGGCGCGCTGCTGGTGGCCGACGACGTCGGCAACGCCGTATGGCGGGTCGCCGCCAACACGCCCCCGCCTTAGGGATCAGGCTGGAACGGCCTCGTCCGTTCCCACCTCGCGCGGCGGGGCGTTGAAGACCGCCTCGTCCAGGATCCCCTCGCGCTTGGCGACGATGGTCGGCGCCAGGGCCTGGCCGGCGACGTTGACCGCCGTGCGGCCCATGTCGAGGATCGGGTCGATGGCCAGCAGCAGGCCCACCCCTTCCAGCGGCAGGCCCAGGGTCGATAGGGTCAGGGTCAGCATGACCACCGCCCCGGTCAGGCCGGCGGTCGCCGCCGAGCCCAGCACCGAGACGAAGACGATCAGGCCGTAGTCGGTCAGCTGCAGCGGCAGATGATAGAATTGGGCGATGAAGATCGCCGCCACCGCCGGATAGATGGCCGCGCAGCCGTCCATCTTGGTGGTTGCGCCCAACGGCACGGCGAAGGCGGCGTAGGCGCGCGGCACGCCCAGGCGGGTCTCGGTCAGGGCCTCGGTCACCGGCAGCGTGCCGATCGATGAGCGCGAGACGAAGCCCAGCTGGATGGCGGGCCAGACGCCGGCGAAGAACCGCAGCGGGTTCAGGCCGTTCAGCGCCAGGATCGTCGGATAGACCACGAACAGCACGAGGGCGAGGCCGATATAGATCGCGCCGGCGAAGGCGCCCAGCTGGCCCAGGGTGGTCCAGCCGTACTGGGCCACGGCGTTGCCCAACAGGCCGACGGTGCCGATCGGCGTCAGGCGGATCACCCACCACAGCACCTTGCGCACCACCGCCAGGGCCGAGGCGTTGAAGGCCAGGAAGCCCTCGCCCGCCGGCCCGGCCTTGATCGCCGCCACGCCGGTCGCCAGGGCCAGCACCAGGATCTGCAGCACGTTGAACGAAGTAGTGGTCGTGGCCGCGCCGTCGACGATCTTGGTCGAGGCCTGCAGGCCCAGGATGTTGGACGGGACGAGACCCGTCAGGAAGTCGAGCCACGAGCCGGTCGTGCGCGGGGCGTGGGCGGTCGCCAGGTCGACGACGGCGTGGTCGCCGGGGCGCAGGATCAGGCCCAGGGCGATGCCGATGGCCACGGCGATCAGGGCGGTGATCGCGAACCACAACAGGGTGTTCCAGACCAGCCGGGCGGCGTTCTGCAGCGCGCGCAGGTTGGCGATGCTGGCGACGATGGCCGTGAACACCAGCGGCGGCACCAGCACCCGCAGCAGCTGGACGAAGATCGCCCCCACCTGGTGCAGGGTCTCGGCCAGGCCGTAGCCGGGCTGCCCTTCGGCCGGCCCCAGCGAGCGGGCCAGCAGGCCCAGTCCCAGGCCGACGATCATGGCGGCCAGCACCTGGACGCCGAAGCTTCCGATGAAGCGTCCGGCTTTCGGCTTGGAGGGCGAAGATGGAGCGGTCTGGGTCTGGGCCATCTGGATCCTCTCGAAAGCCCGCTTCCGGGCCTTCCGGCATAACGTCACAAGGTCCGCCGGCGTCACGCCGCACGGGCCGTCTTGCCCCTGGTTCTGACGTAGTCGGGTGGAAACGCCCAACCAGAATTCATCGACGCCGGTTCAATGCATCTGGATCGCCCGGATCGCGCAAGACGGCGCCCGGCGTCGGCTTGTCACATGGTCAACGACGCGGCCCCGACCGTAAAAGGGGGCCGGTCGCAGCTTCCAGCACTCCAGGGATTTCCATGAGCCAGTCCTTCCTCATCGGCGCCATCATCGGCTCCGGCGCCTTCATCCTGCTGGGCCGCGCTCCGGCGCAGAAGCTGGTCGCGGCCGTCCAGGCCCGCATCGGCAAGCCCCGCTGACCGCGACCGAAAGCAACGCGCGAACGAACCAGAAGTCTTCGCCACGTTTCCACGCCTAAACACGCAAGCGTGTCGGAACGAAAATCTTGGTCAACGCCTTTATTTCGCATCGGCGCGCGGTTCGCACGCCTTTTGGTGCCAAGGAGGCGTACATGTCTATTCTTGCGTGGATCGTGCTGGGCCTCGTAGCCGGCTTCATCGCCAGCAAACTGGTCAGCCGCAGCGGCGGCAGCCTGGTGGTGGACCTAGTGCTCGGGATCGTCGGCGCCGTGGTAGGCGGGTTCCTGTTCAATCAGTTCGGGTCCGCCGGCGTCACGGGACTGAACCTCTACAGCCTGCTGGTCGCCGTGATCGGCGCGGTCGTCGTGCTGGCGATCTACCATGCGTTCACCGGTCGTCGAGCGCTCTGACGCTCGAGGCCTTCCACACGGAAACAGCGCCTTCGGCCCACGCCGGAGGCGCTTTTTCATGGCCGCCGGGCCCGCTAGAGCATCGCGCGGAAAAGTGGACACCGGTTTTCCGCAAAAACGATGCGAAAACAAAAATCTAGAGCGCCACGGCCTGCTGCAGCATTTTCAGCGCCACGCGCAGGCATTCGATCCGCAGCGGGCCCCGGCCGATGTCGCCGAACCGGGCCTGGCGATGATGGGTGTAGCCGCCGCGGCGGGCGCAGGCGAAATGGACCAGGCCGCCGGGCCTTTCCGGATCGCCGACCTCCTCGGCCCAGCCGGTGATCGACACCGCCACGTCGGCGTTGGACCGTCTGATCGCCCCGTCGGCCATGGCGATGGCGGTCGGCTGCGAAACCGCGCCGCCGTGCGGCAGGAACGACGGCGGCACGTCGAGAAGCGCGATCTTGGCGTCGTCGCTATAGACCACGAAACCCCGGTCGAAGGCGTGCGAGCATCCCGGCACGTCGGTCAGCAGCGACGCCAGCAGGCCGCCCGTGCAGCTCTCGGCCGTCGCCAGCGTCAGCCGGCGCGCGCAGGCGGCCTCCAGGACCGCCTGCGTCAGCTCAGCGATGTCCGGCGGCAGGATCGGATCAAGCGCCTCGGCCATGAGCACTCCGAAAGCGGGGGAAGGCCGGGCGGCCCTCCCCGTGACGTCAGTTCGGTTGTTTTCCGCCCAGCTCGGCCATCAGCTCTTCCTTGCGGGCTTTCAGGCGCTGGCCCATGGCCTCCAGATCCTCGTCGCCCTTCTTGGCCTGGGCGAAGATGCCGCCGGGCTGCTCTTCTTCCTTGACGTGGTGCTTGATGTACTCGCCCAGCACCTTGACCTTGGCGTCGTAGTAGTCGTCGCCCGGTTGCATCGCCTCGATCTCGGCGATCAGTTTCTTGGCCCCGTCGTGCTCGACATAGGCCTCGTCCAGCAAGTCGTCCTCGATCTCGCCGCGCTCCTCCGGATAGAAGATCTCCTCCTCGATCCGCGTGTGGACCTTGAGGGCCAGGGCGATCTTGTTGAAGAGGGCCAGCTTCTCAGCCCCCTCCTCCAGCTGTTCGTATTCGTCGAACCAACCTTCGACCTCGCGGTGATCCTTCTTCAGAAGGGTGATCGCCAGCGGATCGCGGCGGCCGGTGCGGCGCGTGCGGCGAGGCTTGGCGGACTTGGCCCTGGTCGATGAGTTCTTGGCGGTGGTCGCCATGGTGTCTCTCCCTGAATGCTTTGTGGCCGAAGTCGGCGGATCACAAACACTTCGCTTCGAGGGGCGTTCCCGCTTCAGAGCTCTTCCATGGAAGTAACCTGCATTGAGTCGACAGTCCGACACTCTTTGTCGCAATGCATTCTCATTCTCAGACCTACGACATAGAAAGAGCCCGGACGCGTCGCGCCCGGGCTCTTCGGCGTTTATCGAGGTCCGCCTAGTGCGCCGAGACCACTTCCTCCTGGATCTCGTGGACCTTGGCGCCGCGCGCCGCGAACGAGAACCACAGGACGTACAGGTAGCAGATCAGCGGCGCGATGAAGGCCAGCGACTTCGAGCCGGTCATCTCCTCGATCTTGGCGAAGATCAGCGGCAGGAAGGCGCCGCCCACGATGGCCATGCACAGCAGGCCCGAGGTCGCCGAAGTGGGCGCCGAGGACCGTTGCAGGGTCAGGGTGAAGATCGTCGGGAACATGATCGAGTTGAACAGGCCGATCAGCAGGGCCGCGAAGGCCGGGATCAGGCCGCTGGTCAGCGGAGCCTGGGCCAGGATCAGGTTCAGCGTGCCGGCGTGCGCGGTCGGGGTCATGTCCTTGGTCAGGATCACCACCACGCAGAGCGCGATGGCGCCCAGGGCGACCAGCATCAGCAGCACGTAGTCCTTGACCGTCTTCAGCAGGGCCGATCCGGCGAAACGGCCGATCATCGCGAAGACCATGTAGAAAGTGGTCAGCTTGCCGGCCTGTTCGGCCGGGATGTTCAGGACGTGGCCCTGTTCGATGAACAGCAGCAGGTTCAGCGAGATCGCCACCTCGGCGCCGACATAGAGGAAGATGCCGATCGCGCCGAGATTGGCCCACTTCGACGCGAGGGCCGAGAACGGGCTGACCAGGTGACCGGTCTTCGGCGCGGCTTCGGTGATCTTATGACGAACCAGGAAGATCACGGCGATGAACAGGGCCAGGCCCAGGCCGATCGCCAGATAGACGTTCGAGACGAAGCCCAGGGCCTGTTCGCGCAGGGCCGGCGTGATCACGACGCCATGCTTGAAGATGTCGCCCTTGAGCAGGAAGTTGGCGCCGAACCACAGGCCGCAGGCCGCGCCCAGCGAGTTGAAGGCCTGCGACAGGTTCAGGCGGAAGGACGCGCCCTCCGGCTTGCCCATCGAGGCGATCAGCGGGTTGGCGGCCACCTGCAGCAAGGTGACGCCCGAGGCCATCACGAATAGTCCGACCAGGAAGACGCCGAAGACGTGCAGCTTGGCCGCCGCGATGGCGATGAAGCAGCCGGTGACGATGCCGCTGAGGCCGACGATCACCGACCGGGCGTAGCCGAATTTCGACAGAAAGGCAGCCGACGGCATCGACATGACGCCATAGGCGATGAAGAAGGCGAAGCCGGTCAGGTTCGCCTCGACCGGGCTCAAGGTGAAGACCGTCTTCATGGTCTTCAGCAGCGGGTCGAGCAGGTTGGTGACCAGCGCCCAGATGAAAAAGAGCGCCGTCACGCAGACGACGGCCAGGACAAGACTGCCTCCCGCCTTGGGTCCGGGCCCCGAAATCGGCGTCCGCGACGCCTCCATAGCAGCCATGTTGTTTCACTCCCTGTCCGACATTGCGGGACGCGACATCCACCTCAACAGTGACAACGTTGTCAAGCATCAAGGCCGAAAACGCGCGCCGCGGAGATCCCGCCGAGCCGCCCTTTGGGAATCGATTTCCCGATTCGACGGTTAAAGCGAAAACTCCGACAAATCACCGCCAATGGGAAGAGCGTGTTGTCGATGATCGCGATTCAGCGCCTGTCGAACCAGGTAATTGCAATCTCCATGGTTAGATAGAGCCGCACATACCCGCATTGGAGGTGTGGCGCCGCCACCCTGGGTCCGGACAAGCGCTGCGCGCCATCCGGGACGGCGGCGGCTCTCAGCCTTTCCTAGGCCGCCCTGCGTCCCGTCGCCGGCGTGGCTGGCGCGTCCCATACGTCATGGGCGACTTCCCCCGCCAAAATGTTCTCGGCGGTCAGCAGGCCGCTGAGCGTGGCCTGGTCGCGTTCGCCGTCGCGGTGCAGGCCGTTGCGGCCGGCCAGGTGCAGGCTGGGGAACTGCATCTTCAGATCCAGGCGGATCATCGCCCGGTGCTCGGCGCAGTCCTCGTCCTCGATCGGCAGCACCTTGCGCTGGCGCAGGACGCGGGCGTCGCTGACGGCGGTCGGGTCCATCAGCCCCATCACCGCGGCCTCGCGCCAGGCCAGGGCCACCAGGTCGGCGTCGCTGGCCGTCCACAGGCCGTCGCCCTCGAAGCAGAAATAGTCCAGGCCCAGGCAGCTGTCCGCCTCGCCTTCCGGCGCCATGGCCGGCGACCAGGCGCGGTAGTTCTTCACCCGGCCGACCTGCAGGTCGGTGTCGTGGACGTCGATCGCCGCCTCGCGCAGCGGCTTGCGCGTGCGGCCCACCAGGGCCACCGTGATCTGGTCGCGGTACATCAGCTCGCCTGCGTGGAACAGGCTGATCGGCGCGGGCCGCAGCATGGCCATCAGCTCGCGCAGCGGCGCGGTCGAGACCACGTGGTTGGCGGAGCGGACCTCGTGGGCGCCGTCCTCGCGCAGGATGGTCGCCGTCCACAGCTTGGCGACAGCGTCGAATTTCAGGGTCTCGACCCGCCGGCCCAGGGCGACTTCGCCGCCGAAGACCGTGATCCGGTCGGCGCAGGCCCGCCACAGCGCGCCGCCGCCCTGGCGCGGATAGCGCAGGTTGGCCGCCGGCCGGGCGGCGCCGGCGCGGCCGGCCGGCATCTGGTCGCGGATCAGGCCCGACACCTTCTCGGCGAACGGCAGGAACAGCATCGATGACAGCCGGGCGCCGACGCGGTTGCGGATCTCGTCGCCAAAGGTCCTGGGCGTCCTGATCGGACGGATCTTGGCTAGGCCGAACGAGGCCAAGCAAGCCGCCGCGCCGCGCAGCCCCAGATGGGCCAGGGTCTCCGCGCTCTTCAGCGGATAGGCGTAGAGCCGCTCGCGGTGATAGATCCGCGCCGTTCGGGGCTGTTCGACGAAGCCGTCGGGCGACAGCTCGGACCACAGCGCCAGCACGCTGGGCGAGGTCGAGGCGTAGGCCCCGCCGTTCAGGTCGATCTTGAAGCCGTGATGGTCGATCGTGCGGCACGAGCCGCCGACCTCGTGGGGGTCCATTTCCAGGACCGCGACCTCGCGTCCCGCCCTGGCCAGGACATAGGCGGCGGTCAGGCCGGCCGGCCCGGCCCCGATCACCAGGGTTTCGACGTGCTGCCCCATGACGCGATGGTCCTCGTTTCGAGAACCATTCTGGCGCAAGAAGGTTAAAAACCGTCACGCCGATCGCGGCGAACTTGACCATGGGACGCTATGCCGCGCCCCAGGGAAGGCTGGGAAACCTAAGCCAGTTGGTCGCCGATCGGCAGGGTCCGGATGCGCTTGCCGGTCGCGGCGAAGATGGCGTTGACCAGGGCGGCCGGGGCCGGCGGCAGGGCGGGCTCGCCCAGACCGGTCGGCGGGTTGTCGCTGGTCACGAAATGCACCTCGACGTCCGGCGCGTCGGCCAGGCGCAGCATCGGGAAGTCGCCGAAATTGCTCTGGGCCACCGCGCCGTTCTCGATGGTGATCGCCTGGCCCAGCGAACTGCCGATCCCGTCGAGGACCGAGCCCTGCACCTGCTGCTCGGCGCCGTTCGGATTGACGATCTGGCGGCCGACATCGACCGCCGCCCAGGCCTTGCGGACCGTCAGGCTCCCGTCGGCCACGGCCGCCTCCACGACCACCGCCACATAGCCCCGGTGGCTGTAGTGGCAGGCCACGCCCAGGCCGACGCCCTTCCCGGTCTTCCGGCCCCAGCCGGACGCCTCGGCGACCTTATCCAATACGGCCCGCATGCGGCCGGTGTGGAAGCTGTCGCCCCTGCCCGGCTCGCCGATCAGCCGCGGCGCGCCCAGCAGCTGGCGGCGGAACGCGACGGGGTCGGCGCCCGCCGCGTGGGCCACCTCGTCGGTGAAGCCCTGCAATACGAAGCCGTAGGCGTTGTTGCCCGGCGCCCGCAGCCAGCCGGTCGGCACGCCCAGCGGCATGACCGAGACGTCCAGGGCGTAGTTCTCGACCGCGCCGAACGGAAACTGCGTGCCGGCCATGTTGGCGGCCCGGGCGAACTTCTGGCCCTCGCCGAAGGTCACGAAGTGGTTGCGCCAGGCGGTCAGCCCGCCCTGAGCGTCCAGCCCCGCCGTCAGCCGGTGGAAGCCGGCCGGACGGTAGAAGTCGTGCTGGAGGTCATCCTCGCGGGTCCACAGCAGCTTGACCGGCGCGCCGACCACCTTGGAGATCCACGCCGCCTCGACCATGAAATCGTTCATCAGCCGCCGGCCAAAGCCGCCGCCGCTGCGGGTGAAGTGGATGGTGATGTCCTCGGGCTTGATCCCCAGGGTCCTGGCCACCAGCTCGCGGCCGTCCTCGGGGTTCTGGGCCGGGGCCCAGATCTCGACCTTGCCGTCCTTGAAACTGGCCGTGCAGTTCTGCGGCTCCAGCGTGGCGTGGGCGTTGAACGGATAGCTGTAGTCGGCGCTGACCACCTTGGCCGCGCTCTTCAGGGCGGCGTCGACGTCGCCGACCGCCTTGAGGTTCCGGTGCGGCGGCTGGCCGTGCAGCTCGGCGGCCTTTTTGATGAAGCCCGCGCTGCTCTGGGCGCTGGTCGGATGGTCGGCCCAGGTCACCTCCAGCGCGTTGCGGCCCTTGCGCGCCGCCCACCAGGTGTCGGCCACCACCACCACGCCGCCCAGCAGGCCTTCCAGTTCGGTCCCGCCGTCGACCACGAAGGCGTGGCGGACGCCCTTGACCGCCCTGGCCGGCGCCAGGTCGACCTTGGCCACCTTGGCGGCGAACACCGGGGCCTTCAGGAAGGTGGCGTACAACATGCCCGGAACGCGCACGTCGATCCCGTACAGCGGCTTGCCCACGACGATGGCGGCGGTGTCGGACTGGGGGTGCGGCTTGCCGATGATCCGGTAGGCCTTGGGATCCTTGAGGACCAGGGTCTTGGGATCGGGCGGGGCCAGGCTGGCCGCGGCCTGGGCCAGCTCGCCGTAGGGCAGGCGACGCCGGCCGGCCTTGTCGACCACGAAGCCGGGCTCGGTCGCCAGGCTGGGGGCCGGAACGTTCCAGCGCTGGGCGGCGGCCTGGATCAGCAGGGCCCGTCCCACCGCCCCGACCTGGCGCATGGGCTCCCAGTCCTCCGGCGTGGAGGTGCTGCCGCCGGCCGACTGCTCACCGAACACCTTGGCGTCGATTGGGGCCTGCTCGATGCGGACGGCCGCCCAGTCAACGTCCAGCTCCTCGGCGATCAGCATCGGCATCGAGGTCTTGATCCCCTGCCCGATCTCCGGCCGCTTGGCCGCGATGGTGACGGTCCCGTCGGGGGCGATGCGGACGAAGGCGCTGAACGGGTTGGCCGCCGCTCCACCCGGCGTTTCGTCCTGCGCCCGGACCAGGCCCGGCAGGCTGAACGACAGCAGCAGGCCGCCGCCGGCCGCCGCGCCGGTCTTGAGGAACAGGCGGCGGGCGGGATTGTCCAGGATCGCGGTCATGCCCGCGCCTCCACCTGGCCGGACGCCGCCTTGATGGCCTTGCGGATGCGGATGTAGGTGGCGCAGCGGCAGAGGTTGCCGTTCATCGCCGCGTCGATCTCGTCGTCGGTCGGCTTGGGCGCGGCGGCCAGCAGGGCCGTGGCCGACATGATCTGGCCGGCCTGGCAGTAGCCGCACTGCGGCACGTCGATCGCCTTCCACGCCTCCTGCACCTTGGCCCCGACCGGATTGGCCCCGACGCCCTCGATGGTGGTCACCGCCTTGCCGCCCACCCGGGCCAGTGAGGTGACGCACGAGCGCATGGCCACGCCGTCGATGTGCACGGTGCAGGCGCCACACTGGGCCACGCCGCAGCCGTACTTGGTCCCGACCAGGCCCAGCTCGTCGCGCAGCACCCACAGCAGCGGCGTATCCGGTTCGGCCTCGACCGCGTGGACCCGGCCGTTCACCTTGAGGCTTGTCGACATGCCGCTGCTCCTGAACCAATGCGCGCGCCAGAGTGCCAAAGGCCTTGCGCCGCGACCAGAGGGCGCACCCCGTAAAAGCTGTCATAAAACCGTCACGAAGGACTTGAACGCGGCCGCCTTCCGTGGTTCCGCTCCGCCGCGCCGGGCGTTCTTCCGTACAAGGACGTCCGCGACACTCTCCACGCTTCGAACAGAGGATGAAGCGACCATGCTGGGCTTGTTCCGGGCCGTTATGCCCAAGGAAGACCGCTTCTTCGAGCTGTTCGCGCAGCACGCAGCCACCCTGGTGCTGGGCGCCAAGGCGCTGCAGGACCTGATGGAGGGCGGCGACGGCGTCGAGGCCGCCAGCGCCCGCGTCTACCAGCACGAGGAAGAGGCCGACGAGATCACTCGCCAGGTTATGGGCGCGGTCCGCCGCAGCTTCATCACCCCGTTCGATCGCAGCGACATCCAGGACCTGACCACCTCGCTGGACGACGCCATCGACCAGATGCGCAAGACCGCCAAGGTGGTCAGCCTGTTCGAGGTCAAGACCTTCGAGCCGCCGATGCGCGAGATGGCCGCGATCATCGTCCAGGCCGCCGAGCTGACCGTCGAGGCCGTGGCCCTGCTGCCCGACATGCGCAGGAACGCCCAGCGGCTGACCGAGCTGGCCGTCCGCGTCACCCAGATCGAGGAGCAGGCCGACCAGATGTACGACCAGGGCCGCAAGGCGCTGTTCCTGGCCCACCGCACCGGTGACCCGATGACCTTCATCGTCGGGGTCGACATCTACAGCCACCTGGAAAAGGTGGTCGACCGCTTCGAGGACGTCGCCAACCGCATCAGCGGCATTGTGGTCGAGCAGGTCTAGTGGACCCGACCTTCCTGATCCTGGTCGTGCTGATCGTCGTGGCCCTGGGCTTCGACTTCCTGAACGGCCTGCACGACGCCGCCAATTCGATCGCCACCATCGTCTCGACCCGCGTGCTGTCGGCCCGGTGGGCGGTGCTGTGGGCGGCGTTCTTCAACTTCATCGCCTTCATCTTCTTCGGCACCAGCGTGGCCAAGATGGTCGGCGCGGGGATCATCGACCCCCACATCATCGGCGACCGCCTGATCTTCGCCGCCTTGATGGGCGCGATCAGCTGGAACCTGATCACCTGGTGGGCCGGCATCCCCTCGTCCAGCTCCCACGCCCTGATCGGCGGTCTCGTCGGGGCGTCCGTCGCCAAGGTCGGCAGTTTCGGCGCGGTGCAGTGGGCCGGTCTGGGCAAGACCGCGGCCGGCATCGTGGTCTCGCCTTTGATGGGCTTCCTCTTGGCGCTGCTGCTGGTGCTGATCGTCTCGTGGATCTTCGTCCGGCGCTCGCCGTTCTTCGCCGACCGGTTCTTCCGCATCGCGCAGTTCTTCTCGGCGGCGGCCTATTCCCTGGGCCACGGCGGCAACGACGCCCAGAAGACCATGGGCATCATCGCCGCCCTGCTGTTCGCCCACGGCGCCACCCACGCCCCGGGCACGATCCCGCTGTGGGTCGTCCTGTCGTGCCAGACCGCCATGGCGCTCGGCACCCTCTTCGGGGGTTGGCGCATTGTGCACACCATGGGCAGCAAGATCACCCGCCTGACTCCGATGCAGGGCTTCTGCGCGGAGACCGGCGGAGCGATTACTTTGTTCCTGGCGACCCATATCGGCGTTCCGGTCTCGACGACTCACACGATCACGGGCGCTATTGTCGGCGTCGGCGCTTCGCGTCGGGTTTCGGCCGTCCGATGGGGCGTGGCCAAGAGCATCGTGACCGCCTGGATCGTCACCCTGCCTGCGGCCGGCCTCGTCGCGGCGGCGTTCTACTATCTCGGGTTCTGGATGAAGTGACGGATACGGCGGACGGCAAGCAGGCGGGACTCAAGTCCAGGACGCGGCGCCGTCAGGTCGCCGCTCTGCCCTGGCGCGCCGATGCGGTCGCGGGCCTGCAGGTCCTGCTGGTGTCGTCTCGCGAGACCCGCCGCTGGGTGATCCCCAAGGGCTGGCCGATGAAGGGCAAGACCGATCCCCAGGCCGCCGCCCAGGAAGCCTACGAGGAGGCCGGTCTCGACGGCCGCATCGCGGAAAAGCCGATCGGCGACTATCCCTATCTGAAGCGCCTCAAGAGCGGCGTCGCGCGCCCCGTGACGGTCGACGTCTACCCGCTGGAAGTCACCGGCGAGCACCCGACCTGGCCGGAACAGGGCCAGCGCAGCCTGCGCTGGATGTCGCCGGTCGAGGCCGCCCTGGCGGTGCAGGAGCCGGAGCTGCGCGACCTGATCGCCCGCTTCGCCCAGATCGAGCTGCCCGCCGAGGAGCGCCCGGCCCCCGCCCCGGCTCCGACGCCGATGCGCGTGGCCCTGACCCGCCTGCGCCGGCGGATCACCGTGATGTGGGGGCGCCGCCGGCCCTGGTCCTGACGGCGAGCCTGGGAACAAGCTGGGGATAACTCGACAAGCCGCCGCGCGTTCACTATGTTCTCGTTACGTTCCGAATGAGAATCGCCATGCAGCTGTCCCTCGACCTGTCGACCTCGCCGCTCGAAGCCCTGCGCGACGGGCTGCTCAAGACCTTCGGGCCGCAGCGGCCGACCAAGCGGCTGGATCCGGTGTCGCAGCTGGTCAAGTCGGCGATCAGCGGCCGGACCAAGGACGCCGTTTCCTGGGGCGCCTACCATCGCCTGAAGGAGCGCTTCGCCACCTGGGAAGAACTGGCCGAGACGCCCGACGCCGAGATCCAGGCGCTTATCAAGGACGTCACCTATCCCGAGGAGAAGGCCCGCCACCTGCCCCACGCCCTGCGGCTGATCCAGGTGCGCAGCGGCTGGAGGCTGTCGCTGGACCACCTGGCCGAGCTGGAGCTGGACAGCGCCCGCTGGTGGCTGCAGGGCCTGCCCGGCGTCGGGGTCAAGGTCGCCGCCTCGGTGCTGAACTTCAGTCCCCTGAACATGCGGGCCCTGGTGGTCGACACCCATGTGCATCGCGTCGCCGGCCGCTACGGCCTGATCCCCGCCGGCTATGACACCGCCCACGCCTACCGGGCCTTGATGGACCTGGTCCCCGACAGCTGGACGGCCGAGGACCTGTACGAGCTGCACTGGCTGATGAAGGGCCTGGGCCAGCTGCTGTGCTCGCACCACGCGCCGCGCTGCGGGGCCTGTTCGCTGAAGGCGGCGTGCCCGCGGGTCGGGGTGGAGCGCAGCGCGGACATTCTGGCCTGGCGGCCACGGTGAACCTTTCTCACCGTCTCACGCCCGCCTTCTCCAGTTCGCTGAACGTCTCGGTCCCGATGCCGTAGTCCCGCCAGTCCTGGTAGTCGAAGTGCCACCATTCCTCGGGATAGATCTCGAAGCCCTGGGCGACCATGGCCTCGCGCAGGATCGAGCGCATCGCCCGCTGCTTCGTGGTCCCGCCGATGAAGTCGGCGTAGGAGCGGCCCGACATCTCGTCGTAGCGGCTGGGCATCTCGACCGGCTTGCCGGTCTTCAGGTCGTACAGCGTCAGGTCGACGGCGCAGCCGCGGTTGTGGCGCGAGCCCTGGGCCGGATCGGCCACGAACATGTGGTCCTCGGGCGGGGTGGCCTCCCAGAACATCCAGTTGACGAACCAGGGCCGGTAGGCGTCGTGGATCAGCAGGCCGTAGCCCTTAGCCTTCAGCGCCTGGGCGGCCCGGGCCAGGGCCAGGGCGGCCGGGCGCTGCATGTAGGCGGCGGCGCGCTCGTAAAGCGGCAGACCCATGAAGTTGTCGGAACCGGCGTAACGGATGTCGAGGCGGATCGTCGGGTCCAGGGCCGACAGGTCCACCAGGTCGGCGGGCCGATGCCGCGCGGTCTCGACCGGCGGCGTCGCGGCCAGGGCCCGGGCCCGCAGGGCGGCGGGGTCGGCGCGCACCGCCGCCCGGACGCCGGCCTCGACCTCGGCCCCGAAGTCGTGGCGCGGCAGGCGGGTCCCGTCCAGGCGCACGGCGACCGGCTCCAGCACCAGCTCGCCGCCGCCCTCGATCGCGTAGCGGCCGCGGCCCAGCGGCGTCAGCCGGGCGTCCTGGCGGCCCTGGCCGTCGATCCGCAGGACGCCGGCCCGCTCGAACACCGTCAGCGGCGCCGCGCGCTGGCCGTACTGGCCGACCGCCGCCATCTCGGCGGCGTCCAGGGGCTGGGCGAAGGCTGTGGCGTTCAGGACAAGTCCGATCAGCAAGGGGGCGACGAAAGCCAAGGCCCGAACCATAACTCGCATCGCCCCGCCCCCGCCTATTTCATCGTCGGGATGACGAAGGCGTCGCCTTCGTGTTCGCCCTCGGGCCAGCGGGCGGTGATGGTCTTGACCTTAGTGTAGAACTTCACGCCCTCGACGCCGTGCTGGTTGGTGTCGCCGAAGGCGCTGCGCTTCCAGCCCCCGAAGGTGTGGTAGGCCACCGGCACCGGGATCGGCACGTTGATCCCGACCATGCCGACATTGACCCGGCTGGCGAACTCGCGCGCCGCCCGGCCGTTGCGGGTGAAGATCGCCACGCCGTTGCCGTACTGGTGCTCGGACGGCAGGCTGAGCGCCTCCTCGAAACTCTCGGCGCGGACGATCTGCAGGACGGGTCCGAAGATCTCCTCCTGATAGGTCTTCATGCCCTTCTTGACCCCGTCGAACAGCGACGGGCCGATGAAGAAGCCGTTCTCGAAGCCCTGCAGGGAAAACTCGCGGCCGTCGACCACCAGCTCGGCGCCTTCCTCGACGCCGATCCTGATGTAGTCGGCGATCTTGGCGCGGTGCGCGGCGCTGACCACCGGGCCGTAATGGGCGGCCGCGTCGGTGGAGATCCCGACCTTCAGGGTCTCGATCTCGGCGACCATCCGCTCGCGCAGTTCGTCGCCGGTCTTGCGGCCGACCGGCACGACGACCGGCAGGGCCATGCAGCGCTCGCCGGCCGAGCCGAAGGCCGCGCCCGACAGGTCCTTGACCACCTGGTCCAGGTCGGCGTCGGGCAGGACGATCCCATGGTTCTTGGCCCCGCCCATGGCCTGGACGCGTTTGCCGTGCGCGGTGCCGGTCTGGTAGACGTAGGAGGCGATGTCGGAGCTGCCGACGAAGCTGACCGCGCGGATCAGCGGATGGGTCAGGATGGCGTCGACCGCGGTCTTGTCGCCGTGCACGACGTTCAGCACCCCGGCCGGCAGGCCCGCCTCCATCATCAGCTCGGCCAGCTTGACCGGCACGGTCGGATCCTTCTCCGACGGCTTGAGGATGAAGCTGTTGCCCACGGCGATCGAGATGCCGAACATCCACATCGGGATCATGGCCGGGAAGTTGAACGGGGTGATCCCCGCGCAGACGCCCAGCGGCTGGCGCATCGAATAGACGTCGATGCCGGGGCCCGCCCCCTCGGTGTAGTCGCCCTTCAGGACGTGGGGAATGCCGCAGGCGAACTCGATGACCTCCAGGCCGCGCTGGATGTCGCCCTTGCTGTCGGCGATCACCTTGCCATGCTCGGACGACAGGATCTCGGCCAGGGCGTTCATGTCGCGCTCGATCAGGCGCTTGAACTCGAACATCACCCGGGCGCGGCGCTGGGGATTGGTCGCGGCCCAGCCGACCTGGGCGGCGGCGGCGAGCTGGACGGCGGCGTCCAGCTCGGCCGCGCTGGCCAGCGCCACCCGGGCCTGGACCTCGCCGGTGTTCGGATTGAACACATCGCCGAAGCGGCCGGACTGCCCTTCCAGGGTCTGTCCGTTCACGAAATGGCTGATGGTCCGCATGATACGCTCCCTAGACCTTGTTTTGCGCGTCAATAGCATCCGACGACGAGGGCGTATCGCGCATATTCTCTCCGCCGTAATTCGTGATGGCGGCCCTACGCCTCCACGTGCACGCGGCGAAACCGGCCCTGCAGATAGACCAGCGGCTCGTGGTCCGGATCGTAGCGCAGCTTCACCACCCGACCGACATAGACCCGGTGGTCGCCGGCGTCGAAGACCTGGTGGGTCACGCATTCGAAATTGGCCATGCAGTCGGGCAGGATCGGAACGCCGGTGCTCCAGGTCTCGGTGTCGATGCCCGCGAACCGGTCGCCGTCCTTTTGCACGAACTGGCGGGCCATGGCCTGCTGGTCGGCGTGCAGGACATTGACCGTGAACCGCGCGGCCGCGTCCAGGATCGGCAGGCTGCGCGAGGCCAGGTCGACGCAGACCAGGGCCAGGGGCGGATCCAGCGACACCGAGGTGAACGAATTGGCCGTCAGCCCGATGCGGCGGCCGTCCTCGCAGACCGTGGTGACCACCGTCACCCCCGTCGTGAAGCATCCGAAGGCGTGGCGCAGCGCCCGGGCGTCATGCGCGCCGCCCTCGCCCAGTTCGATCGTGACCGGCTGACTCATTCGCTCACCAGTGAGGCAAACCGGCGTTACGGGCAAGAGTTTGAGGGCGATCCCCCTCCGGCCCTCCGGGCCACCTCCCCCAGAGGGGGAGGATCTATGAACGCCGCGCCAGATGCTCCCCC
>Ga0065165_1000625_pt1 | contig 51321 bp, 48 predicted proteins | sample AraplaMF_Cvi_mMF_FD_63813 | JGI IMG/M metagenome (GOLD analysis project Ga0065165, IMG submission 63813) | Arabidopsis root microbial communities from the University of North Carolina, USA - plate scrape MF_Cvi_mMF (version 2) (version 3) | ecosystem: Host-associated > Plants > Roots >...
GGGGCACAAGGATGCGGTGCTGCTCGGCATGGGCGGATCGAGCCTGGGGCCCGAAGTGCTGTCGCTGATCCTCGGCAGCGCCCATAGCGGGCCGAAGCTGCATGTGCTCGACACCACCGATCCCGGCCAGATCGCAACCGTGGTCCAGGCGATCGACCCCGAGGATGCGCTGTTCATCGTCTCCTCCAAGTCCGGCTCGACCATGGAGCCGGAATTGCTGCGCGCCTATTTCTGGGATCTCGCCGGCAAGGACGGCAGCCGCTTCGTCGCGGTCACCGATCCGGGCTCCAGGCTGGAAGCGGCCGCCAAGGCAGACGGCTTCGCGATGACCTTCCTTGGCGATCCTTCGATCGGCGGGCGATATTCGGTGCTGTCGGCGTTCGGCATGGTGCCGGCCGCGGCGATGGGCATCGACACCCGCGCTTTCTTCCAGGCGACCGCGCCGATGGTGTTCGCCTGCGGCCCCGACGTGCCGCCGGCCGCCAACCCCGGCATCCGGCTCGGCGCGATCCTGGGCGAAGCGGCGGCGTCCGGCCGCGACAAGCTGACCATCCTGCCCTCGCCAGGCCTGGTGCCATTCGGTGCCTGGCTGGAGCAGCTGATCGCCGAAAGCACCGGCAAGCAGGGCAGGGGCATCGTGCCCGTCGACCTGGAGCCGGCCGGCGAGGCGCTCGCCTATGGCAGCGACCGGCTCTTCGTTCACCTGCACCTGGCAGGCGACGAGGATTCGGCGCTCGAGGCCAAGCTCGCCGCGCTCACCGAGGCCGGCCAGCCGCTGGTCACTATCGATATCTCCAACCGCGAACTCGTCGGCCAGGAGTTCTTCCGCTGGGAGATCGCCACGGCAGTCGCCGGGGCGGTGATCGGCATTGATCCGTTCGACCAGCCCGACGTCGAGGACGCCAAGATCGCCACCCGGAAGCTGGTCGACGCCTATGAGCAGACCGGCGCGCTCGATCCCGCCACTCCGCTCGCCGAGACGCCGGACTTCACAATCTTCGCGTCCGGCGATGCCGAATTCGCGGCGACCGATCCGCTCGAGCTGCTGCGACTCCACTTCGCCAGCCTTTATCCGCCGCGTTATGCCGGCTTCCTCGCCTACATCGAGCGTAACGAGGCCAATGCGGCGGCGATCGAGGCAATGCGCGTGGCAGTGCGCGACGCGACCCAAGCGGCGACGGTCGCCGGCTTCGGTCCGCGCTTCCTCCATTCCACGGGGCAGGCCTATAAAGGCGGCCCGGTCATCGGCGACTTCCTGGTCATCACCCGCGAGCCCGAGCCCGACCTCGCCATTCCCGGTCACCGCGCGAGTTTCGGCACGGTGCAGATCGCCCAGGCGCGCGGCGACATGGACGTGCTCGCCAGCCGCGGGCAGCGGGTGATGCGCGTCCATCTGAAACATGAAGGCGCCATCGACGCGCTTGTCAAAGCCGTTACCGACGCCGTTCGTCGCTAGGAAAGGAACTCAGACATGCGTCTTGCCATGATCGGCCTCGGCCGGATGGGCGCCAATATTGCCCGGCGGCTGATGCGCGGCGAGCATGAGATCGTCGCCTTCGATCGCGACGAGAAGGCCGTCGCCACGCTGGCCGGCGAAGGCGCGACCGCGGCGACCTCGCTGGAGGACGTCGTCGCCAGGCTGTCGGCGCCGCGCATCTTCTGGGTCATGTTGCCGGCAGGCGTGCCCACGGAAAGCACCGTCGAGGCGCTGATGGGACTGGCCGAGCCCGGCGACATCATCATCGACGGCGGCAACAGCTTCTACAAGGACGACATACGCCGCGGCGCAGACGCCAGGGCCAAGCAGCTCCATTATGTCGATGTCGGCACCTCGGGCGGCGTCTGGGGGCTCGAGCGCGGCTATTGCATGATGATCGGCGGCGACAAGGAAACGGTCGACCTGCTCGATCCGATCTTCGACGCGCTGGCGCCCGGCTATGGCTCGATCCCGCGCACCACCGGCCGCGATGCGCCGGACGGCCGTGCCGAGCGCGGCTATATCCACGCCGGTCCCACCGGCGCCGGGCACTTCGTCAAGATGGTGCATAACGGCATCGAATATGGCCTGATGCAGGCCTATGCCGAAGGCTTCGACATCCTGAAGGGCAAATCCTCGGAGAAGCTGCCGCCGGAAGAGCGGTTCGACATCGACTTGCCAGATGTCGCCGAAGTGTGGCGGCGGGGCAGCGTGATCTCGTCCTGGCTGCTCGATCTCTGCGCAATCGGCCTGGCGAAGGATCATGATCTGGAGGCCTTCAGTGGCCATGTCTCCGACTCCGGCGAGGGCCAGTGGACGATCGACGCGGCGATGGAGGAGGCGGTGCCCGCCAATGTCCTCGCCGCGGCGCTGTTCGCCCGCTATCGCAGCCGGGTCGAGCATACATTCGGCGACAAATTGCTATCAGCGATGCGCTTCGGCTTCGGCGGCCATGTCGAGGTGCCGCAATGAGCGAGGCGCCGCGCGCGCCCGCCGCGACGCTGGTCATATTCGGGGCGATGGGTGACCTCGCAAGGCGCCTGCTGGTGCCGGCCATCGTCAACCTGGCCGAGGCCGGGCTGATCGACGAGGCGACGACCATCCTCGGCGTCAGCCATCACGATGCGGACGATGAAGCGCTGCGCCGCGCGCTCGACGAGTTCCTCGAGGACAAGCGAGGCTGGAAGGAGCTGCGCGCGCGGATCGCCTATTTGAAGGGCGATTTCGAGGACCCCGCCACCTACAAGGCGTTGGCCGGGCGAGTGAAGGGCAGGGCCATATTCTACCTCGCGACGGCGCCGGGCTTCTTCGGGCCGGTGGTGGAATCGCTCGCCGATGCCGGGCTGATGGAGGAGGGGGAGGGCTTCCGCCGCGTCGTGGTCGAGAAGCCGTTCGGCACCGATCTCGCCTCCGCCCAGGCGCTGAACGCCCGGCTGCTCGCCAGGGTGGAAGAGCAGCAAATCTACCGGATCGACCATTTCCTCGGCAAGGAGACCGTCCAGAACATCATGGTGGCGCGGTTCGGCAACGCGTTCCTCGAGGCGGTGTGGAACAGCCGCTATATCGACCATGTTCAGATCACTGCGGCGGAGGCAGTGACGGTAGGCACGCGGGGCAAGTTCTACGATGCCACCGGCGCGCTGCGCGACATGGTCCCCAATCACCTGTTCCAGCTGCTTGCTTTGGTCGGGATGGAGCCGCCGAACAGCTTCGATGCCGATGCCGTTCGCACCGAAAAGGCAAAGGTGATCGCGGCCGTGCGGCCGGTCCAGCCGGAGGATGCCGCGCGCGGCCGTTACACGTCGGGTACGGTCGGCGGCGAGCCGGTGATTGCCTATGGCGCCGAGGCGGATGTCGAACCCAAAGGAAATACCGAGACCTATGCGGCGCTGAAGGTCGAGATCGAGACCTGGCGCTGGTCGGGTGTGCCCTTCTACTTGCGCACCGGCAAGGCACTGGCGGCGCGCGATACCGAGATCGTCATCCAGTTCCGCGACGTGCCGATCGCGCTGTTTCGCGGGACCGAAGTCGCGCACATGCCGCCCAACCGGCTCGTCCTCCAGCTCCAGCCCAACGAGGGGATCAGGCTCGATCTGGTCGCGAAGAAGCCGGGCCCGGTGATGGAGACGGCGCCAGTGAGCCTCGACTTCCGCTATGCCGACCGCTTCGATGTGGGGCATCAGACCGGCTACGAGACTCTGCTCTACGACGTGCTGACCGGGGATCAGACGCTGTTCCAGCGCGCCGACCAGATCGAGGAAGGCTGGCGCGTGGTGCAGCCGTTGCTGGATGCGTGGCGTGCGGACCGGCCCGAGGAATATGCGGCCGGAAGTGCCGGCCCGGCGAGCGCGGACCAATTGATCGCCCGCGATGGCCGCCGCTGGAACGAGATCGCCTGATGGGGGAAATGGCTGAACCGATCCGGCTGCTCGTCTCCGATATCGACGGTACGCTGGTGCGCTCGGACAAGAGCCTGTCCGACGCCGTTGTCGACGCCGTGGCCCGGGTGCGCGATGCGGGTATCGCAGTGAGCCTGATCAGCGCGCGCCCGCCAAGCGGCATGCTGTGGATCGCCGATCGGCTGAAGCTGACGGGAGAAATCGGCGCCTTCAATGGCGGAACGCTGGTCACTCCCGACGGAGAAATCGTCTCGGCCAGGCGGCTGAGCCCGGAGCTCGCTGCCCGTGCGCTCGCACGGATCGAGCGGCCAGGGATCACCCCGTGGTTGTTTGCCGACGGCAGATGGTATGCGCGCGATCCCGAGAATGACAATCTGCCGCGCGAGCGGCTGGCGGCGAATGTCGATCCGATATTCGACGCGGATTGGGCGTCGCTGCTGGACCGCGCCGACAAGCTGGTGGGCGTCAGCGACGATTATGCGCTTCTGGCCGCGGTCGAGGCCGAGACCCGGGTAGCGCTCGGAGACGGCGCCACGGTGGTCCGCTCGCAGCCTTACTATCTCGACATCACGGCCGCGGAAGCCAACAAGGGCGCTGGCATTAGCGCACTGGCGCTGGCCTATGGCGTGCCGCTTTCCGCGGTGGCGGTGTTCGGCGACCAGTATAACGACCTCGCGATGTTCGCACGCAGCGCCATCTCCGTGGCGATGGGGCAGGCACCCGATGACGTGCGCGCCGCTGCGACCCATGTCGGGCGCTCCAACGACGAGGACGGCGTCGGCGATGCAATCGATCGCTTCATCCTGCCGATGATCGCTCGATGAACCGACCGGTCCTTGTCGCGCCGTCGATCCTTGCCGCCGATTTCGGCCGCCTGGCGGAAGAGGTACGAGCCGTCGATGCCGCCGGCGCCGACTGGATCCATGTCGACATCATGGACGGGCGCTTCGTGCCGCAGATCTCGTTCGGACCTGCCGCGGTCAAGGCCATCCGCAAGGCGACGACGAGGCCGCTCAACGTCCATCTGATGATCGTCGAACCGGAGCGGGTCCTGACGGGATTTGCAGATGCAGGTGCCGATCACCTGCTCGTCCAGGCGGAGCCAGGGTCGACGGTGCATCTCCACCGCGTGCTGAGTCAGGTCCGCGCGCTCGGCAAGCGGCCAGGCGTGGTGATCGATCCGGCCACCCCGATCGAATGGATCCAGCACGTGCTCCACCTGGTCGACATCATCCTGGTGATGACGGTCAATCCGGGGTTCGGGGGGCAGGCCTTTCTGCCGGAGATGCTGCCCAAGATCGCGGCGCTCCGTGCCCTGTGCGACGCGCGCGGGCTTGCACCGCACATCGAAGTCGATGGCGGTCAGGATGCAGCGACGGTCGCGCGCTCGGTGGAGGCCGGTGCCGATGTCATCGTCGCCGGTACGGCCATCTTCGGCAAACCGGATTACCGCGCCGCAATCGAGGCGATCCGCCACTGCGCCGTCGGGGAACTGCGTTGAAACAGCTGATCGCGTTCGACCTCGATGGTACGCTGGCCGAGAGCAAGCAGCCGATCGGCGAGCCGATGGCGGCGATGCTCGCCAAGCTGCTCGCCGTCGCGCGGGTCGCGGTGATCTCGGGCGGCGATTGGCCGCAATTTGCGGCGCAACTCGTATCGCGGCTTCCGGACGGCGCCGACCTCGCCCGGTTGTTCATTCTGCCGACCACCGGTACCAAGCTCTACCGCTGCATCAGCGGCGCCTGGCAGCAGATTTATGCCGATACCTTCTCGCCCGAGGAAAGCGCCTCAGTTCGCGCGGCGCTCGACCGGGCGATTGCGGACCAGGGGCTCGACAAGGACCGCTGCTGGGGGGATCGGATCGAGGACCGCGGCAGCCAGTTTACGTTTTCTGGCCTCGGCCAGCACGCGCCGCTGGATGCAAAGACGGCGTGGGATCCCGATTTCGCCAAGCGCAAGCGCCTGCAGGCGGCGCTGCAGCGCCAGCTTCCCGAGCTCGCGATCAACATCGGCGGGTCGACGTCCATCGACATTACCCGCAAGGGCGTCGACAAGGCCTATGGCATGCGCCGGCTCGTGGAGCATTCGGGCATTCCGGCAGAGGCCATGCTGTTTCTCGGCGATGCCATCTATCCTGGCGGCAACGACTATCCGGTCGCGGAATCCGGGATCGACTCGATCCCGGTGCGCGACCCCGCGGAGACCATGCGGATCGTCGAGGCGATCGCTCTCTGCCTCCCTTGAGAATGTGCTCGGGAAGCGCGGTCTGCCTACACGGCCTCCATTACCGAAAGCAGATCGTCGATGCTGCCGGTAGCGAACGCGCTATATTCGTCGGCGACTGCATAGGGCAGCAGCACCTGGCGCTTATGCACCAGCGCGCCGCAGCTATAGGTCACATTCGGCACATAACCGCCCCGTTGCTCCGCGCTGGGAAAGAGCAGGGGAGAGGGCGTGCGCGCCAGCACCTTGGACGGATCCGCCTTGTCGAGCAGGCACGCGCCCACGCAATAGCCGCGGATCATGCCGACACCGTGGGTGAACAGCAGCCAGCCTTCCTCGATCTCGATCGGCGATCCGCAATTGCCGATCTGCACGAGCTCCCACGGGTATCTGGGCTGCATGATCCGCTTGCCGGTCTCCCAATTGTATAGGTCGTCCGAATAGAGCAGCCACAAGCTCTCGCTGTCCTGCCGCCCGATCATCGCGAAGCGTCCATCGATGCGGCGAGGGAACAGCGCCATCCCCTTGTAGCCGGCCATGGCGCCGGTCAGCTGGCGCATCTCGTAGGTGCGCGCGTCTATTCCGCGCAGCAGTTCGGCCCTCGCGTTGACGCCGTCGAACGCAGTGTAGGTGCCAATCACGCTCTCCACCCCGTCACGATCGGTAAAGTGAACGAGGCGCAGGTCTTCCACGCCGCGGGACTGGCTCGGCAGCATCGGGAAGATCACCGTCTCCGAGATGTTTTCGCTGTCCTCGGCGCGCATCCGCACCCAGCCATCATGGTCGGTCTCCACCTGCGGCGGCACGCACTGCGGACTGGCAGGGTGAACCACCAGTCCCACGCCGCCATCCCAGGTGCCGGTGCGGAAGGTGACCGACGAGATATGTCCTTCGCCCACGCCCCGGAGCGAGAGAATGAAGCGAATGCTGTCGTCGTTGGGGTCCTGGTCGGGCACGGAAACGATGCTGGGGTTGAACAGTGCCGCGGATTCGAACGCATATTCCTGGCTGAAATAGGCACCGAGCAGAAGCTGGTCACGCTGCTCCTCCACTGCAAGCGCGCCGATGTCCCCTTTCACTTCGTGGAAGCGCCTCAGGAACACGCCATCGACATTGCGGTGCCGTTTCATCATCGCCCGGCGAAGCAGCCGCAGCATTCGCTCGCGAAGTACCGGGTCGAGCGCCATCACTCGCTGCGCAACGGCTTCCGCCCGCGTAGGCCGGCAGTCGGCGAAGGCCGACGGGTAGCCGAAGCTGAATGGGCGGATGACGGTGCGGGAAGGGTCGGGCTTCAGTTCGACGTCGAGCTTGGTAAAGACCTCGGCGGCTTTCACGATTCACGGTCTCCGCTTGAAAGCCCCTGAGGGCAGCATCGGCAGAGCGAGCCGGCGGGCTCTTTGATCCATGTCGGGTGAAGATTGTCGTCGAAGCGACGGCAGCCGGGCCGGCGAGTAGTGCTTGTGGGCACCGGTGGAGGGCTGCTTCGCGCGCCAATCCCCGCCGCTCACCGGCTCCGCGCTTCAGCCCAAAGTTGCCGTCGTTCATGTCGCAAGGGCGGTCATTAAGGGGGGAAGCCGCTCGTCCGCTTCTGAGCGCGCGGAGGGCGTAAGCGGACGCTCGTTCATGAAGTTCGCCATGGCAGCTACGCGCCTTATGTCGGACATCCAGAGGGCCATCCGCGATCCTGAAAGCGGACACCAAGTAAGGCTTAATTGAAGCCAATGATGTCAAGCCAGCGGAACAACTACTGCCCGAGGGGCGCGTCCCATAGTCCGATCCAGCTGCGTGTGCTATGGCCCGGCAAGCCGCCGTGATAGGCGAAGCTCTCGACAATGATCAGGCAGCGCTGCAGCCCGGTCACGTCGCTCAACCGCGACGCGTATTGCACCAGATCGCGCCCAAAGAGGATGCCGCGCTGCGCATTAGGGACCGGACGCGCGAAGCGCTCCGCGGCAGACCGCAGGCCATGGTGACGAGGCTTCGGCGATCACCTTTCATTACGATCACCGGGACCGCTTCTCCAAGCCAGATCGTTGGGACCAGCGAAGCCCGGGCGAGGCCTCGGCCTCGAACAGCTGGGCCAGCTCGCTGGTGGATCCACGGATGCGCAGGAGACGGTCATCGCTCAGGCTGCTTGGCTGTCGGGATTTGAATCGGCTGCGGCCCAGGCGGGTAACTGATCGAGATCGGCAAGCTCGGCGCGCAGCAGCCCGTCATAGACCTCGGGAAACAGCCGAGCGGCCGCGTCCCAAATCGGATGGCCAGCCGTGATCTGCTCCGCTTCGGCCCGCGCCTTGCCGAGCGCGGTCTGGAGTGAGGATCGGGTGAGCACATGCCGCGCGGCTGTCCCGGCAAGCATGGTTTCGATCAGATCGGCATAGCGCTTGTAGAGTTCGCCCGAGAGCCGGGCATTGAGCATCTCGAGCAGGGCATGGTCGCTCTTGTAGCGTGTCACATAGACCTGTTCGCGTCCGGTCTCTGCGCTTCGCAGGATCGAGAATAAGATAGCCATCAGGTCGAGGAAATGCGGGCGGCCGCGCCGCAGATGCTGGCGATACCAGGCATCCTTCCAGCCCGAGAGCCGCGGCACGAACATGCGGATCGAATCCCAGGCCGGGCCGAACTGATTGTCGATCGGCGCATCCTCGAAGTCGAACGGCGCTCCTACCTTGAGGGCTTCAAGCCATTTGGCGCGGCCGGCAGCGCAATAGTCGAGAAGCTTCTTTGTGCGGCGATCCTCAAGGAACATCGAGCGGCCATTGCCCCGATCGAGCTCGGTGAGCGCGACCAGGCGCGGTTTGAGCCAGCCGCCGTCGCTTTCGAGATAGCAGGACAGCACCAGCTCGCCGCGTTCAAGCGAGGCGGCATGAGCGGCGGCGTCGAACAAAAAGGCGTTGCCCCGCTGAAACCTGACGACGTCGCGAAACCCTTGCGACAGCTCGTCGGCGAGCTCGCTAAACACCCAGATCAGCGACACGCCTTCGAGGCGATAATGAAGGTGGCGGGCGGCGATCTCGAACGCGAACGGTTTCGAAAGCTGCACTTCGACCGCGAACTTTCCGGTATCGCCCAGATCGGCGAAGACATCCGGATAGCGGCCGCGCTCCTCGATCGCCGGCTTGAGATACTGATCCACGGTCACCGTGAGAGCGCGCGCGTCGGCCCGGAAGATGTCGGCGATCGTGTCGCACATCCAGCGATGCCGGGCACACTCCTGCTGGCCCTTATATTGCGCGGCGCGCGCATCGTCCGGGATGAGCGGCTTGCCCTGATACCAAGGGCAGTCCGGCTCGGCGTCGGCATAATGGGCAAACAGCGGGACATTGCCCGCCGCCGTCGCCTGCGCCTTGATGTAGACCGGGCTCTTGCAGATCAGGCACCGCGCGAGCGGCCGGACGGGTGTGCTGTTGCGCCGCAGGTTGATCTCGCCGCGCAGATGCTCCCAAGCAGCCGGCTCCATCGCCATCAACGCGTCGATCGTCACCTCGCCGCGCGGCGCTTCGAAGATCGCGGATTGTACCGTGCGCTGGCGTTGCATCTCGCATTTCCAACTGTTGATATTGGTGTGGCGACTCGCAATATTGTTCAATCTTTGTTCCCATGGCATCGAGTCGGAGTCAAACGCTGACGGATCGCGCTACGGCCCTTCGATGTGCTGGAGAACGCGGTGTTCCTGGTCGGGCTTGTTGGAGGAATATCGTGTCGATGGCCGAGCGCGCGTCGCGAGAACTTCAATGGGAATTCTATGCCCGGCAGACCGGCGTAGCGAAGCAACGGGCGATGGATCGGCTCACGCTGATCAATCAGATCGAGGCGCTTGTGGAGGCGGGCATGACCAAATCCGCCGCGGTCACCGCGCTGGCGGATCTCGGTGATGCGAGCGCGGCGAGCATCTGGAGCTGGCTGAGCGCGATCGAAGGCATCGGCCGGCACGATCGGCTCGCCTATCTTGTGCCTCGATACAAAGGGGGCGGGCGGCCGGCGGCGATCGAATCGCGCCTGCTGGACCGATTGGCCGCTGACTATATGCGACCCGAACGGCCGAGCTGGGCCGAGTGCGTGCGACGGGCCAAGATATTTGCCGAAAGTCAAGGGATGGCACTTCCGCATGCGCGCACGCTTTGGCGGCGCCTCTGCAAACTCTACGACGGGCCGACAATGGCGCTGCATCGCGGCGAGCCGTTGCCCGCCTGGCTGCTACGGCGATTGCCGGCGAACGATCGATGAGATCGCTTTAGGTACCGCGCGTCGGTATCGCGGTTGCGACGTCGGAGAAATGATAGTGGAGCCGGTCGACCTGCTTCACGGCCGCGCTGCTCTCGTCATAGTCGAACGCCCAGGGATCGAAGGCACACAGATTGATGCCGCTGCCGACCGAGCTTCGGTAGATGACGCCCTCGAAGCCGCGGCGGATAAGAACATCGGCGAGCAGCTGCGTCGCCGCGTAGCGATGGCGCTCTTCAGGGATGATGGGTGCGCTTAGCAGCGAGTCGATATGATAGATTAGCGCGAAAAGGTTCAGTCGCGTGTCGGACGATGAGAACGGGCCGATCGGTAGATCGAATCGCGCCACCCGCAGGTCCTTCCGGGCGCGGAATCCGCCCACCGAGATCAAATGGCTCGGATGCGGCCGGATCTCCGCCAGAGCGGTTTCGATCTCGGACGCGATGTAGAGCACCGATACGCCTTGTCGGTTGGTTCTCCCTGCGGAGGCTCGCGGCGGCGGCAGGGCGCCGATCTCCGCGCCCTTGTAAGGCGTCGCGACACGGATGATCTCGCGGTCACCAATATGGGTGGCCTGCTCCGTTACCCCGATGCGCCCGCGGTACCAGAGCGAACCGGCTACGACGCTGGCGGCGATGTCGCCCTCGATCTTCCCGACGAGCGCCTCCATCGCCGGCTCTACAGGGTGGAAATTCTCGCGGTCGAGCCGCAACTCGATGTCGCGCAGCTCGCTGTTGATCGTCTCGGGGATCGAGAATTGAATCAGCCGGCCGGTTTCGTCATTTCCGGCGTAAAGCCAGATGCCCTTGTCCGGGTCCGGATAGATGTCGCCTTCCCAGGTGATCCGGTGGATCAGGTCGTCGTTATAGTCGGACGAGGTTGCGACCGCGATAATCGGATTCTCCTGGTTCAGCAGGATGTCGTCGATCGAGGTGCCGCCCCAATGGCCGTTATAATCCTCCTCGTTGAAGTGGAGCCGGATCAGCGCCCGGATCAGATTGCGCAGCGGCTCGAACCGCGCCGGATTGAACACGCCCTTTTCGGATGACGCACAAGCGCCACAGACGCCCTCCGTGATGTCACTCTCGACCAGCGCCTTCACTTCGGGATGCTTGGCGCAGGCGGCGCACAGGCTGACCTGCTCGGTCGTCCATTCCGGTTCGTCGCTCAATATCGTCATGCGTCCTGTTGGTCCTGTCTGGGCTTGCCGACTTGCACCTAGCTGTCGGCGCCAAAGGGATTTGCCGGCCGCTCAAGGCCGAAGGCGAGCCAAAAGCTGCGAAGCAACGGGAGCAGGGCAGCGCGATTCATCCGCTCGATCATCAGCGGCGGCAGCGGCGCCTGATCCCGCCAGGCCGGGTCCGACCAATAGTCATTCGAGACGATCAAGTGATAGTCCTTGATGCCAGTGACCGTCGCCATCACCAACCAGGGGCCGTCGATCCCGTAGTGGTTGAGCCAGGAGGCACCCGAGATCGCGGCATCGAGCAAGCCGGCTTCGAAGCGCTTGGGCCAGACCAGCTTCGTCTCGGATTTCTTGAGCTCGTCGACTACCCGGCCGATCGTCCAGACCATGTCGGTACGGCCGGTGCGGTGGGTGACTGCGTAGGACCTGACTGCACCCTGTTCGCCGGGATTGGTGTGCAAGAGCACGCCCTCGATCATCCGGATCGCTTCCATGTGACCCGATGGCTTGTGCGGGGCGAGGGCATGCTCCGGGGTGACGTCGAGGTCGCGCGCTTCGCGGAATATCGTGGTCGGAATGAGCGAGACGATGGCGGTCGGATCGTCGCCGAGAAATATCGGAAGGTCGCCGCGCACCGCCGCATCGACCGCTTCGAGATGGAGCGCACGGAGCCGCGTCGGCAGCGCCTCGCTCGCGGTGAAGGCGTCACGCAGCTCTTGCGTGTCCATCTCATATTTGCCGTTGCTCTTGCGGCCATAAAAGCGGTTGCTGCGCGCAAAGATGACCCGGTGCGGCGCGATCGTGCTGGCCGGCACGCGGATCAGCATCACGCCGCCCGCCTCGCGGCAATCGATCCAGCGCAATCGGATGCCGGGCAGGCGCGGTTCGACGCCGGCGAGCAGCACCTCTTCCCAGCGCAGGACTTCCTTGTCGGGGTCGTCGATTTTGAGGCCCGCGATGGCAGTTGCGATGCCCTTGGGCGCATCGATGCCGAACAGGATGTCGCCGCCCTGCGCATTGGCGAAGGATGTCACATCAGCCAGGAATTCCTTGCGATCTTTCTCGCTATTGCCGGGGAGCTCGCGCTTGAACTCGAGCGTCCGGCGCTCGGCGACGCCGTTGGCGATCAGCGCCTCGATATCGCTCTTGGCGATGTCCTCGAATGCGCGCGGAATCATGGCAAGCCAGCTCTGGCGGTGGTCGCGGGCGCAGGCGCTTGGCTGCGCAGCCGCGTCCATTCAGGGACCTGCTGATCCTGGCGCAGGCGCAGGCGCCGCCATTCCAATGCGGTGTAGATGTCATCCAAGCCGGGGTCGGCCTCCACCGGCAGCGCCGCGGCAGCTTCACGCAGGAACCGTGGCCCAAGCCTGGCATCCTCCAGCCAGGCCGTCTGCCACCAGGCGAGGATGTCGCCACGCGCCTCGGCCATGGTGTGAAGGGAGGGCAGGCGATCGCGCTTCTCGTGCTGGTTCACCCGCCGATCGCTTGGCATCAGATTCCACAGGTCGCCGCACGGCCAGGCCGACCAGGGGAGGCAATGATCGATGTCGAGGCGGCTGCGGTTGAGCGGCGCACCGGACCAGACGCAGGCGATTGGCGCGCCCTGCCGTTGCAGACGTTCCGCCGCCGCGCGGCCGAGCGCTGTATCACGTGAGGGTTCTTCCCAGACCAACGCCGCTTCGGCCTGTCCATGCGGAATGGCGAGGCCCATGCGATCGCCATAGCCGCGCATCAACCGCGCCCATTCGGTGACGAGCACCGGCTCGATCCAGGCGCCAAGCCGGGTGAGCGCGCGCCAGATGTGGCCGGGAACCGTGAGACCGCCCCATAAGCGGAGCGCCTCGACGTCGAGCGTCAAGGTGTCGGTGGCGCGCGGCGGCCGGGTCCGCGCCGCGGCGAAGATGCGCTGCTCGCTGCCGGGATAGCGGATGAAATTGGCGGGCATGGTGGCAATCGTTGCGGCCGCCTCGCTGATCGCGGCCGCTACGGCCGACGCGCGTGGTCCTGCGAAGCTCGCGCCGGGACGGAGATCGAGCGCGGCAACCTGATCGGCGAGCAGGGCGCGGAACCCCGTTTTGGCAAAGCCGAGCCCATCGGGTCCGCTGTTCTTCGGCGCCTGCGGCAGCTTCGCCCGCACCAATGGCACATACATGCGGATCCAGTTGAGCGCGACGAGCCCCAGCGGCACCTCGACCGCATCGGCGTCCGCGCCCGATGGCCGGGCGGCGGCGGGCGCCATGTCGGCGATCCGCGCGACCGCGCGGAGCAATGCGAGCTTATAGGTCGAGGATTTGTCGTCGCCGAGGATGATGCCGCGGATCAGCGGCAGCGCGCCACTGCCGTCGTCGGGCATGCGCAGCACGACGTGAGTCCAGCTTACGTCGCCCCGTCCGATCCGATCGCCGCTTGGGGCCGCGCGCAGCACCTCCACGCCGTTGAACCGCGCGAGCGCCTCCACTTCGCCGAGACTGACAGCGAACATCGGCCGGTCTGGTGGGGCCTCGCCGTCGCGAAGCGACAGGAACAGCAGGCCACCGGGCTTGAGGAGGGTAGTGAGCTTGCGGAATGCACGGGCGCGATCCGTCGGCGCAACATGCTGCCACACCGCCGACACCAGGATGAGGTCATAGCCGAGTCCGAGGCCATGGACCTTGCTCAGACCCGGCAAGCGGTCGTCAAGCCAGCGGATACTTGGCTCGGGGTGCCGGCGCATCGATTCGGCGCGCATGGCGCCTGCGGGTTCGACTGCCACCACCTCATAACCAAGGCTGTTCAGCCAGGCGGCGTCGCGGCCCGATCCGGCGCCAATATCGAGTGCGAGCATGCCGGCCCCGGTCTCGGGCAAATAGGGGCGTACCGGATCATGGACGCGGACCAGTTCGGGATCGTCGTAGCGCTGCGCAAGCTCCGCCGCTTGCGCATCATAGACGGCAATCGACGCTTCGCTCGCGCTCATGCCGGGGCGCGGGTCCGGGAGATGAGCCCTTCGAGCCGGTCGGCGATCTGTGGGAACCGCTCGACCCCGGCAGTGTCGCCGGCAAGTGCCAGGACCCCGATCCGCTCAGCGACGAAGCGCGGCGCGGCGTCGCCGTGCAGCTTCTCGAGCGCGAGGGCTTCGGCCCAACGGAACTGCTCAGGGGTCATCATGCCGGCTAGGCTATCAGATTCGCCGACGATGCCCTAGCAGCGCTGCGGCTGGGGCTGGGAAGGGGCAGTGGCGATCACGGCCGCCAGCCGCGCCCGCCCTGGGTGCCGCCCTGCGCGCGGAGCAAGCGTCCCAACGGCACCCCGCCGAGCGTGCAATGGCTCACCACGCGATCGTAGCTGCGGCGCCCGGCGCGGCAGACCAGCGGCCGCCCCATCACAAGCCGCTCGAGCCGACGCTTGGCATCGGCGCCGCCGGGTTCATGAAGCTCGGGCGCATAATAGTCGGCCAGCCGGATTTCGATCCAGCGCAGGGGCTGACCCTGCGGTCCGATGCACAGGCCGTCGCCATCGCCGACATAGCGCACCACGCCGGAGAAGGTTGTGCCCTGTGCGGGGAGGGGCGCTTCGCACGGATCCGCCCAGGCGGGAGCGCTCCACAGCGCGCCCGCGGACAGAAGCAGGGCGCAAAGGAAGCGCCGAGCAGTCGCGGGGGCACTCACCATCGCAGTTCCTTGCTGATCAAGATCGACTCCAAAAATCCTGCGGGCGCGAATCGGATGCCGTCCTGCCACGGCCTGCGGACTAACTGCGCCTGCGGCACGCATCTTTTAAGTGTGCCCCTCTGCGCGCCCATGAAGGTTGATAACGTTCGGTTGACAACGTGATGATAGCACCCATATCAACCTCATCGTGTCAACCGAGTTTGTCCATGGCTGAACCTGAAACCTCGATCGCAGCGCTGCTCGCCGGCTCGATCAAGGGCTCCGAAGCGCTTCGTCATTATGGTGGTGGCGGGTCGGCGTTAGACACCGACCGGCTTCTCTTGCCGATCGTCATTGATTACCTTCAGCGTCACCAGGGTGACGCCGACCCCTGGTCGCACTCGCGCACAATCCATCCGCATCTCTTGTCCTGGTCGATGCCGCAGGAATCCACGGTGGTGGCGGATGCCCTACGGCGGCTTGTTCGCACGGGGAGCGAGGACAGCCACCGAATCCTCTATTGCGGGTTCGAGCAGCTCGAGCAGCATCGTAGCGATGTCGCTTCACTCGCCCGCTTCTCCCAGCGGGTCGACCACGCAACCTGGTATCTGTACGTGGCGTTCGACCAGCACGGCGACCTGGCCGAGCCGGTCGCGTCGACGCGGCGGCGTGGCGTCAAGATCCATCAAGCGAAGAGCTGGTATAGCAAACTTGCATCCCAGTGCTTCGGGCGGTGGCACACGGCTCGCGATATTCTGGTGACCAATTGGTCGGTGCCCGAAGATTCCGAACCGCTTTACCGCACCGCGTTCTGGAGCCTGTGCGAACTCACGCCGGCCGATAGCCAGCTGAAGCAGCTGTTCGAACAGGATCGCCCCCGCGCGTGCCGCGAGCTGGTCCGCCATGTCGACGCTTATGCCGAGCAACTGGCGCTTGCCACAGACCTCGCCGAAGCGCTCGCCGCGGGCGACCGCGATGGCGCGAAGACAGCGGACGCGGCGCGCCTCGAGGCGGTGCAGGAAGCAATCCTCGACAAGGCGGGGGAGCGGCTGACCTTGACCCAGGCGGCCGAGCGCCTCGGCATTTCGCGCCAGGCGATGCACAAGAAGCTGAAGAGCGGCGCAGCGCTCGGCCTGATGATCGGCGAGACCTTTGTCGTGCCCGGCGCGCAAATTATCGAGAGCGGCAGCGGAACGAGCGTCGTCGCGCATCTCAAGGATGTGCTCGCGCTGTTCACGACCTCTGGCGCCGGCAGCTGGTCGGCGCTGCAATATCTCACTGAACCGGATCCGGCGCTTCGCGGCGCGGTGCCGCTCGAGCGGCTCAAGCAAGGCGATGTCGCGGCGGTGACCGCTTCGGCCAGCGCCTATCTTGGCCTGGATGAAGGCTGATGGCGGCGGCGCCGCCGGCGGTGCCGGATGAGGGTCTGGTCGTCCGGCTGCCGGCCGGCGCGCCGATCATTCGCGTCCATTGGCAAGCCAATGGACCGGTCTGGTTCGGCCCGGCGCCGGGCGGCTTTCCCGGCGGCCGCTTCGACGCGCCCGGCGGGCAATATGGGACGCTCTACGCCGCGCAGGAGCTGGTTGGCGCGTTTGCCGAAACCGTCCTGCGCAAGGCTCAGCGCATCATCGCCTGGCCGCTCGTCGCCAAGCGCGCCTGTTCCGTGCTCACGCTCGAACGCGAGATCACGCTGGCTCAGCTTCACGGCGACGGCTTGCTGTCCTGGGGCGTGACCGGCGATATCTGCACCGGCGACGACTATGGCCCCTCCCAGGCCTTGTCGCTCGCGCTGCATGGCAAAGGCCTCGACGGCATCGCTTATCGCAGCCGCCACAACAATGACCATATCTGCTACGCACTGTTCGACCGCGTCGAGGCGGCCTCGCTGCTCGTCCGCGAGACGACTCGCTTTGATCAGCAACCCAAATTGGCCGACGCATTGGTGCGCCGTCACAAGGCGGTGTGGGATCCCCTGACGGGCCTGCCGCCGCTGGCGAACCTTGCCTGAACAGGTCTGGTCCTGATCCGCAATGCGATGCGCGAGCGAACAGCGGGGCTCAGCTTTCGTCGGCACCGCTGTTGAGCGGCGGTAGCTGGCGCGCAATGGCCGAGCTCGCACCAAAGAGCAGCGCCAGCTCGTCGATCCGCTCGGCAAACGCGGCGTCGCGCCGCGACAGGCCCCTCACGTCGTGCGTGGTGAGGACGATCTCGACGCGATCATAAACGTTGGACCATTCGGGGTGATGGTCCATCCGATCGGCGATGATCGCGATTGCGCTCATGAAGCCGAACGCTTCGGCAAAGCTCGCGAACCGCAGATAGCGCGTAATCGCCTCGCGATCGTGCATCAGCTGCCAGAGGGGATGGCGGGCGAGCAGTTGCTGGCGTTCGGCGTCGCTCAGCCGCCACGCCGGTATGGATTGTGTCATCCTGCCGCTCCCATGCGCGAGGCGGCGTAGGCCTGGGTGCCGCGATGGAGCACGCGGTCATTATGGACGATCGCGTCGGGCGCGAGCGCCGGGAGCAGCTCGACCTGGCCATAAACGGGCTCGAAATCGGTCTCGAGGGTAATCTTGAGCAGCGCCTCGAAGCTGGGAATGACGAAATAGCTCTGTTGATAGTCGTCGATCCGGTAGCGTGTGCGCATCACGCGCTTGAGGTCGAAGCGCAGGCGATTGGGGCTTGGGTCGTCGAGCGCGAAGTGACACTCGCCATAGGAGGAGACGATCCCGGCGCCATAGATTTTGAGATCGTCCTCCCCGATCAGCCCGAACTCGACCGTGTACCAGTAAAGCCGGGCGAGCTTGTCCAGCGCTCCGTACTGGAGGCTGCGCGGCCCCCCTTGGCCATAGGCCTGCATATAATCGGCAAACACCGGGTTCGCGAGCAGCGGCACATGGCCGAAGACGTCATGGAAGATGTCGGGCTCCTGGAGGTAATCGCGCTGCTCGGGCGTGCGGATGAACCGGCCGGCAACGAAGCGCCGATGGGCGAGATGCTCAAAGAACACCGCGTCGGGCACCAGCCCCGGCACCGCGACCACGATCCAGCCGGTCGCCCGGTGCAGCCGTTCATTGAGCTCGTCGAATTCTGGAATGCCCGGTTTCGAAAGCCGCAGGATGTCGAGGCCTTGCAAGAACGCCGGCGCGACCCGGCCGGGAAGCAGCTGCACTTGACGCGTGAACAGCTGGTTCCACATCATGTGCTCACCGGACGTATAGCCGGCCCAATCCTGCGGGATTGTTCAATCGGGCGCCGCCCCTGCGGGCGGCCGCGCTGTTTCGCTTGCCATCATCCCCCCTGACCCTTGGCTTTCTCAGCCTTCGCTCGGTCCATCGGTGACTAGATGCGCAAGAGGCGACCTTCCGCAGATGGATGAGGCAGCTGTCGCCAACCGATAGGGGCGGTCCTACGACGCGATGATGCTAGACAATGTATGTACACAACGATATACTTGTGTAGTGATACCTGCTCTTGTCAGTGTTGCCGCAGACGCACCGTGGCCGGTCCTGCCTCCCGGCATTCACGATGCGTCGCTTGCTGAGGTTGCTGCAGCGTTCGCCACGACGCCGCATCGTCAATGGCTGTTAAACGGGTTCAGTCGGGTCGCCGACACGCTCCGGCAGGCAGGCTGCAAGCGCGTCTATCTCGACGGCAGCTTCACGACGGGCAAACCCCACCCTGACGATTATGACGGTTGTTGGGATCATCACGGCATCGATTTTGCGCTGCTCGATCCAGTCCTTCTGGACTTCTCCAACAAGCGAGCGGCGCAGAAGCGCAAATTTCTGGGCGAGATGTTTCCGGCGCTCTCGCCCAATGGCGCCAGCGGGACATTCCTCGATTTCTTTCAGATCGAGAAATTCTCCGGCGCGCCCAAGGGAATCCTCCGCATCACCCTCGCCGCGTCGAAAGGCCCGACGCCATGATCACGAACGAGAAGCAGTATAAGAGCACCCGCGCGCAGATCGCCCGCTTCGAGGACGATCTCGCCTCGCTCGACGTGATCGGGCAGCCGCAGCCGCTTCCGCCGGCGCTTCTGCAGGCGCAGCGTGACGCCCTGAGGAGCCAGCTCGACGAGCTGATCGAAGAAGCCGATCTTTATGACCGGTTGCGAGCGGGGCAGGTGACCCAGTTCACCGCCGACAGCCTCGCCGATCTCCCGGATATCCTGATCCAGGCCCGTATCGCCCGGGGCTTGAGCCAGCGCGAACTCGGCGATTATCTCGGTCTCAAGGAGCAGCAGGTTCAGCGCTACGAAGCCGAGCGCTATCGCTCGGCGTCGCTCGACCGGCTGGTCGAAGTGTCGGATGCGCTCGGCGTGCAGATCGCCAAGCGCGCCGAGCTGATCGGCGATCCGGCGCTGGAATCGGTCGATCCCGATGCGTGGCAGGCCTATCCTTTGGCTGAAATGTTCAAGCGCGGCTGGTTCGAGGATTTCGGCGGGTCGCTCGCCGAAGCGCGCAAGGCCGCGCCTCAGCTCATTCCCGTCTTCCTGCGCGGCGCCCATGGCTTCAGCGCGGCGCCGGCGCTGCATCGCAAATCGGTGCGCGCGAGCGGCCAGGTCCATGAAGCGGCGATCACCGCCTGGGAAGCGCGCGTTCGCCGGCTGGCCGAACGGGATGGGCCGGTCGTGCGGTTCGACCCCGCGCGGATCGACGACGCATGGCTTGCCGCACTCGTGGCGCTGACCTTGCTCCCAGACGGCCCGGCGCGCGCGGGCGAGCATCTGCGCAGCATCGGAATCGCCTTGGTGGTCGAGAAGCATCTGCCGAGCACTTTGCTCGACGGCGCCGCGCTCGCGACGCTCGAAGGCTATGTCATCGTCGCGCTGACGCTGCGCCACGATCGGCTCGACAATTTCTGGTTCACGCTGTTCCACGAGATCGGGCACCTCAAGCTCCATATCGGGCAAGGCTATGCCTCGATTTTCGACGACACCGAGGCGCCAGCGGGCTCCGACATCGAGGCGGAGGCCGACCTGTTTGCGCAGGAGGTGCTGTTGCCCGCCGACAAATGGGCGCTCGGCGTGTCGCGGTTCACTCGCACCGAACAGGCCGTTCGCACCGACGCCAAAAGGTTTGGCGTCGGCCCGGCGATCATCGCCGGCCGCGTCCGGCGCGAAGCCCAGGATTACACCTTGCTCCGGACGCTTGTCGGCAATGGCGAGGTGCGGCGGCAGTTCGGGCTGTGAATTTGACGACAGAGGTTCGGCTTAGACGAGGATGATGGTGATGGATTATTTTCCCAAACCCTATGTCCCGCTGCTGCGCTGGCGGCAGGGCGAATATGAAGCGCTGTTTCGCCTCGGCGACCCACAAAAGAATGCGACCTGTCCCCTGATTGAGCTCCTGCCGCCCGATTACGACTTCGAGCAGCGCAAGCCCAAAAAGGATCTCGATGAGCATCTGAAGCTCTTCGGCAAGCGCCTCAACACAAAGTGGGCTGGGCGCCCGGCGTTCATCGATGTCGGCCGGCTCGACCCCGGCGCTCGCCTGCCCGACGGACGCCATTCGCTGAGCTTCATCTTCGACGAAGCGCGTACCGTCGGTGCGCCGCTCATCCCGCTCACCGCGCTCGGCCGCGATGCCGCCTATCAGGGCGCGGTGTGGGGCGCGGCGGCGATTGACGGGCGGGGCGCCGCACTGCGTTGCTCACTCGCCGACGTGCTCGACCCCGACTTCGACCGTCATGTCGAAGCTTTGCTGAACACGATCCAGGTCCATTGGACGGCGCTCGACATCATCATCGATCTCGAAACCCCCGCCTATGATCCGCAGGACCAGCTGGTTGCGATCATCCTCGCCGGGCTGTCAGGCGCGACGATTTTCAGCGCCTGCCGCAGCGTGGTCTTGATGTCGACGTCGTTCCCGGATTCGCTTGCGACGATGACCCATGCGGTGCAGCATTTTCCGCGCCGCGAATGGCTGCTCTACAAGGCGGTGATCGCCGCGCTGCCGCCCGGCATGCGGCGGCCGATCTTCGGGGACTATGGCATCGCCGCGATCAATTTCGCGCAAGGCGACATGCGCTTCATGCGTGGCTCGCCCAACATCCGCTACACGATCGACGACGCCTGGATCATCGCCCGCGCACGGGGGGCGCCGCGCGGCAGCAACCAAGCCTATCCGAGCCTGTGCGGTCTCGTCACCGGCTCGGGCACCTATCTCGGCTCCCATTTTTCGGCAGGCAGCGAATATATCGCCAATTGCCAGAGCGGCGCGGCGACGCGCGGCAATGCGACCACCTGGAAATGGGTCGCGACCAACCATCACATCACGAAGGTTCTGGACGATCTCTCCAGGCTGCCCTGACCTTGAGCGCATGCCGAACATGGTGGGCCAGCAGGCGGCGCGGTAGCGCTGCGGCCAGCGCGCGATACAGGTCCTCGCGTGGCTGGCGGAGCAGCTTCTCGGAGGCGCCGAGCCCGCGCAAAATGGCCGCAGCCTCAGGCCGCCACAACAGACGGGCGAGCATCAGCGGATCGACGCCGCGGTTGGCGTGCTCGGGCCGCACGATCCGAAAATGAACCTTGCCGCTCGGCTTGCGCTCGGCAGACATGACCCCCCACCAGTCGGGGAGCAGCGCCATCGCCTTGTCGAGATGCCGGGGCGCCGCGATCAGCGTCGCCCGGTCAACCACCGCGCCATAGGCTGCGACCTGGCCTCGCAGTCGGTCGAGGACATCGGCATCGGCCTTGATCTCGACGCCGCGGATATGGCCGTTGATCACCGCGATATCGACGCGGCAGGCGCCGTGATCGAGGCCGAGCTCGTCGATGATAATGGTGTCCGGGCAGGTACGCGCGCGCGCCAGCAGCGTCGCATGCGCCGCCGCGCGAATCTCATTGTCTCGTAAGCGAGGCCCCATCGGAGAACCGATAGCCCTGCCGATGCGCGATCGGCAAACGCTTTGCGGCGACTGCCGGCGCCAGACGAAGCCATGACATACATCATGGATGAGTGAGGCCGTGGCCTATGATGGCAGGTGCCTGACGACAAGGCTTGCTCTCGTCGCGACGTGCGGTGACATTGTCACTCGTGGTCAATCTGTTCGTCGCCATCACCGATCGCAGCTGGTTCGAGCTGCTCAGCCAGGAGCGCCCCGACGAGGTGAACTTCTGGCAGCCTAGCGGCAATCGCAATTTCGGGGCGGTCTCGATCGGCGAGCTGTTCCTGTTCAAGCTCCACGCGCCCGACGACTTTATCGTCGGCGGCGGAGTGTTCAGCCATGCCTCGAACGTGCCTTTGTCGCTTGCCTGGGAAGCGTTCGGCATCAAGAACGGGGTCACCTCGCTCGCCGAGATGCGCCGCCGCATTGCGGGCTACCGCCGTGACGACGCGCTGCTCAACCCGCGCACCGATCCCCCGGTCGGGTGCCGCATCCTGACCCAGCCCTTCTTCTGGCCGCGAGAGCAATGGTTGCCGGTACCCACAAGCTTCGACCGCAACATCGTCACCGGCAAACGCTACGGCTCCGATGACAGCGAGGGTCGCTATCTGTGGGATGCCGTCGCCGATCGCGCCGGGTTGCTTGAGGCTGAAAGGGCTGCGCCCGTGCCGCCAGAAGGGATGGAACGCTACGGCGCGCCGCAAGTCGTGCGGCCGAGGCTGGGGCAGGGGGCGTTTCGTCTCGCAGTAACCGATGCCTATGAACGACGTTGCGCGGTCTCCGGCGAGAAGACGCTGCCGATCCTCGATGCCGCGCATATCCGCAGCTATGGCGAGGGCGGCGAGCATGATCCCGCCAACGGGTTATTGCTGCGCACCGATATCCACCGGTTGTTCGACCTGGGCTATGTCACTGTCTCGGAAGACCGGCGGTTCGAGGTCAGCCACCGGCTCAAGGCCGACTTCGACAATGGCCGGCATTATTACGACCTGCATGGCGCCGAGGTTCGCGGGCCCCAGCGCGGTTACGCGGCGCCGAGAGCCGACATGCTCGCCTGGCACCGAGAGCAACGCTATCTCGGATGAGTGCGGTCGATCCCCTCGACGCCGCAATGCGCCAGGCCGCGATCGCCGAGCTCGACCGCCGCGCGGCCGGGCGTCCGCTCGACAGCGACGATCTCGCCGCGGGTTTCCAGTTCCGGGGCGAGCGCATCCCGTTCGTCAATCCGCAGCGCGGCATCTTCAAGCCGCGCGTCATGCGCTACCTGCTCAGCATCCGCACCGTATTCCCGCGCACGGGTGCGCGAGTCTGGTACGACGACCAGCGGCGCGTCCATGAACAGATCCATGGCGGCGAGGAGCTGATCGACTATGCCTTCATGGGCAGCGATCCAGAGGCCGCCGACAATCGCTGGCTGAAGGAAGCGATGGAAGCGCAGGTCCCGGTGATCTACTTCCTCGGCATCGCGCCGGGCCGCTATACGGCCATCTATCCGACCTTCATCGCCGACTGGTCGGCCCGCGATCTGACCGCCAAGATCGGTTTCGGCATGCCCCTCACGTCACCGGCGCGCGTCGCTGCGATCCCGCCAGCACCCGAGCGGCGCTACGCACTGCGGCTAGTCAGCCAGCGACTGCATCAGGCGACATTTAGAGAGGCGGTGCTGACCGCCTATGGCGGCCGCTGCGCGATCTCGCGCTTGCCCGAGCGCCGGTTGCTCGATGCCGCGCATATCATCGCCGATGGTGATGAACTGCTCGGCCAGCCCCTGGTCGCCAATGGCCTGCCGCTATCCAAGGTCCATCACGCCGCATTCGATGCCAACCTCATCGGTATCGATGCCGACTATTGTATCCATGTCGCTGACGAGCTCTTCGCGATGAACGACGGGCCAATGCTTGAGCAGGGCATCAAGGCGATGCGCGGCAAGACCTTGCTGATGCCTGAGCGAACCATCGACCGGCCCGACCGCGATCGTCTGGCGGCGCGGTTCGAGCTCTACCGGGCGGCGAACTGACCGGCGATGGCGATCGCGCCGATCTTCACCTCGCCCTGCGATCTGGCGACCCGCTTACCCGTGATGATCGCTGAATTCCTCGACATCGAGCAGCGGCTGAAGCGGCGCTTCCGCGAGGACAGCATCACCGACATTCTTGTCGCTTCGCTGCTGTCGCTGCCGGGCAAAAACGTCGTGGTGCAGACGCCGCCCGAGGCGAAGACCGGCGGCGACTTCGATCTGGTGGTGGTCGAGCCGGTGTCGGGCGACGCCGTCCAGTTCCGTGTCCAAGCCAAGCGCCTGACACCGCACAAACATGACTGGACCATCGGTTCTTACGCCGAACTCGCGCACCCGCATAACAGCGGCGTGCAGTCGCAGACGCTGTTGCGCGCGCTCGGACGCGAAGCCATCACGACTATCCCGCTCTATGCCTTCTACAATCCTGCCCATGTCTGCGCCGCATCAGGCGACACGGTCTCCGGAATCGAGCTCGCGAGCGGCTGGGAAATCCGCGAGCGGATCAAGGCGATCGTCAAGGTGAAGCCCAAGCGCCTGCCGTACAAGCGCATCGGCTCGCTGCAGCCCTTGTTCTTCCCGCTCTCGACGATCCTGTGCGCGCCGGCCGGTTCGACACGGCGGTCGCCTATTCCACTGCCCGAGGAAGCCCGCATCGCCGTGGTCGAGGCGATCGAGACGCGCTCGGCGCTCGCCGGCTTCGGGCAGACACTGGCGCTTCCGGAAATGGCCGTGGCGCGCTTGCCGCGCTCGGGCGATATTCGCGAAGGAACGCCGCGCCGAGGTTCGAAACGGACAGGTCCGACGCGCGACGATCGCCGCGAGGGCTTGCCGGCGATCATCCGTACCGCGCTCGAGCGGCGCGAGGAGCGGGTCATCACCGCGAAGGTCAAGAGGCCCCGGATCATTCTGATCGCCGAACGGGAACTCGACTAAACGCCGGTGAGCCGCGGTCCGCCGCGCGAGCAGATGGGCCGAAACCGGCGCAGCCGTACTTCTTCACCCTTCACGGCCGGCGCGAGCACCGGTTTTCCAGCAAAGCGGTCTGAATTGTGACTTGGCCGGTGCGGAATACGTCTTCGCCTGCATCTAGCGTAAGATAAACGGCAGGAGATGTGGTCCGATGCTGATCCGTGTACCTTCGCTGACTGTAGGAAAGAGTCCACAAGAACTTGGTCTGATCTTGGCGCCCGCCGCTGCTGCACCTTGGCTTGTGCCGCCATACCTCCAAGGTCTTTGGTGATCGGGATGCCAGGGTGGCAATGCGTCAGCCGCCCCGTTTCCTGCGCGAGTTTCGCGAGCGTGCCGCGCAGTGCCGCACCCGCGAAGAGCTTCGCGCGCTGATCCAGGCGGTCGCCGAGGAAGCCGGGTTCGATTTCATCGCGATCCTCCATTCGACCTCGTTGGTACGCGCAACCGCCCGGCTGATCCGCTATGACACCTATCCGCCGGGCTGGGGCCAGCGGCTGGTCGGGCGCGGCGACGAGATCGTCGATCCGATCCTTGCCATCGCGCGCCGGCGGCAGACCGGCTTCTTGTGGACCGACGCGCTGGTCGCCTCGCAGCTTAGCGCCACGCAAGTCAGGATCCTCGAGGATGGCGCGCGTGCGGGGATCCGCCAGGGCTATACCGTTCCCGCCAATGTGCCGGGTGAACCCGAAGGCTCGATCAGCTTCGCAACTCGCTCGACCCGGCCGATCAGCCTCGAGCGCCAGCGCATCATCGACGAGGTGGGCCGGATTGCATTTGAGGAAAAGCGCCGGCTGCTGGGCTTTGGCCAGTCGCTTTCGCCGCATATGAGCCCGCGCGAACGCCAGGTGATCAGCTGGATCGCACGCGGCAAGGCCGATATCGACATCGCGACGCTGATCGGCTGCGGGCTGGAGACCGTGCGCACCTATGTCAAAAGCGCGATGCGCAAGCTCGGCGTGATCACGCGCGCCCAGCTGGTCGAGGTCGCGCTGCGCTTAGGCGTGATCGACTTTTCGGTCGGGATCGCGCCGTACGACTGATGTCGGGCGCTTCGGCGACCTATATCCGTTCGATGGCGCTTCGCGGTCTTGTCACCAAGGACAACGTCCTGGCCTTTGCCAAGGCCGGGATCGACATCGCGCGCGCGGCGCAGCGCCTGCGCGACGATGGCTATCATAGCATGATCGTGCCGAGCCGGGGTGCGGTGCCGTTCCTGCGCGTCGCTGCTGCACGAACGCGAGAACCGGCTTCGCCTCTCGGGCCTCCCGATATTCTTGGTGGGTCGCAGAGAGTGATGAGCCCGCAGGTACGAAGCCGTAGTTCTCGCCCAGAATCAGGACGACCAGGTCTGATCCGCGCAGCCCCTGCAGACAGCCGATCTGCGGCGAGTTTGGCTGGGCCCCGAAGTCATCTGCCATAACAGGTTCGTGACGCAAAGTGATCACGGCGCGCCGAGCTGCCGCGCGCTGCGCTTCAAAACCGGAGATGAGGGAGCTGATGAAAATCCGAATGAGCCGAGATTAAGCGGGGGCTGGGGAATGTCCATGAGGGATGCGGTGGCGGTTGCAGCTGCCGGAGCTGCTACTGAGCCGACCTGAACGAGCGTCCGATTCTGGAAGGCCGAAAGGACCGGCTCTACGTCCGCTTGTGGGTCTCAGCGCCCTGAGGCGGCGGGGCAGCTCCCGGCGAGAGCCGGTCGTTCAAACCAGCAACCGTGGATGTCTATTTCTGAGAGAACCTGCCGGTCGACAAGTCGCAGGCGTACGGCGGGAACGCATTGAATTCAGATGCGTCCCTTTCCTCAAACCGCAATCGCCATCTGCGGCGTCGCCCTTAACCGCCCGACGTCGCGTACGGCCGGGGCGCCGAAGAGGCGACGGTATTCGCGGCTGAACTGGGAGGGGCTGTCATAACCGACGCGGAAGCCCGCCTCTGCCGCGTCGAGCCGGTCGGCGAGCATCAGCGCCCGCGCTTCCTGCAACCGCAACTGCTTCTGGTACTGCAGCGGGGTCATGGCGGTGGCGCGGCGGAAATGGTCGTGGAAGCTCGACAGGCTCATGCCGGCAAGCGCGGCAAGGTGCGGCCCGCTGAACGGCTCGCGGAAATGGGCTTTGAGCCAAGCGATCGCTCGGGCGATCTGGGCGGTGCGGCTTTCGCCGCTGGCGAACGCGCGCAGCACACCTCCGCCCGGCCCGGTCATCAGCCGCACCAACAACTCCCGCTCGATCAGCGGTGCGAGCAGCGGCGCGTTCGCCGGATCGCCGAGCAGCGCCGTCAGCCGCGTCGCCGCGTCGATCAGCTCAGGCGTCATCGGGTGTAGCCTCATTCCGGCGCTATCCTCCGCACCCGCCGGCACAGGTGGCAGCGTTAGCGCGATCTCCGATAGCAGGGCGGGGTCGAGATAGAGGCAGAAGCAGAGATAAGGCGCGTCCGCGCTCGCCTGCGTCACAGCGCCAGTGATCGGCAGGTCGAGCGAGGCGACAAGATAGCTGGCAGGGCCATAGTCGATCACCGCATCGCCTAGCAGCACGCGCTTGCCTCCCTGCGCGATGATGCACAGCGCCGGGCGCTGCACCATGTGCACCGGCTCGCCACTCTGGCCCGAACGGACCAGCGCCAGTCGAGCGATGGGCGTGTCAATGATGCCGTCGCGCTCGGCATATCGGGCAATCTGCGCCGCCAGTTCCCGGTGCGTTGTCATCGCTTCTCTTTCCTAAGGTTGGGATCACCATCCTACAGGGCAGATAGCAACCGATCCAGCTCGCTGCGCGCACTCTGGAATATCGTGCAATCATTTAGGACGACCATTCTACCGCCTCCCGAGCAGCTAGCGCCATCTACGGACATCGGATCGACGGTTCGGTCCGCCTGAACAGGAGTGACTATCGTGGCTATCGAGAACAAGGTCATCGCGATTACCGGCGCCAGCAGCGGCATCGGCGAAGGCACGGCGCGGCTGCTGGCCGCGCGCGGCGCAAAGCTGATGCTGGGCGCACGCCGCACCGACCGGCTCGCCGCGCTCGCGGAGGAACTGAACGCGGCGGGAGGCACGGTCGCCTTCCGGTCGCTCGACGTCACAGACCGCGCCGAATTCGAGGCATTCATCGCCGCGACGGAGGCCGACTTTGGCCGCGTCGATGTGCTGGTCAACAATGCGGGCTTGATGCCACTGTCGCGCTTCGACAGCCTGAAGGTCGACGAATGGGACCGGATGATCGACGTCAACATCCGCGGCGTCCTTCACGGCATCGCCGCAGCGCTCCCTCGCTTCAAGGGCCAAGGCAGCGGCCAATTCGTCAACATTTCCTCGATCGGCGGGTATGCCGTCTGGCCGACCTGCGGCGTCTACAGCGCGACCAAATTTGCGGTGCGGGCGATCTCGGAGGCGCTGCGCATGGAGCATGACGACATTCGCGTCACCGTCATCGCGCCGGGCGTGGTGGAATCGGAACTGGCCCACACGATCACCGATCCGGTCGCCGCGCAGGCGATGGTCGATTTTCGGGCCATCGCGCTCACCCCGGACGCCATCGCGCGCGCCATAGCTTACGCGGTGGAGCAGCCGGCGGATGTGGACGTTAACACGCTGATCGTCCGGCCGGTTCGCTCAACGATCTGACGGGAATGGGGCATTTGCATATCGGGACGGATGCAGATGTGGCGGAGCTGGCGAACGGAGCCCCTCAGTTGAATGTGTCGTCTATTGCGGCTTGGTACCGCGAGCTGCCAGGCGCCACCCGGCCCCGTTTCGTCCAATCCTTAATGCGGATCGTCGCAGCGTGAACGGCAGCTGCATCCAACACCCGTCATTCGCAGTCGCCATTCTGGATGACGGGTTTGTCCCCAACGTCGCCATTTTGTACCAAGATTGGCCTGTCGCCGGCCGTTCTGCAAACATGGATGAGTGGCCGAAGTTGGGAAGCAGGGAGGGCGGCCTGAGTGACCGGTTGTGGGTCTTATTGGCACGTCGGCGGATGCAACGAACGTCCGCTTCCGCGTCGAGCACCTCGGAAGCCGTCACTCTCTTAGGGGCGCCGCTTTCAGCCACCACCCTCCCGGCACCGCAAATCAAGAGACTCGCGTAAAAGCTCTGGTTCCTAAATCTGCGATCCTCTCAGAACAAACTGCTTGCACGATTTGCCCAAGGCGCTCGACGCATTCCGCGAGCCATTCAAGCTCTTCCCGTGAGATGCGGTAGTGTTTGGAGTAACGGGCTTTGACGTAGGCGTCCTTCAGCTTTGTGAACTTGGCGCGATCCGCGCGGTTGTCCGAGGGCCAGACAGTGATCAGGCGCCTGTCCAGCTTTTCTGCCTGAGTCCTGAGGAATGCGATATTGTGGGAATGCGGAGTGTAGAAATTTACGACCAGAAGTAGGCAGTGGTAGAGCCGCTCCGTGGCCTGATGCATGTCGAAGGCTGCGTCTTTCAAATAACCCTTATCGAGATAAAACTTTGCACCCTCGAAGCGCTTAACGGCAGACGGCATCCATTCTTCGAAATACTCCTTAGCCAACTCAAGCGCTTGATCGTTTGTCTTGGGCCGCGGCTCAAGAAGTGCGGTGTCGTCGGACTGATAGAGCGCGATCCCATCGCGAGCGACGTCCATAAAAAAATATCGACCATGGGCCAGCCCGTCGTTCACCTCCTGCAGCGTGTGCACGATGAAGTTAACCGGGGTCTTGAGCGTCTTTCCTATAAGTCCTTCAATTAGCCGCGTTTCGGCGCCCTCCCAATATGCAACGCGGTCCGTGAGATCCTTCTGGTTCACGATGATCAGGAGATCGAAGTCGGATCGATAGCCCTTGGCAGTGTGCGGCTCGTCGACCCAATCCCCGCGTGCATAGGAGCCATAGAGGATTACCTTGAGAACGCGCCCGAGTTTACGCTCGCCCGTCGGCTCACCAAGCGCCTGTGCAAATTCCTCGAAGAGGATCTGCACGACACGCTCGAGCTCGCGCTGTTTGGCAGCTGGCAGATGATCGAGATCGGTACGCATTTCGTTCCGCTTTTCTCAGCGCGGGGAGGGGGATTTGCAAGAGGGAACTGTCGCAGAAACGGCGGAGGTTTCGATACTCGGCGACTTCATTTCTGCTAACGTCAACTTGGAGGCCGGCTATGGAAAAAGGACAGCGGTCGCTCGGAAGTTCGGATAAAGGCTCTCCGCAGCGGGAGAAGCTGTGGAATTGGATCTGGCGACCGTGGTATGCGAAACTCTGGTGGATCACGATGCCGCTTTACTGGCTGCCTGCGGCCGGCATCACGGGTGTGAAGGCGATCGAGGATTTTTATGCCAGCGGCATTGGCGCTTACGTTAACCTGATCTTTTCGCCGTTGACCGCGTTCCTCGTCTTGGCTTTAGGTTATTTACAGCGCCTATTCGCAGAGACGGCCCGCGTAATGAACTATAGCCCAGCAGGCACGCCGCCGTGGCGCCGACCCGGTTATCTGGAGCCGACGGATGATCCCTGTGATCCGCGTTCGGAGTGGCGGTGGATACATCGTCGGATGAACCATTAGTCCTTTCGCGCGCGGAATTCAGGATCTCCATCACCCGAACTTCGATCGCGATCGGTTGCGAAGCGACCGGTGTCTAAAAGCGAGTGTTGCTCGTACGAGGTGATCGGTGAGGCCCAATCCCAAGTGCTCCGCCCGAAGGCAGAGCTTACCAGATAGCGATTCCGGAGCCCAGCTGGTGCCATGATCTGACGTGACAGTTCGCTGGAGAATTCGGCACCTGGGTTGCGCGATTTAGCCGCAACCCTTTCCGCAGCCGCGATTGCGGATCGAACATCGTAATTCACGATGTTCATTGTCGATGTGGCGACAGAACCGGTGCTGACGGTATCGCGGCTATCCAACCCGACGCCTCCGCCAAATCGACCGTGGCTGGACCGCGCACCGGCAGATGGCTTGCCGTCTCCGCCACGCGCCGCGGCGCCGCTACTTCCAGCGGCAACGCCTCCACCAACATCAAAGCTCCAAGATGTGCCCATCGCTGTCCGCTTGTCGGCGTTGCGCGTAAGCAATCGTTCCCAGCCGGTCTGGGCGATAATCGCGCCGACATCGCGCTCGAGGGTGTCCGCCACCTGCGGCTTGAGGCGCCAGTTGCCGTGGCGGTCCATCTCGAAGCCGCCCTTGAGCCAGTTGGTCATTGCGGCCTGGCCCTCGACGCCGCCGCCGAGGAAATGCTCGATCGTGTCGGGTCCCGCCTGCTTGCCTGCCTCGAAGCGGGTGCTAGTATCGTTCCTGGCCGATCGCTGGAAGCCCGCCGTGCTGGAAACGAGCAGGTCGTTGCTGGCGAAGCTGAAACGGGCTTGCCCGCCTTGGGCGATGGCACCCAGCTGGCTGTCGTTGATCAGGCCCGCCCGGTGGAGCTGCTCAGCTGCCTGCGGCGTGACGTTGAGCGACAGGTCGCCATTCTGGGCCATGGCAAGATCGCGCTTGGAAAACGTGATGCCGTTGGCGCGCAACAGGCCCTGCATGCGTGACAGGCGCTCATTCTCGACGATTTTGGTGGTGCGCTCGTTGCGGGCGCGGTCGGCTATGCCGGCGGCGCCGCCCTGTGCCATGTCGACCTGATTGCCCGCGGTCTGGCTGAGCGTGCGGATGAAACTGTCGAGGCGCGCGGCCTCGCGCGTGGAAACGCCGGCGGCGGCAGCGCCGGCGGCGAAGCCGAAATTGTCGGACTGGCGCCGCTGCTCGCCGATGCGCGCGGCCGAGCGCGTGCCGGAGGTGCCAACCTCGCGCTGGGCGTCGAGCTTTCCCGAGCGTTCGGCGAAGTCATATTGCGCGGCGTCGCGGGTGCGTCCGTAGACGCTGGTTCCCTCGCGGCTCGCTTCTGCGGATGCGCCATCGGCGGTGCCGAGAGATGTCGCGGCATTGTAGGACTCGATCGCCTTCACGACCTGGGCCTCGTTGCGGCCGGTAGCGCGCGAAAGCTGCGAGATGGCGCTCGATCTCGCCTCGCCGGTCAGGGCGTTGACGAATGCGATCCTGCGGCTGGTCTCTTCCGGCGGCAGCCCGAGCATCTTCGCGGCATCCCGCTGGCCCTGGTTGGCCCCGGTGCGAAGGGCCTGTTCGGTTGCGACATTCGCCCGCTCGCTTTGGCGGACCGCGTCGCCGGCAAAGTCGCGCCGGCCTTCCATGGCGCCGACCTGCACCTGTGCCGCGGTCAGGTCGTTGCGCAGCAATTGGTCCTGGTCGAAGGCATTGGCGATCAACCTGGCGAAGACGGGATCGCTCTGCGCTTCACCGACAACGCCGGATGCCTTGAGTGCGGCATCCTTTGGCGAATAGCCGTTCTGCTCGAAGTGGCGCTGGGCGCCTTGCATGAGCATGCCATAGGCCCGCTGGTCGCCAAACGCACGCCACTGGACCAGATTCTGCGAGAAAGCGGCAAAGGCCTTTTCGCCGCTCTCGCCGTTGCCGAAATAGGTGGTGCCCAGCTGCCGCAAGGCGTCCTTCTCGGCAAATTGGTGGATGGCGCCGGTCGCGGCATTGGCCTGGACGTCACGCGATACTCTCGGGTCAGCGAGGTCGCGGCCGGCAAGGGCAGGGGCCAAGCTGCCCAGCTGACGCGCGCCCTCGATATTCCCGACCGCGAACGCAGTATCGCCGACAACTCCCGGCCGCTCGCCGATCACCCGGTCGGCCTCGCCGAAGGCGCGGTTCGAACCGAAGGTGCTGCGATCGCCGAAGTCGGCAAAGGAGCCACTGGCGCGCGCTCGCGCGCGGGTGCCGAGCGCCGAGGCCTGGCCTTCCAGCGCCGAGGCCTGGCCCTCGCTTGTCGCCATCGGCGCGGCTGCCGCGCTGGCCTGGCCGGTCACGCCCATCGCGCCTCCGGTGAAGGAGGAGAAGACGTTGCCGCTGAAGCGGAACACGGTGAAGTCGAAGGCGCCGGCGAGCCCCGCCGCGGATGTGCGGAAGGTGCCGAAGATCGCGAGCGCCTTGGCTGCGGCGGAAGGGGCCAAAATCCAGGTGTTCGCGGCCAGCGCGCTCGACTGGAGCTCGGCCATCACGGCCGAAGCCCTGCCCAAAGTGAGCTGGTAGATGCCGGCGTCGATCACGCCCCAGAGCGCGGAGAATACGAACAGACCAAGCGCGAAGCTCGCCACCCTGAGATTGAGCGGCGTCAGGATGAACAGGAGCGCGACCGGCACCATGAACAGCATAATGCCGAACACGGTCGCGCGTATCGTCGGCATCCATTCATTGGCGACCGACATGGTGGCGAGGCCGTTCGACACGACTGCGCGATTGGCCATGACCCGCGCGGCGCTCGCCGGGCTGTCCTCGAAGAGCACGTCGCCGACGGTTTGCCCCAGCAAGATGTGCGTCATCAGCGCGTGCGCGCTCAGCTGCTTGCCCAGCATGATCGTGCCCAGGCTCTCGAGCTGCTGCCGGCACCGGTTCAGCTGCTGGGCGTCGGCTATGTTGAAGCCGGTCTGGCGGCACACCTGCCGGCTATAGTCGTCAAACACGCCGGTCGGGGTGAGCCGGTTGCTGATATGCGCCCAAGCCTCTTCGCAGCTGACAGTCGTCCCACCCTTGTCGGTCGCCGTGTAGACCGTGGCGAAGGTCGACGGCCCGGCCATTGCGGCGAAGGCCGAGGGAAGGTCCTGCGCCGTGCGGAAGAGCGTGTCGTCGTCGATCCGATAGGCTGGCGACACGCGCGCCACCGGGTAGCATTGCCGGACATAATCCTTGATCGTCGCGTCGAGGAAGGAATCGACCATCGGGCCGCGCGGCGACGTTGCGTTGAGGAACAGGTCGAAAGCCTGGCCGCCGCCACCAAAGGCGAACTTCGCATTCGGGTCCGCGGTGTTGTCGTCGATCGTCTCGACCATTGCCCGCTCGATCATGTTGGTCACGCCGGCCACGATGACGATCAGCACGGGCACGCCGCCGACAGGCTGATAGGCATTCTTGACGCGGTCATAGACGTGGACGGTTCCGGTGTTGGCGATCAGGCCGACGAACAGGCCGACGCCGACAAGGATCTGGAAGCCGAAGGCGACGAGACCGATCCCCGAGCCCCTGACGCTCGCCAGGACAGCGCCCAGCGCAATCCCGACGGTCGCCATGATGAGGACAAGGGTCGCGTAGCGATGGTCGGCGAAGATCAACGAAACCATGCGGAACGCATCCACCGTTTCGCTGAAGCCGTTATAGGTGTGAAAGCTCGCCTCCACCGCGCGGGCGGGTAGCGGCGTGATCAAGGCCGGCAGGCCGAGCAGCGCGGTGCGAAGGCGTCGCATCAAGGCGTCCTCCAGCTAGCGGTTGTTACCGGCGGCGGTGCCTGTCGTGTTGCGCGCATCGCGATCGCGCTCGCGCAGCAGGCCGGCATAAGAAGCGGCTAGGTTCGCGGCGCCGAGTGTCGCCAGATAGGATTGGCGCATCTGCGCGCGCTGCCGCAGGGCCTCGTCCCGCAAGCCTCGAAGCTGTTCCATCCCCTTGCCGAGAATCCGTGTCTGGCAGGCATTCTTGCTGTTCGCGTTGCTGCCGCCGGCCGCGCTCGCGCCGCGCTCGGCATTGCCGACCGCGAAGTCGATGGTCCGCGTGAGATCGTTGAGCATCTGATAGGCAAGGCTCAAGGCGACCAGCTCGTCGGTGTCGCCGATGACCGAATCGACGACGCCCTGGCGCACGCCCCATTCGAGCATGCGGTAGATCGGCATGGTCCGGACATTAGCGACGAATTGCCGCTCCTCGGAGCTGAGCGCCTGGCGCCCGCGGATCTTGGCCGCGATCGACTGCATCCGCTCGCGGGCGAGCAGCAGCGCGCCGCGGCCGTTGCCGTCCAGCCCGCAGTCGCCGGCGGTGGAGGGGATGTTAAGCCGGCGGGACTGGACGCGACCGGTCAGGAAATCCTGCGCGCTCTCATTGTCCTGGGCGGGGCAGGCGGGGATGGCGGCGAAGATGGGAACCTTGTCCGCCGGATCCCAGCGCATGTACACATCGCCGACACGCGCCCGCATCACCGCTGCCCAGTTGCCGGCACCGACGCGATTGGCGGCGTTCGACAGCAGCGATCCCGTCCTGAAGATCTCGGTCACTTCTGGTGGGCAGTTTTCGAGCGCTTCCCTCAGATCCTCGGTCGGGTTGTTGTTGTTTGCCTCGATCTTCTCGCGCGACTGCTGATAGCTCTTGGCGAAGCCCTGCTTGACCGAGCGATAGCCGGTCATCTCCTCGATCACGCCGGACATGTCGTCGTCGCCCGTGGCGATCTGCACCATGCGATTGGCGAGACGGCAGTCGTTCACCTGGATGGAATTGAGGTAATTGGTAGCCGCCTCCATCTTCGAGATGATGTTGCCCATCTTCTCGTCGAGCGTCTCGAGGAGATACTGGAACGCGACCGCGGGGGCGGCCTGGAGGATGCTCTCGAGCTTCTGGACGAGATATTCGGGGTCGAGGAAGGACATGCCGCCCAGGAACATGTCGATGCCGCCGCAGCCGGCGCGTACCTTCGGCAAGGTGAGCGACATCAGGTAATCGTTGTGGACATCGACCCGGCCCGACATGCCCCCGGCGGTCAGATAGCCGCGGGTCTGGTCCTCGAAGCTGCCCGGGCTGGTATAGGTTACATTGTCGAACCAGCTCTCGGCCCAGCTCTGTGCCTGCGACGGGCTCGCCGACATGAGGGCAGTGGAAGCCGCAAGCAGCACGGCGAGGCGGGGCGGTTTGCGCGACTGGGACATGGCAGGCTCCTGGACGACGATCCGGGAAGCGCGGTGCCCGCCATGGTCAGCGCTTCGGTGAAATGGGCATCGGGGCGACGATGCCGGTAAACTTGGACATGGCCCGGACCCCGACCGCCGGGCGGACGCCCGTCAGCATCTTCGCGGCGAGGTAGAGGTTGCGCGCCAGATTGGGCGCGTGATCGGTGCCGATCGCCACCGGTATGATGCGATCGGGATCGGTCGCCGGCCGCACCCATGCGACCGGATGCCCCACCCAGGGCAGCCCCAGTCTGCCGGAACGCAGCAACGCCTCCTCGCCGGACAGCGTGCGGACAGGCCAGCCATAGCGAAGCCGGAGCGTGTCGAGCTTGGCCCAGAGATCACCGCACGGCACACAGCCACCTTCTGTCGTCATCTCGACGATGTAGAGGCCGGACTGGCCGCGCAGTGTCGCTGCGAAGTCCGCCGGGAAGCTGCGCGTGACCGGAACGCGAGACAGCCATAGTCGAAGGCTGCGAGCATCGCTGACCGGATGAACCGCGGCGCGCCGCGCACGCTCGCCCAAGTCCGTCCGCGCTTGGCCCTGGGCCTGAGCGTGGCTGGCGATGAGGGCGGCTAGGCCGGCAAGCACGGCGATCCACTTCATGGCCCGACGTCGGCTCCCGCGCCGATCAGGGCGTTCGCCGTCGTCTTCGGATCGGAGGCGGAGACGGGGCCGTTGGCAAGCGCATCGAAAAAGCCGTTATCCTCGCCCGGGCCGGTCATGAACTGCTCCGGGCGGATGTCGCCGCTGAGCAATCGGACCGCCTGAAACGCCATCTGGGCAAGGTTCGGATACGCCTCGATACCGCTCGAGATGATCATGCGCTGCGCGGTGCCGCGGCGGATCAGCATGGTAGTGGGCGTCACGTCGACCCCGTATCGCTGCCCGAGCTCGGGCCGGCGCTCGAGGTCCATCATCGTGACCTGCCAGCCCATCTCCTCCTGGAAGCGCTGCACGATGGGCCACTGGATCCGGCAATAGCCGCAACTGGCACGCGAGAACATGACGAGGGCGAATTCGCCTGCCTTGCCCCGCAGATAGGCGCGGCGGGTCGCGTCCTTTTCGGCGGTCATCGCGGCGCGTGCATCGCCGACCATGGGGTTTGCGGACCGGGAATTGAGCTCGGGATGCTGCAGCATCGCGAGTTGGGTGACGCCGGCAAAGGCTCGCGCTTTCCGCCGGGCGAAATCCTGCAGGCGCCAGAAGTCGGCGACCGCCTCCACCGTCATCACCGTCGCCGCATAGTCTCGCTGCGCTTCGATCAGCTTGCGTATCCTGGGAGGCGTCCAGGTCGCGAGCACCGCCATTGGAGGTATTTGCGGCCGCGTGAGATCCTCGGGCTCGGCAGGGGCAGGGGCGGCTATCGGCGATTGGTACCACCAATAGCCGGCCTTGCTTGAAGGAGCGGCGTCAGCTCGCCCGATCGACTGCGCTTGCGATATTGCCGGGGTGAGGATCGCACCCAGCGCGGCCGCCACGGCGATTGCTGCGCGACGGGCGCCTCCAATCGAAGCATGGTGTGATTGACGATCGTGGAGAGCATTCAATGCCATGCATCGAGCATCCGCCCGCTGCCCCGGGGCGGGCAAGGTGGAGGGCGTTTAAATGCCGGTCGGGCGAGCCTGGCGTCCTTCTGCGCCAGTCGAGGTACTTCGCAACCCCGTCAGAACTGTCAGCGGCAATCCTGGAATATTCGGCTTGCCGCGGCCTCTCCAGGCAGCGTTCTCAGGCACCGGCGGGCATTGTTTAATCGGGCCGGGTTGGTAGGCACCAGCACCAGCATTCCGCCGCGCCGGTCCTGCGTGCTCCTGCAAACGTGCCGACGAGCCGGGCGTCGCCAACATTTCTGCTAGCGACGCCCTTTGTGCGTGAAGCGCAAGGCGTTGCGCCTCGTCAGTCTCGATCGAGTCTGATTTTCTGCTGACCCAAGCGCCGCTCAGTCGCGCAGATGCGCGCGGACCTTTTCGACGCTGTTGCCGACGCTATCCACCGCCTGCTGCAGCCGCTCCTTTGTAACCCCGAGCGCCTCAGTCCAGTATCGGACCTCGTGCTCTTCGCCCATCGCGATCCGGTCCCGATCGGGCGAGCCGATGTTCGTCGAATCGTCAGTCATCTTGGCCTCCGCTGAAGTTGCGTCCTCCGAACGCTTCGCGGACTCTCGGGTTTCCGCCTCCCATCGCCTTGCACGCTCGAGATAATCCTGCGCCAGCCTCCGCAACGCGTCGCGGGTCGCATCGTCGGTCGTGAACTTGGCGAGCCGCTCGCATCGTTCGGCCTGGCTTCGAAGATAGGACCGTTCTTCCTGCATCGCGCCAAAACACGCCACGGCGACGAGCGTTGCCACCATTTCACGTGCGAAGCGGATGGAACCTCAATTGATCGTGCCAGGGTCGATCAGCCGCGCCTTCTCCCAGCTCGATGTCAGCCCGCTCGCATCCGCCTGCGCCATCGCCTTGGCCATGACTTCGTAGCGCTTCGCCATTTCGTTCGCGAACTTGCGGCTATCGCCGGCGCCCTTCGCGCGCTGGCAATTGCTGTCCACCACGGCCGCGACGTCGGCGAGCACCTCGCGCACGATGTCCGGCCGCACGAAACCGGCCTTGCCCGAGCCATCGCCGTCCAGGTCGATGACTGCATTCAGGACAGCATCGAACAGCCGCTTGGAATAATCGGCATCTTCCTTCGCGGGGTCAGCAAACATTCCTCGATCCTTTCCAAACCATTGCGCGGTCGCTTGATGACCGCTGCCCGTTCATCCTGCTGCAACGGCGCCGGTTGGTCCGGGCGCCGCGGCGTCGGGCGGACGCGTTCCGGCCTGCCGAAGCGGACCGTGGGTGACCGTCACGAGCACATCGCTCCCTGCACGGTACCAAGATGGGTGCCCGAGCCTGTCCGCGTCGAGCCTGCTCTTGTCGGGCAGTTTCGGCATTCGACCAGCAGCCTGGTTCGCTGCGCAAATAGTCTTCAATGGCGCGAAGCCGGATGTTCGCGCTCCTGCTCAAAGAACGAGCGCAAGCTGGTCCGGATGCGGTTCGGGCGAGAACTCATTCTCCAGCCGATCCAGAACGGTCTCGGCGACCTCCTGCGCGGCCCGTTCGCGCATGCGCGGATCGCGGACGGCAAGTCCAAGATGCGCCCATGCCGGCGCGGCGAGGATGGCGGCTGTGAGAGCCTCGGGGCGGGCGACTCGTGACATACCGCTTTGTAGAACGAAAACAGAACAAAGTGGAAGGGGCCATCGGCATTTTGCTTTCGCGTTCCAGTGTCTCGCGCGGCCGGGGTTTCGGTTGACAGCCCGCCTTGGAGCCTCCGCGCGGCGGCGCTTCCATTCGATCATCGGCAGTCCCGCGGATCGAAGCGGTGCAATATGAAATATTGCATTGTGGTCCGGCAGGACCAGACGTAGCGCCGCGCAATCGAAATCTCAGAACAGCTTCTCCATCCGGTGGAGATGCGACACGGGCACCAGCCCGAAATAGCGGCTGTCGAAGCCGCGCGGGTGGTGCGAGCCGACATAGGCAAGCCCCTCGGGTATGATGCCCTGCCATGTCGCGTGCGCAAGCAGGGCTCCGTTCGCGCCGCGGCCCCTGGTCCGACCCAGAAAGACATGGTTGCAGAAGAACCAGCCGTCCTTCTGCCCAGGCAGACTGTCCGATGACCGCTCGACCAGCCGCAAGCGCTCTCCGGCGACGCACATCACATATTTGGTGACGCTCGCCGGCCTGGGTCCTGCGACCGGGTGCTGCAAGGTGAATTGGACCAGATCCCCCTTGCGGATCGGGCCTGGCGCCGCGCGCACTGCCCAGGCGTCGATCGACGGGCTCATCACCAGCGTCAGCAGCGGCAGCAGCCAAACCGCGACCAGGCTGATCGGAAGCACGAGCAGGGCGGTGACCAGCAGCCTGCGAGGCCGGGCGGGAATGCCCGCGCCGGGCGCCCCCAGCTCGATTGCAGCTTGCGCCGGCAGGCGAAGCAGCCCGCTCGCCACTAGGCGGAGCAGTCTAGCGAGCGCCCAGCAGAGCCTGAGCATCGCGCACCTGCGCCGCGCCTCCCAAACGGCCATATTCCTCGAGCAGTCCCGACAGCGCCGCGTCTCCGAACACGACATGGCTGGCGCGCATGCTGGTCTCGTCGCGTTCGCAATAGGCCTGGGCCGGATCGCCGGGCAGCATGGCAAGCGCAGGCACCCTGGCAATTCCGTGCTGTCGGAACGCGATCGGATCGACGACGATCTGGACGTTGCGCATGGCGCAGGCCGGGCCTTCGCAACCGGGATCGAGGCGCAGGATCTCGGCCGAGAGCTTCGCCATCGGGGCGACGCGCCGCAATCCTCCAGGCATGCCGCGAAAGGCGAGCACGCCGTGCACGCGCTCGAGCTGAGAGGCGTAGGCGCGCAGCACCGCAAGTGGAATGGACGAGGAAACGAAGAGCACCGGCACCCAGGTCGAGCCGGCCGCCGCCGGCTTTCTCGCGATCGCGGTTTTCTCTTCCGGCGTCAGCCCGAGAGCAATCTTCAGGCGCTCGGCCATGGCCGCGCGCTGTGCCGCGAGCTGCGCCTCGGCCCGGGCCGCGGCTTGCGCGGCGCGCTCCTGCATCCTCTGCGAACCGCGCTGGCGGTCCATCGCCGCATCGGTGCGACGCCTGACCGCGTCCGTGGCAACCGGCATCTCGACCATCCTGGGGTCGGCACCCGGTGCCGCTTTTGCCCTGGCCAGCGCGTCCTCCAGTCGCTGGCCGGCGCGGGCGCCGGCTGCTTCGATCCGCTGTCGAGCCGTGTCCTGCGCGAGTGCGCTGCTCGCCAGAAGCGCCGCGCCCAGGGCCAGCGCGCTACGGCTGGACGGCGTTGAGATAGCCATCGATGCGGTCCTTGATATGCGCCTGGATTTCGGTCTGCGCCCGAGCCTCGATGTCGACATAATATTCGCTCAGGTCGATCTTGCTGAAGTCGAGCGCCTGGAATTCCTCGGGCGTGAAGCCGCGGCACATCGGCTTTTCCGGGGTGCCCCAGCCGGTGTCATTGAATGACTTGAGCTGGGGGCGACCCTGTTCCTGGAGGATGCGCCCGAGCTTGGTGTTGAAGCAGCAATGCCCCTTCGCCTTTTGCAGGCACATTCCGAGAAAGCTGCTGGCGCAGTAGCTGCCCACTTCGTGGCACATGCCCGAGCCGCGCAGCATCGCCGTCTGCATGTCCTGGCTGTCGCAGCCGCTCAGCAGGAACTCGACCATGAAATTGACCGCGAGGCTGATCGCGATCGACGTCGGATCGAAACCGATGATCATGGCATGGGCGCCCGCGCTCGCGGCCTGGCCCGCGGTCGCGCCGGCCTGGAATGCCGCGAAGGCCGCCTGCATGCCGCTGATCACACCCTTGGCAATGGCGATCTTGGTGCCGGGTGATCCGAGCGACGCGCCCATCCCGTCCTTGATGATCTTGCCCTTGTCCTGGCAGCAGCTGGCGAAGGTGACGTTGAGACCCGGCGGTCGGCACCGCATCGCGCGTCCGGTGAAGATCTCGATCCTGCCCAGGCAATTGCCGTCGGCGTCGACGGCGCCGTCCGCGGCCGGCGCGGAATCGTCAAGCGGAGGTGTCTGCGTGACCGGGCTGAGCGACGGGTCCGCGCAAGCGTTCGGTGAGCAGGTCGGGGTGCCGCCACCGCCCGGCGAGTGGCAGGCAAACTGGTGTCCAAGTGGGCAGGCATAGGCACCGTCCGGGTCCGCGCTGCACGGCACCTGTTGCAGGGGACACTGCCAGGCGCCCGATGCCATCCGGTCGCAGCTCGCCATCTCGCCGGGGTCGGCGGCGTCGCCATTGCCGTTCAGATCGGCAGCGCACATCTGCGCTGCGGGCGGCGGGTTTTCAGGCACGCCCGGGTCCGACGGGCCCGTCGGAACGGGCGTACCCGGCAAGTCCGGGTCGGGATCGACAGGGATCGGCTCGAGCACACCACCGGCGACGGGCGCCTGCGCGGCCATTGTCTTGGCTTGGGTGCCAGCCTCGCTTGTCTGGGCAAAGGCCTGCCCGACGAGCAGGACAGCGATGACCAGGCCGGCGATCCATACATGCATGCGCGGCGACAGGAACGGCCAGATGCTCATTTCGGGCTGCCGGTGCAGATGAGGTCCGCGCCTGCGAGCCGGACGGTCTGCATCATCGCGACCGCCTCGGGGAAGTCGTCGAGGCAGCCGCACGGAGTCACCAGCGCTTCGCCCGCGCCGAGCGGGCAGACGTTCGCCGCGCTGCACAGGTGATAGAATGTGTCATGACCTTCCGGCGCGTTCTGCTGGCTGGCCATCACGCCCTGGGGCGCGGCTGCGGCTTCCTTTCGGATCGCCCTCGTTTTGCAGATCGCCTCGCAGGCCGGGACGCTGCCCCGGTCAGGGAGCGCAAAAGGGCGGGTGGTATCGGTCAGGGCGCCACCGGATGCGCGGGTGCGGTCGGCCAGCAACGTCTCGGTCGAGCGGTCGATGATATAGGCGCCGCGGCTCGTATCGGGCCGGGGTAGCGAGCCCGTGTCGACCTGGCAGCGATAGCTGCGCTCCTTGAGAAAGAAGTCGCGGGTGAGCTGGATCGGGCAGCTCCCGCTGCCCAGAATGCGGGTCTGGGGCAGGGGCCGGAGCCCGGTGGCAACCCCATTGCGGAAGGTATCGACTGCATCGATGCGCTCGCCATCGATCCGGCAGTTCGGATCCGAGGCCGTCGCCGCGCAGAGATCGACGACCCGCTCGCTCGCGCGGCAGTCGGTGTCGAGCTCCGCATGGATCCGGGCAAGTGCCTCGCCGCCGTCTCCGACCGCCACGCGCAGCCAGATCTCATGATCGCCGGGCGTCAGATAGGGCTTAAGGTCGAGATTGGCATGGTTCTGCCAGTTGCGGTTTCGCTCGCACTTGGCGGCAGGCAATCCGGTGGTAGTCCATGATGCGGGATCGGAAAGCACGAGCGCGCCGTCGATCCGGATCTGCGCCCAGTCATCGAAATCGACATGGGTCAGCCGCGCGCTGGTGATGCGGTCCGCGTCGCCCACATGCAGGGCCAGCCGATAGTCGAACAGCCGGCAATTCCCGCCGTCCAGCGAGTCGTTGACAGGCGACCCCATCAGCCAGTCGACGGCGTTGCCGCTGCGCAGTTCCGAATATCCGCCGCTGAGGCGTGCGAGGATATCGTCGGCTGTCACGGTCGGAACCGAGACCTGGCGTTCGATGGTACAGCGCCGCATCTGCTGTGCCGCCCCGATCCCGGCTGTGCCGGTCAGAGCCTGGAACACTGCATTGCCGGCAGACGCCGCGAACGCATCGCCGGCCAGCCCTGTCGGGTTCGCGCGGTAGTCGCTCTGGGGCAAGGCCGGGTCCGGGCTGCAGGCAGTCGTCAGCGCGCCGACATAGCGGATGACCGGGCCATCGACCGCAGCCTCGGCAATGCCGATGCGAGGATCCGCGCTGGTCAGCGCGCCGACCACGCCGCCGCCGAGATCGCCGAGCATCGAGGCCATGTTGCTCCACGCGAGATTGGTCCCGCAGCTATTGTTGATGCAATAGCAGCCGGCGAGCTCGGGCATCGTGACTTCGATTAGCCCGACGGCGCTCGCCGGATCGGCCTTCCACCGAAAGTAGCGGCAAGCCGACCAGCTGCCCGGCGCGCAGGAGACGATGCCGTTGCTGCAGATCCCGGACACCGGGACGGGAAGTGTCGCCCGGCTGTCGATCGCCCCGTCAAAGTCGCTGTCCCGGGCGACTTGCACCAATGCGAGATCGCCGGTGCTCGCGGGCTGGACCACGATCTCGAGCAGGGTGGCGGATTTCCGGCACATCAGCCTCGGCTGGAAATTGCGCTGGCCGTCGACCGTCGTGATACGATTGCCGGTCAGCCCGGGCGTCAGATAGTTCGCCCGCAGCGCCTCGCTGTCGCGCGACTTCGCCCGCGCGGCCTCCGCAGCCTTGCGAGCCCGCGTGTCTATCGTCTGCGCGGCTACCGGGAGAGCCCCCAGCAGGGTGGCCAGCGCGGCCGCGGTGACGAAGCGGACTGGGAGGACCCCGCTTCGCTGGGGGCGGGCGGCCGCGCTGACCATAAGTGGAGCGACGCCGCTGGGGGGCGTCGGCGCCGCTCCTGCCACATGCGCATGCCGGCGGCCGTCCAGGCCTTGGCGGGCAGACCGTACGATGCCGGACCTGCGCACGAGACATTCGTGAATCAGAGAGTGACGGGAAACGCTCATGGCACCGCAATCCCGGCGCAGCAGATCATCTTCTCGAACAGCATGAACTGGGCATTGTCCTTGCCCGGTGCATGCTTGGCCGAGGTCCAGAGCGATCCCGGACGGCCGATATTGACGCAGCTGCCGCCCTTGACCGGCTCCATCAGCTGGAGCTTGTAGCGCGACTTCGTCCAGATCGGGCTGGGCTGGAAGGAGCAGCCGTCGGGCGAACTGATCGTCAATGCCCCGAGCCGGCCCATCATGAAGGTGCCTCGCGCCGCGAGCCCTGCCCAGGCCTCGACCGAGTCGCTGAAATGGATATCGCCGGCAATCGGGTAGGTCGCGCCCCAGCTGCCCATGCACCAGAACAAGGGATCCACGACCTTGCCCGCGGCCGCCGCGGCGCTGTCGCTCATGCAGGCAAGGCCCGCCGCCGGATTGCCGAACAGGATTGCCTCGGGCTGGATGATCGCGCCGAGCGCCGCCGATTGCCAGCTGGGCAGAAGCTCGGTGATCAGCGCGACGTCGAACCCGTCATCCTCGAGGCAAGGCAGGTCGGTGAACATGTCGAGCATCGCCCAGACCGGCGAAATGTAATAATGCATCTGCGCGAACAGCTTGGTCGTGTTCGTGCCGTCGGCGATGGAGCTCTGGCTCCCCTGGAGGCGTCCGCCGGTGCGCATCAGGTCGGCGCCCAGCGCCATCATGCAGCCCGGCTCGGTCACGATGTCAATCATCCGGTTGGGCGACCAGTAGGAAACCTTCACGCCGAACCAGAAGCTCGCGTCCTTGCGGCAGGCACATAGCGGCCTGGAGGAGGACTGGGCGTCGAGCGCCTTGTCGAGCTTGTCGTAGCTGCCGATCCGCACGCCGCCGATCGTGATCGGGAAGATGCAGGTCCAGCGCACCTTGGTGATCGGATTGAAGACACTCGACTTGCACTCGGAGGCGTGCGCCGCCGGCATGAGGCAGAGGCCGGCCAGCATCAGGCCAAGGCCGAGGATCGCCCGCGAAAGCCTGGGGTTCATCGAACCGCCTCCGCGCTTCGCTGTGGAAGTCGCGCGCCTTTCGGCGGCGCGAACTCGGTCAGCACCAGCTTCTGCCCGGCCTGCTCGACGATCACCGGCGCGACGGTAAGCCCCAGGCGCGCCTTCACGCGCTCTTCGAGCAGATAGATCGTACGGCCGCTGCGTTCGGAAAGCGCGATCGCGTCACCTCCGGTGACCAGGATGAAGTCGCTTTGCCGCGCCGTCTTCAACGCCCAGCCGAGATCCGCCGGGGCGATGATCACCAGCCGCTGCGGCAGCCGGACGAAGCGCAGAGGATTGAAGCTATAGCCTCTGGGGTAGAGGGTCCGGCCGTCCGGCAGCTTGATGTCGAATTCGAGCGTGTAGAAAGGGATGACGGTCCGCACGCGGTTCACGCCGGCGACACCGAGCGGCGCGGCCCGGAGCGCCGACCAGGAGGATCTCGGCCCGAACTTGGCGCTGAGGTCGCGAGGCAGCTTCGACACCCGCGCCTCGATCTCGCCGAGCGCGTCGGGCTCCGCGACCGGATAGGTGCGTCCGATCGTCGAGCTTGCTGGCGACTGGGCGCGGGCCGGGACGGCCGCCCCCGCGGCCGCACGGGAGGTCCCGCGCGCGGAGCCTGCCTGCACCGCTGTCACGGCCGCGGCGGCAACCAACCAGAGCGTGGCGACGAGACCTGCTTGCGCGATCCGGTACGCCAGGCGAGGGATGTGTGCGGGCCTACCCGTCATGGCGCCCTCGAAAGTCTTCTGCGGTCGGAAGACCGCACAGCGCACCGATCAGCGCGGACCCCGATACCAGCAGGATGAGCCAGAACAGCATGCGCAGCTGTCCGACGATCACCGGCTGCAGCATCAGCACGAACGTCGCGACGAACAGCAGGACATAACCGCCGACCGCGAGCCGCAGCGCGGCGGCGGAAGGGCGGGAGGAAAGCAGGCCGTTCATGGCCGCCACCGGGCCCGCAGGCGGTCGACCAGCCGCCCGCCCAGCGACGAGAGCCAGACGAGAAGCGCCCCGGACAGGAAACAGCTGATTGCGATGAGAAGCGTCGCGCGCGCGACCAGGCTCCCGCGTTGTCCGAGCGCCAACCCGGAGACTGCGACCAGCGCGGAGAAGAGGAACGTCTCGATCACCACCAGGCGCAGGCGCCATCCGGTCGCCTGGGCCGCGCAGCGTTCGATGACGCAGGCCTCGATATGGCGTTCGAGGTCGGCGGCGCTGTCGAACCGCAGCGGCAGCTGGTCCGGATCTGGGGCAAGGCGGCCGCGCATCACGCGGCGCTCGCCTGGCGGTGCAATGCCGCATCCAGCTCTCCGAAGATCGCGCGGGGCGCGATGCCGGCGAGGCGGCAGATCGCCTCGAGCGGCGAGGTGCCTTCGCGGATGAGCCTGTCGAACGCGGCGACTTCGTCCGGAGCCGATGTGTTGATCCAATAGGAGAAGGGATCGACTGCAAGCCGGGCGATGCCCAGGCCCAGCGGCGAGTCGATGAACACCTCGCTATAATTGGGCTTGGAGTTCCGGACCGACTTCAGCAGCTCGAGGACGAAACCCGAATAATCGAGGATCCTGTTCTCGACGGCCTTCTCGTATGTCGAGCCCTGCAGGAGGAACCGGGTGGCCGCATTCTCGAGGATGACCTGGCCGGTGCCGCCGAACAGCTGCAGGTCGTTCATCGACTGCAGGACGATGCCGAACGAGCCGCGATACTTGCGGGCGCGGCGATAGCCTTGTCCAAAGGCTTCGGCGAGACGCGACAGGTCCTGCCCGTCGGCACGGGTCATGAACTGCGCGGCTTCGTCGCACAGGACGAAGCGCGGCCGGTCGCGTGCCGAGAGATACAGCTCCTGGGTGACTGCGTTCACCACCACCATGACGATGACGTTGAACAGGTCGGGCATCGCCTTCAGGCGCTCGAGCTCCAGCACGACGAACTCGTCCGACCGGATGTCGAGCGTCGAGGGACCGTTGAAATAATGGCCATAGGCGCCGTCGGACCCGAAATCGCGCAGGTTGAAGGCGAGCTCGCGGGCGGTCGGGACAAGATGCTCGACTCGGTCCAGCGCGTTGTTGGTGATCGCCGGATAGGTGCCCAGCCATTCGCGCACGGCATCGATGCCGTGGTCGGCGCGGCCGCTGTCGATGGTCCACTGGACCGCCGATTTGAGCAGGTTCCATTCCGAGGTCGAGACGCCCTTGCGCGTGGCCGCATTGGCCATCTCGGCGACGATCGCGACGGCCATGCTTATCGCCGACTGCTTGTCGTCGCCGTCCAGCGCCAGCCCCATGTCGAACGGATTGAGGACCAGCCGCTCCTCGCCGATATCGATGTAGCGGCCCGAGCACAGAGTGCAGAGCTTGCGGTAGCTTCCGCCGATATCGATGATGCGGATGAGCGCCGAACAGGCGAAATATTGCTGGCAGAGATTGTTGAGCAGGAAGCTCTTGCCCGCGCCGCTCTCCGCCGAGACGATGAAATTATAATTGTTGATGCGCGGATCGAACAGGTCGAGCGTGATCAGCTGGCCCTTGCGGCCGGTATAGAGAAGGGCAGGGCGCCCGCCGCCTCGAAAGTCGGTCTGCACCGGCGCCATCAGCGCGGCGGCGCTCGCCGGCATGCGAAAGTCGCGCTCCAGCATGCGCAGCGTGGTCCGGTCGGGATACAGGCCGAACGGGAGGCTCATTATGAGCAATGTGGGATTGAGATAGCTCTCTTCCTGCATCGAGAACGGCAGGGGCTCGCTTTCCCAGAGCCGCTTCGCGCGCGCCGCGAGGTCGCGCGCATGGTCGTGGTCGCGGCCGAACACCCAGACGATCGGTATCACGCGGACGAATTTCGAATTGCCGGCCTCGTCCAATATCCAGCCGATCTCGTCGATCTGCTTTCCGACCTCCACCGCGAAGGATCCGGCGGCTTTCTGCGCAGACAGGATCTGCGCGCGCTTGTGGATCTCGAATTGCGAATGATCGAACAGGATGTTGAGCGTGTAGAGGAACGGGCCGCCAATCTGGTCGCTGTCCTCCGCGGCGCCGCGCATGCCACCGAGCAGCCGGTTGGCGCGCTCGGCGGTGATGCGCCTTGCGGGCGCCTTTGGCGTCAGGCAGCGCGCGACTTGCCCGCCGAGGAAGACCTCGGGCCCCTCGAAGCACAGGTCGGGCCCGGCATCGATGATCTGGCGGGCGACCGGCGGAGCACCGATCGTGCCGTCGCCGGCGAATATGCCGGGCGCGGCGGCCGAGACGCCGTTGAAGATGCGGCGATAGAAGGCGACCATCTCCTCGGGCGGCAGCCGCCTTATGCCGAGCTTGGCGAGCTGCTCCTCGACTTGCCGCCGCAGGTCCTCGCCCAGCGGCCGCCTGGTCTTGACCGACAGGAACGTGCGAAAATTGCGCACCGGAATGTCATGGAGCGCGGCAAGGCCGTGCCGTCCCTCGCTCAGATACGCACGGGTCTGGCGCGCCGAGGCCTGGATCAGCGGGTCGTCGCGCGTCTTGAGCGTCAGGAACGCGTCGAGTGCCTCGTCGATCAGCGGATCGGCAAAGGTGTGGATCTGGAGGACCGTGCCATCGGGAAACTGGACGTTCAGCAGGCCCTGCATCGCTGCCTGGACATGGCTGAACAGGTAGGCGCTCGGGGTGATCTCCCAGCCATGGCCCCAGCAATCGTCCACGCACAGAAACGCCTCGGTCGCGGCATCCCAGGCGATCAGCGGGAGGAAGTCCGAGAAGCTGTCTCGTCGTACGGCATTGCGGAGGCGCGCGACACTGAGCGCGGAGGCCGGGCGCTTCACCGGTTCGGCCCCGGTACCGGACTTGCGTCGCTCTCATCCGGCCGCTGCCGGACCTGATCGAGCACGCGTACCGGCGCGGCGGACACCGGCGCCGCGGGCGCACCGGCAACAACCCAGACGGGCTTGTCGACGATCGAATAGACATAGCGCGGCATGTAGAGCCGATCCGGGCGCTGCCGGTCGGCATAAGGAAGGATCAGGGTCCGCACCGTTCGTGCGGGTCTCAGCATCGGCGTGACCGGGTCCTCGATCAGCCCCTTGAGCTCGCGGTACAGGGTCGAGCGATAATCCGCATAGCTTCCCGCCGGGAGCGCCGAGCTCGGCCCGCGCCCATGGGCTTCCTTGTGACCCTGCAGCAGCGCCTTGTCGTTGGTCACCTCGCGGCGCGAGCGGGGAGCGATGCCCGCGACCGCATCGCGGTAAGCATTGTCGGGGTCGATGCATTGGCCATGGTCGCTGTTCTTGCAGCTGAACTTCTCGGAATAGGGCGACATCGCCGCGCCGAGGCTCGCACAACCCGGCAACGCGAGCATCGCGATGAGGGCGAGGGCCCGCTTGGGCAGGGTTCGAACCATCGGACCTTCTCCGTTTGCAGGGGCTGGGGGCAGCATCAGAATTTGCTCCCGACCGTCGGCTTGATCTCGAGCGTCACGCCCTCCTGGATCACGACGACCACTTCTTTCGCCGCACCGACCTCGACGATGGGGCCTGCCTGGCGGGCGAGATCGAGATAGAATTCGGTGAGCTTGTCGGACGACTTGGCGAGCCCGCCTGCGACGCCCGCCTTGGCGGCATCGCCGGGATCCAGCGAACGGACCGAGCCGAGCGCCGAGGTCGAGACGTCGCCGATGCCGGTCTGGACGGTCTGCGCGATCCCCGAGAGGGTTCCGGCGATGAACGTGCGCGCGAGTGTCGCGCCGAAACGCGTCACGACCTTGCCGGACAGTCCCTTCTTGCCGTCGGTGTCGACGAAGAAGCCCTTGATCGGCTGGTCGACCACCGCGCGTTCTTCGAAATCGACGCACGAGATCGAGACCAGTTGGACCTCGACGCGCTCCTTGGCGAGGCTTCCCGTCGCATTCCCGATGACGAAGCAGCCCGCGAGGTTTGCCTTCACGTCATTGGGCAGCACCGCCGGTGCCTGGACTCGCGCGATGATCGGCTCGGGATTGCTCGTCGCGTCCTTGCTGGCAAGCGCGTCGATGCCCGTCAGCAGCCTCGCCTTCATGAAACCAGGTGGCAAATAGATCGTGCGCAGCTTTTTTTTTGAGCCGTCGCCGGTGCCGGCCGCTGGTGCGACAGCGACGGTCGCGGTGCCGATGGCGCCGATTTGTCGCTCGACCGGCGGGGCAGGCGGCGCCGCCGGCGCTTCCGGCGCGGCCGGTGGTGGCAGTCCGGTGTCCCGAAGCGCCTCGCTCGGGGCCGGTGGGTAGGCGGGCACGTCGCCCGGAAGTGCGGGCGGCAGGCCGGTATCGCTTGCGCTGGGTGCCGGAATGCCCGCGTCGCTCGCCAGCTTGCCCTCCTCGATCGCCGTGACGCGTTCGCCAAGGAGCGTCTGGCCATCGATGATCTTCTTGAGATCGCCGCGCAGCTTCATCTCGAGGCTGTCGCCGCGAAGACCTGCTCCCATGTCCAGCTTGCTGGCGGCGGGTGGGGGCGCCTCGTTCTTCGCGCCGCCGGAGCTTGCATTGTACAAGCCGACGCCGGCGATACCGACCAGAGCCGCGATCCCGATCTGTCTGGCACGCAGTTTCTGGTGTGAGGTGAGCCTGTCCCATTGGCTTCGCACGTCGAGCAGCGCGGGCCCGGGGGCGGACCGCTCAGGCGCCGGGCCCTCCGGCTCGTCGAACGCCTCGGCGCCGGGGATATGCGGCGCGCTCATTGCGCGCTGCGCCGGACAATGATGAGCCGCGCTGCCTCACCGGGCGACAGCGCGAGCCGATCCAGGGTGACGGCGAAGATATCTGCCCCGAGCGCCGCGTCCAGGAACATGCGTTCATCGAGCGTGGAAGCTTGGGACGCGGAGACCAGATATTCGCTTGCCGACAGCCCGGCCCCATCGATTGCCAGCCTGCGCCGTTCGCGCAACCGGATCGCCGGCGCGCCGGTGACCGACACGGGATCGTCCGCCGGCGCCACGTCGCTGAAAGATGCCGGGACGCGGTCCTGGAGCATCGCCAGTGCAATCCCTACCGCGCGCTCTTCCTCGACAAGCGCACCAAACAGCGCTTCGTTGGACCGCGCACGCTGCGCGGCGCCCGGGACGAGCGTGACTGTCTGCGCGGGTACGTCGGCGGGCTCGGCATAAAGCGGGTAGATCGCGCCGTTGCAGCCGACGAAGAATTCAGCCGGTGCGGTCACGAAGCTGCGGGTCTTCGCGCCTGCTTCCTCCACTTCCTTGACGAGGAACTTGATCCAGGCGTCCGAACCGCCTTTTTCGACGGCAAGGCCTTTCTCCGCGGAGAAGCGCACATCGTCGATATCGCCGCCGACGCAGATGACGTGGTTGACGTCGCGGTTGGACAGGCGGATGCGGCTCGTCTGATCGGGCAGCGCCGCGACGGTCTGGGCG
>Ga0065165_1000626_pt1 | contig 51320 bp, 58 predicted proteins | sample AraplaMF_Cvi_mMF_FD_63813 | JGI IMG/M metagenome (GOLD analysis project Ga0065165, IMG submission 63813) | Arabidopsis root microbial communities from the University of North Carolina, USA - plate scrape MF_Cvi_mMF (version 2) (version 3) | ecosystem: Host-associated > Plants > Roots >...
GTCGGCCAGCTCGCCGGCGGCATCGCCCACGACTTCAACAACGTGCTCTCCGCCATCATGATGGCGAACGACTTCCTGCTGAACGCGCACAAGCCGACCGATCCGTCGTTCCAGGACATCATGCAGATCAAGCAGAACGCGACGCGTGCTGCCACGCTGGTGCGGCAGCTGCTGGCGTTCTCGCGTCGGCAGACGCTGCGTCCGCAAGTGCTCGATCTCGGCGATGCGCTCTCGGACCTTGCCATGCTGCTGCGCCGTCTGATCGGCGAGAAGGTCAAGCAGGAGACCATCCACGGCCGCGACCTCTGGCCGGTGAAAGTCGACGTCTCCCAGTTCGAGCAGGTGATCGTCAATCTCGCGGTGAACGCGCGCGACGCCATGCCCGAGGGCGGCAAGCTGATCATCCGCACCGCCAACGTCACCGCGGAAGAGGCCGCCAAGCTCGCCTACAAGGGCATGCCGGCCGCGGACTATGTGCGGATCGAGGTTGCCGACACCGGCACCGGCATTCCCGCCGACATCCGCGACAAGATTTTCGAGCCGTTCTTCTCGACCAAGGAAGTCGGCAAGGGCACGGGCCTCGGCCTCTCCACCGTCTACGGCATCGTCAAGCAGACCGGCGGCTTCATCTATGTCGACTCCGAGCCGGGGCAGGGCACCTCGTTCCACATCTTCCTGCCGCGCCATCACGCCGAACCCGAGGTGCAGGTCGAGCAGCCCGCGGCAGCAGTCGGCGCGACCAACGGCGCCGCGAAGGAAGCCGCGCCTGCGGCAGAGGCCACGCCGCGCACCGATCTGACCGGCCAGGGCACCATCCTGCTGGTCGAGGACGAAGAAGGCCTGCGCGCGCTCAACGCTCGCGGCCTGCGTTCGCGCGGCTACACCGTGGTCGAGGCCGAGAACGGCGTCGAGGCCATGGAGGTGCTGGAGGAACAGAGCGGCGGCATCGATCTCGTCGTCTCCGATGTCGTGATGCCGGAGATGGACGGGCCGAGCTTGCTCAAGGCGATGCGGGAAAAGAATCCGGACATCAAGTTCATCTTCGTCTCCGGCTACGCCGAGGACGCCTTCGAGAAGAGCCTGCCCGAGGGCCAGCAGTTCGACTTCCTGCCAAAGCCGTTCACCCTCAGCCAGCTCGTGGCGGCGGTGAAGGAGACCATGACGAAGCAGGGGTGAGGGGCGCGGGCAGGCCGCTCTCGGATTCTCGTCATTGCGAGGAGCGCAGCGACGGAGCGATCCAGACTGCCTCCACGGAAACATTCTGGATTGCTTCGTCGCAAGGGCTCCTCGCAATGACGGGGAGAGAGCCGGGCCCTTTACGAGGATGGGAAAAAGCGGAAAGCTATCCCGATAACCGGCCGGTAACCCGCGACCACAGTTCCGCCGCGCAGCCGGCCAACCCCCCGTCAAATATGGGCTTTTGCCACATCCCCGCGACTGAGGGCCGCAGCCACAAGTTCCGAAACCGTCTTCACTTTTCGGGAAGTCTGCCCATCTTAGGGGCACGTCCCCATGCCGGGGAATTGGGAAACGCACATGACTTTCTCGCAACGCTCCCGCACTGTCTTCAAGACGATGGCCGTCGTGCTGGCGCTTGCGCTGCCGACAGCGCTCGCCATCTCGTCCGCTGACGCCCGCGTCGGCGGCGGCATGTCGTCGGGTTCGCGCGGCTCGCGCACCTATTCGGCGCCGCCGTCGACCACGACCGCGCCGGGCTCGACCTCGCAATTCAACCGCACCTACACCCAGCCGGGCGCAGGCATGAATTCGGCTGCCACCGCGCCCGCGCGCGGCGGCCTGTTCGGCCGCGCCGGCGGCTTCATGGGCGGCCTTGCGGCCGGCTTCCTTGGCGCAGGCCTGCTCGGCATGCTGTTCGGCGGCGGGCTGTTCGGTGGCCTCGGCGGCCTGTCGTCGATCCTCGGTCTGATCATCCAGATCGTGCTGGTGGTGTTCGTGGTGCGGCTGGCGATGTCGTGGTGGCAGCGCCGCCACACGCCGCAGGCGGCTTATGCCAATGCTAATGCCGGTGCTGGTCCCGGACCGCAGCCGAACACTCGCAGCGGTCTTGGTGGTGGTCTTGGGAGCGGCCTCGGCGGCTTCGGCTTCGGTGGCGCCATCAACGCGCCGCTCGAGATCAAGCCCGACGATTATGAGGCGTTCGAGCGCCTGCTCGGCGAGGTCCAGACCGCATGGTCGAACGAGGACGTCGCCAAGCTGCACACGCTCGCGACGCCGGAAATGGTCTCCTATTTCGAGCAGGATCTCGGCCAGAACCGCGCGCGCAACGTGGTCAACAAGGTCACGAACGTGAAGCTGCTCCAGGGCGACCTGGCGGAATCCTGGCGCGAAGGCGAGACCGACTACGCCACGGTGGCGCTGCGCTTCTCGCTCACCGACAAGACGCTCGACCGCAACACCGGCGCGGTTGTCGCCGGCAGCGAGCAGCCGGGCGAGGCGACCGAAATTTGGACCTTCGCCCGCCGTCCGGGCGGTGCCTGGGAATTGTCGGCGATCCAGCAGACCAACTGATCGCGAAGAGATCGAGCAAAAGGGCGTCGTGCTTCGGCACGGCGCCCTTTTCGTTTGAGCGGCGCCCCTCCGGTCCAGGCGGCCGGTTTGGGCGAAGCACTTAATTGCTTGTTGGCGACGCCGAGCTCCCGCAATTTCGCGCCTGCGGGTTGGAGAGGGGAGATATTCGGTGAGCCAGTCTGTCGCGCGCTCCAGGACAAATCACGAAGCCATCGCCAGGAATTCGTCGCTGCTGCTGGAGGCGATCGAAACGGTATATGACCGGATCGAGGCCGAGCGCGACCGCAATTGCTGGATCCATCTCCGCCCGCGGGAGGAGGCGCTCGAACAATGCCGCAAGCTCGTGGCGCGCGCACGGACGGGCGAACACCTTCCGCTGCTCGGCATTCCCTTTGGCGTGAAGGACAATATCGACGTCGAGGGAATGCCGACCACCGCCGCGTGTCCGGCGTTCAGCTACACGCCCTGGCATTCCGCGCATAGTGTCGAGCGCCTCACCGCGGCCGGCGCAATTTGCCTCGGAAAGACCAATCTCGATCAGTTCGCCACAGGCCTGTCCGGCGCGCGCTCGCCCCATGGCCCCTGCGCGTCGGTTGCCGATGCACGCTATGTTGCGGGCGGCTCCAGCTCCGGGTCCGCGGTCGCCGTGGCGGCCGGGCACGTCGCCTTCGCGCTCGGCACCGATACCGGCGGGTCCGGCCGCATCCCCGCCGGGTTCAACAACATCGTCGGAATCAAGCCGACCGTCGGACTGGTGTCGTCACGCGGGCTGGTGCCGAATTGCCCGACGATCGATTGCGTCTCGGTATTCTGCAATACCGTCAGCGATGGCGAGGCGATCCTCGATATCATCGAAGGGTTCGATTTCGAGGATCCCTACAGTCGCCAGCCCAGGACCTTTTTCCCTGAGGGTGGGGCGGGGCCATCGTTCCGGTTCGGCCGCATTGCGCCCGCGGAGCTCGAATGCTTCGGCATGCCGGAATGCGGCGAGCTCTATGAGAGCGCCTGCGAGCGTCTTGCGGGAATCGGAGGAACGGCGATCGAGGTGGACTTCGCCCCGTTCCGCCAGGCCGGCGAGCTGATGTTCAGCGGTCCCTGGGTGGCGGAACGGCACTCGGCCATCGCTTCGCTCGTGGACGTCGAATCGAGTTCCCTGCTCGATGTCATTAAGACCGTGCTGGCCTCGGCGGCCGGCTATTCGGCGACCGACACGTTTGCTGCCATTCACCGGCTGTACCGGCTTCGCCGCAGCGCCGAGGCGATCTTTGCCGGCATCGATGCGCTGGTGGTCCCGACCGCACCGCGGCCGTTCACGCTGGAGGAGATGCAGCGCGATCCGATCACCCTCAACAATCGCCTCGGCTATTATTCGTACTTTGCCAATCTGCTCGATCTCTGCGGCGTGGCCGTTCCGAACGCGGCATTGCCGAACGGCATGCCGATGGGCGTGACCCTGCTGGCGCCGGCCTGGCACGATCGCGCGCTGATTGGACTGGCGCGGCGGTTCGAGGCCAGCGCGGGCGGAGCGGCTTTCGAATTGAAGTGTGGAGGCTGACGCGCGGATATTATTCCGTCTCTTGCCCGAGCGTCGGAAGATCGAGGATCGAGATCACCGATCTGTCGTACCTGATCACGCCTTCCTCCTGGAGTCGCGCGAGCTGCACCGTCACCCATTGGCGGGTGGATCCGATGAGATTGGCGAGATCGCCGTGGGTGAACGGCATGCCGACGACGATCTCCCCGTCGCGCTTCACGCCGTAGACGTGCGACAGGAAGATCAGCAGGCACTGCAACCGCTCGGTGACCGAGCGTGTCCCGAGCATCTGGGCCATTGCCGAATAGCATCGCGCCTTGAATGCGAGAGCATCCAGCAAGGCGACGGCGATCGCCGGCGATTCCAGCGCAAGTCGCCGCAACGCGGGTCCGGGCATGAACGTCAGCCGGCTGCGCTCGGCCGCAACCGATGTCCACATATGCGGCCCCGTTCCGAAGATATCGGGCCCGCCGACGAAATTGCCGGGAAACCAGTAGGCGAGCGTGACTTCGCGCCCCGACGGCGCCGCATAATAGCTGCGGATGCGCCCTTCGCTGATCAGGTAGATCCCGGCCTGTGCGTCGCCCTGGGACCAGACCAGTTGACCGGCTTCCAGGACCTTTTCGCGCCCGATCGCACGCAGGCGATTGCAATCAGCGCGGTTGAGACCGTCCAGCAGGCCGGGCAGCGGCCTGACGAGATCGTCCGACTCCGCCAGCATCACGCCCGCCGCTATCGCGCTGTTTGCCCTGTGCATCGCCGGCTCCGCATGTGAGACCCGGCATCGATTATTCAAGAACCATGCCAGCGCGCGGCGGATCGCTTCACGATTCGCGAGCTTCGGGCGTCAGCTCGCATCCGACTGATTGAACGCCCGCAACCCTTCTGCGCGGATGACGTCGAGACAATCCTTCTTGAGGGCAAGATAAGCCGGCTCGAGCATGACAGAACTCGACCGCGGGCGCGGCAGCTTGACCGCGACTTCGCGCAGGATGTGGCCAGGTCCCGCGCTCATGATGAGAACGCGGTCGGCGAGCACGATGGCTTCGTCGATGTCATGGGTGACGAACACGATCGTCGCCTTGATCCGGTCGCGCAGCGCCAGCAGATTGTCCTGCATCACCGCCCGTGTCTGGGCGTCGAGAGCCCCGAAGGGCTCGTCCATCAGCAGCACGCGAGGCTGATTGGCCAGCGCTCGCGCGATCGCCACGCGCTGCTGCATGCCGCCGGACAGCGTGTTCGGATAGGCGTCGGCGAAACGCTTGAGGCCGACCATCGCGATCAGGTCGTCGGCGATGGCATTCGCTTCCGTCCTGGACTTTCCAAGCATCCTCGGGCCGTGGGCGATGTTCCTGCGGACGGACTTCCAGGGAAACAGATGCGGCTGCTGGAACACCATGCCGACATCGGCGCGCGGACTGAAGACAGGCGCGCCCTCGACCAGAATGTCGCCTTCGAACGGCACTTCCAGTCCGGCGATCGTGTTGAGGACCGTCGACTTGCCGCAGCCGGAGGGCCCGACGATGCACACGAACTCGCCAGGGGCCACGTCGAAGGAGACGCGATCCACCGCGATGACCTGCCCGCGGTTGGTGTCGAAAACGATGCTCAGATTCGCGACCTGAATGGCCGGTTGCATCCGCGCCGCCTCGACGGAGGCCGATGTACTTGCCAGGGCCAGTTTCATGCTCGATCGAGGTCCCGACATCAGCGCCACCAGACGACCCGTTCTGCAAGAACCGCAAACAGCCGGTCGGCAATGAACGACATCAACCCGAGCGCTGCGAGCCCGCCCATGACCTGGCCCGTTTGCAAATTCTGCTGCGCAATCTCGATCCTGTAGACGATGCCGGCGAAAGCGCCGGCCAGCTCGGCCGCGACGAGTGTGTAGAAGGAGATGCTGACGGCGGTGCGCAAGCCGACCACGATGTAGGGAAGCGCACCGAGAAGCACGATCTCCTGGAGCATCTGCCGCCGCGGCGTGCCGAGCATCAACGCCGCCCGGACCAGGCCGCGGTCGACCTTCTGCACGCCGATATGGGTTGAGAGCCACACCGTGAAGAACACGCCCCACACGACGAGGAACAGCTTTCCCGCCTCCGACAGGCCGAACCAGAGGATGACGATCGGCACGAAGGCGATCGGCGGAATTGGCCGCAGGATATGGAATAGGGGAGACAGCAGGCTCGAAATCACGGGGAATTGGCCAGTGAGAATACCGAGCAGGATTCCGAGCGCGCCGCCGATGATGAATCCCGTGGCGACGCGAAAGAGGCTGGCCGCTAGATCGCCAAAGAACTGTCCGCTTCGGATCCACTCGAGGACGGCGATAGCCACCACGGTCGGCGGCGGAAACAGCACCATGTTGACGGCCCCGGAACGGGAGACCAGTTCCCAGAGGCCGATGAACAAGGGAAGCGACAGCGCCCCGACCAGAATATTGAGGCGGCGTAGACGAGCCGAATCCCGCCGCCGGGTCCGGCCGTCAGCGCGGATCGCAATCTCTGGTCGGGCTGAAGCGGCTTCCTGCATGGCCGTGCGGGCACCTATTTCCACGAGAGGGTGACGCGTGCGGGATCGACCTTTTTCAGCGGCTCGGTGACGACGACCTTGCTGAAGTCGGGCATCACCGCTCCCGGAGGATGGTTGCCGCTCTCGAGGCGCCATGCGGAATGGGTCTTGAGAATCTCGATCAGCCGGTCGTCGAGACGAACCCGGTAAACATAGTCGGCCCAGATCGGGGCGAGTTCGTCCCGCTTCATGCCGACCGCGTCCGCCACGGCCGTGATCGCTTCATCCGGATGTGCCTTCAACCAGACCTCGGCATCGATCAGCGCGGCGATGAAATTCTCGACCAGCGCCGGGTTGGCGTCCAGATAGGGCCTCATGACGACGATGTTGAACGTCTCGGAGTAGGTGCCCTTGGTGTCGAGCTCGGCGACGGCTTCGCCCAGGGCCTTCTTCGCGTTGGAGATGTGGGGCTCCCAGGTGTCGAACGCGTCGATGCTTCCGGCTGCCAGCGCCGGCAGCATCTCCTGCGGCCGCAGATTGACGAGGGTGACATCCTTGGGCGTCAATCCCGCCGATTTCAGCAGGGTTGCCGTGTAGACCTCGCTGCCGGTGCCGGCCGTGAATCCGATCCGCTTGCCGCGAAGATCCGCCTTGGTCTTGATGCCGGCCTTGGCCGCGACGACCGTCTTCAGGTCGGAATATTCCATGCCGGCGACGAAGGCGATGGGCTGGTTTGCCATCGCCGAAGCGGTGACCGGCGCCTCCGCCGTCGTCGCGATGTCGGCGCCGCCCCCGATCACGGTGTCCAGGCACTGCTTGCCGGACGTGAAGTTCGAGACCGTGATGTCCAGTCCGTGCTTCTCGAAGATCCCCCTCGATTTGGCGAGGATCGTCAGGCCGGAGATCGGTCCGAGGTTTTGCGCCAGCCGGGCTTTGAGGAGTTCCGCGGCCGAGGCGCAGCCCGGACCGATGGCAAGACCGATAACAAGGCAGCCAAGCGCGGCATGGCCGGCAATTGCCGCGATTGGGCGGACGGAATTCCAATGCATGACGATCTCCCCTCGCGCCGCGCCCGCGGCAGCCCCGATGTGATCGCGGAGACCGCCCTGAACGGTCCCGCAGCAGCCTCCCGCGTCCTCCCCTGGGCGATCGCTTGAGGATCGTCCCGCGTTGGTATGCTCGCCCGGCACCACGGTCCCGGGAAGCAATTAATCGACACGGCATTCGGAGCGCCCGGCCGCCGCGTGCTAGATTGGTCCGATCGCTTCCACGTTCACGGACCCCTCCCATGAAATACGAGCTCTATTATTGGCCCGAGATCCAGGGCCGCGGCGAATATGTGCGGCTGGCGCTGGAGGAGGCGCGGGCCACTTACGTCGACGTCGCGCGGGGGGCGCGCGGGACGGCTGCGATGATGAAGATGATGGACGCGCATGGCACGCCGCCGTTCGCGCCGCCGTTCCTGAAAGCGGGCAAGCTCGTCATCGGCCAGACCGCCAACATCCTGCTCTATCTCGGCGCCCGCCACGGCCTCGCGCCGAAGACGGAAGCAGGTCAACTCTGGGTGCACCAGCTTCAGCTCACCATCACCGACCTCGTGGTCGAGATCCACGACACCCATCACCCGCTCGGACCGTCGATGTATTACGAAGACCAGAAGGCGGCGGCGAAGAAGCGCACCGCAGAGTTCTGGGATGAGCGCGTGCCGAAATATCTCGGCTATTTCGAACGGCTTCTCGGCGAGAATGGCGGTGCCTATGTCACGGGACGCCGGCTGACCTATGTCGACCTCTCGCTGTTCCAGATCGTCGCGGGGCTGCGCTACGCCTTCCCCAAGCGCATGAAGGCGTTCGAGGCGGACATACCCGGCCTCGTCGGCCTGCACGATCGCATCGCCGCGCGGCCGAACATCAAGGCCTATCTGGCCAGCGAGCGCCGCATTCCCTTCAACGAGCAGGGCATCTTCCGCCGCTATCGCGAGCTCGACAATTAGCCGGCCCGGACGGGGGCTGGCGGCAGCCCCCGTTCCAGGCCGGCCGTTTCGGGCGCGATCAATCGCCCGAAATCGTCGTGACTTCCGCGCGCTTGCGTACGCTTCGGACCAGATCGGTCATCTGAATGATCGGCGACGGGAGCGAGGTCATGCTCGTCTGGGCAGGGGGGCTTGCAGAACATCGTCGCGTCTCCCGTTGGTGCGGGATTCCTCTAGCGAGGTTCGATTGCGGCGACGTCAGTCGATCGGAGGAGAGGATGCGCTTTTCTTCACGAGTACCGGCTTGAGCGTGATGTACATTCACCAGACGCCGGGCAGCAGACGGTAGCGCACCCGCGCTGCATAGTCGGTATAGCCCGGCAGGCCCTCGCGCAGCGTGCGCTCCTCGATGCCGATGCGGACCGCGAACAGGACGAGGAACAGCGGTATCATCGCCAGTCCCCACCATGAGCCCAGCAGCAAGGGCACGCCGGTGAAGAACAGGATCATTCCGCTATACATGGGATGGCGGACATGCGCGTAGGGTCCCGTGGAGATCACGCGTTGCGCGCGCTCGGCTTGCAGCTTCACCACCGGGGCCGCGAACGAATTCTCGCGGAAGACTGACATCGTGAACAGTGTGCAGAGCAGGAACAGCACGAAGCCGAGCGCCTGCAAGGCAGCCGGCATGTCGGAGGATTGAAGGCGCCGGTCGATGCCAATCGCGACCAGCCAGGTCAGCATCGCGATAACGAAGAGGCTCATGAACATCTTGTCCGCGGCGGGCTGGTTCCGTTGCATAACCGGCCGCAGACGTTCGGCGAGCAGCGCCGGATCGATCCGGTAGAGCCACCAGCCGCAGAGTGGTCCGAGCAAGGCGGAGGTGACGAGCAGCACCCAGGCCGACGGCCAGTGCAGCGTTCCGGCCGCCGCGAACAGCAGCGCGCCCATTCCGACGACGAAGATCGTGTTCTGCAACAGCAGTCTTGCGATCATGTGCAGAGTTCCGGGGGCAACTGCGCACGATGGTGGTCCCGCTATCCGGCAAAGTTGCGGCCGGACACGCGAAAAGCCCGATCGACCGGATCGGGCGCTTCAACGCAGGAAGGAGCGGATCAGGCGAGCTGATCGATCCGCGTGCCCTGGCCCGGCGGCAGCGGCGCGGGCGGCTGCGGCTTGTAGGTCGGGTCGCTGTCCTTGGTCTTGGTCTGGTCGGCCTGCTGCTTGGTCGTGTCGTAGTTAGGGACCACGATCGCGATCGGCGGCGGTGCTACGGTCGAAACACTCATCCACAAATCCTCACACATGGAAACAATTCAACCTGCGCCCGGAGAAACGAAGTTTCCTTCAAGGCAATCGTTAAAATGCGAGGGATTTGGTGGCATCCGTATGCGCTGCTTTGGTGCCTCATCCGCGCGGTGCCACGCAGACAACGAGACCTCTCCTCGTCATTGCGAGGAGCCCTTGCGACGAAGCAATCCAGACTGTCGCCGCGGTGGGACTCTGGATTGCTTCGCTGCGCTCGCAATGACGGAATTCGTAGCGGCAGGATCGCGATGCATTGCGCCGCCGCGCGCATGGAAAGAACGGAGCCGCGGCGCGTCTACTCGTCCTTGCCGCGCGTGATCGCGATGGAGGCGTCCGTCTTGGTGCGGGTGCATTCCATGTTGAGCCGCCGGTAGCGCATGCTGACCTTGTCGCCGCGCAAGATGCCCATCCGCTTCAGGCAGCGCGTCGCGCCGGTCGTGGTGTCGTCCTTGGTCACGGTGAAGACGATCGCCGCCATCGACCCGACCAGTGCAAGGAATTCCGGCGTCGGCTTGCGGTCGCCCTTGGCATAGAGCTCGATCGAATATTTGTCGCCGCGGCAACCCACGGACAGCTCCTTGGCTGCCGGATGCGTCAGGTACACGATGTTGCCGGCGCGAAAGTTCACCTTGAGGCGGTCGACCTGGTTCGCCAGCTCCTTGGCGCTGTCGTCGCAGCGGTCGGCGCGCGCAGGCGAGGCGAGGGTCACAAGGCCGGTGATGGCGGCGGCGACCAGGATCGCGCCGCGGAGGTACAGTTTGAAAATCATGATGAAAAGCCCCTTAGGGCGCGCATTCAACAATCGTCGCGCGCGGAGCGCAAGGGGTGCAGCCAGGTCTTCCCGGACATCATGATGGCCCCAGGGGCCAGGCTGGCCAGCCGCCGGAAATGGGCGCTACGCAGCCGAATCGGGATGCCCCGACCGCGCCAGAACGCCTTCCCTTTACGGCAAAAAAGCTTAGAACGCTTCTATGCTGAGAGGCCCGCACGAGGCCGCAAAAACCCCGAGATTCGCCCATGAACGCTCCCACCGCCTTCCCCGACCCCGCAAAGCCCGTCCCGCCCTACAAGCACACCCCGCTGTTCCCGCTGGGCAAGGACGAGACGCCCTACAAGAAGATCACGGCCGAGGGCGTCAGGGTCGAGAAGGTGCTGGGCAAGGACATGCTGGTGGTGTCGCGCGAGGCGCTGCGGGCGCTGTCGGAGGCGGCCTTCGGCGACATCAACCACTATCTGCGGCCCGGCCATTTGAAGCAGCTTCGCGCGATCCTGGAGGACGGCGAGGCGAGCCCGAACGACAAGTTCGTGGCGCTGGACTTCTTGAAGAACGCCAACATCGCGGCCGGCGGCGTGCTGCCGATGTGCCAGGACACCGGCACCGCCATCATCATGGGCAAGAAGGGCTGCAACGTCATCACCGACGGTGACGACGAGGCGGCGCTGTCGGAAGGCGCGCGCGATGCGTATCTGCGCCGCAATCTGCGCTACTCTCAGGTCGCGCCGCTCTCGATGTACGAGGAGAAGAACACCGCCAACAACATGCCGGCGCAGTGCGAGATCTACGCCGAGGGCGATGACGCCTACAAGTTCATGTTCATGGCGAAGGGCGGCGGCTCCGCCAACAAGAGCTTTCTGTTCCAGGCCACGCCTTCCGTTCTGACCAAGGATCGGCTGCTTGCATTCCTGAAAGAGAAGATCCTCACGCTCGGTACCGCGGCATGCCCGCCTTACCACCTCGCCATCGTGATCGGCGGCACCTCGGCCGAGCTCTGCATGAAGACGGTGAAGCTCGCCTCCGCCCGCTATCTCGATGCGCTGCCGACCCACGGCTCGCCCGACGGCAACGCCTTCCGCGACGTCGAGATGGAAAAGGAAATCCACAAGATGACGCAGTCGCTCGGCGTCGGCGCGCAGTTCGGCGGCAAGTATTTCTGCCACGACGTGCGCGTGATCCGCATGCCGCGCCATGGTGCCTCGCTGCCGATCGGGCTTGGCGTGTCGTGCTCGGCCGACCGGCAGGTGCTCGGCAAGATCACCAGGGACGGCGTCTATCTGGAAGAGCTCGAGCACAATCCGGCGCAATATCTGCCGCAGGTCGAGGAATCGCTCGGCGGCGACGTGGTCAAGATCGACCTCAACCAGCCGATGAAGGACATCCTTGCGACGTTCTCGAAATATCCGACCAAGACTCGGGTGTCGATGACCGGCACCATGATCGTTGCGCGCGACAGCGCGCATGCCAAGCTGCGCGAGCGGCTGGAGAAGGGCGAGCCGCTGCCGGACTATTTCAAGAACCATCCGGTCTACTACGCCGGCCCGGCCAAGACGCCCGAGGGCTACGCCTCCGGCGCATTCGGCCCGACCACCGCGGGCCGCATGGATTCCTTCGTCGACCAGTTCCAGGCCGCCGGCGGCTCGATGGTGATGGTGGCCAAGGGCAACCGGGCACCGGCCGTGCGCGAGGCCTGCAAGAAGTATGGCGGCTTCTATCTCGGCTCGATCGGCGGCGCAGCGGCGAACCTCGCCGAGCACTGCATCAAGAAGGTCGAGGTGCTCGAATATCCCGAGCTCGGCATGGAAGCGATCTGGCGCATCGAAGTCGTCGACTTCCCGGCGTTCATCATCATCGATGACAAGGGAAACGACTTCTTCAAGGAGCTGAATCTGGGTTGAGGCCTCTGGTTCCGGCGATGGGCGACCGGCGTTCGCCCGGCCCCATCCCGCCGCTGGCCGGATGGGGCGTTATGACGCGCGGCCCCTCGGCCAATCTCTGCCTCAGGTTGCGCAGAATTTACTGAACTTTAACCAGCGCCAGTGCTCCTTTTGCATGTCAATTGGAATGGGAGCAACCGATGCGTGTGGTCGGCGCGGCCTTTGTTCAATCCGAAGCCATTGCGTTGCAGATATTGTCGCGCGGGTTGGGCCCCTCGGGACCGGGAGCGTCATCGACGAACTCGCCGCTCGCACATCCAATCGATGATGGCTTCGCCGGATCGACGCGGAGCGGCAGCGAGAGCGGCCTGCTGACTTACTCGGCCTCCGGTGCCCTGTCCGATGGCACGCATGCGATCGCCGCCATCAAGGCGATGGCGAAATCGAGCATCTTCCGGAATGCGGCGCAGGGCAACGCGGACGATCAGGTCCGCGCACTCGTTCGCGATGGCAAGCTCGCCGAGCTTCCCGCGCTCGATGAGGCGCAATGGGCGAGCCTCAGCAAGAGCGAGCAGAACATCTACGGCGTCGTTCGCACCTTGCAGGGCCTGTATGACGCCATGCCCAAGACGATCGATCAGGCGCTGTCGGATCACGTCAAATCCGTGCTCGAATCCTATCCGGATGCGATTGCGCGCATGCAGGACCAGCTTTCGTCGGTCAGTCTGTCGGATGCGGAAGTCATCAAGCAAAACATTGTGGGTTATCAGCAGGAACTCGAGGCGGCGCAGCAGGGACGTATGCAGATCCATGCAGCCTCGGATTCCAGCCTGGTGACGGCAACGGAAGAATTCAGCGCCAGCGGCGGCGAATTCGGCTGGAGCGGTAGAGGCGTGTCGGTGCACGCGGACATCCCGGCATTGCAAAAGGCTTACGGCACAAAGAACGTTCTGCCCGGCGACAGCCCGTATTTCGGGACCTATGTGATTACCTGGTGAGACGTCCGCATTGCCTCAACTGCAATTCGTGACCTGGTTGGAGCACAGACCGCGCCACCAGCCGCGGACACCGTCCTGGCTCTCGACGAGACCCCAGAGGCCGCTACAAGCGAAGATACGCTTGGGGCCGCCGTCGGTGTCAATCGGGCCGCCGAGTTCGCGCTGGGCCGGCATCCATTTGGCATCGGTGAAGGGCGCCTGAAACAGGCCGCCCATGCGCGTGGCGCCGTTGGCGTAGCTCGCGCCGACCTTGTTCGACGCGACCCAGCCGCGTCCGGCATAGGGTTTGGGCGCGCTCCGCGGATAGCGCTTCGCGTCCTCGTAGTCCTTGCCCGGCGGCTTGGCGCCTTCGATCAGAAACCAGCCGTTCTTGAAGCCGATGATGCGGAATTCGGTGAGCCAGCCGCCGTCGGGCGTGTTCTCCGCGCCCCCCAATTTCAATCGATAGGGCGGCGGCAGTGTGCCGAGCACGCTCGCCTTCACGGACGGCTCGGCGCGCACGTTCAGGCCATCAGGGTCCTTGTCGATCGACCAGGCGCCGAGATCGCAGGGCTCGGTCCCCTCGGGCAGCGTGGCGCGCTTCGCAGCAAGGTCGGTATGCAATTTCGCGAAATCAGTGTCGTCGTTATCGGGATCCGGCCCGGTGCGCGGCTTCAACTCTGCTGATAGCGCGCGCGTCCCATCCGGCGTCAGCGTGACGACGAGCGACTGACGTGCCGCGAACACGCTTGCCGGCGTCTTCGGATCGTTCGACGTCGCGGGATAGATGGCGAGAGTGCCGGTCGAACCTTCGGTCCGGTAGGCGAGGCCCGCGACGTAGCCGGCCGGCACGATGGCGAGCGCGCTTGCGCGCCACGCCGGGTCGTTGTCATCGGCACGCGCTGCTTGTGACGCGACACACAGGATTGCTGCCGCGATGAGACCGAGCGGGCGCATGGGATGCAGCGCGGCTTTACGCGCGCGCGCCCGTGAACGGAAAACTGCCCATCGGGCCGATGCCCATCTCGCCGCTGATGCTGTCGCCTGAGACGGTGCCGGTGAATTCGAGCGTGAGCGGCATTGGGTTGGTGATCGAGACCTTCCACGAGACGTTGTCGCCGGAGACGGTGCCGTCGAAAATCTCGGCGGTATTACCTTCCGCGCCCTGCGTGCCCGTGAGCGTGCCGCCCGCGGCCTTCAGGCTCAGCGTCGCTTGGCGCTCGCCCATCGGCGTCGTCATGGTCAGATTCCAGTTGCCGTCTACGGCCATTCCCGTCTCCCGAACAGATCCCGGCGGACCGCGACGATCGCGGCCAGTCCTGAGCGAGCCTATAGCCCAACTCGCGGCAGCTGCCTAACGCCGCGTGAGCGGCAATCAGGCGCGGGCGGCGGCACGCCTGCGGCTGGTGACGATGAGCCGGAGCACGACATACTGCACGGCAAAGGCCAGGATCTTGGCGCCGCCTGCGACCACCGTGATGTAGAACGCCCACAGCTTCAGATCGCCGGTCGAAGCGACTGCGATCATGCCGGCGCCGATCACGAACATCAGTGCCGCCCAGGCATAGCCCGCTGCCGTCACGTATTCCGGAACGGTTTCGACGACGATCGGCGGCATGTAGCGCAGCATCCAGCCGCGCTTGAGCATGATGACCCCGATCGCGAAATGCGCGATCGATGGCTTTGCCAGCATGAAGCGGGGATCGTTGGTCAGCAGCGTGACGGTTCCGAGCACGACGACGAGCGCGACGCTCGCATAGGTCATGTAGCTCAACTGCTGTCCCTTGATGCGGGCGTAGATCACCTGCGCGATCGCACCTGCAATCGCGACCGACGTCGCCAGGATGACGTTGTCCGTCAGGAGGTAGATCACCAGGAAGACGATGGCGGAGAGGAAGTCGGAGGCGAGGCGGGCGAATACGTCCTTCATCGTCGATCCCTGTTCAGCGAGCGTTGGGCAGTGCGCGGGCGGGCGTACCGTACTTGATCTGGCGATATTCCGGATACCACTTTGTGAAATAGATCGCGCTGTTGCGGGCGGCAAAGGCGACCGCAAGGCTCGACCAGAGCGGCAGGCCGGGGAAGTAGAGCAGGGCGATGTTGCCGGTGGCCATCGCGAGCGCGGCGGCGGTCCAGGCGCCGGTGATGACGTAGTTGGCGGTGAGGAAGCCCGGCATCGCCGCGGTTTCGGCCGGCACGCTCTCGAGCGCGTATTGCAGCGTGAACGGACGGCGCATCAGCATCGAGCCGAGCGAGATCACGAAGACGCCGATATCGACCGACAGCTTGACGGCGAGCGTGCCGAGCGTCGGGGCGACCAGTGCGAGGTAGAGGCCGATGGCGGCAAACAGGACTGCCGAGCCCACGGCCAGGATCTTCACGGAGCGGCCGCACGCGACATCGATCGCGATGGTGGCGAGGCAGATCGCCGAGCCCGCGACCACGCTAATCGTGGCCGACGTCACGAGCATCAGGACGGTGTAAGCGCCGTAGGGCGCGAGGATCAGGAAAATCGCCATGGACCGCCTCGGTCGCGTCAATCTTTACGTTGTAAAGATAAATAGTTTGGAAGCCGCGCCGGGTCAAGCGAAATCTTTACAGTGTCAAAATGACGTAAGCGACCTCTAAAAAGTGAAGTGCTGCAACGGCTTGGTCGGACGCCTCGTCGGCCAATGCCGCCCAGGGCAGGCGCGACAGGATCGGCAGGGCGGAGGCGGCCAAAAGGCCGACGGCGAGCAGGATGCCGCCGTTGAAGACGGCGTGGCCGCTCCGTCGCAGCCAGATCGTGCGGAGTGCGAGCGCGGCGCAGGCCAAAGCGATGACGGCGAGGCCGCCTGCGGCGATGGTGGGCATGTGCATGGGGAAATTCCTCCCGGGTGCGTCTCGGAATGACGGCTACGCCGCGCCCACCCAATTGCCGTGAAAGCCGTCCGGCACACGATGGCCGAGCTGCACCAGCGCGACGGGGCCGGTCTCGATATCGGTGGCGTTGAACACGGCGAGGTCGCTGCGGTTTTCCCGCGCGCGCCAGATCAATGCGAGCAGCCAGCCGTCGCCTTCCGCCGCATCCTTCGATCGCTCGACGAACACCGGCTCGGAGATGGTGTCGCCAGCCGGCAGCAGATAATGGCCGAGCCGCCGGCCGTTGCCGTCGACATGGACGATGCCTGAGAGCGCGCCAAACGTCGGCAGCTTTGGATTGGCGCAGGCGTACCAGCCGTGGCGGCTCTTCAAGCCCGCGCGGCGATCGTCGATGCGGGGGAATTCGCCGGTGAGATCGTCCAGATAAGTCTGCTGGAACCTGTCGGTATTGCCCGAGAGATCGAACGTCCAGCGGCAGTGGCGGGCGCGCGATTTCTCCGGATCGGTCGGCCTTCCGTCGGGATGCGGAAATAGCGGCGCTTCCTCGAACTGCATGACGTCGGCAACGATGCGATTTTCCTCCTCCCACGCGTTCATGATGTGGAAGACGTAGCAGGCTTCACCACGAAACCAGACGATGTCTTTTGCCTCGCCGCTCCGCTTCATCACGCCGACATAGGCGCCCTTGTCCGGCTCCCAGGCATAAGGCGGCCGTCCGCTCATCGCGCGCTCCATGCTGCCGGTGATGGGCAGGATCGGGAACAGCACATGGTTTTCGGTGACGATGAAGTCGTGCACCATGCTGGCATAGGGTGCTTCGAAGCGTTCGAAGCGCGTTGCCTTGCCGGTGGCATCGATCGATCCGTAGGAGAGGGCTGATGTCAGCGGCCCTGCGGCGTTGTAGCCGAAGAACACCAGCTCGCCCGTGACCGGATCAATCTTCGGATGCGCGGTAAAACTGCCGGCGACGCGGCCCTGATAATTGTGATAGCCGCGCGTCGCCAGCGTGCCCGGCTCGATCTCGGTCGGCAGATGCGCTTCCTCCAGCGCGAGCAGCTTGCCGGCATGGAAGACGATGTTGGTGTTGGCAACGCCGCCGTCGGTGACGGTCGCGGGCGCATCCGGCAGCTTGCGGCCGAAGCCGCCGAACAGGGCCCGGCCGGCGTCGTGCTCGGCCAGCCATTTCGGCGTGCGGACCCAGCGGTTGCGGTAGCCGGCGCGGCCGTTGTCGAGATGGAAGGCGTGCAGCATGCCGTCGCCGACGAACCAGTGCGCGCCGGGCGCGTCGAACTGCGGGTTGGGGCCGTTGCGATAGAGCGTGCCATTGAGATCGCGCGGCAATTCGCCGACGATCTTCAGGAAGGGCGCGTCGGCCTCGAACGGAATCGGCGCGATATTGTTGCGGCGCTCGGCGATGGCGGCCTGCTGCACGGCGTATCCTCCCATCTTTACATCGTAAAGATGGGATAGCCTTGACGGCGGCCTCCGTCAAGCGAAATCTTTACACTGTAAAAATTGCGTCATATAGCTTGGTCCATGGGCAAAACTGAAACCAGGACTGAAACCGCGCGCGTCGCACGCACCTCGAAGAAGGCGTCAGCCGCGCCGTCGCGTCCCGCGCGCCGGCCGGCGGGCGCGAAGGCGGAGACGCCGTATCACCACGGCGCGCTGCGCGAGGCACTGCTTCAGGCCGCCGAACGGGTGCTGGAGCGCGACGGGCTCTCGGGCCTGACGTTGCGGGCGGTGGCGCGCGAGGCGGGCGTCTCGCATGCGGCACCGACGCATCATTTCGGCGATCTCACCGGCCTTCTCAGCGAGCTTGCGGCGGTCGGCTTTCGCCAGTTCAACGCGGCGATGGCCTCGTCCGGCGATGCCGCGACCACGCCGGTCGAGCGCGCGCTGGCGCGGCCGAAGGCCTATGTCGCCTATGCACAGGCGCATCCCGGTATGTACGGCATCATGTTCCGGACCGAACGCCTCGATTATTCCCGGCCCTCGCTGCACGAGGCGGCCGAGGCCTCGTTCGCCGGGCTCGCCAATGCCGTCGGCATGATGCGGCAGGAGCAGATCAGCGGTGACGCGCTGACGCTGAACCAGGGCGCCGCGATCGCGCGCGCGTGGTCGATGGTGCACGGTTTCACCATGCTGCTGCTCGACGGCCGCCTCGCGGACATCCTGGGGCGGCTGCCGGAGGGGACGACGGCCGAACGCCTGTTCGAAGCGATGCTGACGGCGCCGATCACGGGCAAGCTGCCCGGTCCCTGATCGATCCGGGAGCCAGGCAGCCCTAATGCATCGTCGCCAGCTCAACCGCGCGGCCCCTTGTGCCCACGATCTTCACCTCGTCCCTGCCGCACGCGAAGCCGCGGGCAAAGTCGTCCGCGGCCTTGCGCGCAAGCTCGTTGGCGTTCGGGTTGGCGATCGCATCGACATAGGCGACGTGGCAGACCGGGCCCGGCGGCAGCCTCGTCACGACCAGCATGGCTTTGGTGTTCGGCCGTCCCTGCTTGTCGGGATCGCTGCCATCGGCGATGTGCCAGCGCTGGATGATTGCGAACGGCTTGGCGCCCGCGGCGCGCCATTCGACCGTGGTCTCCGATGAATTGAATGGGGCAAACCAGACCTTTGCCGCCGGTTCTTCCGCGGCGGCACTGCGATTGCGGCCGACCGAGACGATCTCGCGCAGATCGTCCTCTGCGATCAGCACCACGAGACCATCCTTGCCCGGGCAAACCCGCGTCGTGCTGCCGTCGAGCTCGCTTGGCTTGCCGATCTGGCGGCAATCCTTCGGTGCTGTGGAAGTGTAGCTGCTGCCTGGCGATTGGGCGTCGGCGTTGCCGGCGCTCAGGCCGGCAAGCAGCACGATCGGGCAAATCAACGCAATACGCCTCATGATGACGCCTTGATGATGGGGGAACTCCCTCCATCAGACGTCTTCATTGTGGGCAAGGTTCAATCAGGGGCGGGATAGACCTGACAGCGGCGCGGAATCGTTCTAGAAGGGCTGCTTCCGCCTGCGCTTATCGCGCGTTGTTCGCGTCATCTCATTCGATCATGCCAGCCATCGCTTCCAGCAAATCCTACCGCGTCGGCCGTTCCAAGACCGGGCTCGGCCTCTTCGCCACCATGCCGATCAAGAAGGGCACCCGGATCATCCGTTATTTCGGACCGATCCTGGATTCGCGCATTCCCGCGCATGACGCCATCGAGAACAAATATCTGTTCGAGCTCAACAACCGCTGGACCATCGACGGATCGGTGCGCAAGAACCTCGCGCGCTACATCAACCATTCCTGCCGGCCCAATGCGGAATCGGACGTTCGCCCGCGCGAGCGCAAGGTGTTCATCCGCGCCATCAAGAACATCGAGCCGGGCGACGAGATCAACTACGATTACGGCACCGACTATTTCAAAGCCTATCTGAAGCCGATCGGCTGCAAATGCCCGTCCTGCGAAGCCAAGCGCAAGAAGCAGCGCGCCGAAGCGCGCGCCGAGCGCGCCAAGGTGAAGGCGCGTGCCGAGCGCAAAGCCAAGAAGGCAGCTCCCAAGGCTGGTCCAAAGGCAGCGACGGCGAAAAAGAAAAAGCTGAACGGCAAGCATTTCGCCGGCAAGGTCGGCCGCGCCCGGGCGTAGCGCGATTCAAGCCTCCGGTTTCGGTGTCACACGGTTCGCACGAGCCGTCTGGCTGCGTCGATCAGGCCGCGAAGCTCGTCGGCCAGCATGCTTCCGCCATTCTAGAACTTTACGACCGTCCGCATTCCAAGAACGATAGCGTCCTTCAACGACACGCCGCCCATCGTCCCGGTCGGACTGGTTGCGCCGCCACCGGGATGACGGATGTACTGGAAGTTGGGCTGGAGGGTGAGGCCGGCGCGGACTTCGTATTGATAGACGGCGGTCAGCAGGCTCTCGGATGTTCGTACGGGCCAATTTGGTCCGTACCGGGACCGGAAGTCGCCGTCCAGCGCCTTCGCCCGCGGCGACAGGTGGGCGTACGCGACGGCGACACCAAGCTTGTCGTGTGGTCGCGTATCCGCGAGGCCGACGAACTCGAGTCCACCGTCGGCGTAGACATCGATCAGGTTGCGGTCCGGCGGCGAGTACGACGCGCGTGCGAAGACGCCGATGCCCCGGTCGTCGTCGCCGTGGACGCGAAAAATCTTCTGTTCGAACACACCGTAGATGCCGTAGTCGCCCGCGCGCCGTGCAGGCGTTGCCGACGTCGCGGGATCCGCGAGCGAAAGCCCTGACATATCGAAGCGCTGGTCGTCAAAACTGCCGAGATGGCGCCAGCCGCCAAGCTTGAGCTTGCCGTCGAGACCTGGATCGCCCTTCTTCGCGTTCCACTGAAACTGAGCTTCAGTGAGCAGCAGCGGCGGATCGTTCACGCGAAAGTTCACGCCATACCGGTCGCGAAGCTGCGGATCGTCGGAGCCGGGTCCGGCGGCATTGCCGTCGAAGACCGCCCCGAGGAGCGTCAAATTATCAGTCACGTCCGCACGGAGTCGCGCACCAACGGCTGCCAGCGGAGGCGAAGGGCCGCCGCTCGGCATATTCAAGGCAAAGATGCCGGGCCAGCCGAGCGACGCATTCGTGAACACGTCGGTGTATTTCGAGGTCGCAAACTCGGAATCGGCGGCAAGCTGGCCGGCGCGCAGCGCGATCTTGTCGTCATTCCACTTCTTCTCGAACCATGTTTCGTAGAGGCGGGTCGTCGGGAGCGCCTCTATCCCGCTCACGTCGAGGAAGTTCAGCAGCGAGCCGCGTGAGAGGCCGCCTCCGTCGATCCGGAAGACGTTGGCATGAAACGTGAGCCCTTTCAGTCCAACCAGCTTCTGGAGATCGGCGTCCATCGCGAAGTTGATGCGATCTTCGTAGACGGCGCTCTGCTTCGCACCGCCCAAGGGATTGCCGAGCACCTCGCCGATGTAGGTCACGGCAAACTTGATGCCGTTTTTCTCTAAGGGATTGGGTAGAAGGCCAAGGGTCGATTCCTGCACCGTGCTCTCGCCGGTATCTGGGTCGGACGGCTTCAGATCGTCAGTCTTCTTGTCCTCCTGCGCGAAGGCGCTCCCCGCAAAGGCCGTCACCAGCGTCAATGCCAACAACCAGGCGCGCATCGTTCGACTTCACCTCGCGGCCAGCATGTTGCAGCGTTCGGCCGATGCCCGCAATGCGTTTTCAGGGCAATCGTGAACACGGCCCGAGCCACGGCTCTGCTCGATGCTCGTTTCCGGCACTGGAACCTTGGAGTTCCATTCTCGTTGTCTCCCGCAGTTCTCGGGAGATTGGGATTTATCATGTCGGCGACGGCCAGGAGACGCGATGGCAAAGGTTCCAACGGGAAGGTGAGCGAGCGTGCCGGCAAGATCTTTGGCGACGTTGCCAACCGCACGTCCCAGGCCGCCGGCCGCGCACTGACATTCGTGGTCGCCGCCACGGTCGTGATCATCTGGGCGATCACCGGCCCAATGTTCCATTACTCCGACACATGGCAATTGGTGATCAATACCGGCACCACGATCGTGACGTTCCTGATGGTCTTCTTGATCCAGAATTCTCAGAACCGCGACAGCGCAGCCATCCAGGTGAAGCTGGACGAGCTCATCAGGGTGAGCGCCGTGCACAACTCGTTCGTTGGGATCGAGCATCTGACCGACGATGAACTCGACGAGATCCGCTCGAAATGCGAGGTGCGGGCGAAGGCCGAGAAGGCCGGCAAGCAGACCCTCGAGAGTGCCAGGAAGAAGGCGCGTCGCGCCGCGGACCTCGTGACGGAATGAACGGCGAAGCCCGTCATATGCGCGGCATCCGACGCAGGTGCGGTTGCCCGATGGCCGCCCGTTCGGAGGTCCTCGAGGGCCGACGGCCCGGCGGCATCCGGGCCGTTCGTCCTTCGAGGCTCCCTACGCGAGCGCGATGACGGATCTAGCGTTTCATGCCGTCACTGCATGCCCGCTCTTGCGAAAGCCGACATATTGCAGCTCCGCGAACACGCCGGTCGCAATCGCCTGCGCCACGACCATGATCTCGCCGGCAAGGTTCGGCGACACCGCGTCCGAAAGCAGCAGCACGATGCTGCCGACCGTCCAGCCGGCGTTACCGATCACGACGAGCAGCACCAGCGGTTTTGCCACCGCGGCGCGCGAGGCGAGCCAGCCGACCAGCGCGGTGTAGGCGACCAGGAACAGGCCGGTCTCGCGCAGCAGCGCTTCCGGCAGGTTGAACAGCGCCGCGAACGCGCCGGCGCCAAGGGTGAAGCCGAGGGCGGCGATGCCGCTGAAGATCGCGTCCGCAAGCAGCGCGCGGCGCAGGAAGGTGGATGCGTCGATCATGGTTATGTCTCCTTGCTAGGGTGGTCTTGGGGTGGAACTCAGCGCAGCCCGCGCCACCAGGCTCGGAGCAGGCGGGCGAGGCGGAACGGGCAGAGGCTTCTGCCGACGCTGTGCTCGAAGGCGAGAAACTGCGCGACCACGTAGTCGCCGGTCGAATGCACCAGCGGCTCAGGCATGTTGAGGCTGCGCGAGAGCATGCGGGTCGCAAGCGTCATGGCCCAGGGCAGAAGGTGATCTGCGACGGTCCGGTACAGCAGCAGCGCGATCATGGTCATCTCCTGTCGTGACCCAAGATGCGCGCAGCCAGAGCCCAATTCGATTACCTCGGACGTAATGGAAGCGCTGAAATCTGCATGCTAGGTTTTCGACCATGACCGCACATGCATCCACGGCACAGACTGAGCGCAGCCAGCCGGTCCATATCGGCGACCATCTGCGCGAATGGCGGCAACGCCGCCGCATGAGCCAGCTCGATCTCGCGGGCGAGGCCGAGATCTCGGCGCGGCATCTCAGCTTCGTCGAGACCGGCCGCGCGGCACCGTCGCGGGACATGGTGCTGCGGCTCGCCGAGCGTCTCGACGTGCCCCTGCGCGAGCGCAACGTGCTGTTGGTCGCGGCCGGCTATGCGCCGGCATTTCCGCAGCGCCCGCTGGAGGATCCCGCCTTGAAATCAGCCAGACAGGCGATCGACCTCGTTCTCAGGGCGCATGAGCCCAACCCCGCGCTGGCTTACGACCGGCACTGGAACCTGGTCTCCGCCAACCGCATGGTGGCGCCGCTGCTCGACGGCATCCCGCAGCGGCTGCTCGGCCAGCCCTTCAACGTGCTCAGGCTCGCCTTCCATCCCGAGGCGCTGGCGCCGCGCACCGTCAATCTTGCGGAATGGTGCGGACATCTCCTGGAGCGCCTGCACCGGCAATGCGAAGCGACGGCGGACCCAGAGCTGATCAAGCTCTACAACGACCTCAAGAGCTATCCCATCCCGGCGCGCTCGGCGCCGCTGTCGAGCGACAATGTCGCGATCCCCTTCAAGCTGCGGCATGACGGGGAGATACTTAGCTTCTTCTCCACCACCATGGTGTTCGGCACGCCGGTGGACATCACGCTGTCGGAGCTGGCGCTGGAGACGTTCTTCCCGGCCGACGAGCGCACCGCCGAACGGCTGAAGCAGATGGCCGCAGCCATGCACCAGCGCGCTTGATCCTGGCGCCCTTGCCCGGCACTCTTGCCTCAGCCGGGGTTCGGCTTATGTTTGGGCGAACTCGCACTGCCCGAAGGAGGCGCCTGACATGAGCACGCTCAAACCGCTCCAGATCGACGTCGTCTCCGACGTGGTGTGCCCTTGGTGCTATATCGGCAAGCATCGCATCGAAAGCGCGCTGGCGCTCGTGCCCGACGTTCCCGTCAAGCTCAATTTCCGCCCGTTCTTCCTCAATCCCTGGGTGCCGCGCGAGGGCATCAGCCGCGAGGCCTATCTCACCCAGAAGTTCGGCTCGGTCGAAGCCTATAAGGGTATTGCGGGGCGCGTCGTCGCGGCCGCGGGCGAGGAGGGCCTCGTCTACAAGCCCGAGCTGGTCGCGCGCCAGCCCAACACGACCGACTGCCATCGCCTGATCCTCTGGGCCGAGGCGGTTGGCAAGGCGCCCGAGATGAAGCAGCGCCTGATGGAGCTCTATTTCCGTGACGGCGGCGACCTCACCGATGCGAACGTGCTGGTGCAGGCGGCGGCTGATATCGGCCTCGACGCCGACGACGTGCGCAAGCGCCTTGCCACCGACGAGGACGTCGCGCGCGTTTCGGCCGACGCGCAGGAAGCCGCCGAGAAGGGCATCTCGGGCGTGCCGACCTACGTGTTCGCGCAGAAATACGCCGTGTCCGGAGCACAGGATCCGAACCTGCTGGCGCGCGCCATCCGTCAAGTCTCGGAAGAGATCAACGCGCAGGCGGCGGAGTAGCTTTCTCTCATTTGCGGAGGCGGTGCACCACGCGTCGCGCGGCTTCGTGCGCGACGTTGAGGCTGACCAGGGCTCCGTGAATCAAAGCCACGACCGGATCGTTCCGCTGCAGCGGGATCAGCACGTCGCCGATGGCGAAGCGTCCCCGCCAGATCGGATTGATCATGGGGTGATCGGCGCTGGCGGTCGAATCTGCACTCGCAATGGCCGGATCGGCGCAGAGATGCCGTGTGAGGTCGAGCGTGAGCTGCACGCCCGGCGAATATCTTGCAAAGCGTTCGTCGATGCCGAGCTTGAAGAAGAAGGCACGATCCTGATGACGCAGCACGATGCCGGCGGCGATCGGCGTCGCGCCGGCGCGCAAGGTGACGATCTCGCATTGTGCGGTTTCGGCCAGCGCCGGAACGGCACGGCGGATGAATGTGGCGTCGCCCGCGTGCTGGATCAGCGCGGTGCCGCGCTTGCCCTTCCAGCCGCTGGCTTCGAGTTGCAGGAAGGTTTCGAGCGCCGGCCCGATCTCATCCGGCCTGCGCGCGACCTCGAAGGCGACGGGCCCATGCTCTTCGAGGCGATGGCGCTGGCGGCGCAGCTCCTTGAGCTTTTTGGTGCCGAGCGCCTCGCGCAGCAGCGTCTCGCCATCCTGGGCCGCATCGAGGCTGGCGCGGATGTAGGAGGAAAGCACACGCGGCTTCAGGCCGTCGCGATCGAGAGCTTCTTTGAGCGCATTCATCGCCGCGCCGTCGAGCGCGACGTCGTTCAGCACCAGCGCATGCGCGCCGGCCGCACGCGCCTGTTGCAACAGGTGCATGGCCGCCTCGATCGGGGCGTCGCGGTCGATCAGCGGGCTGCATAGCGTGCCATAGGGATGCGCGCTCATCAGCGCGGGCAGGGGGATCTTCAGACCGTGCCAGAGCGAGATCACTGGCATCAGGCCGGTCAGCCGCTTCGAGGATCCATCGAATGCAGGCAGCGCCGAGGCTGAGGTGCGGCCGCGCGCGGTGGCGCTGACGGCAAGCTCCCAGCCGGGCAGGTAATATCCATTCGGCTCGGCCGCCCGCTGTGAGAGCGCGCGCCATTGGCAGGGGTCGATCTCGGTGAGCGGGACGCGCGCGCGCGCCGACGCGGCATCCTTTGCCGATGCCGGATTGATCGCTGCCTGGTGCGCGATGTCGACCACGTCCCGTCGTCCCCGTTCAGGGCGCATGTTTAGCGCAAAGATTGGAAAATACCGTTGGGACGCGGCTTCAATTCGAGTGGTATTGTTAATGTTTCAATGACCATCCCCGGCCGATGCCGGGAATCAAGGGTCATCGGTCGCCCGGGATGAAGTGGTCGCGGGCGCTGGCGCGTCCGCCGCCTGCGGTATCGGTGATGGCGATGGCGATGTCGCGCGACGTCGGCGGCACCTGACCCGGGCCGACCTGCACCGACAGGCGAACCTCGCGGGTCTGATCCTGCCCGACCTCGACGACCGGCCTGCCGTCGGGCCCGGCCTCGATGCCGGCAACGCGCATGGTCGCGCCCGGCAGGCCGGAGACCTCGAGCGCGAACGATCGCTGCTCACCCTTGTTGAGGATGCGGACGGTGTAGTCGTTGCGCACCCCGCCATCCGAGAGCTGTACGAAGAGGGGATTGCGCTCGTGCAGCACGTTGACGTCCATCGTCGCGCGCGTGGCGAGTGTGTAGAGCATGATGCTGCCGACGATCGCGATGCAAGCGGCATAGATCAGCGTGCGCGGACGGATGATGCGGTAGATCGGCGCCTTGCCCTCCCGACGGCGCTGCATGTTGATGTCGGTGTCGTAGCCGATCAGGCCGGCGGGCCGGCCGATCTCGCGCATGACGTTGTCGCAGGCGTCGATGCACAGGCCGCACTGGATGCAGCCGAGCTGGATGCCGTGGCGGATGTCGACGCCGGTCGGGCAGACGTTGATGCACTGGTGGCAGTCGACGCAGTCGCCCGCGGGATCGCCATGTGCGCGGGCGGCATCCGCCTTCTTCACCGACATGCGCGGCTCGCCGCGGTCGCGGCGATAGGTGACGTTGAGCGCCCATTCATCGGTCAGCGCGGCCTGGATGCGCGGCCACGGACACATGTAGATGCACATCTGCTCGCGGGCGTGACCGGCAAAGACGTAAGTCGTTGCGGTGAGGATTCCGATCCAGAGATAGGCGATGAAGGGGGCCTGGAAGGTGGCGAGCTCCTTCACCAGCGTCGGCGCGTCGGAGAAATAGAGCACCCAGGCGCCGCCGGTCCACCAGGCGATCATGATCCAGAGAAAGTGTTTCAGCGCGACCTTGCGGACGTGATCGAACGTCCAGTAGCGCTTGTCGCCCTGCATGCGTTCGCGCCGGTCGCCTTCGACCCAGCGCTCGACCGCGTAAAACAGGTCGGTCCATACCGTCTGCGGGCACATGTAGCCGCACCACAGCCGGCCGGCGACCGCGTTCATCAGGAACAGCGCCATCGCCGCGATGATCAGCAGGCCGGTGAAATAATACACCTCCTGCGGCCACAGCTCGATGAAGAAGAAGTAGAAGCGCCGATGCGGAAGATCGATCAGCACCGCCTGGTCGGGCAGGCCGGGCCCGCGATTCCAGCGCAAGAACGGCAACAGATAATAGGTCCCGAGCGTGATGCAGAGGATCGCCCATTTGATGCGGCGGAACGGGCCACGCACCGACTGCGGATAGACCTTCCTGCGCTTCTCGTAGAGAGGACCCTCGATGAAGGTGTCGTCGGTCATGGCAAATTCCTCCGCATCAAAACCCGATCTGCGCGTTCACGAGAACGCGCAGCCGCTGCTCAGGCCCAACTTCTTGAACACGATCGCCGCCGGGCAGAAGCCCGTGAACGAAGCTTGCAGCATGTTCAACCCTGCGAAGGCCGTCAGCAGATACCAGTACGCATTCACATAGGTGCCCAGTGCAAGTCCGAGCAGGACAACGCCTCCTGCGAAGGCGAGAACGGCTTTGTCGACATTCATGACATGCTCCTTTTGAAGTGTGACGCCATGGGTACCCCCGTTGAATAATCGCGCCGCCGGTTCAGTGCCGGCCGTTCTGTGCTTGACGATATATTCGAATTTGCGTATATACGCAACTATGAAAATAAATAGCGAAATCATGGAGAGGGCGGCGGACCAGGCGAGCGAGTTGCTGAAGGCGCTTTCCAACCGTCATCGCTTGCTCATTATCTGCCAGCTGATCGACCGAGAGCGTTCGGTCGGTGAACTGGCCGAGTTCCTGAACCTGCGGGACTCCACCGTTTCCCAACATTTGGCGCTCCTTCGCAAGGACGGCCTGGTGTCCTCCCGGCGCGACGCGCAAACGATCTTCTATTCGATCGCCAGCGAACCGGCGCGCGAGATCCTGAAAACGCTCTACCAGGTGTTCTGCGCGCCGAAATCCGCAAGGACGAGATGAAGCGTAGGAAATGAACAGAAGGTGCGCCTTGCGCGAGATCAACGCGCGTTCGCCCAATGTCGATGAAATGAGAGGACACTGCGGCGCGGTGTGATGATTCCGATGATGACACGGATATATCCCGTGCAAAATCTTGTGCGATGCCTTTGGCTTCTGGTTGCGTTGGCGGTGCTCGGCGTGCCGGCAAGACACGCCGCCGCCGCGGCGACGCTTGCCGTGGCACAGCAGCAAGTGACCGACGGGAAGGCGGTCTTTGCCACCGTCGAGAGCATCAGCGTGGTGCCCGCACGCGGCCGCATCGGCGGAACCATTGTGCAGCTCGGGGTGAGGGAAGGGGACCGCGTCACCGCAGGTCAGGCCATTGCGACCATTGGCGATGAAAAGCTCGTTCTCCAGATGAAGTCGCTCGACGCGCAGATCGAGGCGCTCCAGGCGCAGGCAAATCAGGCGCAGCTTGACTTCACCCGGACGGAAGGGCTGGTCGAGCGCGGCATCCTGCCGCGCGTGAAACTCGACGAGCAACGCACGGCGCTCAACGTCGCCGACAACAGCCTGCGCGCCAAGACCGCGGAGCGTGCCGTCATCAACGAACAGCTCAACCAGGGCCAGGTGCTCGCGCCGGCTGACGGGCGCGTGTTGAAGCGGCTGATCGCCGCGGGATCGGTCGTGCTCGCCGGCGATCCGATCGTGACCGTCGCCCAGCAGAACTTCAAATTGCGGTTGCGCGTGCCGGAGCGCCACGCGCGCTTCCTGAAGGCCGGCGACAGGATCCGCGTCGATGGCGCGGAGCTCGCTGGAGAGGCCTCGAAATGGGGCGCGATCGACCTTGTCTATCCGCAGATCGAAGAGGGACGCGTCATCGCGGACGCGACCGTCGAGGGGCTGGGCGAATATTTCGTCGGCGACCGCCTGCGGGTCTGGATCTCGGGCGGCACGCGGCCGGCTTTCGTGATCCCGTCGGGCTATGTGACGACCCGGTTCGGCATCGACTACGTCCGACTGCTGAAGGGCGAAAAGACGATCGACGTGCCGGTGCAGCGCGGCCGCGACATGCCGACGCCTGGGCTTCCCGACGGCCTCGAAATCCTGTCCGGCATTCGTGCCGGCGACCAGCTGGTGCGGCCTTGAATCTCGGGCTGTCAGGACGCTTGACGCAGTCGACCATCGCATCGCCGCTGACACCGCTGTTTCTGCTCGCAGCTCTCGTCGTCGGGCTGATCGCCGTCATGGCGATTCCGCGCGAGGAGGAGCCCCAGATCAGCGTGCCCATGGTGGATATCCGTGTCACCGCCGACGGCCTGCGCGGACCGGACGCGGTCGAGCTGGTGACGAAGCCGCTGGAATCGATCGTCAAGGGCATCGACGGGGTCGAGCACGTTTACAGCCAGACCGAAGATGACCGCGTCATGGTCACCGCGCGCTTCCTGGTCGGCACCAAGTTCGAGGACGCCATCCTGCGGGTGCACGAGAAAATCCGGGCCAACCTCGACCGGATACCCGTCGGCATTCCAGAGCCGACGATCGTCGGTCGGGGCATCAACGACGTCGCGGTGACGGTCTTGACGTTGTCGCCGAAGCCGGAAGCGGCCGGCCGCTGGACCGACAAGGACCTCTACGAGCTCGCGGACAAGCTGCGCGCGGAGCTGGTGAAGGTCGATGATATCGGCCTGACCTACCTTTCCGGCGGTGCGGCGCAACAGATCCGGGTCGAGCCGGATCCTGAGAAGCTGTCGCTGTTCGGCATCACGCTTCAGCAACTCGTGGCCAAGGTGAAGGACGCCAACCGATCGTTCCTGGCCGGGCAGATCCGCGATGCCGGCATCGTTCGGAACGTCGCGGCCGGCCAGACGCTGTCGGGCATTCCCGACATCGGATTGCTGCTCATCACGAGCCGCGACGGCCGGCCGGTATACGTCAAGGACGTCGCCTCCGTCGTCGTGGGCCCGAGCACGATCGAGCATCGCGTCTGGACGGATTGGCGCGACGCCGGGGGGCAGTGGGCGCGGACGCCCGCCGTCAGCATCGCGTTGGCCAAGCGGGCCGGTGCCAATGCAGTCGTCGTGTCCGAGAGCATTGCCCGGCGTCTCGAAGGATTGAAGTCACGCCTGATCCCCGACGACGTTCTGGTGACGGTGACGCGGGATTACGGCGAGACCGCCAACGAGAAGGCCAACGAGTTGCTTTTTCACCTGGGGCTCGCGACCATCTCGATCGTCGTCCTGATCGCGGTCGCGATCGGATGGCGCGAGGCGTTGGTGACCCTCGTGGTGATTCCCACGACGATCCTGCTCACGATGTTCGCCGCCAACCTCATGGGCTACACCATCAACCGCGTCAGCCTGTTCGCGCTGATCTTCTCGATCGGCATTCTGGTCGACGATGCCATCGTCGTCGTCGAGAACATCGCGCGGCATTGGGGCATGCGCGACGGCCGGCCGCGCTTGCAGGCGACCATCGAGGCGGTCGCGGAGGTCGGCAACCCCACCGTCGTCGCGACGCTGACGGTGGTCGCGGCGCTGCTGCCCATGCTGTTCGTTTCGGGCCTGATGGGCCCCTATATGGCGCCGATCCCGGCCAATGCGTCGGCTGCCATGCTGTTCTCGTTCTTCGTGGCCATGGTGGTCGCGCCCTGGCTGATGCTCAAGCTGGCGCCGAAGGGCGACGTTGCGCCGGCGCACTCGGCGCAAGACGAGGGGCGGCTTGGCCGGCTCTACCGGCGCTTCGCCGCGCCGGTCGTACGGAGCAAGCGGTCGGCCTGGATTTTCCTGCTCGGCGTCGGCGTGGCGACGTTGCTGTCGATGGCGCTGTTTGCGACCAAGTCGGTGACGGTCAAGCTCCTGCCATTCGACAACAAGTCCGAGATCGCGGTGGTCGTCGACCTGCCGGAAGGGGCGAGCCTGGAGGAGACCGAGCGCACGTTGTTCGGCGTGGCCGAGACCGCGCGGCAAGTGCCGGAGGTCACCTCTCTGCAATCCTACGCGGGCACGCCGGCGCCGTTCAATTTCAACGGCCTGGTCCGGCATTATTATTTGCGGGAGAGACCAGAGCTCGGCGAAGTTCAGGTCAATCTCGCTGTGCGTGGCGAGCGCAAGCGCGCGAGCCATGACATCGCGCTCGAGCTGCGTGAAAAGCTGAAGGCGCTCGATCCGCCCAAGGGCACCAGCATCAAGGTGGTCGAAGTGCCGCCCGGCCCGCCGGTTCTCTCGACGCTGCTCGCCGAGGTCTATGGGCCCGATGCGGCCACGCGCCGCGCGGTGACGGCCGAGCTCAGGAAGGTGTTCGCGGAGGTGCCGTTCATCGTCGACATCGACGATTCCGTCGGCGAGAAGCGGCCGCGGCTCCGGCTTTCGATCGACCAGGACCGGCTCGAATTCTTCGGGGTCGAGCAGCGCGACGTCTACGACACCATCCAGGCGCTGTTCGGCGGCGTCTCGATCGGCTACTCGCACCGTGGCGAGGACCGTAACCCGATCGAGATCGCGGTGCATCTTGGAAAGCGCAATCTGGTCTGGGACGAGGCACTGGCCTCCACGCCCGTGCCGGCCAACACGTTGCCCGGCAGCAAGACGGTGGTCGAGCTGGGCCAGATCGTGAAGGCGACGATGGAAGATGGCTCGCCCACGATCTTTCGCCGCGACGGTCGTTTCGCCGACATGGTGATGGCCGAGCTTGCCGGGCGCTTCGAGGCGCCGCTCTATGGCATGCTCGCGGTCGCCGATCGGGTGAACGAGCATGACTGGGGCAAGCTGCCGAAGCCGGCGATCAGCCTGCACGGCCAACCCTCGGACGAATCGCATCCGACGCTGCTGTGGGACGGCGAATGGGAAATCACCTGGGTGACGTTCCGCGACATGGGCGCGGCCTTCGGCGCGGCCATACTCGGCATCTACGTGCTGGTCGTTGCCCAGTTCAGGAGCTTCCGCCTGCCGCTCGTGATCCTGACGCCGATTCCGTTGACGCTGATCGGCATCTTGATCGGGCATTGGCTCCTCGGCGCGCCTTTCACCGCGACCTCGATGATCGGATTCATCGCGCTGGCCGGCATCATCGTGCGCAACTCGATTCTGCTGGTCGACTTCATCAGGCATAGCGGTGGCGAGGGCAAGTCGCTGCGCGAGGTGGTGCTGCAGGCCGGCGCAGTCCGCTTCAAGCCGATCCTGCTCACCGCGCTTGCGGCCATGATCGGCGCGGCGACCATCCTGCTCGATCCCATCTTTCAGGGCTTGGCGATCTCGCTTCTCTTTGGGCTTGCGTCCTCGACGCTGCTCACCGTGCTCGTGATCCCCGCGATCTACGTCGCCTTGCGCTCGCCGCACGAGGCGACCTCCATGACGGTCCAATCCAGCTAGCGAGGTTTCGATGGACAAGAACTACGTCGATATCACCAGGAACATCTCCGCCAACATGAAGAAGCTGCGGGCCGACATTCCCGACACCATGAAGGGATTCGCCGCGCTGGCGCAGGCCGCCACGCGTGACGGCGCGCTCGACAAGAAGACCAAGGAACTGATCGCTCTCGCGCTCGGCGTCGCCGCGCATTGCGACGGCTGCATCGGCTTCCACACCGAAGCCCTCGTCAAGCTCGGCGCGACGCGTCAGGAGGTGGAAGAGGCGCTCGGCATGGCCGTCTATATGGGTGGCGGGCCGTCGCTGATGTATGCGGCTGATGCCATTGCGGCCTACGAGCAGTTTCAGGAGCAACCGGCTGCTGCCTGACACGCGTGAACCGGCGCATCATGCCGAGAGGACCGGGCGCATCGGCGTCCGGTCCTCGCGTCGTGGCCTCATCGATTACCAGCGGTCGCCGACGCCGACACCCACGCTGACGCCGGGCGCGCGAATGCCGACGCCTGCGCGCGGACCATCGTCCCAGTCGCGATAGGTGCGGCGCTCATAGTAGCGGTCGCGCGGCATGGTCGCATAGGAATCGCGCACGATCACGCGTGCGCCGCCGCGGGTGCGATAGCAATTGCCGGCGTCGTCGCAGACGAGCCGGACTTCCTGAACGAGCGCGGGATCGGCGTATTCCCCGGTCGTGTAGATGTCGGCGGCCTTTGCGCCGCTCGCCGCAGCGAGGGCCCCGACGCCAGCCAGCAGTGCAATCGTAAAACTCCTCATCCTGTCCTCCTCCGAAGCTGCCCTCGGCGGTAACAAGAAAGGGAGGCGACGATCGTTCCGACGAATTTACAGGTTTTTCCCGGAACCGCCCGCCTGCCGCGGATCGTTCCTTCAAGCGCCTTGTTCCTTCGATGTCAGGCCGGAAAGATGAGGCACGTCGTCGTGCCGTGGGCGAGCAACCGGCCCCTGGCATCTGTCACGCGTCCGTCGGCCGTTCCAATGCGACGGCCGCAATTCAGGACCTTGCCCTCGGCCGTGATCGGGCCGGTTTCCGGCGTGATCGGCCGCAGCAGCGAGATCTTGAACTCGAGCGTGGTCTGGCCGATCCCCTTGTCGAGCGTCGACTGGATCGCCAGCCCCATGCAGCTGTCGAGCAAGGTGGCCGTGAGACCGCCATGCACGGTGCCTGCCGGGTTGAGATGCGCGCCAGTTGGCACGAGCTTGACAACGACCCGGCCATTCTCCGCCTCGACGACATCATAGCCGAGGGTCTGCGCGATCGTGTTGAGCGGCAGCGTCCCGGCTGCGAGGCCCTGGACGAACGCGAGGCCGCTCATGGCTTGCTGTCGCTCTGCGTCGACTGTGCCGTAGGTCCTGACGTTCATCGTGATGTCCTCTTGCTCGCTCGTTTTCGAACCTTCGCGGTCTTCGCGCGGAACGCCGAAGGCGGACGGCCGTAGAGCTGTGTGAACGCCGTCCTCATGCGCCGCGTGCTTGAAAAGCCGCTGCGTTCCGCAACGGCCTCGATCGGAAGATCACTGGAATCCAGCAGGCGCTTGGCGCGCTGGATGCGCAGCGACAACGCTACTTGCAGCGGTGATGCTTCGAGATGTCGGGAGAACAGCCGCGTCAAATGGCGCGGACCCACTCCCAATCGTTCGGCCAGGTGTTCCACGCCGCTGCGATCGAGCTCACCGGCCTCGATCATGGCCAGCGCGCGTTCGACCGTCGTCCGTGTGCCTTTCCAGGCGGGACAGAATGGCGCCGTTTCGGGACGGCATCTGAGACAGGGGCGGAATCCCTCCCGCTCGGCGGCAGCGGCGCTGCGAAAGAATTTCACGTTGCGCGCGAGCGGCGTTTTCGCCGGACAAACGGGACGGCAATAGATTCCCGTCGTCTTGACCGCAACGAAGACGACGCCGTCCATTGCTGCGTCACGGCGGCGAAGGGCCTGGTAGCTTGTGTCGAACTCCAGCATGGTCTCGCTATAGTGGTCGAACCTTCGCGGCGCGAGTCCGATCCGATGACCACGTCTGAAAACGACCGAAGCTAGATCGGCTCGTAAGTCTCGGTGCCGCAGATATCGTCGGCTTCCGCGCGGCGGCGATCGATGACTTTTCCGCCGTTGATGGTCACGATATAGATCTGGGTGCCGAGCGCGGAGCCGGTTGCCGAGGTGAGCTGTGCGCGGACGCAGGCCGTCCAGCCCGGTCCCCGCACCTCGCGATGTGGCGGGGCGACATGCACTTCGCGCGGATAGGATGTGTTCAGGAAGACCACATCGATCTGCTCGCGTACCACGCGCTTGACGTCGGGGGGCGGCTCGGGCGGCGGCTGCTCGGCTTCCTTGATGCGCATGAATTCAGGCACCGGCGCGCGGCTGTCGGCAAAGCCGCAGGCGCCGAGCGCGAGCGCGCCGGTCAACAGCGCCACATGGGCAATGATCCGCAACATCCGTGAAGGTCCCCTGCGGGCCAACAGATAGGCACGAATGCGATCCGGCGAAGTCCGGGCCGATCAAGATTTGCTGAGCGTCCGGAACCCGCGGCATTTGCTATTACAGGATAGCAGGCTAGTTTGTGCCCCAGACGAGGGGGGATTGCACCAATGAGGATTTTGGTCATAGCGGCGGCGGTGCTGGCGCTGGCGGGCGGCTCGGCCCACGCGCAGATGGGCGCCGGCAGCAAGCGCCAGGGCGGCAATGCGTCCAAGGCCGACAACACGCCCAAGGTCGACGAAAAGGCCTACAAGGCGGCGCTCGAGCGCATCCCCGAGCCGAAGGAAAAGTACGATCCCTGGAGCGGGGCGCGTCCGAGCGAGCCCGCCAAGAAGCCCAAATGATCTGAGACGGGCGTCGCGGACACGCCTCGGCGCTCCCGCCGCCCTCGTAGCGCTTCTGTCGGTCGCGGTGCGGCCGTGGTCCGCCTGGGACAGCTTGGGCGGCGCTGCCGGCGGCTCGCGCTTCTCGCCATTGCGAGAAATCACATGTCGGCCATCTCGTCCGCGCCTTCGAATATCACACCGGCGATCGCGACCGATCAGCGTCCCGCCAATCGCTATCTTGCGTCGGCCTCGATGATCGCGCTTGCAATCATCGCACTGGTGATCGCGGGCCTGCGTTGGCGTCGCCGTCATCGTGCCATGCGAGCATAGCGCGACATCGCGCGCGCGATGCGAACGAGCATTCACACGATATGGACTACTGTACGAAAGCGAGGCCAATGCGCTTGTCGTTGCGCCATACGGCGCGGCAATTTCGTGCGAAATTGTCGCGCGCGATCGAGAGCGTGAATGATTGCGGCAATGTGACGGGGGCATCGAGGTCGACGGCAGCGCCGCCTTCCGACATGTTGCGTACCGTGCACGCGATTCCGCTGTTTTCAAAGATGATCGTCCCACCCTTGAAAACACGATGCCGCTGAGCTGTGCGCTTCTCGATCATCCGCATTAATCCAAAATTTCAATTGTGAAGTAGTGCATAGAAATTACGTTGAACTAAACTCAATACTGGCGCTACTTGTGCAACGCTTCAGATTTCGTTTACGACGTTGAAGCGGTGAGTCACTTCCCGCCGACTTGTCCCACAAGCCTTTCCTTTATGGCGTTTCTCGCCGATGGAGATTCCAATGAAGACCACGCTTTCGATTTTATTCGCCGCATCTCTCTCGCTGACCTCGATGCCCGCCCATGCCGTCAAGTGGGACCTCTCGACCATGACCTGCAAGCAGTTCCTCGAGAGCGGCGAGGACAACATTGCAGTCGTGCTGACCTGGATGGACGGCTGGTACAAGGGCGACGAGGACAACGCGATCATCGACACCGAAGTGTTCATCGAGAATGCCAAGAAGTTCGGTGCCTATTGCGGAAAGAATCCGACCGTGAGCGTCGTCACCGCGGCCGACGAAATTCTCGGCAAGTAATTCCCGAAGCGTGCCGGCCGACGCGCGGTGCGATCGCGCTTCGGTGTCCCGCTTCGATGCAAAAATGATGGAGAGCCGCGGTGCGACGCGGCTCTCTGCTTTTTTGGCTCAGCCCGGCAGCATCGCGAACGCGCTCGACACCATCGCAACCTGCTTGTTGTCGGACGCCGAGAGCAGCGTGACGCGGCCGAAGCTCATGGTGCGTCCTAGCCTCACCACGCGTGCGTCGGCGAGCACGTCGGAGGCGGAAACCGCGCGCATGAAATGCGTGGTCTGGTCGACCGTCGTCATCGGACGATAGCCGCGGTTGGCGGCGAGGTTCGCGATCACCATCGCGGTGTCGGCGAGCGCCATCAGCGCCTGGCCGCAGACCACGCCGCCGTTGCGGCAAAGCCGCTCCGAGAACGGCATGCGCAGCAACGCGCCCGGCTGCCAGTCCGGCGCATCCGCGGGCTGGACGTGCTCGATGCGCTCGACCGCAAGGTTGAGATCCTGGACCCAGGGCGCAAAGACCTCGCCGAGGATGCGTCTGGCATCAAGGATGCCGAACTCCGCTTCAGGCTGCGATGGCATTGCTGTCGTTCCCTCCATTGTTGCCGGATGTTGCGATCATTCTGCGCGGATCGGCGCGGCAAAGTCACCCGGTCTGGTGCCGCTCCGGTCGGCTTGAAAATGCCTGACTTGGCCCGGTATGATGCCATGCTTGGGAGCGGGTGGACGATGTTGCGTCGGTATGTCCTCGTGTTTTGGCTGGTGGCGCTCGGCCTGGTGCTGAACGGGTGCACCCGATGCGGCCCGATCTGGGACGATTGGCTGCAGGCCCCGAAATCATGCAGATCGGACCGGCTCTAGCGCGGCCCTGAAGGGGCCATCGACAGGCGAGCGGTTGACAGAAGTGACCGGGCGCGGTTGATCCGCCCCTGGTGGATGATTAAGGAGTACATGATGAAGCTTTTCCGTATGGCGGCGGTGCTGCTGGCCGCGCTGGCGGGACCGGCCTACGCGCAAATGCCCAATATCAATCTGCTCCAGGAAGGTCCGGGCAAGACCCCGGAGGAGAAGGCCGCCGATGCCGAGCGCGATAAGGCCTACAAGGAAACGCTGAAGAAGATCCCGGACGCCAAGGCGGCCAACGATCCCTGGGGTGGCATGCGCTCCGATCCGCCGCCGAAGCAAGCCGCGCCGAAGGCATCGACCGCCTCCAGCGCGCCGAAGAAGAAGTCCGGCGCGACCGCGAATTGATATTAAGGCCCGATCGGAGGCGGCTGATGCCCCTCCGGCCGGGACTCCTCTTCGTTCCGCCCGCTCTCTATATTGTCGGGACGTGTTGCGTAGAGGAGAGAGGTCATGGCCGATCGTCCGCGGGACCTTGCCGAGCGGATGGCGCGCCGGCGCAAGATCGGCGGCAAGCCGGCGATGCGCATCGGCGACGGCTATCTGCGCGAGACCTTCACCCTGCCGCGGGAGGCAGCGCGGGCGAGGGCGCAGGCCTTCTTCGCCCGCTATCCCAAGGCCGGCTACATGAGCGCGGTCGAGACATGGCGCGAGCTGCCCGGCGGCGACATCGAATTCACCATGCGGCGGCTGCCCAGCGCGGATTAGCGGTCCGCAGCTGATCGATCGTCTCGGCGACGATGCGGATGCGGAACACGGGCTCCTTGGCCTCGTCCAGCAGCTCCATGTGCCATTCGGAATTTTCCCGGAGCTTGCGGGCAATCCCCGCCGCCATGTCGGCACAGACGCTGGTCATCAGGCGGTCTTGCGCCCGATGGCCTTCAACTCCCGATCGATCCGCAGCTGCACCCGCCGGATCGCCAGGAGATCGATCTTGGTCTCGGTCCTGCCGGTCTTGACCTGCTCACCGATGCGGAACTGCCACTGCCAGATCCCAGGAATTGCCGTCTTGGCGACGGTGAACTCCACGCCCCTGTGATTCATGGTCACCTCCCCCACGATTCACTTTCCATCACTGCGAAACATGTTGGGCGTCACAATATTCCCGGACAAGCAAAATCTGCTGGTAAGTCTTGGATAGTTCACGAAAATCTTGAAAGCGCGCGCGCCCCGAAACAAACGAAATCCAATTCCGAAAGAAGCGGCCGCGTATCGGGCGCGGACCATCAGGCTTGCGATGGGGCGCACCCGAGGAACTCTGTTCATGGTCGGAGAACCACGGGGCAACTGGATACCCTGCCTCACAGTCTGGCGGGGCGATCGGGGTTCCAACCAAGATATATGGAACCGCTGGGCTGCCCGCAGCGCGATCGTTCGAAATGAGGAGGCGGGCCGTGCTGTTTTCCACTTTTGCGTGCGCTCCATCTATGTTCTGCTCCGCCTCGAAGCGCATCGGCGCGGCGTCGGGGAAGAGGGCAGACGTGAACTGGCTGAGACATCTTGTGCTGCGCTGGGGTGCACGGAATTTCTCGCTGGTCTGTCCGCATTGCCGGCACCCGGCATCGTCCCCGACGTTCCGGCGCGGCCGCTACATGCTCGGCGACGAGACGCTTTGCTGTGAACATTGCGGCGTGACCAGTGTCGTCACCTTCTGGCGCTTCGAAGGATTGTCGTGCCGCGCCGATCGTCCTGAAGCGGGACGCGCCGAGCCGCTGCCGGACTCGCGGCACTGATCGGGCGGTTTGGCTCGACGCCATCTGGATGCATGCGACGGCATGTGGCTTGCTTGATCCGATGACGGCAAGCAACACGGAATCATCATGCTCGGCATTCCCCGCCACTACAGTCATTTCGTCTTCGGCGTGATCCAGTCCGGACTGACCTCGCTGATCGCGGCGGGAATCGCTAGCTTTCCCGCCGACGGTGCGATGCTCTTCATCAGGCACTGGATGGTGTCGTGGCTGATCGCGTGGGCGGCGATGCTGCCGGTGGTGCTGCTGGCGGCCCCCGCGATCCGCGCCTTCTCGCTGCGGCTGACGCGCGAGGAGCACGCCTCGTGAACCGCCGGCCGGCATGAAAAAAACCCGCTTGGGAAGAGCCAAGCGGGGAGAAGGTTATTGGAGGCTGAGGTGCTGGGCTGCAACACCATAGCCAGGAGACCCTAGCGGGCCGAGCTTACGACAGCCTGACAGGGCCGGCAGATCCGGTCCGGACCCGCGCGCGCCGATGGCCCGGAAAACAGAAAACCCCGCTCCGGGCAGAGCGGGGTTTTCGACTGGGTATGGAGGCCCGGCGTTGGCCCACCGGGCAGCGCAACACTAGGAGAGCAGGCTTACGCGCGCCTGACGGAAGCGCCGAAAGCCGGCTTCCGCGTGGCCGCAGACTGGCCCCGCACCGGTCCCAATTCGGCCACCCGGTCGCACCACTCAAGACACAGCCGCAGGCGAGATTCCGTTCCGTCCGGTGCAGCCATGGGGGAAACGTGGCGCGCCGGCAACGGGGTGGCATCATGGATAAGGTCGAGCGGTCATTCGCCGCCGCGACGGCGGCTGGCTTTGTGGTTCTGGTCATTGGATTGGCGCTGCTCGCGCTGCTGTAGGCAGGGGGCATCCGGCGGAGGCGCGCCCCAAGGGGGCGCCGGGAGGCTGCCGCGCCCTTCAAAAAATTTGAAAACAACCCCATGCACAGTAGGCCGCTGCGCGATTTCGCTGCGGGATCAATGGCTTATAGGTAGTAATTAGATACCTTTTCCGCATCGGCTCGACATCAGCCGGGGCCCCGCATCCTGTGGCGCATCCGATGAAGACAGGCGCTCTGCGCCGGACCGCTGGCGCGCGATCAGTCCGGACACGTTCCTGATCTAGTGAACCTTGATCGCGTCCAGCGGCAGATGGAGCTCGGCGGCACGCTCTTCGCGATCCTTCTTGCGGAACTCGTTCTCCTTCCGCTCGAACTTGACCATCTCCTCGTGCGCCGCCTCGAGCAGAGGATTGCGCCTGACGGCATCGTGCTGCGTGCTTTCCGACATGGCCGGGATTCCCATTGTTGCGCTCGAACCCGAAAGAAGTCCGCAGAGCGCGGAAAGGTTCAATGTCGCAGGATTGCGGAATTATGACGGCGCGCGGGCCGCGCGTCCTTGATGCGCGTCAGCTTCGGGCCAACAAAGTATGCCGCGGCGGCGCAGGAAGCGCGACTATTTCGGCGGTTGCAGCCCGGGAGACCTGGCCCAGTCGTGCAGATGATTGGCCACGTCGGCCTGGCGGGCCTTCTTGAGCAGGGCGTCCCGCTCGGGACCGGGGGGAAGTTTCGAAGCCTGCTCCTGGACCTGCTTCACCCATGAGGAGAGTCGATCCTGAAGCGTCAGCTGTTGCGTGAAACGACGTCGTTTGAGCATGGCGCACTCCTTTCCATGCGAGGAAAGCGGGCCCGCAACCGGCTCTCATCACCGATAGCAGCCACGATCCGTGCGGTGACGGCCCATTAAGACCCATCGGCGGATTTTGTTCTGTCCATTTGTGCACACAGCGCGCTTGCGGCCGCTGGCCGGACGGCTCACTTTTTGCGGAGGGCAGGGGCGCGCGACTGCGGCCACGCTATCGGTGAGGCGCAAAAGGCAGTCGACCGATGAGCTTCCTCTGAAATAACCGAGTCCAAATACGTTGGAAAAAGCACGCGCCGAGGTGCCAGCTGAGCAAGTTTGGGTTGCTTCCACTGAGGCAGATGAGACGATCCGACGCCTTACGGCGTTGAAGGCTTTCTTGAATCCGCCCGGAGAGGCCGCCAACTGAGGCGGCCTTACTCGTGCGGTGGCGGTGTCTGGTTGAGTAGCTGTGACACTGCCGTGACGACTTGCGCAGGCGCGAAAGGCTTGTTCAACAGGATGCTATGGGGCACGCCCTGAGAGGGCCACTCGTCGGCCGCCCCGCCCGTCATATAGATCACAGGTATTTCAGGATTAAGCTCTCTGGCTCGTCTGGCAACGTCCCAGCCGGTTAGCTTGCCCTTGAAGTTGATGTCGGTCAGTAGCGCCCGGTACTTCGTCGGATCGTCCTGGAGCTTGGTAATTGCTTCCTCGCCGCTGGGAACAATCTCTGTGTCAAATCCGCCTTCAGTGAGTGCGCCGTCAACGAGTTCTTGAATCAAGAATTCGTCCTCGACAACTAGGATAAGCAGTACCGCGTTTTGCACTTTTTCCTGCCTCCGGCGCTGTATAGCGGACAGTAAATCGCCGATGGAACTTTGGTTCCGCTCAAAACAGGCCACTGCAAAATTCAACTTAGGCCATTGCGGACAGAAACAGGCCAGCGCCAAATCCGCAAAAGAACATATTGCGAACATAGAACAGATAGTGTACATTGCCTTATCGACGAGCCGCCCCGCCAATCGTTTGTCCCCCTAGCGAATCCTCGCCATAAGGAGCACGACCCAATGTCCACCACTGCCCTGCGTATCGTCGAAGGATCTTCCATGGACAAGAGTAAAGCTCTCGCCGCCGCGCTCTCTCAGATCGAGCGCCAGTTCGGCAAGGGCTCGGTGATGAAGCTCGGCAAGAACGACCGCTCGATGGATGTCGAGGCGGTCTCCTCGGGCTCGCTGGGGCTTGATATTGCGCTCGGGATCGGCGGCCTGCCGAAGGGTCGCGTGGTGGAAATCTACGGGCCGGAATCCTCGGGCAAGACCACGCTGGCACTGCACACGGTGGCGGAAGCGCAGAAGAAGGGCGGCATCTGTGCCTTCATCGATGCCGAGCACGCGCTCGACCCGGTCTATGCGCGCAAGCTGGGCGTCAATATCGACGAGCTGCTAATCTCGCAGCCCGACACCGGCGAGCAGGCGCTGGAAATTTGCGACACGCTGGTGCGCTCGGGTGCGGTGGACGTTCTGGTGGTCGATTCGGTTGCGGCCCTGGTGCCGAAGGCCGAGCTCGAGGGCGAGATGGGCGATGCGCTGCCGGGCCTCCAGGCGCGCTTGATGAGCCAGGCGCTGCGCAAGCTGACGGCCTCCATCAACAAGTCCAATACCATGGTGATCTTCATCAACCAGATCCGCATGAAGATCGGTGTGATGTACGGCTCGCCGGAAACCACGACCGGCGGCAACGCGCTGAAATTCTACGCCTCCGTCCGCCTCGACATCCGCCGCATCGGCGCGATCAAGGAGCGCGACGAAGTGGTCGGCAACACCACGCGCGTGAAGGTGGTGAAGAACAAGCTGGCGCCGCCCTTCAAGCAGGTCGAGTTCGACATCATGTACGGCGAGGGCGTGTCCAAGATGGGCGAGATCCTCGATCTCGGCGTCAAGGCCGGCATCGTCGAAAAATCCGGCGCCTGGTTCTCGTATGACAGCCAGCGCCTCGGCCAGGGCCGCGAGAACTCGAAAGCGTTCCTGAAGGCCAACCCCGACATCACCGCCAAGATCGAGACCGCGATCCGCCAGAACTCCGGCCTGATCGCCGAGCAGATCCTGGCCGGCACCCCCGAGCGCGACGCCGACGGCGAGGAGCCCGGCGACGAGTAAGCTTTAACGCGAAGAGTTTTTCGCGAGGGGCGGGCGCTGAGGACGTTGAGTTGCCGACGTCGTCAGTGCCCGTTTCGTTTTGTGATGCGTTGATCAGGTGGTGTGATGGAGCGTCTGATCCTGACTGGCTGGGACGGCGGGCATGAGCTTACTCGATCCGGCTTGGCCGAGATCGTCATACCGTTCCATTTTCAATTTGCGTGGGGGCCGCTCCCGCCTGCAGAGAAGCTCTCGGCTTATTTCGCTGCCTACATGACTGATCTGGGACCGGCCGGGCACTGGTCGGATTGGGTCCGCTGGCCACGGGGCGCCAAGGGGCGCCAATTGTCGCTGGCCGAATTTTGCGAGCCGTATGACGAGATCGAACTCTGGTTCGCAGCTACGGCGCGAGACCAATTGCAACTCGTCTGGTTGCTCGATCACCTGAGCGGTTGTCCTGCGCTGGCGGAGAAGCTCGGGTTGCGATTGCTGGGCTCCGACCTGATGTTCTATCCCGGCTATGATTTCACTGAGGGCGAGCGCCATATTCCTGTCGGGGACGTTGGTGCGGAGGAATTCGAGATTGCCAAGTTGGCGTGGTCGGCTTACCGCGCACCGACCCCGGAGGCCTGCATCGATCTGCTTCACCGCGATCTGAGTTGCTTGCTGATGCTGCGACCGGCGTTGCTCGAGCTGCTGGCAGAACTCCCGTCTCCATTGACAGGACTCGGTGCGACCGAGCTGCGATTTTTGGAGATGCTTGACTGGTACGTGAACACGAATCCGTTGTTCCATTTGCGGTCGCTGCGGGGCACCTACGCGTTCGGAGAGATCGAACTGGGATATTTGCTCGAGGGCTTGGCCCTCGGCCCCAAGCCAGCCGTGTCCGGGCTGGGCGACGAATTGCGCACCATCGACCTCGGCAATCTCCGAGCCCGACACGAGGTCTATCTCCGCAGTCGGCTATCGTTGACCGAATTTGGAAAGGCTGTCCTGGCGCATCAAGAAGATTTCAGCCGCCACAATCCGATTGATCGTTGGTGGGGTGGCACGCACCTGACCAATGATCGGCTATGGCGCTACGGTTCTGTGCTGACAAAACCCTGAGGCAGGGCGCATGACGCGGCTCATCGTTACGACAGGCTCGTTTACCGCCGGCGCCCTTCAGCAGGCGGGCCTTGCCGACCTCGTGATTGCGATCGAGCGCCGGCTCGTCTGGGGACAATTGCCCTCCGCTGCAGAGCTCGACGCATGCTTTGCGCCGCGTACGGCGCAGCCTTACGGGCTTCATTGGCTTGACGAGACGCCCCCCTGGCGCCTCGACGCATCGGATGCGACGGGCCGCGGATTGATCGAACTGCTCGCGGAATACGACTCGGTCGAGTTTTGGCGAGGGCCGGAGCCAAATGCGCAATTGATTGCGCTCTGGCTGCTCGATCATTGGTGCCGCCGACGCAATGCGAATTCAGATATCGTGGTGCGCTGCCTGCCGCCGGCCGCGGGCGATGCCGACCTGTCTCGACCTTGGGAGCTCAACCCGCCGGTTGTCGAGATCATGCCGCACGCACTCGAAGTGGCGAGCCATGCATGGCAGGCCTATTGTGCGCCGACTCCGGAGGGTTGGTGCGATCTTTTCAAGACGAAATTGAGTTGGCTGCCGCAGCTCGCCCCTGATGCGGAGATTCTCCTCGAGGAACTTCCACGCCCCGCGTCAGGCCTTGGAGCTACGGAAACGCGGATACTCCAGCTCATCGCGGCAGGCGGTGTGCAGCCTTTCGATGTGTTTCCGGGCGATGGGAAGCGCAATGGGCGAGGCGTCTACGGATATTGGGAAGTCGGAGCTTTGCTTGACGGGCTCGTGCGGTGCGGGAGGCCGGCGGTGTCGGGACTGGATGAAGGCCCGTTCTCGCTGGACCTGCACAATGATTCAGGTCGTCTCGATCGGTATAAGGGATCGCGATTGTCGCTGACCGAGTTTGGCAAGGCGGTGCTGGCGGGTGACGAGAATTTTCTCTGCCACAATTCAATCGATCGCTGGTGGGGCGGCACCCACCTGACCAACCAACGACTCTGGCAGTGGGACCCCGAGACCCGCTCGTTGATCGCACCTGCTTGATACCCGGGAGCGACTGGGAGCGCTCCAGATTTTCGTGTTGTTTTGAGGCGACCGTGTCACATTTGATCCTGGCAACGAACGATCGTGCGGCGCACACGCTCCGTCAATCCCATATTGCGAATGTTGCGGTTGGCTTCTTCCCACGCTTCGTCTGGGGGAAATTGGCCTCCGGGGAGCAGCTCTTGATGGGGCTGGAGCGGCGATCGGAGAAACACGTCAATCCAGGCGATCACTGGCTGGACGCCGCCGGTTGCGGTGCGCTGGACGGTTTCGGTACGCGCGATATCGGTTTCTTCGAGCTATGTGCAAAGTTCGACTCGATCGAAATATGGGTTGATCCTCTGCCGAACGATCAGCTCGTGCTTGTCTGGCTGCTCGACCTGCTTCGTCCCTACAAGGAGATCACGACGAAGCTGAGCCTGGTGCATACGGATGACGAGGTTGCAAACTATGCGCCGGAGTCTGTCAAAAAATGGAAGCTGCCGCCCTTCAAAGTGACCGACAACCATTTGGTGGCGGCGAGCCGCGCCTGGCGAGCCTATCGGGCTGACACGCCAGAACCCTGTTTCGATCTGCTGATGACGGATCTGACGATCCTGCCGAGGCTCCGCTTGGCGCTGGTTGCTGTGCTTGAAGAGCTTCCGGACAGCGTGACGGGGCTCGGTGCCACCGAGATGGATTTTCTGTATTCCGTGAACAACGGGAACACCGATCCGAGGCGCGTCAGCGAGGCGAGGTGGGGGCGCGATGTGCTCGACGGAGGCGACGCGAAAACGGCTTTAATGGAACTGGCGGAACATTCGGTTCCGCCGGTCCTGCTGGGCGATCCGTCGTTCGACAACGAGGACCGCTACTTCGGCAGGAGCGAGTGGAAGGTCACGCTGACTGACCTCGGGCGCTCCCTTGTCGCCCGAGAAGATGATATGTGGCGCCACAACCCGATCAAACGCTGGTGGGGCGGGACGCTTCTCACCAACGAGCGGTTGTGGCGATGGGACTGCGAAGCGCGTTCGCTGGTTGCGCCTTAGATCAACGTTCAGTGCGTAGGGTCGGCAAAGGCGCGCAAGCGCCGTGCCCACGCTATTTCAACGCGGAAAAGGTGGTGGGCACGCTTTCGCCTTGCCCACCTCACAAAACCTCCGTTGCGTCCTACTCCGCGGCTTCCGCGTAATCGCTCACCGGCGGGCACGAGCACACCAGATTGCGGTCGCCGTAGACGTTGTCGACGCGGCCGACCGGGCTCCAGTATTTGTCGGTGCGCGAGGTGCCCGCGGGGAAGCAGCCTTCGCTGCGGGTGTAGGCGCGCTTCCAATCATCGTCCGCGATGTCGTGCACGGTGTGCGGAGCATGACGTAAGGGCGAGGCCTCGATCTTGAAGCGGCCGGCCTCGACCTCGGCGATTTCCTTCCGGATCGCGATCATGGCGTCGCAGAAGCGATCCAGCTCCGCCTTGGATTCCGACTCGGTCGGCTCGATCATCAGCGTGCCCGGCACCGGGAAGCTCATGGTCGGTGCGTGGAAGCCGTAATCGATCAGGCGTTTTGCGATGTCGTCGACGGTGACGCCGCTCGTCGTCTTCAGCGGACGGGGATCGACGATGCACTCATGCGCGACGCGGCCCTTCTCGTTCTTGTAGAGCACCGGGAAGTGCGCATCCAAACGTGCGGCGATGTAATTGGCATTGAGGATCGCGATCTCGGTGGCGCGCTTCAATCCTTCGCCGCCCATCATCAGGATGTAGATGTAGGAGATGGTCAGGATCGAGGCCGAGCCGAACGGCGCGGCGGAAACCGGGCCGACAGGCGCGTCCGCCTGCATTGAGGGGTGACCAGGAAGGAACGGTGCGAGATGCGCTTTGACGCCGATCGGGCCCATGCCGGGGCCGCCGCCGCCATGCGGGATGCAGAAGGTCTTGTGCAGGTTGAGATGGCTGACATCGGCGCCGTAATCGCCGGGCCGGCTCAGGCCGACCTGCGCGTTGAGGTTGGCGCCGTCAAGATACACCTGGCCGCCATGGCCATGGACGATGTCGCAGATCTCGCGGATGTGCTCCTCGAACACGCCATGCGTCGAGGGATAGGTAATCATGACCGCGGCGAGATCTTTCGAATGCTTCTCGGCCTTGGCGCGGAGATCGTTGACGTCGACGTCGCCGTTCTTCTCGCAGGCGACCACCACCACCTCCATGCCGACCATCGCGGCCGAGGCCGGGTTGGTGCCGTGGGCGGAGGAGGGGATCAGGCAGATCTTGCGATGGCTCTCGCCGCGCGCGGCATGATAGCCGCGGATCGCGAGCAAGCCGGCATATTCGCCTTGCGCGCCCGAGTTCGGCTGGAGCGAGATCGCGTCATAGCCGGTGATGTCGCACAGCCATTTTTCCAGCCGCGCGAATAGCGCGTGATAGCCGCGTGCCTGCTCTCGCGGCGCGAACGGGTGCAGGCTGCCGAATTCCGGCCAGGTCAGCGGCATCATCTCGGTGGTCGCGTTCAGCTTCATCGTGCAGGAGCCGAGCGGGATCATGGCGCGGTCGAGCGCGAGGTCGCGGTCCGAGAGCTTGCGCATGTAGCGCAGCATCTCGGTCTCCGAGCGATGCGCGTGGAACACGGGATGGGTGAGGAAGGCGGTCGCGCGCTTCAGCGCCTCCGGCAGCGCCTCGCGCGTGGTCGCGTCGATCTCGGCATAGGAAAGCCGGCCGCCGAAGGCGCGCCAGACGGCCTCGACCGTCGCCGGCGTCGTGGTCTCGTCGAGCGCGATGCGCAGGCTCGTGTCGCCAACGCCGAGATTGATCGTCTCGGCGGCGGCGCGCGCTACGATCTCGGCGCGCTTGGCGCCGGCATCGACGCTGAGCGTGTCGAAGAAGGCTTCGGATTGCGGCGCAAAGCCGAGCTTGCGCAGGCCCGCCGCCAGCACCGCTGTGCGGCGATGCACGTTGCGCGCGATCTGCGCCAAGCCCTCTGGGCCATGATAGACCGCATACATCGAGGCGATCACGGCGAGCAGCACCTGCGCCGTGCAGATGTTGGAGGTCGCCTTCTCGCGGCGGATGTGCTGCTCGCGGGTCTGGAGCGCGAGGCGATAGGCCGGCGCGCCGCGCGAATCCACGGAGAGGCCGACGATGCGGCCGGGCAGCGAGCGCTTCAGCGCATCGCGCACCGCCATATAGGCCGCGTGCGGGCCGCCATAACCCATCGGCACGCCGAAACGTTGCGCCGAGCCGATCGCGATGTCGGCGCCAAGCTCGCCGGGCGAGGCGAGCAGTGTGAGTGCGAGGAGATCAGCGGCGACGATCGCGAGCGCCCCCTTGGCCTTCAGCGCCGCGATCGCGGGCCTGAGGTCGCGCACCGCGCCTGAAGAGCCCGGATATTGCAGCAGCGCGCCGAGCACGTCACACGTCGCGAGATCGGTGAGCGGATCGCCGACGACCAGGGTCCAGCCGAGCGGCTCGGCGCGGGTGCGCATCACCGCCAGCGTCTGCGGATGCACGTCCTTGTCGACGAAGAAGGCTTTTGCTTTCACCTGCGAGTGCCGCTCGGCGAGCGCCATCGCTTCGGCGGCGGCGGTGGCCTCGTCCAGCAGCGAGGCGTTGGCGACGTCGAGCCCGGTGAGGTCGCAGATCATGGTCTGGAAGTTGAGCAGCGCTTCCAGCCGGCCCTGGCTGATTTCGGGCTGGTAGGGCGTGTAGGCCGTGTACCAGGCGGGGTTTTCGAGGATGTTGCGCTGGATCACCGCGGGCAAAATCGTGCCGGAATAGCCTTGGCCGATCAGCGAGGTGAAGACCTGGTTCTGCCGCGCAAGCTCGGTCATGTGCGCGATCGCCTCGGTCTCGCTGAGCGGCTTGCCGAGATCGAGCGGCGCGGCCTGCCGGATCGAGGCCGGCAGCGTCTCCGCCATCAGCGCGTCGACGCTCTTGGCGCTGACGGCCTCCAGCATCGCGGTGACATCGCGCGCGGAGGGGCCGATGTGGCGGCGGACGAAGGCGGCGGTGTCGCCGTTGGATTTGCGGTGCGCGGTCATCATGGGTCCTCGCTAGATTTCGCTGTCGCGGTCATGCCCCGCGAAGGCGGGGCATCCAGTAAACGCAGGCGTCGCGGCTTGAGCCGAGAAGCCGCGGCGTACTGGATCGTCCGCCTTCGCGGACGATGACGCCGAGAATGTTGAGGCGGCTCGGGTCATATCGTCACGCCGTATGGGCCTTGTAGGCGGCTTCATCCATGAGGCCGCCGAGCTCGCTCTTGTCGGCGATCCTGATCTTGAAGAACCACGCCTTGCCTTGCGCATCCGAGTTCACCAGCGCGGGCTCGCCGGTGAGCTCGGCATTGGTCTCGAGCACTTCGCCCGTAACAGGCGCGTAGACGTCGGAGGCGGCCTTCACCGATTCCACGACGGCGGCGGCTTCCGCCTTCTTCAGCGCGCGGCCGACCTTGGGCAGTTCGACGAACACGACGTCGCCGAGCTGGGACTGGGCGTAGTCGGTGATGCCGACGGTGGCGACGTCGCCGTCGATGGCGAGCCATTCATGGTCGGAGGTGTACAGCGTCGTGGTCATTCTCGATCCTCAGCGTTTGTAGGTGTTTTTCACGAAGGGCATGGCGGCGACGGTGAGCGGCAGCCGTTGCCCGCGCACCTCGGCGAAGATTTTCGTATCGAGCGCGCTCAGCGCCTTGGGCACATAGCCCATCGCCACCGGCGCATTCAGGCTCGGGCCAAAGCCGCCCGATGTGACCTTTCCGACCGGCTCGCCCGCCGTCGCGTCCGCAAACAGCAGGGCGCCTTCGCGCACCGGCGCGCGGCCCTCGGCGCGCAGGCCGACGCGGCGGCGGGATGCGCCGTTGTCGAAATGGGCGAGGATCTTCTCCGCGCCGGGGAAGCCGCCGGCGCGGGCGCCGCCGCTGCGGCGGCTCTTCTGCACCGACCATTCCAGCGCGGCTTCGACCGGCGTGGTCGCGGTGTCGATGTCGTGGCCGTAGAGGCAGAGCCCGGCCTCCAGCCGCAGGCTGTCGCGGGCGCCAAGGCCGATCGGCATCACGTCGGGATCGTCGAGCAGCGTTTTCGCGAGACGTTCGGCATCGGCCGCGGGGACCGAAATCTCGAACCCGTCCTCGCCGGTGTAGCCGGAGCGCGAGACGAAGCAGGCGAGGCCGGCGACCTCATGGGGGCCGGCGTCCATGAACGTCATGGCGGGGGTCTCTGCACATAATTTCGCCAGCGCCGATTCCGCCTTCGGGCCCTGCAGCGCGATCAGCGCGCGATCGGCGAGCGAATCGATGACGCAGTCGTCGGAGAGATTCGCGCGCAGATGCGCCTCGTCCTCGGCCTTGCAGGCGGCGTTGACGACCAGGAACAGATGGTCGCCGAAATTGGCGACCATGAGATCGTCGAGAATGCCGCCATCCGGATTGGTGAACTGGGCGTAGCGCTGCCGGCCCGGCGCAATCGCCAATATGTCCTGCGGCACCAGCCGTTCCAGCGCGCGGGCGGCGTCCTCGACCTTGCCGGACTTCGGCCGCAGCGCGAGCTGGCCCATATGGGAGACGTCGAACAGGCCGGCGGAAGCCCGGGTATGGAGGTGTTCCTTCAGCACGCCGGCGGGGTATTGCACGGGCATGTCATAGCCCGCGAACGGCACCATCTTGCCGCCGAGCGACACGTGAAGGTCGTAAAGGGGGGTACGTTTCAGGGAGTCTCTGTCGTCACGCGCAAGCATTACGGGGCCCTCGGCGGTTCCCCGGGGACGATTCCCTGAGGACACCGGTCGAAGCCCCATCTGTCGCTGTGCCTGAGAGTATTATCCCGTCGGCGGGCGCTGTCCGGGTCAACCCTTTAAAGGGTCTTCGCCCGTCGGCGCCTCTTTCCAGATGTCGTCAAAGCCACGCGGTCCTTTTGCCTGAGAGTTTCCGGGGCGGTTGCTCCTTCGGCGCCGGCACCAGTGCCGGTCTCTCCCGACGTGGCCGTACGATACAGATGGGTACAGACCACAGGGCGGCCAAGCCTGTCAACGCGGCACTCGCGGCTTTCAACGGGATTGCAGCGGGACCAGCGCGCCTGCGGCAACCCACTGATCCGTCTGCACAGTTTCTGGACAGCGAAGCTGGCCTTGTCTAAAAGCGCTTTGGCCCGCAGATATCAGCCCAAACGTCAGGTTTGGATGGCTGGGAAGCGGGTCCAAGCACACCCGATTGGATGAACATGAGCGGCGTCAACGAGATCAGGTCGACCTTTCTGAACTTCTTTGCCGAGAACGGCCACGAGATCGTGCCATCCTCGCCATTGGTGCCGCGCAACGACCCGACATTGATGTTCACCAATGCCGGCATGGTGCAGTTCAAGAACGTCTTCACCGGCGTCGAGAAGCGGCCCTATCAGCGCGCGACGACGTCGCAGAAATGCGTGCGCGCCGGCGGCAAGCACAACGACCTCGACAATGTCGGCTACACCGCGCGCCATCTCACCTTCTTCGAGATGCTCGGCAACTTCTCGTTCGGCGACTATTTCAAG
>Ga0065165_1000627_pt1 | contig 51278 bp, 38 predicted proteins | sample AraplaMF_Cvi_mMF_FD_63813 | JGI IMG/M metagenome (GOLD analysis project Ga0065165, IMG submission 63813) | Arabidopsis root microbial communities from the University of North Carolina, USA - plate scrape MF_Cvi_mMF (version 2) (version 3) | ecosystem: Host-associated > Plants > Roots >...
GAGCGCAAGCGAGCGCGTCGACGTCTTTGTCAGCGGCGCCGGGCCAACCGGCCTCGTGCTGGCCCTGTGGCTGGCGCGCCAGGGCGTCAACGTGCGCATCGTCGACAAGACGGCCGGTCCGGGCACCACCTCGCGCGCCGTGGTCGTGCATGCGCGCACGCTGGAGCTCTACCGCCAGCTGGGGCTGGACGAGGACGTGATCCGGGCCGGCACGCCGAATCCCGGCATCAACCTCTGGGTGCGCGGCAAGCGGCGCGCCCACATCAGCTTCGGCGACGCCGGCGCCGACCTGACGCCCTACCCCTTCATCCTCGTGTTCCCGCAGGACCGCCACGAAAAGCTGCTGATCGAACGCCTGCGCGACCTCGGCGTCGAAGTCGAGCGCGAAACCGAGCTGCTGGATTTCGAGCAGCGCGACGACCACGTGCTGGTGCACCTGCGCGGCCCTGGCGGGCCAGTATCTGTCGAGGCGCGCTACCTGGCCGGCTGCGACGGCGCCCGTTCGCCGGTGCGGCACCAGCTGCATGCGGGCTTCGAGGGCGGCACCTACGACCAGCTGTTCTACGTGGCCGACGTGCTGGCCGGCGGCGAACGCGCCGACGGCGAGATCCACCTGTCGCTGGACGACGCCGACTTCCTGGCCTTGTTCTCGTACACCGACGACGGCCAGGCGCGCCTGATCGGCAGCATCCGCGAAGACCGCGTCGATCCCGACCGCCCGTTGACTTTCGACGACGTCGGCGAGCGCGCGATCCGCGGCCTGGGCCTGGAGGTCGAGCGCGTCAACTGGTTCTCCGCCTACAAGGTGCACCACCGCCTGACGGACCGCTTCCGCCATGGCCGCGTCTTCCTGCTCGGCGACGCCGCCCACATCCACAGCCCGGCCGGCGGCCAGGGCATGAATACCGGCATCGGCGACGCCATCAACCTGGCCTGGAAGCTGAAGGCGGTGCTGAAGGGCGATGCGCCGGACAGCCTGCTCGACAGCTACGACGCCGAACGCCTGGCCTTCGCCCGCACCCTGGTGGACACCACCGACCGCGTATTCACCTTCGTCTCCGCCGAGGGCGGCTTCGCCAACTTCGTCCGCACACGCATCGCGCCGATGTTCGTCAGCGCGGCCTACCACGTGGACGCCGTGCGCGAGTTCATGTTCCGGCTGGTCTCGCAATGCATGCTGAACTACCACGGCAGCCCGCTCAGCGGCGAAGGCGCCGGCAAGGTCAAGGGCGGCGACCGCCTGCCCTGGGCGGCCGGCGCAGCGCTCGACAATTTCGAGCCGACCGGCAGGATCGACTGGCTGGTGCACGTGTACGGCGCACCAACCGATGCGATGCAGGCCTGGTGCCATGCCGCGGGCCTGCACCTGCGCGTGTGCGACTTCGAGCGCGCGCACGAGCAGGCGGGGCTGATGGAGAATGCGGCTTATCTGGTGCGGCCGGATGGGTATGTGGCGGTGGCGGACGCGGACGGGCGGCCGGAGCCGCTGCAGGAGTACTTCCGCAAGATTGGCTACACGCGCTTCACCTGAGGCGCGGAGGCCGGTGGTTGATGCATCCGCCCCTTCATGGCAAACTCCCACCCCATCACCACCTGTCTAGACATCCGCATGAACCCGATCCAGCTGTTCGACCCCGTCTCCTCGACCTTCACCTACATCCTCGCCGCCGAAGGCGACGATGCGGCGGTCATTGTCGACCCGGTCGACCAGCATTGGGAGCGCGACCTCGCCCACATCGAGCGCCTTGGCCTGCGCCTGACCTACATCCTCGAGACCCACGCCCACGCCGACCACGTGACCTCGGCCGGCCGCCTGCGCGAACTCACCGGCGCCAAGGCCGCGGTACCGAGCGGCTGCGGCATCCCGCCGGCCGAACTGCAGCTCCACGATGGCGACATCATCGGCTTCGGCAAGAACGAGACGATCGCGGTGCTGCACACGCCCGGCCATACGGCGGGCAGCATGTGCTACGTCTGGCGGGGAAATGTGTTCACCGGCGACACCCTGCTGATCGACGGCTGCGGCCGCACCGACTTCCAGGGCGGCAGCGCGGAGGCGCTGTACGACAGCGTCACCCGCAAGCTGTTCGGGCTGCCGGATGCGACGAAGGTCTGGCCCGGTCACGACTACAAGGGCCAGTCCGCATCCACGATCGGCTGGGAGAAAAAGCACAACGCGCGCCTGGCAAACCGGACGCGCGCTGATTTCGTGGCCTTGATGGGGCAGCTGAACCTGCCCAGGCCGAAGCTGATCGACGTTGCCGTGCCGGCGAACCGCAATCTCGGTTTGCCGCACAGCGCCTGAGTCTTACATACCCGGCCCGCCGCCGCCCGGGCCACCGCCGCCGAAGCCACCAGGACCGCCGGGACCACCCGGGCCGCCCGGCGGCGGACCGTTGCGCCAGCCTTCGCCGTCCGGGCCGCGTTCGCGGCGCTGGTTCTGCACGCCGCCAAAATGATAGGACAGGCCGATGAAGGCCGTCCGGCCCGCATAGCGCGTGATCGAGTGCTGCTTCAGGTACTCGGTGTCGGTGATCGTCTCCATCTTCTGTGAGCGGAAGACATCGGCCACATTCATCACCAGGCTGAGGGACGGCGTGAGGCTGCGCTTGTAGCTTAGGTTCAGCGTCGCCATCGGCTCGCGGTAGCCGGTACCGGCCAGGGTCTTGCCCTGGGCGTTGATCATCAGCTGCAGCTGATCCTGCGGCGTCAGCGTGTAGTTGAGGCGCCCGCGCACGGTCAGCGACGAAGCGGAGCGCTTGTACTCGGCGCCGGTGATGTCGATCTGCTCCTGCTCGGTGAAGGCCAGGTTGCCGCTGGTGTTGATCGACAGCTTGGGTGTCAGCTTGCCGCTCAGCGTGAATTCCAGGCCGCCGGCGCGGTTGCTGCCGCCGTTCTCCAGGGTCGTCAGCAGCACGGTATCGCTGACGGCGATCTGGCGGCTGCGGATCATGTCGCGGTCGGCGCGGTAATAGGCGCGCAGGTTGGCGTTCAGCTGGCCGGCACGGGTCTCGTAGCCGATCTCGAAGGAGTCGGTCTGCACCGGCTTGAGCTTCGGATTGCCGCTCGACTCGTTCAGCTCATCCTGGTAGACCACGAAAGGATTCAGCTGCTGCCCGGTGGCGCGGCGGATCCGGTGCGCGTAGGCGAAGCGCAGATTGGTGTCAGCGCTCAGCTTGTAGGTCGCGAAGGCGCTCGGAATCCAGTTCAGATAGGTGTTCGTGACATTGGTCCCGGTCGTGATCTGGTCCAGGTCCATGTGCGTGTACTCGGTGCGCAGGCCGACCAGCGCGCCCCAGCGCTCGTTCACTTTCCACTGGTAGGAACCGTAGACGGCGGCGTCGCGTTCGTCGACTTCGAACGCATTCGTCTGCCGCACGTTCGGCACCGCGGCGCCGGTGACCGGATCGAAGTCGATGAAGCGGTTGTCGAACTGGCTGTCGGTGTCGATGAGCTTGTAGCCGACCTTGACGATCGATCCGTTCTCGAGCGGGGTTTCGTAATCGCCGGTGTAATCGACGATCCGCACCTTCGACGCGGCATCCTGTAGGCTGCTCCCATCGACGCCGGAAAATGGCATGCTCGGGTCGATTGGCCTCGGCGCGGAGTAGAAGTAATCGTTCGCCCCCTGCGTCTCTTTCGTGTTGTCAGTGGTCGAGACACGCAGGTCCATGCGGAACAGTTCCCCAATTTTCTGCCCCTTGTGGTCCCAGCGCGCGCCCCAATTCGACCCAGTGCTGTCGCCCTTGGTCTTCTCGGTGCGGAGATAGTCGCTATAGGGTACGCCGTCGTTCGCGAGCGTGTAGCGATTCTGTCTGAAGTTGTCGGTGTCGCGCTTCTGGTAGCCTGCACTGGCTTCGAGCGTATCGTCCTGGCCCAGGTTATACGTCAGCTGGCCGCTGAATCCGGCCATGTGATTGAGACCGGTTTGCGAACCCGTCGTGCTCGTGTGCTGGTCCACGCCAGTCCGCGGATCGATGCGATCGCGCTCGGTTTCGGTGGTTTGATCGCGGCCGTCGTGGCGAACGAAAGCGCGGCCCTGCATGCCCCAGCGGCCGCTGTTGTAGCCGCCGCCGAGCATCGCGTTGTAGCGGCCAGCGGTGCCGTAGTTGGCATTGGCGACGCCCTGGCCGCCCGGCTTGCGGTTGCGCTTCATGACCAGGTTCAGGATCGGCCCGCCGCCGCCCTCGTTGCCGAATTCGGCGCCCGGGTTGTTGATCACCTCGATCGAGTCGATGTCTTCGGCCGGCATGGCCTGCAGCATCGCGCCGCGGCCTTCGCCCTGCAGCATGGCGGACGGCTTGCCGTCGACAAGGATCTGTACATTGGTATTCCCGCGCAGCGACACCGTGCCGTCCGGGTCGACGCCGACCGAAGGCACGTTGCCGAGCGCGTCGGCGGCGCTGCCGTTCGAGCTGTTGACATCGCTCTTGACGTCATACACCTGGCGGTCGATACGGTTGGTCTGGCGTTCGCCGACCACGTTCACGGACTGGACCTTGCCGCCGGTCGTGGACTGGCCGGAAGTCGCGGCGCCGCTTGAGGCCGGTGCGGCAGACTGCGCCGGCGCGCCTTCCGTCGATTGGGCCAGCGCGGGCTGCAGCACAACCAGGTCGCAGAGGGCAAAACCAAGGGCCAGATAATGCGCGCGACGGCGCCGGGACGCACCGCCGGTGCGCTTGCGTGGGGAGTGGTTCATGTTTTGTTGTAGGCGTTGAACGTGTCTCGGGTCGCCGACCGGACACCATGCCGGGCGAGCGAAGCCAGCAGGATACCTGAACCACAACAAAAGTTGCCCGTCCTTACAAATCTTTGCACAAGTAAATACACTGCGGGAAATGTACTACGCACGGACGATAATCTCCCCCGCGCAGCGGGCATCGATTATTATCCTGTCTTTAAGGCAATATCTTCAAAGGCGAGATCCGATGGCGCTCCACGAAAATCATCTCAAGCGCGGCCTCAAGAGCCGGCACATCCAGCTGATCGCCCTCGGCGGCGCAATCGGCACCGGGCTCTTCCTCGGGGTGGCAGAAACCGTCGGCATGGCCGGCCCGTCGATCCTGCTGGGCTATGCGGTGGCCGGCCTGATCGCCTTCCTGATCATGCGCCAGCTGAGCGAGATGATGGTCGACGAACCGGTGGCCGGCTCCTTCAGCCATTTCGCCGACAAATACTGCGGCCGCTTCGCCGGCTTCCTGACCGGCTGGAACTACTGGGTGCTCTACGTGCTGGTGAGTATGGCCGAGCTGTCCGCCGTCGGCATCTACGTGCAGTACTGGTTCCCGCAAATCCCGACCTGGGTCTCTGCCCTCGGCTGCTTCCTGCTCGCCAACGCGATCAGCATGGCCAATGTCCGGGCCTTCGGCGAGACCGAGTTCTGGTTCGCCGTGATCAAGGTCGTGGCCATCGTCGCGATGATCGTCTACGGCATCTTCCTGCTGTTTTCCGGCGGCGCCGGGCCACAGGCGGGCGTCGCCAACCTGTGGCAGCACGGCGGCTTCTTCGCGCACGGCGTCGAAGGCCTGGTGATGTCGATGGCGGTGCTGATGTTCTCCTTCGGCGGCCTGGAAGTCATCGGCATCACCGCGGCGGAAGCGGACAACCCCTCGCACTCGATCCCGAAAGCGACCAACCAGGCCCTGTGGCGCATCCTCGTGTTCTACGTCGGCTCGCTGGCGGTGCTGCTCTCGCTCTACCCCTGGAACCAGATCAAGCCCGGCGCCAGCCCGTTTGTCTTAATTTTTAAAGCGCTGGACGCCGGCGTTGTCGCCCACGTGCTGAACCTGGTGGTGCTGACGGCGGCGGTCTCGGTCTACAACAGCTGCGTGTACTCGAACAGCCGCATGCTGTACGGCCTCGCCACCCAGGGCCATGCACCGCGCGCGCTGCTGAAGGTGAACGAGCGCGGCGTGCCGCTGGTGTCGCTAGGCGTGTCCGCGGTGGCCACCGTGATCTGCGTGGCCGTGAACTACGCGCTGCCGGGCAAGGCGCTTGGCATGCTGATGGGCCTCGCCGTGGCCGGCATGATGATCAACTGGGCGATGATCAGCTGGAGCCACCTGCAGTTCCGCAAGGCCAAGGCTGCGCAGGGCGTGAAGCCGGTGTTCGGCAGCCCCTTCTATCCGTTGACGAACTGGATCTGCCTCGCCTTCCTGGCGGGGATTCTGGTGATCATGTATGCGAGCGAGGGCATGCGGATGTCGGTGTATCTGATTCCGGTGTGGCTGGCGGTGCTGGGCGTGGGCTTTTGGCTGCGCCAGCGGCGCGGGACGGTCGCGGCTTAAACACTCCCGAAGCGAGCGCGGCAGTTCCCACCGCCGTGCTATCGTCGCGGCGGAGGTCAGCCATGGAAACTGCCGCACCCGAACACCCTTCTCTTCCCGCAGCCCTGTGGCGGCGCGCGCTCTCGCGCCTGATCGACCTGCTCGTGCTCGTTCTGCTGATGCTGGGCGTAACGTGGTTCCTGTTCCGCCCGAATCGCCTCGACTTTCCCGAAGACGCCGACGTCCTGATCCTCGTCCTGTGCGCCTGGGAGATCGTGGTGCCCGCCCTCACCCGCGGCGCCAGCGTCGGCCGCGCGCTGCTGCGCATCCGTATCGTGCGCGAGCGCGACGGCGGACCGGCCAGCTGGATCCAGTATGCGGCACGGACCTTCGCCCGCTACGGGCTGTACGCCGCGTTCGTGCTGCTGGTCGCTTACGAAATCGACGATATCTCGCTTGCCGTCGTCTGCGTCATCGAAGGTGTAATGGTCGTCTTGAACAAGCGCCGCCAGAGCATCGGCGACCTGGTCGGACGCACGATCGTCGTTAACGAGCCGCCGCGCGCTCAGTCGCCAAACGCATAACGCACGCCAGCCCAGACCGTGCGCGGCGCGCCGGGCGCATAAAAGGTCGACGACACCACGCTCGCATTGTCACCGCTCGAGGAAAACGGCCGCGCGATGAAATTGCCCTCGGCCGTCAAGCCCGTCGCGTTCAGCTGCGATGCTGTCGCATAGCGCCGGTCGAACAGGTTGCTGACCTGGGCGAAGAAGCGCAGGCGCGGCGCCGGCTCCCACGCTGCACCGACATCGAAGACCGCATAGCCGCCGGTGCGTCCACTGCCCAAGAAGTAGGTCCCGTCGGGCTGGTGCCTGCCATTCTCATTGCCGCGCGCATTGGCGCCGGCCACCGCCACCATCCCCGCCTCCACCGACCACGCCGGCGTGATCTGCCAGTCGGCGTGGGCCTTGAAGATCTCGTGCGGTATCAATGGCATGCGGTCGCCAGGACGGACCGCGATCCTGCCATCCTCGTCGGCGCTGCTATTGGCTTCGCCGTTGAGCAGTTCATCGCTGCGGAAGCTCGCGTCCAGATACGTGTAATTCACGGAGAAGCCCAGCGCGCCGCTGCGGCCATCGAGCCCGAGTTCGAGTCCCTGGCGCCGCGTCTTGCCGACGTTACGGAAGTAGCCGAAGCCGGCCGAATTGTCGGCGACGAACAGGATGTCGTCGACGTTATCGGCCCTGAACAGGCCCGCGTTCCAGCGTGTCTTCGGCGTCAGCTTGCCGCGCAGGCCGGCCTCCCAGGTCTTGGTCACGACCTGGCGCAGCGGTGGGTCGCCGGCCATCGCGTTCGGCAGCTTGCAGGGATTCTCCGGATCGGCGCAGCCCAGTTCCACGGCGGTCGGCGTGCGGCTGCCTTCGTTGTAGCCGGCGTAGACGGTCAACATCCGCGAAGGGTTCCAGGTCGCGCCGATGGCTGGATTGAAGCGCGAGAAATGGTGGTCGCCATCCAGCGAGCCGGTGCCGCCGCCGGGCGTGATGTGGTCGCGATTGTGCACCGTCGTGCGGTTGTAGCGGCCGGACAGCGTCAGGTGCAGGTTCTCGCTCAGGCTCAGGGTATCGGTGGCGTAGATGCCCACGGTGCGGGTGCGGCCGTCGAGGTCGACGCGGCTGTCGATCGGGCTGCCGTCGTCGTCGATCTCGCTGCCGTCAGCGTAGAAATCGACAGGCGTGACGCTGCGGTCGGGATTCAGGTAGCCGAATTGCGAGGACTGGCGGAAGGCGACGCGGCTCTCGTCGTACGCGACACCGACCGTCAACTGGTTCGCGTAGCGGTCGACGCGTCCCGACAGCGTCGCCTGCCCGCTGGTACCAACTTGCCGCTGCCGGCTGTCGGTGCGGTTCAGGAGGCCGTTGCACTTCTCGGCCGGTTCGTCCGCGAGCAGCACATTCGCGATGCAGCGCCAGGATGGGAAGGGCGTGTTCGCTGCCGTCGCTCCGCTCGCCGGGAAACCGGTGTAGCCGGCCGCCGCCAGCGCCGCCCGCTCGGCTGCGCCGGGCTGGTAGACCGCCTGGTCGAGCGAATCGTCGTTGAGGTCGCCGTTCAGGGTGGCGGTGCGGATCCTGCGGTAATACAGGTTGCCGGACAGTTGGAGGCCGTCGCTCGCCATGTGGCTGCCCGTCAGGTTGAACAGCAGCGAACGGTTGTGGGTCTCATCCGGCTTCGTGTAGACGCTGGCGTAGTCGCGCGCCAGCAGGCGTTCTTCCTGCAGGCCGTTGCCAGTCATCCTGCCGGCGGCCATTGCGGCAGTCAGCGCGATCTCGCTGCGCGCGCCGGACAAGCCGGTCTTGGCGAAGAGCTGGCCGAGCCGGGTCGGCGAGGCGTCGCGCCAACCGGTCTCGCGGAAGCCGTTCCCGGTCAGGTACCAGTGCCAGCCATGGCCATCGTGGCCGCCGTGCTCGAAACCGATCTCCTGGCGGCTGTGCTGCCCGGCCAGCACCTGCACGGCGGTGCCTGGATCGTGCAGGCCGTCCTTGGTGCGGATCGAGAAGGCGCCGCCCAGCGTGTTCAGGCCGAACACCGGGTTCGACCCCGGCAACAGGGTGAGCGATTCGATGGCGGTGCGCGGGATCAGGTCCCAGCTGACCACGTCGCCGAAGGGCTGGTTCATGCGCACGCCGTCCATGTACACGGACAGGCCTTGCGGCGTGCCGAGTAGCGGCGATGCCGTGAAGCCGCGGAAGCTGATGTCCGGCTGGAAGGGATTGCCCTGGATGTCGTTCACGAAGACGGCGCCCAGGCGCCGGTTCAGGGCATCGGGCAGGTTAACGCTGTCCGCGCCGGTGGCGGCGGCGCTGTCGAGGGTCTGCACGTTGGACGGGATGCGATCGCGCGGCAGGCCGAGGCCGGGCAGCGGCGTGACGCCGACGATTTCCACGGTCTGCATGCGCGGCGGCGTGTCCTCCGCTGCCCAGGCTGGGCCGCCAGACCAGCATGCCGAGATGGCGGCGACACAGACGGTGCGGGCGATGCGCTTGTCCATAGGTTCTGTCCCTTTTGTACAGCAGCCATGTGGGCGTTTTGCAGTATATTACTTCAAAGACAACATCGTCACCATCAAGGATATCGACGAAAGCCCATGTCCCGCCCTTTCTCCATGACCGCTGCCGTACTGGCCGCCCTTTTCGCCTGCCTGCCCGCGCGCGCGTCCGGTCCCTATCCGAACACCTCTTTCTTCGGGGTTCCTTACTCGACCGACGAAGACTGGTACCGCCAATGCATGCGGGTCGAACACTTGCCGCCCGCGCCCGCTGCGGGAAAGGTGCCGGCAAACTGCGATCCGATAGGACTCTACGACCGCAAGCGCAGCCAGGCCACGACCTCGCAGGCCGAATGGGACCAGGTGCGCGCCTGCGCGGACGCGCGGGGCGATGACGCCGTGCTGATGATGTTGTACGCGAACGCTTACGGCGTGCCGCGCGACCGCGACCGCGCGATTCACCATGCCTGTCGCCTCGACTTCGTCGCCAAGGCGGAGATGGAAGGCCGCATCGCGCACCTCGTGCAAGGCAATGCGCCTGGCAAGGCCTTTGACCTGTGCGACGACATCACCAGCGGCGCCATGGGAGCCAGGTGTACAGAACGCCGGGAGGCCCAGGACAGCCGCGTGCGCGAAGCACGCCTGGACCGCGCCGCGCGCAGCCTGCCCGCACCGAGCCGCGCGGCGTTTGCGAAGCTGCGCCAGGCCGCTGGACGCTATGCCACCGAAGCGGGCTACAGCGAAACGGATGCCAATGGCACGGCGGCGGCGGACTTCGCCTACCGGCGGCAGGCCAGGTTGCGCGAACAGGCGATGCAGGCCATGCTCGATACCATCGCCGGCAAACTTCCCCCGTCGACACCTGCGGAATACGCCGCACGCGACCGGGAACTCAACCAGGTATATGACGAACTGATGGCCATCCCGTCGAAGCAGACGGACTGGCCGGACAGAATCGGGGACTCCACCATCCAGCATGCCGACGTGCGCAAGGGCGAGCGCCTGTGGCTGGCCTACCGCGATGCTTTCGTGGCCTTCAGCGCGACGCTGCCCTCGGGCGCCAATGCCGATGCCATTGGAAGCTTGCTGACCGCGCAGCGGATTGCCGAACTACGCCACGTCGTCCGCTATCGCTAACCCTTACTCCCCCTTGTCGGCGTTCACATCGAAGGCCTCGCCGATCTCGAAGAAATGCCCGCCGGCGACATAGTGGATGCTGCGCTTGCCGCCCTCTTCCATCTTCCAATGGGCGCCGTCGAACACGTCCGGATCGGCCCACGCGGCCACCACTTCGCCAAGGAACAGGTCATAGGTCTGCTGGATGTGCGGCTCTGGAATCAAGCGGCATTCCAGCCAGCCCAGGCAGCCCTCGACCAGTGGCGCTCCCACCTTCACGCCCGGCACGGTGGCGATGCCGTGCGCCGCGAACTTGTCGACGTCCGCACCGGACTCGTTGCCGACATCCACCGTCAAGCGCGCCTGCGCCCGCGACGGAATATTTAGCACGAACTCGCCGGAGGCCTCGATGAGTCCACGCGTGAAGGTCGATTTATCGATCACCACCGCCACCTTGGGCGGATCGAAGTCGAGCGGCATCGACCATGCCGCCGACATGATGTTGGACCGCCCGCCATGATGGCTGGTGACGATCACGGTCGGGCCGTGATTCATCAGGCGGTAGGCTTTGCTTAATTCGACCGGTACGCGCATCAATGCGAAGGCATTACCATCAGCTGCAGCCCCGACGGCGTCTGCGCCGCATGGTAGACACGCTGGGTCGCGGCCTTGAAGTCTTCCGGCTTCGCCTTCGGGATCGAGGTGAAGGTCTGCGGGTTCAGGTCGATCAGCGGGAACCAGGAACTCTGCACCTGCACCATGATGCGGTGGCCGCGACGGAAGGTGTGGTTGACGTCGCCCAGATGGTAGCTGATCGCCTCGATTTTACCCGGCACGAACGGCTCCGGCTTCTCGAAGCTGTTGCGGAACTTGCCGCGCAGCGGATTGCCGCGCACCAGCTGCTGGAAGCCGGCCAGGCTGGTGTCCGGCGCGCCGACGTCCTTGCCGCGCTGCTTCTGTTCGCCCGACGGGTACTCGGCCGGATACACGTCGATCAGCTTGACGACCCAGTCGGCGTCGGTGCCGGTGGTCGAGACGAACAGCTTCGGCGTGACCGGGCCGGCGATGGTGACGTCGTCTTCCAGCACATCGGACTGGTAGACCAGCACGTCCGGGCGGGTGGCGGCGAAGCGCTGGTCGGACACCATGTATTCCTGCGGCACGCCGGTAGATGGATAGCCGATGTAGGGCACCGGCTTCTTCGGATCCGACACGTACTCGTCGTAACCAGCACCCGACTGAGCGCCCGCGGCAGGCTGGGTCCAGGCCAGCTTCCCGCCCGCGCCGAAGTACAGGGTGCGCGCCTTGGCCTGCACCGGCGGCCAGGCCGTGTACTGGCGCCAGACGTTGGAGCCGGTCTCGAACACGGTCACCTCGGCGATCGGCTTGTTCGGCTTCACGCCCTTCAGGTGCTGTTCGAAGAAGGGGAACTGCAGCTGGGTGCGGAAATACTCGCCGGTCTTGCTGTCGAAGCGTACATGGCCCAGCTGCTGGCCGTCGTAACGCGCCCAACCACCGTGCACCCAGGGGCCCATCACCAGGCCGCTGAAGGTCGTGGGGTTGTACTTCTTGACCGCTTGGTAGGTGGTGAACGGACCTTGCGGATCTTCGGCGTCGAACCAGCCGCCCACGGTCAGCACGGCCGCCTTGACGTTCTTCAGGTGGCGCGAGATGTCGCGCGTCTGCCAGAACTGGTCGTAGGTGTCGTGCTCGATGGTCGGCGCCAGGTAGGCGCGCTGGCCGTCGGTGAGCGTGCCGAGGATGTTCGGCATGGTCTGGTGCTTCAGGAAGAAGTCGTAGGCGTCCGCCGTGCCGTAGTCGAAGCGCTCGCGGTTCTTCGGGCCTGTGGTCGGGTTCTGCTGCTCGACGAAGTTGGCGTAGAAGCCGAAGTTCGCCGCCAGCATGAACGCGCCGCCGTGGTAGGAGTCGTCGCCCATGAACAGGTCGGTCACCGGCGCCTGCGGCGAGGCGGCCTTGATGGACGGGTGCGAATCGATGATGCTGGCCGCCGTGTAAAAGCCCGGATAGCTGATGCCGTAGATGCCGGCCTTGCCGTTGTTGTTCGGGACGTTCTTGAGCAGCCATTCCATGGTGTCGTACATGTCCTGGCTTTCCTGGCCCTCGCCGGCCGCGCGCTTGGCGCTCAGGTGCGGCGTCATCTCGACCCACTTCCCTTCCGACATGTAGCGGCCGCGCACGTCCTGCTTCACGAAGATATAGCCGGCGTCCTCGAATTCCTTCGACGGTCCGATCGACATCGGGAACCAGTCCTCGCCGTAGTGCAGCTCGCCCTCGGCATACACACCGGCGCTGTAAGGCGTGCGGTTGATCAGGAAGGGATAGCTCTTCGACGCGTCCTTCGGCACGTAGACCACCGTGAACAGCTTCGTCCCGTCGCGCATCGGGATGCGGTACTCGTACTTGGTGTACAGGGCGCGCAGGTCGCGCTGCGGGGCGGCCGCATCGGCGGCATTGTCCGCGGCAGCCACGGTGGTGGTGGCAAGGGCGTTGGCGGCGAAAGCGAGGGACAGCGACAGCGCGATGATCGAGAGACGGCGGCGGTTCATGGGGTCCTTGGCGGAATGACAAAACCACGAGTATAAGGTCGAAGATTTGTGACGGCCAGTCAAAAATACTTGGACAGGTAGAAGGCGCCCGAATCCGGGAACACGGTGGCGATCCGCAGGCCCTGCAAACGCGGCAGCAGCTGAGCGATGCCGGCCGCAACGCAGCCGCTGGAACCGCCCGCCAGGATGCCCTCCTCGCGCGCCAGCCGCCGGCACCATGCCAGCGCGTCTTCGTCGCTGACCTGCACGACATCGTCGACCACCGCCGGATCGAAGCTGCGCGACGGCTGGCGCTTGCCGACGCCTTCGATCCTCGTGTCCAGGCTGCCGGCCGCCGGCTGGTCCGTCACCAGCTCACGGTAGCTTGAACCCAGCGGCTCGACACCGATCACGCGCACGCGCGCGTCCTGCTCCTTCAGGTAACGGCCGATGCCCGAGATGGTGCCGCCGGAGCCGACGCCGCACACGAACACGTCGACCTCGCCGGCCAGCTGTCGCCACAGCTCCGGGCCGGTGTCGCGGTAATGCGCTTCGCGGTTGAACGGCGTGCAGTACTGGTCGAGATAATGGGCGCCATGCTCGTCGACCAGCCGTTCGGCGGCCGCATGGTAATCGTCCGGTGCGCACGGGTGCACCGTGGCGCCATAGGCGGCGATGCGCTTGAGCTTTTCGCAGCTGGTGGTGTCGGGGACAGTGACGTCGCAGCGCAGGCCGAGCACCGCGCTGGCCATCGCGAGCGCGGCGCCGGTGTTGCCGGACGAGCTTTCCACCACGTGCCGCGTCCCGGCCGGCATCTGGCGCAGCATGTGGCGCACCATGCGGTCCTTGATGCTGCCGCCGGGATTCATGTATTCGAGTTTCGCCACCACGAAGGTATCGGGAAAGACCCGGCCCAGGCGGACCACGGGCGTCTCGCCGATCGCTTCCATCACGGATTCCTTGACTTGGGATTGCACGCACGACCTCTCAAAAGTTTCCACAAAGAAACCGTATCACGTGCAAAGTTTTTTTGGCGCGAGATTGAAAAAGCGAGCGCCGAGCGCCGATTCGCCGCGTCTTATACAATCGTTATCAGGCAAAACCGAATCAACAGGAGAAGAGCATGTCGGGTTACAGCATCAACATCGAAGAAAAAACTCTCGCAGGTAACAACTTCCGCGAAGTTCTCTACACCACACCGCGCAGCCAGCTGGTCATCATGACCCTGCAGGCCGGCGAAGAGATCGGCATGGAGCACCACACGGGCCACGACCAGTTCATCCGCGTCGAAGCGGGCACCGGCGTCGCCATCCTCGACGGCGAAGAACACAAGCTCGAAGACGGCGTGGCGGTGGTGGTCCCGGCGGGCACCGAACACAATGTGATCAACACCTCGAAAACCGAACCGATGCGCCTGTACACCCTGTACACGCCGCCGGAACACCCGGACGGCATCGTCCACGCCACCAAGGCGGAGGCCGACGAGTACGAGAAGCATCACCACGAGGAGTGATCTAACCCTTGCAGGCGAAGCCGTACCTAGTCATTTCACAGCCGCGCTGCACGCATTGACGATCGTCGTAGCCGTGCGCGCGGCATTGCATCAGCGTCTCCTCGCGGCGCTGGCGGGCCGAGGGCCCGCTGTCGGGGATGGCGGCGCTGGCCTCGGCCTTCGGACGCTTGCGGACCTGGCTCCGCTGGCGCTTCGGCGGCGGCGCTGCGGTATCGGGTTCCGCTGATCCCGTATCGTTGCCGGCGGTCGCGGCGGCCGATGGCCCAGCCACGCCGCGCTCCACCGGACTGGGCTTTTCTTCGCGCGCGTCGCCCGCGGCGGCATTCGTCGACGTCCCACCCAGGCCGCCTACCGCGCCCAGGCCACCATCGCTGTTGATCGGCGTGATGGCCATGCGCGGCGCCGGTTCCACCGCGGCCGGCACAGGCGCACTGGTCGGTACCGGGGCGATCGCCGGCATGCGCTGCGCGGCCGCTGCCGGGCTGGTGTGGCTTGCGGCTTCGGCCGGCGCCGGGTTGGTGTTCGCCACCACCACCAGCGCCCCTTCCACCTGGCGCTGCTCATAAAGCCACAGCCCGCCGCCGGCCAGCAGCGCCAGCAGCACACCCGCCGCGCCCCAGGTGGCGAGGTGGCGGGTCCAGCCTCCATTCCATTCCGACCGGTCGTGCATGGCCGTGTCGCGCGCCAGGCGTTCGGTCAGCCAGTCGGGATCGCCGCCGGTATTGTCCGGCGACCATTGGGCCGTCGTGTCGCCCGGGGCCGGCACGGGCTGGCCGAAGCCCGGCGGCTGCGGCGCGAAGCCGCGCGGACGCAGCGTGGCCGGTTCGGCCGTAGCGGTTGCGGTCGAAGGTTCGGGTGCGGGTGGCGGCGCGGGCACATCAATCGAAGCGGACGCCGGGCCCGCTACCGGCGCCGGCCTATGGACAGCTTCCCGCCGCGGCCGCTCCCGCACCGCCGGACGCGACGGTGCGGCCGTCGTGGCGGCAGGTGCCTTTGGCTGGCCGGCATCGTCGTGCGGCGGCGGCCCGGCCGGGGCCGAACCGCTTTCGTTAAAATCCTGCAGCAGTTGGGTCTTCATGGTGCGGTCGAATCGCTTCTGCCTCCAGACCGGCAGTTTACCGAATCCGCCGCCTTGCGGGAGCGCGCCTGAACACTGCCGCGCTACGGCTGAGCGAAAAAACTCAGCCGTAGAATCAAGCACTTAGAGGCTGATCGCCACCTGCATCGGGGCCTCGCGCAGAGGGGGCAAGGCCACTTCGAGGAGCTTGCGCCGGGCGTTCCAGCGGTAGTCGAGCGCCTTGCCGCCGGCCTGCACGGTGCGTGGTTTGCGCGCGACGTTGTGGACCTTCAGCGTGAACACACGCGACGATACTTTCGTGGCGGCCCCAGCCTCGGGCTGCAGGCCGATCTCCAGCCTGCCGGCGTCGAGACGGCTGCTGAAACGCACCAGCTCGTACTTGCCGGCCTCGAAGGCGTTCGGGGTCTTGCCATCGTCGTCGTAGAACTGGCCGGACGCGCTCGCCACGCCGGCATCGTGCCAGTAATGCAGTTCGAGCGCGCGGCTGTCGTAGTCGCGCGTGCTCTGCACCACCTTCGCCAGCGGCACGAAGGCGCCTGCGCGCACATAAGTCGGGATGTGGCCGGCCACCGGCGTCACGACTTCGGTGATGCCGCCGCGGTGCGGCTGGTCGTCGTAGAAATCGAACCAGGTGCTGCCCTTGCTGGGGAAGTGGATCTCCTTGCGGGTCGCGCCCGGTTCCGTCACCGGCGCCACCAGGAAGCTCGGGCCCCACAGATAAGTCGAGGCGATACCTGCCGCGCCCTCCTCGTCCTGCTCCTCGAACAGCACCGGGCGCATCATCGGCATGCCGCTGCGGCTGTTCTCGAAAGCGATCGTGTAGTTATACGGCAGCATGGCGTAACGCAGGCGCACCGCCTCGCGCGCCAGCGCCTTGGTCTTCGGCTCGCGGAATACCGGCTCGGCCGCCACGTCTTCCTGCGCGTGCGGACGGAACACCGGCTGGAACACGCCGTACTGCAGCCAGCGCACGTACAGTTCGTCGTCCAGCACCGGGCCGGCAAAGCCGCCGAGATCCGAGTGCATGTAAGCCTGGCCCTGCATGCCCATCTGCAGCGAGATCTCCATCTGCGATTGCAGCCCGCCCCAGCCACGGCTGACGTCACCGGACCACGGAATCATGCCGAAGCGCTGCGAGCCCGAATAACCCGAGCGCATCAGGATGAAGGGACGTTCCGCCGGATAGTCGCGTGCATAGCCGTCGTGGATCAGGCGCGCCCATTCGTGGCCGTAGATATTGTGGACCTGGTCGGCGCTGCCCGTGGCATGCTGGGCCGCTGCGGGGTGCATCTCCGGCTCGCCCAGGTCGCCCCACCAGCCAGCCACGCCGCCCGCCTTCAGCTCCTTGTAGATGTTCCAGAACCAATCGCGCGCCTGCGGCTTGAAGACGTCCACCAGGCCGGTGTTCCCGAAATAGAAATCGAAGCTGAAGGGCTTGCCCTGCTTGTCGGTGGCCAGTACGCCCTGCTGAGCGGCGTCGTTCCAGCGCTTCGAGGTGGTCAAGATGAAGGGCTCGGTGATCAGGACCGTCTTCACGCCCTTGTTGGCGAAGTCGGCCATCATCTTCTCGGCATGCGGGAAGCTATCGCGGTCCCAGGCCAAGTTGCCCATCGTGCCCTTGACCGTCTTGCCGAACCAGTAGAGGTCGAGCACCACCGCGTCCAGCGGGATACCGTCAACGATGAACTTGTCGACCACGGCGCGGGTTTCGGCCTCCGTGTGGTAGCCGAAGCGGCTGGCGAAATTGCCGAAGGCCCAGCGCGGCGGCAGCGGCTGGCGCCCGGTCAGGCGCGTGTAGCCGTCCATAATCTGGGCCCAGTCGTCGCCGGCCACCACCTGGTAGGTCTTCGGACCGCCAATGGCTTCGAAGCGCAGCGTGCCGTCCTTGCGGCTGTCGAGATCGAGGTAGCCAGCCTGCGGGTTGTCGAAGTGGATGGCGTAACGCTTCGACGACAACGCCATCGGAATGCCGTAGCCCATCTGCTCGGCGTGGGCGCCGAAGCCATAGGACGCCTTGTTATACAGCGGGAAGCGGTAGCCGCGGCGGTTCATGCCGACCGCGCGCGAACCGGCGCCGTAGAGCGCCTCGCCGCCCTCCACCGCGAACTCGATCGATTCGAGCTTGTCGTCGTGGCCGTAGCCCCGCTTTTCGGCGACCAGCGGCTTGCCCTTGTAGCTATAGCCGATGCGGAATGGCGATTTCTCGACTGTGACGGTGATGCCTTCAGTCGCCAGCACGATGCGGGCGGCGTCTTCCTGCACCTGCATCTTCATCTGGGCCGGCGCCAGTACCACTGCATGCGAAGCGGCCTGCGGCTTGCCTTCTTCGGCGCTGGGGACGAAGCTGGTCTCGACGATGTTCGGCGCGTAGGGCTTGATCAGGTAGCGGCCGTCGCTGGTGGCGATCTCGATGCCGCTGCCGGTGTTCTTGAAGCCGAGGAAGTGGCGGTCTGCGTTCTGGGCGTGGGCCTGGGGACTGGCGGCCAGGGTCGCGAAAACGGCAGCCAGTGCGGCTGCGAAGGGCGTGCGTTTCATGGTCTCCTGATGGTGTGCATGGTTCTTCCGAGAGCATGCCAGAAATTGCATGGATGAGGTAGTAAATTTACAGCCCGACCCACATCTTGCAGAGAGATGCGGCGACACGAAGCAGCAGCTCGTCCGTAGTTTGACTACCAACGCATTGGCCGTGCGGCGACCCCAGCTTGACTCTGTCACAATCATGGCAAATCGACCATTGGAGCCGCCATGCGCATCGCCACCTTCAACGTCAACGGCATCAACAGCCGCCTGCCCGCCCTCATCCAGTGGCTGGAAGAGACCCAGCCCGACGTCGCCTGCCTGCAGGAGCTGAAGGCGCCGCAGGAAAAATTCCCGGAAATGGAGATCCGCGCCGCCGGCTATTACCCGATCTGGCATGGCCAGAAAAGCTGGAACGGCGTCGCCATCCTCGCCCGCGACACGGAGCCGCAGGAAGTCGGGCGCGGGCTGCCGGGCGACCCGACCGACGAGCAGAGCCGCTACATCGAAGCGGCCGTGAACGGCGTGCTGGTCGGCTGCCTGTATCTCCCGAACGGCAACCCGGCGCCGGGACCGAAGTTCGACTACAAGCTGGCCTGGTTCAAGCGCCTGCACAAGCGCGCCCAGGAACTGATCGACAGCGGCGCGCCCGTGGTACTGTGCGGCGACTACAACGTGATGCCGACCGAGCTCGATGTCTACAAGCCCGAACGCTGGCTCGACGACGCCCTGTTCCGTCCCGAGACCCGCGCCGCCTACCGCAAGCTGCTCGACCAGGGCTGGACGGACGCGCTGCGCGAGACGCATCCGGACCAGGTCATCTACACCTTCTGGGATTACATGCGCGATGCCTACGGCCGCAACGCCGGTCTGCGCATCGACCACCTGCTGCTCAGCCCCTCACTGGCGCCGAGGTTGAAGGCGGCCGGCGTCGACCGCGAAGTGCGCGGGCGCGAGAAGCCGAGCGATCACGCGCCGACCTGGGTGGAGCTGGACTGGCCGTGAGCGGTCCGCATCATGCCGCCTGATCCGGCCGGATCCCGCCCACGCGCGTTACCTGCGCCAGGATCGCCGCCAGCCGGCGCGGGTCGGCGGGCTTGACGAGGTGGTGGTCGAAGCCTGCCGCCTGCGCGGCGGCGACATCCGCACGGTCGCCATAACCCGTCACCGCGATCAGCGTCATCCCTGCAGTCTCGGGTTGCGCGCGCATCTGGCGCGCCAAGTCGTAGCCGTCCATGCCGGGCAGACCGATGTCGAACAAGCCCACTTCCGGCCGCAGGTTGCGCGCCGCAAGCAATGCGCGCGCCGAACTGTTCTCGACACGTACCTGATGCCCTATCGACCCCACGTACATTGCGAGCATCTCGGCGGCGTCGGCGTTGTCGTCGACGACCAGAACCCGCAAGGGGCCGCCGGCCGGCGCCGGCGCCTCGGCGGCACCCTCCTCAGCGCAGCGGGACTGTCCGGCGACCCGTGGCATCTCCACCACGAACGTCGATCCGCGACCGAGACCGGGACTTTCACAGCGCACCGCACCGCCATGCAGCTCGACGATGCTCCTGACAAGCGACAAACCAACCCCGAGCCCGCCCTGCGCGCGGTCGCTGCTGCGCTCGGCCTGGGCAAACAGCTCGAAGATCTGTTCGCGCATCGCCGGGGCCACGCCGATGCCGGTGTCCGCAACCTCGATGACCACACGCTCGCGCTGAGCCGCAAGCGTAACCCGCAGCTCGCCACCTTCCGGGGTGTACTTGGCAGCGTTGTTCAAGAGGTTGGACAGCACCTGGATCAGGCGTTTCCGGTCGCCACGTACACGCAGAGGGTCCGGCGCAACGCGCACCGAGATCGTGTGCCGGCGTTCCTGCACAAGCGGACGCGCTTGCTCCACTGCAGCGGCAACGATATCCTGCATGTCGAGCTCCACCGACTCGAGCTTGACCATGCCCTTGGTGACGCGCGAAACATCCAGCAGGTCGTCGACCAGGGCGCCCATGTGCCGCACCTGGCGCGCGATCACTTCCCCAGTCCGCTTGAGCTGGGCACCGGACAGTGGCACGCTCGTGATCATGGCGGCGGCAGCGCTGATCGGCGCGAGCGGGTTGCGCAGCTCATGGGCAAGCATTGCGAGGAATTCGTCCTTGCGGCGGTCGGCGAGGCGCAGCGCCACTTCGGCATTGGCCTTCTCGACCGCGGTCCAGATGCGCGCCGCCGCGTCTTCGATCAGCAGGGTCTCGTCCTCGCTCAATGGAACCGCGCGCTGTACGAACAGAACAGCACACAGGTCCGCGCCGCACATGCGTGGCACGCCGACGCTCTCGAGAATCCCGTCCGCGGGAGCCTGGGCGCCATCCACGGCGCGGCCACCGGTCAGGAAGCGCGCCGGGCTCGCCCACGCATGGGCCGCCGCGGGGTGGCGACCAATCAGCTCGGGCACGCCCTCGGCGACATAGCTGGAGTGGAACAGGATGGTCTCGCCGTTGTCCAGGTAATCGCCGAAGCAAACCCGCGCCGCCCGCAGGAAACGGCCCAGCGCCTTGCTGGCCAGCGCCTGGATCTCGAAAGCGTCGCCGGCGCGCCGGATCTCGTCGCCGAGCTCGACCTGAAAGCGGGTGCGCTGCTGCGCCAGTTCGAGCGAGCGCAGCTTCTCTGCCAGCACGGCGTTCAGGCGCCTTGTCTCCTGCTGCGCCAGGTACTCCTCGGTAACGTCGCTGCCCTCAAGGAAGATGCCGGTGACCCTGCCGTCCGGCTCGGCGATTGGCTGATAGACGAAATTCAGATACCGCGTCTGCGCCCCGCCCGGGTGGTCGAAGCGGACCGGCACCGCACGGCCGTGAGCCGGCCGGCCCGAAGCATACACCTCGTCGAGCAGTTCGATATGGCCTTGCTCCACGAGCTCGGGCACCGCGAGCCGCGCGGGCAAGCCGACGAACTCGCGCTGGCCCATCAGCGCCAGGTTGGCGTCGTTGACGAATTCATAGACATGATCGGGGCCGCTCAGGATGCCCATGAAGCCCGGCGCCTGGCGGAACATGTCCTTCAGCTTGCGGTTGTAATCGAAAAGGCGCTCCTCGAGCAGCTTCTGCTTGGTCAGCTCGATGCAAGCGCCGTAGATCGCGACCACATTCTGGTCGTCGTCGCGCACCGGGGCGAAGGTGTAGCTGAACCAGGCCGGCTCCGGCTTGCCGTCGCGGTACAGGGTAAGCGGCAGTTCTTCCAGGAAGATGGGCTCTCCCGCCATCACCCTGTGCAGCAAGGGCTCGGTAGCGTCGCGGATCTCCGGCCAGACTTCGAAGTACGGCCTTCCCAGCGCGTCCGGATGGCGCTTGCCGAGGAACTGGATATAGCTGTCGTTGTAAAACAGGCGGAAATCCGGACCGATCGCAAGGCGCACCGGGATCGCCGAGTCGAGCATCAGCTTCATGGCGGCGCGCAGCGCAGGACTCCATTCGGCGGGGGGCGCAATGCCGGCCGCCCGGTAGTTGAAGGTCTGCAGCAGGCGGCGAACGTCGCCCTCGCCCGCGAAAAGCGTCATATTGGCGTCCATCATCATCCTTATCGCATTTGCAATATTTTGGCACGAAGGGCCAAGATGGCGCGCCCGATACCCCGGCGTCAGTGGACCGGCCGGGCGTCGACCATCACCAGCCGCATCGCGCTTTCGGTCACACTCTCGATATCCGGCGTATAGCCATCCTCGATCCAGCGCAGCGCGATGTGGATCACGCCCCCGACCACGCCGGCCTGCACGAGCGGGTCCGCCGCTCCCGCTTCCGGCCCGGCGATGCGCCCCACTTCCTCGCCGATCGCGCGCAGCGATGCGTCGAAGGCCTTGTCGACGGCGCGGCTCACGCCCCGGATCTCGACCAGGAACACGCGCGCCGAGCGCGGGTCGCGCTGCAGGGCCGCGAAGTAGGCGTGCAGCATGGCGCGCGCGCGTTCGATGCGGGAAGGACCGGCGCTTTCGGCGGCGGCGCGGATCTCGCCGAAGACCGAATACGTGACCGCATTGTAGGAAGCGATCAGCAGGTCTTCGCTGTTGGCGAAGGATTCGTAGAAGTAGCGCTCCGTCAGGCCGGCCGCCTCGCACACCGCTTTCACGGTGGCCTGGCGGTAGCCGCGTTCGCCATAGACTTCGATGGCGGCGCCGATCAGTTGACTGCGGCGCTGAGCGCGGCGCTCGTCTTGCGACATCCCGCGGTAGGGACGCGCTGAAGGAGTTTCTCGAGACATCCCTCTATTTTGCCACGAAATGTTGTCAGAACGTATTTGACAATATACAGTGTCAGTATCGGGAATGAAAATAAAGAGACGATGTCCACACCTTCCAATGAAATCCTCGATGTGCTGATCGTCGGCGCCGGTCTGTCCGGCATCGGCGCGGCCTGGTACCTGCAACAGCGCGTTCCGGGCAAGCGCTACGCCATCCTCGAGGCGCGCGACGCCATCGGCGGCACCTGGGACCTGTTCCGCTATCCCGGCGTGCGCTCCGACTCCGACATGTACACGCTCGGCTACGCCTTCCAGCCCTGGACCGCGGGCAAGGCGATCGCTGACGGCCCGGCCATTCGGGGCTATATCCGCGACACCGCCCGCGACAACGGCATCGACCGCCACATCCGCTTCCGCCACAAGGTCACAGCAGCTTCCTGGTCGAGCGCGGACGCCTGCTGGACCGTGCAGGCCGAGCACGATGGCGCGCAGGTCGCGATCCGCACCCGCTTCCTCTACATGTGCAGCGGCTACTACAGCTACGAGGAAGCCTACCGCCCCGCCTTCGAGGGCGAGGGCCGCTACCTGGGCCGCATCGTGCAGCCGCAGTTCTGGCCACAGGACCTCGATTACCGCGACAAGCAGGTGGTGGTGGTTGGCAGCGGCGCCACCGCCGTGACCCTGGTGCCGGCAATGGCCGACCAGGCGGCACACGTCACGATGCTGCAGCGCTCCCCCACCTATGTCGTGTCGCGTCCGTCCGAATACCGTTTCGCGCAGCGATTCAGGCGCTGGCTGCCGGAAAAGGCCGCATACTGGGCGACCCGCTGGCGCGTGATTCTTGAATCCATGCTGCTGTACCGCGTGGCGCGCAGCAAGCCGGAGCTGGCCAAGCAGAAGATCGTCGCCATGGCGCGGCGTCAGCTGGGCCGCGACTTCGACGTCGACACCCACTTCACGCCGAGTTATAAACCCTGGGACCAGCGCGTGTGCGTGGTCCCGGACGGCGACATGTTCAAGGCGATCCGCAAGGGCCGGGCCTCGGTGGTCACCGACCACATCGAGCGCTTCACCGAAACCGGCATCCTGCTCAAGTCGGGCAAGGAGCTGGCCGCGGACGTGGTGGTGCTGGCCACCGGCCTGAAGATCAGGATCCTGGGCGGCATCGCCGTCACCGTGGACGGCAAGCCCTTCAAGGCCAGCGAAGCCATGTCCTACAAGGGCATGATGCTGAGCGAGCTGCCGAACTGCGTCATGACCTTCGGCTACACCAACGCTTCCTGGACCCTGAAGGCCGATCTCACGGCCGCCTATGTCTGCCGCCTGCTGCGCTACATGGACCGCAAGGGCGTGGCGATCGCCGTGCCGCGCCGCGAGGCCGGCGTGGCGCCGGAGCCCTTCCTCAACTTCACATCCGGCTACGTCCAGCGCGCGCAGGGCGAGCTGCCGCAGCAGGGTGCGCGCCGTCCCTGGCAGGTGTACCAGAGCTACCTGCAGGACATGCTCACCATCCGCTACGGCCGCATCGCCGACGGCGTCATGCACTTTGCTGCGAAAGGAGTCAACACTTGAAGCTCACGAATCGCGTCGCCGTCATCACCGGCGCCGGCAGCGGCATCGGCCGCGCCACCGCACTCGCCATGGCCCGCCGCGGCTGCCATCTGGCGCTGGCCGACATCAATGAATCCGGCGTGCAGGACACCGCACGCGAAGCGCAGGCGCTGGGCGTGCGCGCCACCGCGCACCGGCTCGACGTCGCCGACCGCGCCGCCGTCGCCGCTTTCCCGCAAGAGGTGCTGGCCGCGCACAAGCGGGTCGACCTCCTGATGAACAATGCCGGCGTGGCCCTGGGCGGCACTTTCGAACAGGTCAGCGAGCCTGACTTCGACTGGCTGATGGAGATTAACTTCCACGGCGTGGTGCGGATGACGCGCGCCTTCCTGCCGCTGCTGCACGGCTCCGACGATGCCCGCATCGTCAATGTGTCCAGCATCTATGGCATCATCACCCCGCCTGGACAGGCCGCCTACTCCGCCAGCAAGTTCGCGGTGCGCGGCTTCTCGAACGTGCTGCGCCACGAACTGGAAGGCAGCACGGTCGGGGTCTCGGTGGTGCATCCGGGCGGCGTCGCGACCTCGATCGCGAAGAACGCGCGCATTCCGGCCGGTGCGCCGCAGGACGAGGTCGAACGCGGCCGCAAGACCATGGAAAAGCTGCTGCGCATGGCGCCCGAGCAGGCCGGCGAAATCATCGTGCGCGGCATCGAAAAGCGTCAGGCACGGATCCTGGTCGGCAGCGACGCCAAGGCCGCCGCCTTGCTGGAACGCCTGGCACCCGTGGGTTACTGGAACCTCCTGAAGAAAGCGATCAAGCGATGAACACTGTTTTGACCGTGCTTGGCGTCCTCGCCGGCGTGCTGGTGCTATTGGCCGCCATCCTCGTCCTGTTCACCTGGTGGACGGCGCGCAAGGTCGAAAGCGCCCTGCCGCCCAAAGGCCGTTTCATCGACGTGCCGGGTGCACGCCTGCATATCCGCGAATTCGGCGACGCCAACCAGGACCGTCCCGCGATCCTGATGATCCACGGCCTGGCCGGCCAGCTGTCGCACTTCACCTACGGCGTGGCGGCAAAGCTCGGGGAACGCCATCGCGTGATCGTGGTCGACCGCCCCGGCTCGGGCTATTCGACGCGCGCGCCGGATACGTCGGCCGGCCTGTCCGCGCAGGCCGCGGCGATGGCGGCCCTGCTGCGCACCCTCGGCGTTGGCCCGGCCTTCGTGGTCGGCCACTCGCTGGGCGGCGCGGTCGCCCTGACCATGGGCCTGGAACATCCGCAGCAGGTGGCCGGCCTGGCCCTGATCGCGCCGCTGACCCACATGCCCGAAGGCGTACCGCCCGTGTTCGCGGGCCTGGCCATCGAGTCGCCCCTGATGCGCAAGCTGCTGGCGTGGACGCTGGCGATTCCGGCCTCGATCAGGAAGAGCGCGGCGACGCTGGAAGTGGTGTTCGGACCGGAAGCGGTGCCGAAGGATTTCGCCACCCGCGGCGGTGGCCTGCTGTCCCTGCGTCCGTCGGCCTTCCTGGAGGCGTCCGCCGACCTGCAGGCGCTGCCGGAAGGCTTGCCGGACCTGCAGGCGCGCAGCCGTCAGCTGCGCATGCCCTTGAGCGTCTTGTACGGCAAGGATGACCGGATCCTGGACTGAAAGGCGAATGGGCAGGTGCTGGTGGATGGCGTGGCCGGCAGCCGCCTTGAGCTGATCGAAGGCGGGCATATGCTGCCGATTACGCAGGTTGACGTGTCTGCGCAGTTTATCGAGGCGGCGCTGCAGGAGCATGCCGCGGCTGGTGTGAAAGGCGCCGCGGCGGGTTGAGCGCCGCGCTGCCAATCAAACCGCCACCGCACTCGCCAACACCGCCGCCAGCGCCATCAAGTCATACGGCTTGCGCAGCACCACGGCGTCCGGCCAGTTGTTGACCTCCCCCTTCCCGGTCGCGAACACGATCCGGATCCCCGGCGCCAGCACGCGCGCTTCAGCGGCGAGCATGTCGCCCGACATGCCGGGCAGCTGGACATCCGTGATCAGGATGTCGGAATCGCCCGAGATCAGGCCAAGCGCTTCTTCCGCCGTGCCGGCCGAACGCACCTCGTGGCCCAGGTGGACCAGCAGCGCTTCGGTACTGTCGCGGATCTCTTCCTCGTCTTCCACCAGCACGATACGCAGGCGCGGGCTGTCGGCGCCGCCCTCCGCGGGCGTGGGCAGCGCCGGCGGCTCGCCGAGGGCGCGGTTGCGCTGGTTGGCCAGCACCTGGCGGATGCGGCGCGCCAGGCTTTCGCGCGTATAGGGTTTACCCAGCAGTTCGACGCCCCGATCCAGGCGTCCGCCGTGCACGATCGCGTTTTCCGTGTAGCCTGAAGTGAACAGCACCGCCAGGTTTGGCAGGCGCTCGCGCGCCATGCGCGCCAGTTCCGGGCTGCGCAGGGTGCCGGGCATGACGACGTCGGTGAACAGCACGTCGATCGGCACGCCGGACTCCACCACCGCCAGCGCGCTGGCGGCATCGGCCGCCTTCAGCACGCGGTAGCCGAGATCGGTCAGCATCTCGACCACGGTGGTGCGCACTGCCTCGTCGTCTTCCGCCACCAGGATGGTCTCGGTGCCGCCCACCGCCGGCTGCAGCTCGGTCACCGGCATCATCGCGTCTTCCACTGCCAGCGTGCGCGGCAGGTAGATCTTGACCGTCGTGCCCTGTCCGGGCTCGCTGTAGATCTTGACGTGGCCGCCGGACTGCTTGACGAAGCCGTACACCATTGACAGGCCCAGGCCCGTACCTTTCCCCTCCTCCTTGGTCGAGAAGAAGGGCTCGAAGGCCTGGCGCAGCACCTCGGGCGCCATGCCGGTACCGGTGTCGGTCACGCCAATCATGACGTACTGGCCGGGCGCCACTTCGGCGTGGTTGCGGCAGTACAGGTCGTCCAGCACCGCATTGTTGGCCTCGATCGTGAGCCGGCCGGCGCCACCCATCGCATCGCGCGCATTGATCGCCAGGTTCAGGATCGCATTCTCGACCTGGGCCACGTCGACCGCGGTGTTCCACAGCCCGCCCGAGATCACCAGCTCGATCTCGATTTCTTCGCCCAGCGAGCGGCGCAGCATGTCTTCCATGCCCATCACGATGCGGCTGATCTTGACCACGCGCGGTTCGAGCGGCTGGCGGCGGCCGAACGCCAGCAGGTAGCTGGCCAGCTTGGCGCCCTTCTCGACCGCGAAACGCGCATTGCCGATCCAGCGCTGCACCTCGTTGCCTTCGCAATGCACTTCGAGCAGCTGCAGGTTGCCGGAGATGATCTGCAGCAGGTTGTTGAAGTCGTGGGCGACGCCGCCGGTCAGTTTGCCGATGGTCTCCATCTTCTGCGACTGCTGCAGTGCCAGCTCGGTGCGGCGCATCTGCTCCGCCTGTTCGCGATCGGCCGTGATGTCGCGCCCGATCGCGTGGATGAAGACGGCGTCCGGCGCGGCGGACCATGACAACAGGCACCAGTTGCCGTCCTTGCGGCGGAAGCGGTTCTCGAACTTGTAGACGTAATGGCCCGCGCGCAGGGAACCCATCTGGAGTTCGGTAGCGGCGACGTCGTCCGGATGCACCAGTTCGAGGAAGCTGCGGCCGACGATGTCGCTGTCGCTCCAGCCCAGCAGCGAGCCGAAGGCGGGGCTGACCGCCTCGACCCGGCCGTCGAATCCGGCCACCAGCATGACGTCCTTCGACAGGCGCCACATGCGGTCGCGCTCCGCGGTGCGCAGGGCAACCTGCTGTTCCAGGCTGGCGTTCAGGTGCTCGAGCCGCTGCTCGTCCTGCTTGCGGTCTTCGATGTCGGTATTGGTGCCGACCCAGGCGCTGACTTCGCCGTCGGCATTGCGCAGCGCGATGGCGCGCGACAGGTGCCAGCGGTAGCTGCCGTCATGCGCACGCAGGCGCATCTCGGCTTCGTAGGTCGCGCCGGAAGCGACCGCGATCGCCCAGCGCGTGGTCACCTGGGCCAGGTCGTCCGGATGCACGATGGCCGTCCAGCCGGTACCGCCCAACTCCTCGAAGCCCAGGCCGCTGTAGGCATAGGCATGCTCGTTGAACCAGTCGTTCTTGCCCTCCGCGGTGGCGCTCCAGACGTGGTGCGGGATGGCCTGGGCAAAGCTCAGGAACCTGGCCTCGCTTTTGCGCCTGGCCTGTTCCGCGAGCACCCGCTCGGTCACGTCATGGCCCTGGACGAAGACGCCGCTGACGCTGCCGTCGTCGCCGCGCAGCGGCTGGTAGACGAAGTCGACGTAGTACAGGCGCCGTTCAATGTCCCCCTGCGCCAGCCACAAGGGCGCGGCGATGGCGGCGTGCGGCTCGCCGGTCCGGTACACCTTGTCGAGCAGCTCGACAAAGCCCTGCGGCACGGTTTCCGGCAGCGCCAGGCGCACCGGCTTGCCCAGCACCGGACGCTCGCCGATGAGGGTGCTGTAGGCGGCATTCACCAGCGCGAAGATGTGCTCCGGACCGGTGAGCTGGGCGACGAAGCCCGGCGCCTGCTGGAAAATCGCACGCAGGCGGCTATGCTCCGCATCCAGGCCCGCCACAGCCCTGACCTTGGCAGTGCTTTCGACCACCACCGCGATCACGCCCAGCACGGCGCCGTCATCCCCCGGCACCGGCGAATAATCGAGATCGAACCAGCACTGTGCGGGCTTGCCGTGGCGCTCCAGCGTCATCGCCTGTTCGCGGTAGGACAGCGTACGGCCGGCCAGCACCGTGCCCAGCACATTGGCGTTGAAGGCGGCCGCCTCCGGCCATGCTTCGCACACGGGCGTTCCCAGCATGGCCGGATGGCGCGAGGCGGCAATCGCCGCATAGCCGTCGTTATAGATCATCACCCCTTCGCGTCCCCACAGGGTCGCCATCGGCGCGGGCGAGCGCAGCACCAGTTCGACGGTGGTCCGCATCGCGGCCGGCCAGCGGCCGATCGGGCCGAGACTGGTGGCGGCCCAGTCGAACTCGTCGATCATCTCGCCGAGCTGTCCTCCGTCCGTACCGAAGGTCCTGGCCGGAGCCGCGTCGCGCATCGCCATGTTGTCAATCTGCCTATACATTTTGTGAAGTGGGCAATTGTAAATGGTTTGCGGATTCCAGGAAACACGATTCAAAAACAGCAATTGCACATCGTTAACTCTTTGAATACACTAGTGCAATACTGACAATAACAACGAGGGAAAAACCATGTGGCGAGCGATGCTGGGGACGATGACCATCCTGCTGCTCGGCCTGGGCGCATGGTTGACGCTGGCGCCGGTGCCGGTCGACCCGGTCGCCTGGCGCGCTCCGGCCAATCCCGGCTACACCGGACCCTACGCGGCCAACACCCGGCTGATCTCCCTGTCGATGATCGATCTGGATGGCGCGGTCGGACCGGAACATATTGCGATGGGCCCGGACGGCCAGTTGTACGCGGCAGTCGCCGGCGGCACAGTGCTGCGCATGCGGCCTGACGGCAGCGGCCAGGAAGTCTGGGCCCAGACCGGTGGACGGGTGCTCGGGTTCGAATTCGACGCCGAGGGCCGCATGATCGCCGCCGATGCCATGCGCGGCCTGCTGGCGATTTCGCCGGCGGCGCCGCACCACGTGACGCTGCTGGCCGACCGCATGCCGGACGGCGATCCGATCCGCTTTCCCGACGCGGTGACGATCGGAAGCGACGGCACCATCTACTTTACGGATGCCAGCCGCCGCTTTTCGCCGGCCGAGCTTGGCAGCCCCTTCGAGGCCAGCCTGCTGGATTTCATCGAACACCGCCCCACCGGCCGCGTGCTGGCCTACAAGCCGGGCGGCAAGGTCGAGCTGGTGGTGGACGGCCTCTCCTTCGCCAACGGCATCGTCCTGTCCGCCGACGGACGCTCGCTGTACGTGGCCGAAAGCGGCGCCTACCGCGTCTGGCGCATCGATCCGGCCGCACGCGGACTCGACATCCGGCGCGGCGCACGCCCCGGCGCCGAAGTCCTGCTCGACCGCCTGCCCGGCTTTCCCGACAACCTGATGCGGGGCATGAACGGCCGCATCTGGCTGGGCCTGGCCAAGCCGCGCGCGGCATCCGCCGACGCCATGTCCGGCGATCTCTTCATGCGCAAGCTGGCGCTGCGCCTGCCGCGCTTCCTGTGGCCGGTGCCGGCCTCCTACGGCCACGTGCTCGCCTTCGACGGCGACGGCCACATCCTTGCCGACCTGCAGGACCCGAGCGGCGCCTACCCCGAAACGACGGGCGTGCTGGAAACCGCCGACCGCCTTTACATCCAGAGCCTGCACGCGCCCGCCATCGGCTGGCTGCCGAAGGCTCGCGCACGCTTGCCGCAATCGAGGTGATTTCGCTGCGCCGCGTGCTAGTGTCTTGGCTTGCGCTCATCGAAGGATTGCGCCTTGACGGGCGCTGAATGTGCTGCAAAGCAGCAGAAAAATATTCCCGCAAAACATGCGTGCGAGGCCTTGCGGCCCTTAATATATTTCCGCTGCACACACCTTTACCGAGGGGAAAAGTGAACTATGAGCCAGAGTCAACCTCTGTCGCTGCATGTCCCGGAGCCTACCGGCCGCCCGGGTTGCAAGACTGATTTTTCGTATCTTGGTGTGAATCCGGCCGGCATCGTGCCGCGCCCGCCCGTCGACGTCCGCTACCAGGACACGGCGGACATCGCATCGAGCCTGATCCGCGTCCTCGACGACAACGACGATGCCGTCGGCCCATGGGCGCCCGAGCTGGACAAGGAGACGCTCCTGCACGGCCTGCGCACCATGATGAAGACCCGCATCTTCGACGCCCGCATGGTCATCGGCCAGCGCCAGAAGAAGATGTCCTTCTACATGACCTCGCTCGGCGAGGAAGCCATCGGCACCGCCCACGCGCTGGCGCTGAAGGATGGCGACATGTGCTTCCCGACCTACCGCCAGCAAAGCCTGCTGATGGCGCGGCAGTATCCGATGGTCGAGATGATCTGCCAGCTGCTGTCCAATGAGCGCGATCCGCTGAAGGGCCGCCAGCTGCCCGTGATGTATTCGTCCAAGAAGGACGGTTTCTTCACGATTTCAGGCAACCTCGCCACCCAGATCCCGCAGGCAGTCGGCTGGGCCATGGCCTCCGCCATCAAGGGCGACACCAAGATCGCGTCCGGCTGGATCGGCGACGGCGCCACCGCCGAGAGCGACTTCCACACCGGCCTGACCTTCGCCCACGTCTACCGCGCTCCCGTGATCCTGAACGTGGTCAACAACCAGTGGGCCATCTCGAGCTTCCAGGCGATTGCCGGCGGCGAGAGCGTGACCTTCGCCGCGCGCGGCGTCGGCGCCGGCATCGCCTCGCTGCGCGTGGACGGCAACGACTTCCTGGCCGTGTACGCGGCCTCCTGCTGGGCCGCCGAGCGCGCCCGCAACAACCTGGGCCCGACCCTGATCGAGTGGGTGACCTACCGCGCCGGCCCGCACTCCACCTCCGACGATCCCTCGCGCTACCGTCCCGCCGACGAGTGGACCTACTTCCCGCTGGGCGACCCGATCGGCCGCCTGCGGCGCCACCTGGTCAAGAAAGGCTGGTGGTCCGACGCCGAGCAGGAAGCCCTGCAGGCCGAGCTGGAAGCCGAAGTCCTGGCTGCGCAGAAGGAAGCCGAGCAATATGGCACGCTGATCGATGGCCGCGTGCCGAGCGCCGCATCGATGTTCGAGGATGTCTATAAAGAGATGCCCGAACACCTGCGGCGCCAACGCCAAGAACTGGGGGTGTGACGTGATGCGAGATATCGAGAAAGAACCCGTGGCGGCCGAGGATGCCGCCGCGGAAAAGACAACGCCGATGACCATGATCCAGGCCCTGCGTTCGGCCATGGACGTGATGATGGAGCGCGACAGCAATGTGGTCGTCTACGGCCAGGACGTCGGCTATTTCGGCGGCGTGTTCCGCGTCACCGACGGCCTGCAGGCCAAGTACGGCAAGCACCGTGCCTTCGACGCCCCGATTTCGGAAGGCGGCATCGTCGGCACCGCGGTCGGCATGGCCGCCTACGGCCTGCGCCCCGTGGTCGAGATCCAGTTCGCCGACTATTTTTATCCGGCAACCGACCAGATCGTCTCCGAAGCGGCGCGCCTGCGCTACCGCTCGGCCGGCGATTTCACCTCGCCGCTGACCATCCGCATGCCCTGTGGCGGCGGCATCTACGGCGGCCAGACCCACAGCCAGAGCCCGGAAGCCTTCTTCACCCACGTCTGCGGCCTGCGCACCGTGATGCCCTCGAATCCCTACGATGCGAAGGGCTTGCTGATCGCCTCGATCGAGAACGACGACCCGGTGATCTTCCTGGAGCCCAAGCGCCTGTACAACGGCCCCTTCGACGGCCACCACGACCGTCCGGTGGTGTCCTGGTCCAAGCACGATCTCGGCAAGGTGCCCGAGGGTTACTACACGGTCCCGCTGGACAAGGCGGCGATCTTCCGCCCCGGCGCCGACCTCACCGTACTGACCTACGGCACCATGGTCTGGGTCTCGGAAGCGGCCGCCAACGAGACCGGCATCGACGCCGAGATCATCGACCTGCGCACCCTGTGGCCGCTGGATCTCGACACCATCGTCGAATCGGTCAAGAAGACGGGGCGCTGCGTCGTGGTCCATGAGGCAACCAAGACCAGCGGCTTTGGCGCCGAACTGGCCGCACTGGTGCAGGAACACTGCTTCTACCACCTGGAAGCGCCGATCGAACGCGTGGCCGGCTGGGACACACCCTACCCGCATGCGCAGGAATGGGCTTACTTCCCTGGTCCCGACCGTGTCGGTGCTGCATTCAAACGAGCGATGGAGGCATAAAGGTGGGTATTCACGTCATCAAAATGCCCGACGTGGGCGAAGGCATTGCGGAATGCGAAGTGGTGGCCTGGCGCGTGCAGCCCGGGGACGCCGTCAAGGAAGACCAGATTCTGGCCGACGTCATGACCGACAAGGCCACCGTCGAAATCCCGTCGCCGGTGCATGGCACGGTGATGGCCCTGGGCGGCAAGGTCGGCGAATCGCTGGCCGTGGGCGCCGAACTGGTCCGTCTGGAAATCGAAGGCGCGGGCAATTTCAAGGGTGATGCGGCGAAGCCCGCTGCCGCTTCGGCTGGCGCTTCGGCGCCAGCTGCGGACGAGCCGGCCGATGTGCCGCATGGTTTCGTGCCGGAGCCGCAGCGTGTCGCGGCCGGCGCTGCCAGCGTGTCCGCTGCGCCGAGCGCCGAAGGCGTCCGCGACCCTGGCGCTCCTGCAGCCCGCCACCCGGCGCCTGCATCCTCGGGCAGCGGCGCCAGCTCGCGCGCCATTTTCCGTGATGCGAACGAAAAGCCGCTCGCTGCCCCCGCAGTGCGCAAGCGCGCCTGGGACATGGGCATCGAGCTGCAGTATGTGGGCGGCAGCGGCGCGGCCGGCCGCATCACCCACGCCGACCTCGACAACTTCATCGCTGGCCGCCAGCGCGGGCATTCGGCGCAAAGCGGCGCGGACAGCCGCTATGCCGAACTGCAGGGCGAGGAAGCGGTACCGCTGATCGGCCTGCGCCGCAAGATCGCTGAGAAGATGCAGCTGTCGAAGCGCCAGATCCCGCACTTCACTTATGTCGAGGAAGTCGACGTCACGGAACTGGAGGCCCTGCGCACCCAGCTGAACGCACGCTACGGCGCCGAACGCGGCAAGCTGACCCTGCTGCCGCTGCTGATGCGGGCCGTCGTGCTGGCGATCCGCAAGTTCCCCGAGGTCAATGCGCGCTTCGACGACCAGGCCGGCATCGTCACGCGCTACCAGCCTGTCCATCTGGGCATCGCGACCCAGACCGACGCCGGCCTGATGGTGCCGGTGATCCGCAATGCCGAAGCCCGCGATCCGTGGTCGAGCGCGAAGGAAATCGTGCGCCTGGCGGAAGCGGCACGCACCGGCAAGGCGGCGCGCGACGAGCTGTCCGGCTCGACCATCACCATCACCAGCCTGGGTCCGCTGGGCGGCATCGTCAGCACCCCGGTCATCAACCATCCGGAAGTGGCGATCGTGGGCGTCAACCGCATCCTCGAGCGGCCGGTCGTGAGGAACGGCGGCCTGGTACCGCGCAAGCTGATGAACCTGTCGTCGTCCTTCGACCACCGTGTCATCGACGGCATGGTGGCGGCCGAGTTCATCCAGACCGTGCGCGGCTACCTGGAATCGCCAGCAACGCTGTTCGTCGAATAAAGGGTGTAGCAGAGTATGACGATGGAAACGACTTTACTCATTATCGGCGGCGGCCCCGGCGGCTATGTGGCAGCCATCCGCGCCGGCCAGCTCGGCATCAAGACGGTGCTGGTCGAAGGCGCCAATCCGGGCGGCACCTGCCTGAACGTGGGCTGCATCCCGTCCAAGGCGCTGATCCACGCGGCCGGGGAATTCCACAAGGCCAGCCATTTCGCGGCTGAGGGATCGGAACAATCGCCACTGGGGATCCGGACCTCGGCGCCGAGCATCGACATCCGCCGCACGGTGGACTGGAAGGATGGCATCGTGAAGCGCCTGACCGGCGGCGTCGGCGCGCTGCTCAAGAAGAATGGCGTGCAGGTGGTGCGCGGCTGGGCCAGGATCCTCGATGGCAAGACTGTCGAGGTGCGGGGCGCGGAAGGAGGCGGCAGCGGCGCGGCCAATGACGCCGGCGGCCAGACCACGCGCATCCGCTGCGAGCACCTGCTGCTGGCCACCGGCTCGGAAGCCGTCGAACTGCCTTTCCTGCCTTTCGGCGGCAATGTGGTGTCGAGCACCGAGGCGCTCGCGCCGGAAAGCCTGCCCGAACACCTGGTGGTGGTCGGCGCCGGCTATATCGGCCTGGAGCTGGGCACCGCCTACCGCAAGCTGGGCTGCCGCGTGACCGTGGTGGAAGCCGCCGGCCGCGTGCTGCCCGCCTACGACGACGAGCTGGTACGCCCGGTGGCGGCGCGCCTCAAATCACTGGGCGTGGAAGTGCACCTGGAATCGAGCGTGCTCGGCATGAGCGATGACGGCAAAGCCGTGCGCATGAAGAACGCCGGCGGCGAGGAAGTGTCGATTGCCGCCGACCGTGTGCTGGTGGCCGTCGGCCGCCGTCCGCGCACGGGCGGATTTGGCCTGGAAAGCCTGATGCTGGACATGAACGGCCGCGCGGTCCGTATCGACAACCAGTGCCGCACGTCGATGCGCAATGTGTGGGCGATCGGCGACCTGACCGGCGAACCGATGCTGGCGCACCGCGCGATGGCCCAGGGCGAGATGGTGGCCGAGATCATCGCCGGCAAGCGCCGCCACTTCATGCCTGCAGCGATTCCGGCGGTCTGCTTCACAGATCCGGAAGTGGTCGTGGTCGGCCTCACCCCGCAGGAGGCGGCAAAACAGGGACTGGACTGTATCAGCGCCAGCTTCCCCTACGCCGCCAACGGCCGCGCGATGACACTGGAAGACACGGACGGCTTCGTGCGCGTCGTGGCGCGCAAGGACAACCACCTGATCGTCGGCTGGCAAGCCGTCGGTGGCGCGGTGTCCGAGCTGAGCACGGCCTTCGTGCAGTCGATCGAGATGGGGGCGCAGCTGGAGGACGTGGGCGGGACGATTCATGCGCACCCGACGCTGGGTGAGGCGGTACAGGAAGCGGCCTTGAAGGCGCTCGGGCACGCTCTGCATATCTGAGGCCACCTGGCCGTCAAGGTCGTCCCTGCCTTCGCGGGGACGACCTTGGTTTATTCCCGTGCTTTCTTCCTATCCGACGCTGTTTCGCCATCGGACTGCATACTTCCCGCATTTCCAGTACTCAGGCTCTCCACCCCGCCGAGCCCCGGCTGCAATTCACCAGCCTCCTCGCCAGGCAGGACGCCCTGATAGGACTCTCCCTGTCCAGCCTGTGCATTGCCCACATCGCTATGCCCCCAGTCGCGGTGCCGGTGACCCACGCCCCCAGTGCTGGGCACGCCCGCGGTGAGCGGGTCGTCTTTCGAACCGGCATCACTATGGCCCCAGTCGTTGTGCTGGGCAAGATTCCCCGCCCCGGCCAGGCCCATTGACTCGCCGGGATTCTCCAGTTTGTCCTTGTCGTCTTTTTGCGTTGCCATCACACCCTCCCGCTCATGTCTTCTGCTTGTCATCGCCGGACTGGCGGTTACCGGCATTGCCACCGGCCTTGTTGCCTATCCCTTCCATGCCGGTCTTCATCGTTCCCGGCTCGCTGGGGCAATAGCCCTGGCGTTCTTCCTGTTCCGAGCCGTTGCTCATCAAATCATCGGTCCGCGAAGCCGACTGGGCGTTCCCGGCCCCGGCCTTGCCCGACATACGGCCGATATCCCCGGTGCCGCCCGTGCCCATCGTGCCGGCCGAGCTCGTCCCGTCCTTGGTGACCTGGTCGTAACTGCGGCCCTTCACATCCTTGCCTTCGTTCTCGATAGCCATGGCGTTCTCCTTTACGGTGAGCTTTTACCCCATCATAGTCCTGCGCACCCTTGATAACAAATAGGTACGCGCCCGTCGGGCTTGTAGGACATATCGGGCGCGGCAATATGAAATAATCAAGGCCATGAGCCAAGAACACATCCTCGTCCTGTATGCCCACCCGGCCCCTCTCCGCTCGCCGGTCAACCGCCGCCTGGCCGACGCCGCCCGCGCCATCCCCGGCGTCATCGTTCAGGATCTCTACAATACCTACCCCGATTTCGACATCGACGCCGCCCACGAGCGCGAACTCGCCGAGCGGGCGAGCCTGCTGGTCTTCCTGCATCCGATCCGCTGGTACGGCATGCCGTCGATGCTGAAGGAGTGGATGGACGTGGTGATGGTGCCCGGCTGGGCTTACGGCAAGCCGGACAGCGCATTGCGCGGCAAAGGCTACTGGCTGGTGGCAACCACCGGCAGCGCCGAGGATGCCTACCAGCCCGGCGGCCTGCACGGGCGCCCTTTCGCCGACTTCCTCGCGCCCTTCGAACAGACTGCCGCGCTGTGCGGCATGAACTGGATCGAACCGCTGGTGATGCATGGCGCGGCCAAGGCCGGCGAGGCGGCAATCGAGGCCCACGTGGCCGAATTCACCCGCCGCCTGCGCGGCTACGCGGAGTAAGACGATGGAACACAGCCTGCTCACCAACGCCCTCGTCTACCTGGCCGCCGCCGTGGTCGCGGTGCCGCTGTCGAAACGCCTCGGCATGGGCACCGTGCTCGGCTACCTGGCGGCCGGCATCCTGATCGGCCCTTACGGCCTGAAACTGATCGCCAACGTCGAGGACGCCCTGCACTTCGCCGAATTCGGCGTGGTGCTGCTGCTGTTCCTGATCGGCCTCGAACTGGAACCGGACCGCCTGTGGGCGCTGCGCCGGCCCATCTTCGGCTGGGGTGGCGCCCAGGTCGCGGGCGTCGCCCTTGCCCTGTTCGGCGCCGCGCTGCTGGCCGGGGTCGGCTGGAAGCTGGCGCTGATCGCCGGCCTCGGGCTGTCGCTGTCCTCCACCGCGATCGCGCTGGCCTCGCTGGAGGAGCGCAACCTGATGCCGACGCCCGCGGGCCAGGCCGGCTTCGCGATCCTGCTGTTCCAGGACATCGCCGCGATCCCGATGATCGCCATCGTGCCGCTGCTCGGCATCCCCGACGATGCCGGCTCGAGCGGTAACTTCTGGCTGGCGACGGCGAAAGTGGTGGGCGTGCTCGCCGGGATCATCGTCGGCGGCCGCTACCTGGTGCGGCCGCTGCTGCAGGTCATCGCCCGCACCGACACGCGCGAGATCTTCACCGCCTTTGCCTTGCTGCTGGTGATCGCGATCGGATTGCTGATGCAGTGGATCGAGATGTCGATGGCGCTGGGCGCCTTCATGGCCGGCGTGCTGCTGGCCGATTCCGAATACCGCCATGCGCTCGAAACCGACCTCGAGCCCTTCAAGGGCCTGCTGCTCGGCCTGTTCTTCATCGCGGTCGGCATGTCGGTGGACTTTGCCGTGTTCCTGGCCCATCCCTGGCGCATCCTGGGCCTGGTGGCGGGCTTCCTGCTAATCAAGACCGCCGTGCTGTACGGCCTGTCGCGCGTATTCGGCATCGCCCGCGGCCAGCACCTGCAGTTCGCACTGCTGCTGTCGCAGGGCGGCGAATTCGCCTTCGTGGTGTTCGGCGCAGCCGCCACCGCAAAGGTGTTCACCGAGGACACAGCCTCGATGCTGGTGGTCGTGGTGGCGCTGTCGATGGTGGTCACGCCGCTGGTGCTGATGGCCTATGACCGCATCATGGCGCGCCAGGCATGCGAGGAGAACAAGCCGGAAGCCGACGCCATCGAGCCGAACGAGGACCACGTCATCGTCGCCGGCTTCGGCCGCTTCGGCCAGATCGTCGGCCGCTTCCTGAACGCGAACGGGATCAAGCTGACGGTGCTCGACCACGACCCCGACCAGATCGAGGTGCTGCGCCGCTTCGGCTTCAAGGTGTTTTATGGGGACGCGACCCGCCCCGACCTGCTGCGCGCCGCAGGGGCCGCCCGCGCGCGGGCATTGGTTGTGGCGATCGACGATATCGAGGACAGCCTGGACCTGGTCGAAACCGTGCGGCGCGACTGGCCCGAGCTGCAGATCTTCGCGCGCGCCCGCAACGTCACCCACTACTACCAGCTGATGGACCGCGGCGTGACGATGATCGAGAGGGAGACTTTCGAGTCAGCCCTGCAGCTCGGGCGCACCGTGCTGACCGCCGGACTCGGACAGAACGCCTACCGCATCCGCCAGGCCGCGCTGAAGTTCAGGAAGCTGAATATCGCCAACGTCCATGCGGTCTACCCGTACTACAAGGACCGCGAACAGTATGTGTCGATGGCCAAGCAGGCGCGCGAGGAGCTGGAAGAGATGATTGCGCGCGACCGCCGGGCGCAAGAGGGCGAGACGAGGCACGACTGGGATTGAGTTGGGAGCGATGCGCCCGGTCATGCCGCCTTGGCCTGCGCCAGCAAGGCCTGCGCCGCCGCCTCCGCCGTCAGCGGCCGGTAATAGAAATAGCCCTGCACGAAATCGCTGCCCATGTCGCGCAGCAGCTGCAGCTCGGCGTCGGTTTCGACGCCTTCCGCGACCACGTCCAGCCCCAGGGCTCTGGCCAGCATCATCACCACCTCGACGATCTGGCGCTTGTCGTCGAAGCGGTCGAGCTGGCTGACGAAGGAACGGTCGATCTTCAAGGTGTCGATCGGCAGGCGGCGCAGGTAGCTGAGCGAAGAGTAGCCGGTGCCGAAGTCGTCGAGGCTGACGCGCACGCCCAGCGCTTTCAATTGCGCGAAGACGGACAGCGCATGCTCGGCGTCCGCCATGACGGCGCTCTCGGTCAGTTCGAGCTTGAGGCTGGACGGCGCGATGCCTGTCTCGAGCAGCACGCGCCGCACCACGCCGACCAGGTCGCCGCTCGTGAACTGGACCGCGGACACATTCACGCTCATGTCGAGGCCCGGGTCGTGCTCAAGCTGCCAGGCGCGCAGCTGGCGGCAGGCCTGCTCCAGCACCCAGGCGCCGATCGGCTCGATCAGGCCGATCTCCTCGGCCACCGGGATGAATTCGTTCGGCGGCACCAGGCCATGCGCCGGGTGACGCCAGCGCAGCAGGGCCTCAAAACCGCCGATCCGGCCATCGCCCGGGGACACGATCGGCTGGTAATGCAGGAACAGTTCGTCCTGCGCCAGCGCGCCGCGCAGTTCCGCTTCCAGCTGCAGGCGCCGTACGGCCGCCAGCTGCATGGTCTGGTCGAACATCACCCAGCGTGCGCGGCCGGTCTGCTTGGCGTGGTACATGGCGATGTCGGCGTCGCGCAGGATGTCCTCGACGTCGGCATAGCCGCTGGCGCTGAGCGCGATGCCCACGCTGGCGGTGACGAACACGCGCTGGCCCGCCACCTCGAAAGGTTCGGCAAGTACGCTCATGATCCGCTCCGCGACGACAATCGCGCGTTCGGCGCTGCCGATGCGGTCGAGCAGGATCACGAATTCGTCGCCGCCCAGGCGCGCGACCAGGTGCTGGTCGGCCAGCGATGGGTCGCGCACCACCAGGTCGGTCTGCCGCAGGCAGGACGACAGCCGGTCCGCGGTACCGATGATCAGCTGGTCGCCGGACTGGTGGCCGAGGCCGTCGTTGATCGACTTGAAGCGGTCCAGGTCGACGAATAGCACGGCGAAATGGCTGTCGGGCGCGCGCTGCGCACGCAGCAGCAAATGCCGCAGGCGGTCCAGGAACAGCTTGCGGTTGCCCAGCTGGGTCAGCGGGTCGTGCAGGGCGTCGTGCACCAGCTTCTCCTCGGCGCGGCGGCGTTCGATCACGCGCCCGAGCTGGGTGCCGATCTGCGCCATCAAGCGCAGCAGCGATTCCGCCGGCGCCTGCCGTTCGGGGCTGAAGAACTCGAGCACGGCAACCACTTCGGCGCCGATCATCACCGGGAAGGCAACCAGCGACGCAAAGCCGGCGCGCACGATTTCCGCGAGGCGCGGCATGTCGGCGCCGGCGATGCTGCCAACGTCGACCCAGACCGGCGCCGCTTTCGCCACGACCATCCCCGGCAGGCCGACGCCGAGCGCGAACTCGCTCGCTTCGGTCAGCGCGCGCAGCTCCCGGATCGGGCCGGCGCCCTCGCGCGACAGGCTGTCATGCCAGATGCTGGTGGAGTCGAACAGGCGCGCCCCGTGGCGCTCGGCGACCAGCCACAGGTGGCCCAGCGGCCAGTTGGCGTAGCGGCAGACGACGTCCAGCGCGCGCTGCATGGCGTCATTGACGCCGTTTGCTTCGTTCGCCGCCACCGCGATGCTCTCCAGCAGCGCGATTTCCTGCTGGCGCTGGAACAGGTCGCGCAGGCCGCGTTCGGCGATGGCCTCGGCTTCCTGGCGCGCCGCCACCTCGCGCCGCAGGCGCCGTTCGAGCCGCGCAATATCGGCGTCGGGCGATGGATTGCCGGCCGGGTTCATTGCGCCAGCGTGCGCACGTGGAACAGGCAGCGCTCGGCACCGTGGTGCATGCACTGGGTCTGCTCGACGTCCAGCGTCTGGCCATAATAGCCGGCGGCACCAATCATGAAGCCTTCGGCCAGGGCGCACAGGCGGCGCGGCGAGTTGTAGCCGATCGCCAGCACGTCGGCGAGGCTGGTGTCGAAATCGAACACCGGCGTCTGCGCGCCCGGATAGAGCTTGCGCACTTCGGGATGGATGATGTTGTTCAGCGTGAGCAGGAAGCTGCGCACGTTCTCGTGGCTGGCGAAGAAGGCCGGATAGCGCCTGGCCAGCAGCGGCATCGCTTCGCGGCCGAACCAGCGCAGTACGTCCGCCTCGGGCAGCGACAGGGTCTCGGCAGCGACCTTCACGAGGGCGAAGATTTCGTCGTCGCTGTAGCTGCCCAGCGAGGTATAAGCCCCGTCCAGGCCGGCCGCGTCGAGCAGCTGGTCCCAGGCGGCCTCGCCATAGGCCGTGCTGACGACCTCTTCCAGCAGGTTAAATACGATACCCTTCATGCTCACCCTCGAATGACAGTTCTGACCGGCGAGCCGGCACCCCGCTCAATATTGCCGGAATTCAATAAAAGTATCAAATTCTATCCGCCCTGGCGCCAATTTGCCGGCCGGGATGCGGCTTTTTCGTCTCAGCGCGGGTAGGCGAAGCCGGTGCGGATGTCCATCGGGACGAGCTTGCCGCCTTCGCGTACCATCAGCCGCTTCGGCGGTTCCTCACCTGCCAGCGGACCAGGCGCGACGGGCAGCCCTTCCCCCTTGCGCATCAGGGGATCGGCCCGTTCGTAGACATTCGCGCAAGCGGTGGCCTTGATCAGCGCCTGCACCACCGGCACCTTCCACGCGTCGACGCCGGCGGCGTTGAACTGGCACACCAGATAGCCGGCGGCGCCGCCATGGCTGTGGACCAGCAGGCCCGGCAAGCCGTCCGTGTCGCCGTCGACCAGCAGGAACAGCGCTTCCGGATCGGCGCTGCGCAGGGCTTCGGCGCGCAGGTCCACGGCGGCCTGGACGCGGCGCTTGATCATCGCGTGGTCGACCGGCTCGTCCTCGCGCAAAGTCCAGACGCGGGCTGCAACCTGGGATTTGGCGTTATAGGCCGCCCTGGCCAGGAACTGGCGCGACGAGGATTGCACGATGGCGGTGGCGCCCGGCTTGTTGCGCACCGAGGGCTTGCCTTCGACCTTGTCGACGGCAGACAGATAGATGAGCGGGTCGCCGGACAGCAGGCTGCGTTCCTTGCCCTGCTTGATGGTGATGATGAGCATGTGCGGCTTTCGTTTGCGGGGGACCGGATGATACAGCACGCCGCCGCTGCCCCGCCTTGCTACTGTCACTTTTAGCAGGCGGAAATATTGTCAATTTGAAATACAATCATCCTCAACACATCCCTGGAGCCAACATGTCCGCTGCCGTCCCGTCCCGTCGTTTTTCCCTCAAGGCCGCCGGTGCGCTGGCCCTCATGGCGCTGCTCGGCGCGAGTGTCCCGGCGTCGGCGGCGCCCTTTGCCTCCGAGCGCATCACGGTGCGTACTGAAGGCGCCGGTCCCGACGTGGTCCTGATCCCCGGCCTGAACTCCTCGCCGCGCGTGTGGGCCGAGATGATCAAGGCCACGCCCGGCTACCGCTACCACCTCGTGCAGGTTTCTGGTTTTGCCGGCCAGCCGAAAGGCGGCAATACCGAGGGTCCGGTCGCCGCGCCGGTGGCCGAGGAGATCGACCGCTACATCAAGGAGGCAGGCCTGCAGCAGCCGGCCGTGATCGGCCACTCGATGGGCGGCACCATGGGCATGATGCTGGCGGCGCGCCACCCGGGCGACCTGTCGCGGCTGATGGTGGTGGACATGGTGCCCTTCCTTGGCATGTTCTTCGGCGGGCCCGGCGCTACCCCCGCGAACGTCGTGCCTGTCGCGGACCGCATCGAGGCGGGCATGCGGACCGCGGCGCCGGAAGACCGGAGCAAACGGGCCGTCGAAACGATCAACAGCATGGTCAACACCGAGTCGATGCGATCCGGAGCGATCGAGGATTCCCTGAAGAGCGATGCCGACGTCGGCACGCGCGCCTACCGCGAACTGATCGTCACCGACCTGCGGCCCGAGCTGTCGAACATCACGGTGCCGGTGACGGTGCTGTATATCCAGCCGAAGTATGTCCCGGTCTCGGCGGAGCACTTCGATGCGGTGTACAAGTCGGCCTTCGAGCCGGTCGGCAAGCTGAGCCTGAAGCGGATACCGGACAGTGCCCACTTCATCATGTGGGACCAGCCGGCGCGCTTCCAGGCCGAGGTGAAGGCCTTCCTGGGTAGCCGCTAGTACCGGGCCCGTCATTCCCGCTCCGGCGGGGACGGCGGCTCAGCGAGGCGCCGCCTGTTCGGTCCAGGTCGGGCCGCCGGTCACGGGCTTGCCGTGCACCCAATCCACCCGGTCGATGCAGAGCCTGCGCCCGGTCTGCGCCGGATCCCAGGCGTGGTACACGATCCAGGTCTCGCTCCCATCCGGCGAGACCGTGAACGAGTTATGCCCCGGCCCCAGCAGTTCGCCCGAGGCCGGCGTGCGCATCAGCAGTGCCTCGTGCCCGCCTTCCGGCCTTCGGTACGGGCCTTGCGGGTGCTTGGCCACGACATAGCTGACGCCATAGTTCTCCTTCTCCCACGCCCCGCCGCTGTAGAAGCACCAGTAATGGCCGCCGTGGTAGAGCACCGCCGCGCCTTCCACCGTGTGCCAGTCGTAGACCTTGCCGTACATCGGCCGATCCTTGCGGAACACGTGCCAGTCGTGGTGCGGGCGCACGACCACCTTCGGCTCGCCCGCCAGGGTCGTCATGTCCAGCAGCTGGTCGACCACGATGCCGGTGCCGATGCGCTCGTCGTGCGCGTGCTCGAGGAAGTCCACGCAATAGAACAGCCACCACTGCCCGTCCTGGTCGCGGAAGGGATGGGCGTCGATCGAGAAGGGCTGGTCCGGCACCAGCACCTTGCCGGCGTCGATGAAGGGACCGGCCGGGTGATCGGCCACCGCCACCCGCAGCTTCTGGTCCGTGCCTTCGGCTGCATTGCCGGCCGAGTAGTACATGTAGAAGCGGCCGCCATGGCTGGCCACTTCCGGCGCCCAGAAGTGGTAGCCCTGCCCGGCCTCCATACCTGGCGCCGGCACCAGCGCGTGGCCGAGCGCTTCCCAGTGCATCAGGTCGTGCGAGCGCAGCACCGGCACCTGTTTGCCATCGGCGCCGCCGGCCGCCGTGCCGTAGGCGTAGTAGACGCCCTCATGCTTCAGCACGAAAGGGTCGGCAAAGATCTCCGGGTAAACCGGGTTCTGGTAAGTCTTCATAGTGAAAAGCGCAGCCCCAGCCCATAGGTGGTCGGGTTGTAGCGGATGTCGCGCGGGCGGATCGGGTCGTTCAAGTAAGTCTCGTACTTCTCCTTTGTGATGTTAATCGCGTCAAAGTTCACCGAGATGTTCGGCGTGATCGCATACGACAGGCTGAGGTCGACGAAGGTGGCCGCCTTGACGTGGCGGTCCTGGCCGAAGCGCGGCTCCGCCAGGCCGCCCAGCTCGACGTAATCGCCGCGATGGGTCGCGGTCAGGCGGCCGGTGAGGCCGTTGCCCTCGTACAGCAACGCGAAGTTATAGCTCTTCTTCGCGACGTCCGTCAGCGGCGTGGTGCGGTAGACATTCGGCGATTGCGATACCAGGGTCTGGTTCTCGCCGCTGATCCAGGTGTAGTTGGCCTGGGCCCCGAAATTGCTCCAGATCCCGGGCAGGAAGTCGAAGAACTTCTGGATGCCGAACTCGGCGCCTTTCAAGGTGCCCTTACCCGAGTTCTGCGGCCGGTTCACTCGGTAGTTCTGGCCGTTGATGGTCTCGTTCGATTCCAGCGTCTGCAGGTAGCCGTCGATATCGCGATGGAACAGCGCGATCTGCGCATAGCCGTTCTTCGGGAAGTAGTACTCGAGGGTGGCGTCGATGTTCTTCGATTTCGTCGGCCGCAGGTTCGGATTGCCGGCCGAGCCCGTACCCGGCGCATTCACCGTCGGCGGGATCAGCGAGAGTGCCGGGTTCAGCGAGGCGAAGTCCGGATAGCTCAGGGTCTTGCCGAACGAGAGGTGGGACTGCAGGTTCTCGCGCCAGCCGATCACCGCCGAGGCGCTCGGCAGGAAGTTGTTCTCGCTCGAGGACTGGTCGATCGGGCTGATCACGTCGCCGATGCGGCTGTTGCCGACCAGGCTGCGCTTGATGTGCGAATAGCGCCCGCCGACGGTGCCGTTGACGTCGATCCCGCCCAGCGTGGCCTGCCAGCGGCCCTGCAGATAGAGCGTGCTGTTGTCCTCGTTCTGGCTGAAGGTGCGGGTCGGATCTTCCGCCACGCGGCCCGGCGCGGCGCCGTAGAAGGCGCGCACGGCGTCTGCCTGGTCGATCAGGAAGTCGTGCGAGGGCGTGACCCAGGGGCCGCCGAGGCGGTCCAGGCCCGGCACCAGGGTTTCGAAGGACGGGCCGAAGGCCGCGACCGGCGAGGCGCGGGTACCGCTGATGTCGCTGTGGCCTTCGGCGCCATGGAAGCCGGCGCGGCGCCACGACAGGCGGATGCCGCTGTCGATGCTGCGCAGGAAGCCCTCGCCCAGGCGGCGGCTAGCGTCGAAGCGCCACTGCGACTGTTCGCCGGTCGAGATGCCCCAGTTCTGCACCATCCCGCGCAACACGAACTGGCTCGGGTCGCGCAGCGCGTTGCTGCTGCCCGGCGTCGTCACCTGGTTGTAGCCGCCGTGGCCGTCGCGGCCGTAGGTGTAGACGTCGATGCTCGCGCCCGGGATCTGCTGGTCGACGATCACGGTGTCGTTCACATAGGTCGACTTCGACCAGGCGAAGTTCGACGAGGTCTTCCACGGGCCGTTCTTGTACTGCACCCCGAGGTTGAGGTAATGGCTGACCGTGTGTTCCTTCACGCCCCAGGTCGAGGTGGCGGTGTACGGGTCCCAGTCGTAGGGCCCGCCGAACTGGGCGGCGCCGGCGTGGGCCGACTGGATCGGGCAGATCACGCCGACCGGCGTGTTGCAGTAGTCGCCCCGCGGCGCCATCGTCACATTGGTCAGGCGCGGGGTCCAGGTAACGATGCCGAGGATGTAGTCGACCGCATTGCGGGCGCGGTAGCCGGTGCCGAGGTACTGGGCATTCGCCTCCAGCTGCGGGCTGATCTTCCACTGCAGGGCGCCGTGGACGCTGCCGCGGTCGCGCTTGCCCTGGTTGTAGATGCCGCCGACGTTCGGCAGCTCCCCCAGCACGTCGCCGGCCTTCAGCGGCGCGATCGGCTGGTCGTCGTTCAGGCGCACCGCCGTACCGTCGGGACTGACCGAGAAAATGCGGTCGGGACGGTCGACCCACTGCACCGGATAGCCCCAGCGCTCGCGGTTGAACTGAACGTCGAGCAGTGCGCCGATTTCGCCGTAGCCGGTTTTCCAGCGGTTGCTGACCGAGAAGCCGCCGTTGGGGTTGTTCTTGTCGCTGGTGGCGTCGGAACCGCTCACCTTCTGGCGCCGCTCTTCGATGAAGGCGGTGGCATTGAAGCCTTTCACGTCGAAGGGCGAACGAAGGCGCACGTTGACGGCGCCGGCAATGCCGCCTTCGAGCTGGTCGGCGGTGGCGCTCTTGTAGACGTCCAGCCCGCCGATCGACTGCACCGGCAAGTCCTGGTAGGACAGGCGCCGGCCATTGCCGGTGAAGATCTGGTTGCCGTCGATGGTCGTGACCACGTCCGGCAGGCCGCGGATGATGACGGCGCTGGTCTCGCCGCGGTCGCGTCCCACCTGCACGCCGGCGATGCGCTGCAGGGCGTCGCCGGTGGCGCGGTCCGGGAACTTGCCTATGTCTTCGGCATTGATCGAATCGACCACCTGGTCGGCGTTGCGCTTGATCGCTTCCGCGCTGCGGATGCTGCTGCGCAGACCGGTCACCTGCACTTGCTGCATCTGCGCCGGCTGGGTCGGCGCGGCCGGGCCGGGGTCTTCCTGCGCACAAGCCGCGCGGGCGATCAGGATGAGGACGGCCGCGCACACGGGCCGGAGCTGGAATGTGGTCATGCGAGTCTCCTGAAAATTTATTAGTAATAATTTTTATCAGGAAGCTAACGCAAATCATCGCGCCCCGGCGCGCGCTTGAGGCCGCTTTCAGATGCCCGGCGCAGCCACGGAATCGCGGCTCACCAGAGGGCATTCACTCTCAAGATGCACGATGGTAGCGGTCCCACTGCGCGCCTCGGCGATCAAGGTTTCCGCTGCCCAACGTCCCATTTCGTAGTTTGGCAACAACACTGTAGACAAGGGCGGATGGGTATAGCGGGCCAGGTCCTGGTCGTCGTAGCCGATCACGGACAGCTGGCGCGGCACCGCCAGCTTCCGCTCCCGCGCCGCATCCAGCGCACCGACCGCCATCAGGTCGTTGGCGCAGAACAGCGCGCTGGGACGGTGTTCGAGGTCCAGCAGCGCCAGCGCATGCTCGTAGCCGCTGCCGACCTGCCAGTCGCCTTCGCGCACCAGTGCCGGGTCATAGGCGATGCCCGCCTCCGACAGCGCCTGGCGGTAGCCCTTCAGGCGCGCGCCCGCCGCCTCGATCCAGCCTTCGCCGTTGATGAAGCCGATGCGGCGGTGGCCGTTCGCGATCAGGTGGGCGGTGGCCGCGTAGCCGCCGCCCTGCTCCGCCGGCACCACCGAGGAGTGGGTGCGGTCGCGCGCGTGGCAGTTCAGCAGCACGGCCGGCGTGGCGCTCAAGGCCGGCGGCAGGCTCACCGCGCGCGTAAAGATGGTCGAGTAGATCACGCCCAGCAGGGCCGGATGGTCGAGCATGCGCGCCAGCACCGCCTTTTCCTGTTCGGGGTCGGCGCGGGTGGCGAACACCGCCACCAGGCAATCCTGGTCCCAGGCGCCGTCCCTGGCGCCGTCCATGGTCTGCATCGCGTGCGGACTGGTGGCCAGTTCGTCGGTCAGGTAGACGATGAGATTACGGGTTTGCTTTCCTTGGCCGGCACGCGCATGGTGGCGCTCCAAAGGGTAGCCGAGTTCGCGCGCGATGCGCAGCACCGTCTCCCGCGTGGCACGCGAGACCTTGGCGCCGCTCAGGTGGTTGATCACCAGCGATACCGTCGACTGCGACACCCCGGCCAGCTTGGCGATGTCGGTCATGGTCGGGCGGCGGCCGCGCGCCGGGCTGTTCATCCTTGGCGCGTCCTAATGGCTGACCGCTGGCGCGGCGGCGCTGCGCGCACGCGCGGGCATCGCGCTGCCGTCGGCGCCGAACAGGAAGGCGTGAAAGGGATCGAAGGCCAGCAGCACAGGTGTGCCGGCCGCCGGCGCCTGCGCCGCGCTGTTGCACTTGACGGCGACCAGCTCGGCCGCGCCCTCGACCTGCACATAGGCCAGGGTGAGGTCGCCCAGGTATTCGACCAGGCTCACGGTGCCGCGGATGCCCTCGGCGGTGCTGGATTCGGCGCGCAGCAGGCGCAGGTGCTCCGGGCGCACGCCCAGCGTCACCTTCGCGCCGACGGCGGTGCTGCCGGCGTCCGCCGCCACCTCGGCCAGTCCGCCGTTTTCCAGGCGCACGCTGGCGATCGCGCCCTCCTCCCCCACCAGGCTCGCGGCCAGGAAATTCATGCGTGGCGAGCCGAGGAAACCCGCGACGAACAGGTTGGCCGGACGCTCGTACAGCTCCAGGGGCGTACCCACCTGCTCGATGCGGCCGCCATTGAACACGACGATCTTCTGGCCCAGGGTCATGGCCTCGACCTGGTCGTGGGTCACGTAGACCATGGTGGTGGCCAGCTCGCGGTGCAGGCGCGCCAGCTCGACCCGGGTCTGGGCGCGCAAGGCCGCATCCAGGTTGGAGAGCGGCTCGTCGAACAGGAAGACTTCGGGTTTGCGCACGATGGCGCGGCCGATCGCCACGCGCTGGCGCTGGCCGCCGGACAGGGCCTTCGGCTTCCTGTCGAGCAGGTGCGCGATCTGCAGGATCCCGGCCGCGCGCTGGACGCGTTCCGCGATCTCGGCTTTCGGCACCTTGGCGAGTTTCAGCGCAAAGCCCATGTTCTCCGCCACCGTCATGTGCGGGTACAGCGCATAGCTCTGGAACACCATGGCGATGCCGCGCTCGGACGGCGCGACGTCCAGGCTGGGCCTGCCGCCGATCTCCAGCTCGCCCTCGCTCACGTCCTCCAGGCCGGCGATGATGCGCAGCAGGGTCGACTTGCCGCAGCCGGACGGCCCGACGAAGACGACGAACTGGCCGTCTTCGATGTCGAGATCGACGCCCTTGATGACGGGGTTGTCGCCGTAATTCTTCCGGATGCCGCGCAGCCGTACAGATGCCATGTTCTTATCCTTTCAATCCGCTCGCCGCGAGGAAGCCCTGGGTCACCCGGCGCTGGAAGGCCACGTAGGCCAGCGCCACCGGCATCGCGCCCAGCAGGGCCGCCGCCATCAGCTGGGCGTAGCGGACACCGAAGGCGTCATAGGTCTGGGTCAGCCCCAGCGGGATGGTCATCATATCGTTGGAGGTGACGATGATGAAGGGCCACAGGAAGTTGTTCCAGGCCGCGATGAAGGTCACGATCGCCATCGCCCACACGATATTCCCAGAGATCGGCAGGTAGACGCTCCACAGCACCCGCAGCGGGCCGGCGCCGTCCATCGTGGCCGCCTCGCGGAAGTCGGCCGGGATCTCGTCGAAGAACTGCTTGAACACATAGATGACGACCGGCGCCACCACCTGCGGCAGCACGATGCCGGCGTAGCTGTTGATCAGGCCCAGCTGGTGCATGGTGCGGAACAGCGGCACCAGCAGCGCCTCGAAAGGAAGCAGGAAGGACAGCATGGCGATGCCGAACAGCAGAGAGCGGCCGCGGAAGCGCAGCTGGGAAAAGGCGTAGGCCGCCATCAGGCTGATCGCCATGGTGATGACGGTGACCAGCAGCGCCACCAGGAAGCTGTTGAACAGCCAGCGCACCAGGTTACCGGCGGCGAGGGTCCTGGCGAAGGCGTCCAGGGTCCAGGTCTGCGGCAGCCAGTGGAAGTCGGAAGACACGGTTTCCAGCTCGGGCCGCAGCGCCGTCGACAGCGCCCACAGCAGCGGCGCCGCCCACAGCGCGGCCAGCACCACCGCGGCGATCACGCCGATCACGGTCCAGCCGACATTTGAACGGCTGTTCATACGTCCCTCCTTGCCAGCCAGCGCACGATGCCGGCCTGCAGCACCGACAGCAGGATCACGATGGTCACGAAAGCCATCGCGATCGCCGCCGCGTAGCCGGCATCGCTTTGCGTGAAGGCGGTTTCGTACATGTAGTGCAGCGTGACCCGGGTCGTGTTGAAGGGCCCGCCCGAGGTCAGGATATAGGTCTGGCCGAACACCTTCAGCGAGGCGATGATCTGCAGGATCAGGGCCGTGGTCGCGACCGGGCGCAGCGCCGGCCACGTGATGTTGCGGAACAGCGTGAAGCCGCGCGCGCCGTCCAGTGCCGCGGCTTCGTACAGGTCGGCCGGGATGTTGCGCAGGCCTGCCAGGAACAGCAGCATGTTGAAGCCGACCGTCCACCAGACGGTGCCGATGGCGACCGCCGGCAGCGCCCAGTACGGGTCCGCCAGCCAGGGCCGCTGGCCGCCGAGGATGTGGTTGATGACGCCGGACGATGGCTGCAGCATCCAGTCCGCAATCAAGGTCATCACCGAGATCGGCAGCACGAAAGGCAGGAAGAACACGCCCTGCAGCCAGCCCTGCACCCTGGCGAAGCGGTTCACCAGCAGCGCCATCACCAGGCCCAGCACCGTCAGCGGCACCACGGTCAGCAGCGCGAAATAGAAGGTGTTCAGCACCGAGTCCCAGAATGAGGGGTCGTTCAGCAGCGTGTGGTAATTGGCCAGGCCAACGAAGGCATTGGTGCGGGTCAGGCTGCTTTCCGTGAGGCTCATCCAGAAGGTGATCCCGGCCGGGACCAGGAAGAACAGCAGGAAGGCGAACACGAAAGGCGCCAGCAGCACGGTCGCCGGGAGTCCTTCGCGCCGCGCGCTGCCGAGTACCAGGTCATTGGGTCTCATGGCTCTCCTCAATAACGCGGCGGGCGCTTGCGGATCAGGCGCGCACCTTCCTGTTCGAAGCGCTTCACGGCCTGGGCCGGGGTCATGTAGCCGTACAGCGCGGCCGGCAGGAACTTCGAGGCGATTGCCTCCAGCGGACCGGCGGCGCCCATATACCAGCCATCCGGATCGTAGACGACGTTGCGCGCCGCCTCGGCATACTGGGCATTGGGCTGCAGCGCCAGCGCCTCGGGCGACTCCGCCACCGCGCGGTAGGCCGGGATGTGGCCGCCCTCGGCCCAGCCCATCGAGTGCCTGCTGACATAGGCGACGAAACGCAGCACCGCGTTCACCTTTTCGGGCGAAGGCGGATGCTGGGCATTGGCGGGCATGGCAAAGGCGTGCGAATCGGCCCAGGCGCTGGCGTTCGC
>Ga0065165_1000628_pt1 | contig 51270 bp, 41 predicted proteins | sample AraplaMF_Cvi_mMF_FD_63813 | JGI IMG/M metagenome (GOLD analysis project Ga0065165, IMG submission 63813) | Arabidopsis root microbial communities from the University of North Carolina, USA - plate scrape MF_Cvi_mMF (version 2) (version 3) | ecosystem: Host-associated > Plants > Roots >...
AATCGGCGCCGTTTCATATTCAATACAATAAAAAGGCTGCGAAAGGCGCGCCCAATGTGGTGTGGATTCTCATCGACGACGCGGCCTGGCCGTTCAGCCGGTGTTGGCGCAGCACAGCCCTCAGCAACCCTGGAATGGCAAGGCGGGCAAGACATTGCAGGAATCGGCGCCGTTTCATATTCAATACAATAAAAAGGCTGCGAAAGGCGCGCCCAATGTGGTGTGGATTCTCATCGACGACGCGGGCTTCGGCGCTACGACGGCATTCGGCGGATTGGTAGAAACCCCGAACATCGAAAGGCTGGCGAATAACGGTTTGCGCTTTACCAACTTCCATACCACCGCCATTTGTTCGCCTACGCGCGCGGCCCTGCTTACGGGCAGGAACCATCATTCGGCACACGTGGGTTTGCTGACGCCCGCCGCAGTTGATTTTCCGGGGTATGATACTTACATCCCTTTCGAAAAAGGTACTGCTGCCGAGGTGCTTCGGGAGAATGGTTATGCCACATTTGCATTGGGCAAGTGGCACCTTACACCGGTGACCGAAAACTCACAGGCCGGGCCGTTCAACCGCTGGCCTACCGGGCGCGGATTTGATCATTATTACGGCTTCCTGCCCGGCGCTACCGACCAGTGGCACCCCGAGCTTTGGGAGGGTGTGACAAAGCTAGATATCGAGCCGAACACCAGGCATTTAAACGAACTCCTGGCTGATAAGGCGATCAAATACATTGCCAACCAGAAATCCGTGGATGCCGACCGGCCCTTCTTTCTATACCTCGCGACGGGCGCCACGCATTCGCCCCACCAGGTAGCAAAAGAGTGGATTGACCAATACAAGGGCAAGTTCGATATGGGCTGGGACAAGTACCGCGAGATTGTGATCGAGAGGCAGAAGAAACTGGGTATTATCCCGCAAAACGCCGTGCTGCCCGAACGTAACCCTGGCGTGAAGGAATGGGCTGCATTGACCGAAAAAGAAAAGAAGGCCTATGCGCATTTCATGGAGGTTTACGCGGCATTTTATACGTACACCGACTACGAGATCGGGCGTATCGTAAACTACCTGGAACAGATCGATCAGCTGGACAATACCGTCATTGCGGTGATCCTGGGTGACAATGGGGCAAGCAAGGGCGGTACCCAGCATGGTACCATCAGCCCGCAGATCAACCGTCTCCAAGGTGAGGCACGCATTGATGCTATTCTGAATGCCCGCGATCTGATCGGTACCGACGAGTCGAGCACGGATTATCCTGTCGGCTGGGCGGCCGCGGCCAATACGCCGTTCCGTTACTGGAAAGGCGATGCCAACACCGAGGGCGGTACGCGCAACCCGATGGTGCTGTATTATCCCAAAGGCATTAAGGAAAAAGGGGGTATCCGTAACCAGTACGGGCATGTGAATGATATTTTGCCTACGACATTGGAATTGGCGAAAGCCGAGGCGCCGAAGGTGATCAACGGTTATAAACAGGAGCCGTTTGAGGGGACGAGTCTTGCCTATGCGGTGGATCAGAAGAATGCACCTTCGCAGCACACGGTCCAGTATTATGAGATCGCCGGTGCATTATCGATTTACAAAGACGGCTGGAAGGCTTCGAAAGGGCATTCGGTTTGGGAAGGTTTCGACGCGGGCAGTAAGGCCGATCCGTCGGGCAAGTCGGTGGATTTCAGCAAAGACGTGTGGGAGTTGTATAATCTGAGTGAGGATTTCAACGAGCGCATTAACCTCGCTGCTAAAAATCCGCAAAAACTGAAAGAGTTGCAGGCCGTTTTCGATCAGGAAGCGAAGAAATACAATGTGTACCCACTGAAAGATTTCACCGCGCACGATATGCCTGCCGGACGGACGGTTTATGGTAAAGTACCCGAAATTACGCTTTTTCCAGGCATCGATAACCTTGTGGGTGTCAGTAGCCCTTTGTATGACGGACGGTCGTTTACCGTGGATGCGGAAGCGGATATCGCTACAGGCAAAGAGGAGGGTGTGCTTTTTGCAGTGGGGGGGGAGAAGAGCGGCATCAGTTTGTTTGTGAAGGACGGGAAGCTGCATTATGCGCACAAAACTGCCCGGGATTCGTACCATTTGGCTTCCAACGGCGCTATTCCAACCGGCCGGGTGCATTTCAAACTGATTTATGAATTTACCGGACCTTCGGAAGGCAGCAAGTCGGTAGGGAAAGAGACGGTTTATATCAACGACGAGAAAATAGGTGAGCGCAGTTTTGCGGCTACGCAGGCACAGGTGCAGGGGCCCCGCCAGATCGATGGCACGGACGTCGGCCGGGACCAGAAGTTCCCGGTTTCGGACCAGTACCAATCGCCATTCGCATTTACAGGGAAGTTGAAGAAGGTCACCATCCGGTATCAATAAGTTTTTGAAATAATCATTTATCCAATGCTTAAAAAACGAATCAACTGGCTTCTGCTGGCCACTGCACTCACTACCGCCGCTCCCGCAGAGACTGTATTTGCACAAAAGAAGCCCAATGTAATCGTGATCCTGGCCGACGACCTGGGCTATGCGGATCTGGGTTGTTACGGCAGTGAAATCCCGACGCCTAACCTCGACGAACTTGCCCGGAATGGCGTAAGGCTGACTAATTTTTACAATACCGCCCGTTGCTGTCCCACGCGCGCGGCCCTGCTCACGGGGGTGTACAGCCATCAGGCGGGTATCGGCCATATGATGGACGACAAAGGTGCCGACCATCCTGCCTACCGCGGGCAACTGAACCATAACAGCGTGACCATCGCCGAAGTGATGAAAAGCGCCGGTTATTTTACGGCGATGACCGGCAAATGGCACGTCGGGCACCAGCATGGCGTGTATCCGTCGAACCGCGGCTTCGACCGCTCACTGCACGCACCTGCGGGAGGGTTTTATTATGCTAATGGCAACAATGCGAAACTGTTCCTGAACGGGCAGGAAATCCCCAACGACTCGGACAAGCTGCCCAAAGACTGGTATTCGACCGACCTTTGGACGGATTACGGCCTGCGCTTCATCGACGAAGCGGTGGCTGAAAAAAAGCCGTTTATGCTCTATCTCGCCCATAATGCGCCGCATTTCCCATTGCAGGCACCCGAAGCGGACATTGCCCGATTCCGCGGTAAATACCTGAAAGGCTGGGAAAAGTTGCGCCAGGAGCGGTATGAGAAGCAAATCAAGATCGGCTTGGTGGATCCGTCGTGGAAGCTGCCGCCTATTAACCCGAATGTGAAGAAATGGGACAGCCTGAGCGACGCGGAAAAAAAACGTTACGACGACATGATGGCGATCTACGCCGCGGTGATTTACCGGCTTGACAAAAGCATCGGCGACCTGGTGGCCGGGCTGAAAAAGCGCGGTGTGTTTGACAACACTGTAATCCTTTTCGTGTCCGACAACGGCGGTAATGCCGAGCCCGGTATCGAAGGCCGCTACGAGGGCGATCAGCCGGGCACTGCCCAATCCACGGTGTTCCTCGGCCAGGGTTGGGCGGAAGCGGCTTGCACGCCGTTTTGGGCTTACAAACACCACACGCACGAGGGTGGTATTTCTTCGCCGGGCATTATCTCGTGGCCTGCGGGTATCCCTGCCGCGCGCAATGGCAAATTTGAACGCCAGCCGGCCCACATTATTGACATTATGGCGACCCTGGTGGATCTCGGCCATGCGAAATACCCTTCTACTTATACCGGGAACACGATCCAGCCGCTGGAAGGTGCCAGTCTGAAACCTGCATTTACGGGCAAGCCTGTCGACCGCAAGAATCCGATTTTCTGGGAACACGAAGGCAACCGCGCCATCCGCGACGGCAAATGGAAACTCGTGGCAGAGAAAACCGAGAAATGGCAATTGTACGACGTGGAAAACGACCGGACGGAATTACACGACCAGTTCGAGAAACAGCCCGAAATCGCTAACAAGCTGGTGGCCAAATATGAAGAATGGTACAAACGCGTCGGCGCGGAGGATTATGACAAGACTTTCAAATGGTTTTACGATTACGACAAAGCCAAGCAACAGGCAGGCAGCGGAAACTAACATTTCACTATTTCATGACCACATCTGACCATTCATGACCACACCTGACTGTTTCATGACCACATCTGACCATTCATGACCACACCTGACTGTTTCATGACCACATCCGACCATTCATGACCACACCTGACTGTTTCATGACCACATCCGACCATTCATGACCACACCTGACTGTTTCATGACCACACCTGACTATTTCATGACCACATCCGACCATTCATGACCACACCTGACTATTTCATGACCACATCTGACCATATATGACCAACAAAAAATACCTAGCCCTGCTGCTGACGCTCCTCGCATTCGTACCGGCCTGGGCGCAGAAGCAAACGCCCAATATTGTCCTGATCCTGGCCGACGATATGGGCAAAGAATGCATTGGAACGTACGGAAGTACCTATCAGACCCCGAATATAGACCGGCTCGCGCGGGAGGGTTTGAAATTCAACTACGGCTTTTCGCAACCGCTTTGCACACCTTCGCGCGTGCAGATCATGACCGGGAAGTACAACTACAAGAATTACTCCGAGTTCGGCTTTCTGAACCAGGACCAGAAGACTTTCGCGCACCTGGCGAAGGAAGCCGGTTATACCACCGCCATTGCCGGTAAATGGCAGCTAGGCGCGAACCAGAAGTTGCCGAAACATTTTGGTTTTGACCAGTATTGTTTGTGGCAGCTCAGCAAGCCGCGCCGGGAGGGCGAGCGCTATGCCAAACCGCTCATCGACCGCGACGGGGAGATATTGAAAACGGATGCCGACGATTACGGCCCGGATATTTTCACGGATTATATGCTGGATTTCATCGAAAAGAATAAGGACCGCAAGTTCCTGGCCTATTTCCCGATGGCGCTTGTACACGATCCTTTCCTACCTACTCCCGACAGCAAAAGCTGGAAATCGGACGTGGAAGGGCGTTTCAAAAAGGATACGGCCAATTTCAGGGATATGGTTTCTTACCTCGATAAAAATGTAGGCAAGATTGTGCAGAAGCTGAAAGACCTCGGGCTGTACGAGAATACCATCATCATTTTTACCGGCGATAACGGCACTGGCCGGCCGATTGTGACACAATTGAAAGACGGTAGCAGGCTGCAAGGCGGCAAAGGGCTGACCATCGATCGGGGGCATCATGTGCCGCTAATCGTCAATTGGGGGACCGGTCGCTACAAAACCCACGAAACGAATGATTTGGTCGATTTTACCGATATCCTACCGACCATCGCACAGGCCGCGAATGTGAAAGTGCCGGCCGGCTGGCATACCGATGGTACCAGTATTCTGCCACAGATCAAAGGCGAAAAAGGCACGTCCAGGAAGTGGATTTTCTCGCATTATCAGCCTATCCATTCCGAAGCGGCCAACAGGCAATCGGCCCGTTTTTTCAGGGACCGCCATTACAAGCTCTATTCCGACGGCCGTTTCTATGATTTGCGGAAGGATATCGAAGAGAAAAACCCGATTGCATTGGGTAAGGCGGGCACGGAAGGTGAAAAGATCAGAAAGGTGTTTCAGGCCGAAATGGACAAGCTGCCGGCCTGGAAGTTCGGTGACCCGGGCGTAGCGAAGGTGATACTGCCCGGCTTGGAGCCCGATCCGGCATTCGCGGATAAAGCAGATTGACGTAGGTGGGAGGCACCTTTAATGATCAAAGTAAAACAATGAAAATGGTAAAGAACTATCAGGTCGCTATCGCGGCAATGCTGTTAATCATTTGGGCGATGGCCATACCCGTATTCGCCCAAAACACAAAATATAACGTTCTCTTTGTCGCGGTCGACGACATGAATGACTGGATCGGGCCGTTTGGCGGGTATCCGGGTATCAAAACGCCGAATATCGACAAGCTGGCGAAGAAAGGCGTTGTTTTCAAAAGGGCCTACTGCTCCGCGCCTGCGTGCAATCCGTCGCGTGCGAGCCTGCTTACGGGTGTGAGGCCGTCGAGCTCGGGGGTATACCATAACAACCAGCCCTGGCGGCCGGTTTTGAAGGATGCAGTCACCATTCCGCAATATTTCACCGCCAACGGGTACGAAGTGAAAGGGGCAGGCAAGATTTTTCATAATGCATTCAATGACAATGCTTCCTGGCCTTCTTATTTTGATGTTCCCAAATCTCCCGAGCCGTCCAATTCCCCGGTTAATGGCTTCGCGCATTTTGATTGGAGTCCTTTGAATGTGCAGGACGAAGATATGGGTGATTATAAGGTGGTGAATGAGGGAATTGGTTTTCTGAATGACAAACATGACAAGCCGTTCTTCCTGGCGGTTGGTTTTACGCGGCCGCATTTGCCGTGGTATGTCCCGCAAAAATATTTTGATCAATATCCATTGTCTTCTATCCAGCTTCCGAAAACCATTGCCAGCGATTTGCAGGACGTGCCGGATGCCGGCGTGAAAATCGCCAAACCGAAGGGTGATCACAAGTTCATCGTCGAGCATAAGCAATGGGAGAAGGCGGTGCAGGGCTACTTGGCAAGCATTACGTTTGCCGACGGGCAGATTGGCCGCTTGCTGGATGCGTTGGAGAAAAGCGCGTATGCTAAAAATACGGTCATTGTTTTCTTCGGCGACCACGGCTGGCATCTGGGCGAAAAGGAGCATTGGCGGAAGTTTGCCTTGTGGGAAGAGGCTTCGCGCGTGCCGTTCATTGTTTATGCGCCGGGATTGTCGAAGGCTAATGGCGTTTCGGAGCGCACGGTGAACCTGATGGATATCTACCCGACGCTCACGGAATTGTGTAAATTACCTGCAAGAAAAGGGGTAGAAGGCAACAGCATCGTGCCGCTCCTGAAAGATCCTGCGACGGTTTGGAACCATCCCTCCGTCACCACGCACGGAATGGGCAATCACGCGGTGCGTTCTGAAAAATACCGATATATCCGCTACAACGATGGATCGGAGGAGCTTTACGACCACGATGCCGACCCGCAGGAATGGAAGAACCTGGCTGCTGACGCGAAATATGCATCGGTGAAGGCCGAGTTGGCAAAGTCTTTGCCGAAAACCGATGCAAAGGACGCCCCGACAGTGAAGGAGGGTAAAGAATAATTCAAACCACAATCCATGATGAAAAAATATGCATTGCTGGCGCTGGCGGCGCTCTCACTTACTCCCTTTGCTGCGTCGATGGCCGCGGATGGCGACGATAAGGCCAAGCCGAAGTACAACGTCCTGTTCATCGCGGTCGACGACCTGAACAACGACCTGGGTACCTACGGGAACACATTTGTGAAATCCCCGAATATCGACCGTCTGGCCAAACGGGGTGTACGGTTCGATAAGGCTTATACGCAGTTTCCGCTTTGCAGCCCAAGCCGTTCGTCGCTGCTCACCGGCCAGCGGCCTGATGTGACGAAGATCTATGAGTTACAGACACATTTCCGCAAAAACCTGCCGGATATCGTTACCCTGCCGCAGCTTTTCAAAAACAACGACTATTACAGCGCGAGGGTAGGCAAAATTTACCATTACGGTGTGCCGGGGCAGATCGGTACCGACGGCCTGGATGACCCTGATTCGTGGAACTACCGCGTGAATCCGAAAGGGCGCGACAAAACCGAGGAGCCGTTGATCAAAAACCTGACGCCCGATCGCGGGCTGGGGAGCGCATTGGCCTGGCGCGCGACGGAAGGCACGGACGAGGAGCAGACCGACGGGATGATCGCCGGTGAGGCCATCAAGATCATGACCGAGAAAAAAAACGAGCCGTTTTTCCTTGCCGTGGGCTTTTTCAGGCCGCATACACCTTATGTAGCACCTCAGAAATACTTTGATATGTACCCGGTAGACCAGGTACCGCTCCCCAAGGAGATTCCGAACGACCTCGACGATGTTCCCGAAGCTGCATTGTTCACCAAACCGCCGCATTGGGGCCTGGATGAGGCCAAGCGCCGCGAGGCATTACGGGCCTATTATGCTACGATCACATTCATGGATGCGCAGGTGGGCAAGCTGATCGACGCCGTCGATAAACTAAAATTGGCGGATAAGACCATCATTGTGCTGTGGAGTGATCATGGCTACAATGTGGGCCAGCACGGGCAGTGGATGAAGCAGAGCCTTTTTGAAAACTCCGCACGCGTGCCGCTCATTATTTCGGTTCCGGGCGGTACCAAGGGAAAAGCATCCGGCCGCACGGTGGAGTTGGTCGATATTTATCCGACGCTCGCCGAGCTGTGCGGACTAGATCCGAAGCAGAATTTGCAAGGTAAAAGTCTGACGCCATTGCTGAAGAACCCGGCGGCTCCCTGGAACAAGCCGGCCTACACGCAGGTGCGGCGAGGCCAGATTTTTGGCCGCAGCGTGCGCACGGAGCGTTTCCGCTACACCGAATGGGACGGCGGCAAAGCCGGTGCGGAACTGTATGACCACCAGAAGGATCCGGGAGAGTTTACAAACCTGGCGAAGGATAAAAATTTCGTGATTACAGTTAATGAACTGGCTGTTTTGCTGAAAAAAGGTTATCCCGAAGTGGAGCAAGAGGCAGGAAAATGATTTCAAAATATCAGTATGCGATCCGGTTGTCGGTCGTTGGCATTGTGCTGGCGATGGCAACCGGTTTTGCCTGGAAAGCCGACAGGCCACTATCACGGCGAAAACCCAATATCGTGATCGTACTCGCCGACCAATGGAATGCCCAGTCGCTCGGATACGCGGGTAATGCGGATGTGAAAACACCTAATCTCGACAAATTGGCACAGCGAAGCGTGGTATTTACGACCGCCGTGTCGGTGATGCCGGTGTGCAGCCCCGCCCGCGCGAGCTTGCTCACGGGCCAGTACCCGCTCACGCACGGAGTTTTTTACAACGACCGCCCCTTGGGGAACGAGGCGCTCACATTGGCCGAGATTTACAAGGAGGCTGGTTATGCGACCGGATACATCGGTAAATGGCATATCAACGGGCAAGCCAACTATGAAAAGCAGTTCGCCGCCCGCAATCGCGCCGTCCCGCGCGAGCGTCGTCAGGGTTTTGATTACTGGAAAGCCCGCGAAGTGACGCACGATTACAACAGTTCCTTCTATTTCGACGAAAACGATGTGCGCCACGAATGGCCGGGCTATGATGCATTTCCGCAAACCGATAGTGCTATCAGTTTCATCGACAGAAATAAAAACAATCCGTTCCTGCTGGTATTATCCTGGGGACCGCCGCACGATCCTTACCAGACTGCCCCCGAGGTTTACCGCAAAATGTACGATCCGGCGAGACTGACACTCCGCCCGAATGTGCCGGATTCGCTGCAAGCCAAAGCCCGGAAGGACCTGGCAGGCTATTACGCCCATTGTACGGCGCTCGACAAATCGGCCGGCGATCTTTTGAGTGCATTGAAAAGGGCTGGTATTGAGGAGAATACGATCCTTCTTTTTACTTCTGACCATGGTGATATGCTTTATTCACAAGGCAAAGTAAGGAAGCAGAAGCCCTGGGACGAGTCGGTATTGGTGCCGCTGCTGATGCATTATCCGGCCGGCTTGGGAAATGCGAAGCGGGAGCTTGCTTTGCCTTTTTCGAATGTCGATATATTGCCTACTTTGCTGGGGATCAGTAATATGGAAATCCCCGAAAGCGTGGAGGGAACCAATTATGCGGCTATCCTGGCCGGCCGGCAGAAACCGAAGGGCGATGAAGCCGCGCTGATCCAGGTGCCGGTGCCGTTTCATGAAAACAATTTCCTGAATGGCGGTAAAGAATACCGGGGTATTCGCACGGAACAATACACCTATGTGAGAGATTTGAAAGGTCCATGGCTTTTGTATGATAATGCCAAAGATCCTTATCAATTGAAAAACCTCGTAGGCTCACCGGCGTACGCACACGTACAGGCAAAACTTGAAAAAGCGCTCCGGGCCAAACTGGCAGACGCAAAGGACCAGTTCCTGACTGCCGATGAATATATGCGGCAATGGAAGTACCGTTACGACGGCAAAGATAGTCTCCGGGTGAGTGGTTTGTAATATGCAAAAGACATTGATCATCATCGCGCTGGCGCTTGCCAGTACCTGTGCAGCGCTTGCGCAGCAGGCCAAAAGGCCGAATATCATCTTCGTCCTCACCGACGACCACCGCTGGGACGCGCTCGGAGCAATGGGAAATAAAATCATCCAAACCCCGCACCTCGATGCGCTGGCGAAAAGGGGCATTTTATTCCGGAATGCGCATGTTACCACGGCAATATGCATGGTGAGCCGCGCCAGTTTGCTAAGCGGGCAATACATGTCCAGGCACGGGATTAATGATTTTAGCACCGATTTCAAACCGGAAGCCCTTGCTCAAACCTACCCTGTATTGCTGAAAAAGGCGGGTTACAAGGTAGGCTTCATCGGGAAATTCGGCATCGGGGTGAAGAACCAGCCCGATACACTTTTTGACTACTGGGCAGCCAAAAAGGAAGGCCAGCCACAATATGAGCTGGTTAGTCAAAGCGGCCACACTATCCACCACACCGACAGCGTAGGCAAGGATATTGCGCAATTTCTGGGCCGTTTTGCGGGTAATGAGGCACCTTTTTGCCTTTCGGTAAGTTTCAAAGCGCCGCACGAATTAGATGGTAATCCGCCTCAGTATCCTGTTCAGGAGCGTTTTAAGCCATTATATGAAAATGTAAAAATCCCTGAACCGGTCACCGCCACGCCCCAATATTGGGATAGCCTGCCTGCATTCTTCCGCACCGACCAGAACATCGGCCGTGACAGATGGAAGCCGCTTCTTTCGACACCGGCGCTTCGGCAGCAAACCACCCGCGACTATTACCGCCTCATTACCGGTGTCGATGAAGTGGTGGGTAATATGGTAACGCAACTCAAAAAACTGAAAATCGATCAGAATACGCTCATTATTTTCATGGGCGACAACGGTTTTTTACTCGGAGAGCATGGTTTGGAGGGAAAATGGTTTGGTTTTGAAGAATCCATCCGGGTACCTCTGATCATTTCCGGCGGTGCATTGCCCAATAGTTTGCGAAGCCGTGCCTCAAACCAGCTGGCGCTCAATATCGATGTTGCACCTACCATTCTTTCGTTCGCGGGTGTACCCGTGCCGCCCGCCATCCAGGGTTACGACCTCCTAGCTGTCGAGCAAAAGAAGTTGCCAGGCCGTAAAGACTTCTTTTATGAACACACCTACCTGGGAAGCCCTCGGCTGCCGAAAGTGGAGGGTGTTGTGAGCGGTGATTTGAAATATATGCTTTACACCGAGCACGGGTATGAGGAGCTTTATGATACGGCAAAAGATCCGCGCGAGACAGTGAACCTGGCGAAGCGCTCTTCGGAGAAGGCACGGTTGGGAAAGTTGAGGGGGCGGTATGAGGAGTTGAAGAAGGAGGTGAAGTAACGAGGGCAAAAGTGTCAAAAAAACGCCCTCGTTTAGAGGGCGTTTAATCGACTGGATATAATTGAGGCAATTTTCGTTGAATACCAGCGTAACCTTCGTATGGGTAATCTGAAAAGTCGTTGTATCTATGGTCATCGAGGTCTTCTATATTATGAAATACCCTGACCCGGTTTATCATCCTTCGTTGATCCGGTGTTACACGTTGCCACAGTAATTTTAGGATGATCTCCATGCTTTCATACTCATGTACTTCCGATAGCGATGGCGCACTGACGCCGAGCACGTAGCTGTCTTTTACCATTCCGTGAAAGGCGGATGCCAGGCCGATCGCATCTACGATTAGACCGTCTTTTTTTGCTTCCCGAAACACTTTTTGCAGTGTTTCTACCAATGCTGTTGCAGCCATTGCATGACAATTTTTAGAGAAATAACAAACACTTCGACTTTTGTTGCCGAACAGCCTACTTCATATCTGCGTTGTTCCGACCATATCGCAATCCGGGTCCAGCTTACCTGAAAGACATAGTCCTCTATACAGGCGTTTTCCAAATCGTTCGTTAGCCCAGATAGAATTAACAAGTCGAGGAGGTCATGAATCATAAATGACTTGGCAATATGCCGCGGCACCGCCTCTTTTTCGAATATTTCGATCTTCAGTCTTTTGCAAACCACGGCTTTGAGGGCTAATTCAATCGCATACCCACCAATGTAATACGCAGCGCCAGCATGACCGTTCGCGATGAGGCATTCCGCATCGCGCAGCCGCTCGAATGCTAGTAATTTCAATGTTGCAGCACTTGCCAAAGTTTGAAAAGTTTAGCTTGATGATGAATTTTTCCCCGCAAACTAGGCTCTGTCCAGCTTAGGTAAACGATCAAATGAGCAAAGTCGCGGGATTGATGTGCAAGCGGCTCTCAAACCGGCATCCGCAAATTTTTTTCGCTATCCTTGATGTCACCCCTTGCATTCTTAAAATCTTTTATCAATCTTTGTCTATCGAATTTATAGATTTATTGAGAACGAAGGGAGAGGTTAGGCTCTGTGATCTTCTGGCAACCTGTGACTCGTCAAGGTGCCCCAACCTAATTCTATTGATAAATCTGAAAATCCAACCACAGTAGTAAACTGGTATTGTGCACTGAATCGGGCTGGTTAGGCCTCGGGAAATCTGTGCCTTGCCGCCGACAAACTTTGATCAACAACAAACCAGAGACACATGGAAATTTACCTGGATAATGCGGCTACGACCGCCCTGGACCCGGAAGTGATTGAGGCGATCCTGCCATTTTTAACCACTCATTATGCCAATCCTTCGTCGGCGCACGGTGCGGGGAGAAGGGTAAAGGAGGCGATAGATCAGGCGCGCCGTACGGTAGCACATTTGCTGGGCGCTTTGCCGGAGGAGATTTACTTCACAGCCGGGGCAACGGAGGGGATCAACCTCGTGCTCTCGGGGGCAATCCATGCTTACGATCTCAGCCACGTCATTACAAGCCGCATCGAGCATAAGGCGGTGTTGCAAACATTGAAGCGACACGAGAAAGAGGGTGATATTGAAACAAGCTTCGTGAAGCTCGACGAACGCGGTAATGTGGATCTCTACCATCTCGAAAACCTCCTGCGGGCGAACCCGCGCACGCTTATTGCGCTTATGCACGGGAACAATGAGATTGGCAACCTGACGGACATCCATGCGATTGGTGTGTTGGCACGCCGGTACAATGCGGTGTTTTTTACCGACACAACGCAAACAATGGGCAAGGCACATTTCAATTTGGAGGAGACTGATATCGACTTCCTCGTGGGCTCGGCACACAAGTTCCATGGCCCGAAAGGCGTGGGTTTTGTTTACATAAAGCAAAAACACCACCTGAAACCGCTGATTTACGGCGGAGGGCAGGAGCGTGGCCAGCGCGGCGGGACGGAAAATGCAGTGGGTATCGTGGGACTGGCGAAGGCACTAGAAGTAGCTTACCGCAACCTGGAAGCGAGCCATAGTAAGGTCTCCAAGCTGAAACAATACCTGGTGTCGAAACTCGCGATCAGCGGGATAGAGGGGATTTGTTATAACGGCGAGAGCAAATCGACCGAAAATAGCGTCGCTAATGTGCTGAGTGTGTCATTTCCCTGTTTGAGCACGGGGAGCCTGGTGACCAAGCTGGATCAGGTCGGTATCCAGGTCTCGGGCGGGAGCGCGTGCCAGGGTGGTGGCGCATCACACGTGATACAGGCGCTGACGTGCGAGGCCGATAAGGAGAATGTGAGGTTCTCGTTCAGTAAGTTCAACACATTCGAAGAGCTGGACCTGGTGGTGGATGCCATTACGCGGATCTACGAATCGGACCCTGTGGTTTCGACGCGCACGGGCTGGAAAAGGATCGCGAGTCTGGCCTAACAGATAATTCCCCGGAAAATAGCGGCCCTAGCATTGGAAATAGCATCGATTTATTACATTTGTATATTAAATCTATAAAATAAGTAGAGTAAAAAATGAATCACAAACTTTTAAGCTGTCCCTAACTTCCAATCCACATCATGAGAAGAAATTTAGTACTGATTTTCCTCCTGTTCAGTGTCGCCTGGCTGCAACCGGCGCAGGCGCAAACGATCCCGGTTACGGGCAAGGTAACCTCTGCCAGCGGCGAAACGCTGCCCGGCGTAACTGTCCTCATCAAAGGCACTTCCAAAGGTACAACCACTAACGGCGACGGCAGCTACGCCATCGAAGCCGACGCCGGTTCGATATTGAAATTTTCGTTTATCGGTTTAAAATCCATTGAATTGTCCGTCCCGCGCGACGGCAAGCTCGACGTCCGGCTCGAAAGCGACGAGACGATTTTGCAGGAAGTGGTGGTAACAGCGCTCGGCATTGCGAAAGAGAAGAAATCGCTCGGTTATGCGGTGCAGGAGTTGCAGACGAAAGACGTGGCCGAAGCGCGCGAAGGCAACCTCGTGAATGCGCTTTCGGGTAAGATCGCGGGCGTGAATATCACTAACAGCCAGGGCGGGATGGGCTCGTCGCGGATCGTGATCCGGGGCGAAACGTCAATCGCAGGTAACAACCAGCCGCTTTTCGTGGTGGACGGAATACCGGTTGACAACTCGCAGCTGGGCGCCGGTGCCAACGGTTCGCGCGATTTTGCGAATGCGATTGCCGACATTAACCCGAACGACATCGAGTCGATCAGCGTGCTGAAAGGGCCGAATGCGGCTGCATTGTACGGTTCCCGCGCTTCCAACGGGGTGATTCTGATTAAAACCAAAAGCGGAAAAGGCACGCAGCGCGGCCTGGGCGTGAATGTGAATTTTGGTTATTCTTCGGAGAAGTTATTGGTGTTGCCTGAATATCAGAATGTTTTCGGGCAAGGAACTGGCGGGGCGTTCTCTTATGTGAACGGTAAAGGCGGCGGTGTCAACGACGCGACCGACGAAAGCTGGGGCCCGAGAATGGACGGCCGGCTGATTCCGCAGTTCTTCTCGAATGGCGAGGCGGTACCGTTTGTAGCACACCCTGATAATGTCAAAAACTTCTTCGTAACAGGCCACACGCGCACCACAGGCGTATCGGTAGCAGGCTCGAACGACAAGGTGGATTACCGCTTTTCATTCAACAACAGCAAGCAAACCGGCGTGATCCCGAATACGGATATTTCCAAAAACTCATTCGGGGTAAATACAACCTACCGTTTGAACGACAAGCTGACACTTTCGACCAGTGCCAATTTTGCCCGGAACAGTTCCGACAACCTGCCCGGTACATCGGGCCGCGGGAGCAGCGTCATGCTACAATTCCTGTGGTTCGGCCGGCAAGTAGATACCGAGTTGTTGAAGGATTACAATAAAGGCGGCTTCGACTACAACTGGAACCACAGCTATTACAGCAATCCTTACCTGCTGCAATACGAAAATACCGCCCAGCAGCGCCGCGACCGCTTTTTCGGCAATGTGAATTTGAATTACAAAATTACCGACTGGCTCACTGCCAATGTGCGTACGGGTAACGACTATTATAACGACAAGCGCAAGTTCAAAGTGGCCTACGGCACCAATGGCACGCCTTATGGCTCGTACACCGAGGATAGCTACGTGGTGAATGAAAACAATACCGATTTCAACTTCAACTTCCACAAGAATGTAAGTGCTGATTTTGAAGTCGATTGGCTCGTGGGTGGTAACCTGCGCAGCAATTTCAACGAGCAGAACTACCAGCAGGCACCGCGCCTTGCGGTGGCCGATTTGTACACACTGAACAACTCTCGCGACCCGCTGGTATCTTATAATGTGCTGCGGAAACAGAAGGTTTACAGCGCATTCAGCTCTGCGCAGGTAGGTTTCCGCAACTATGCGTTCTTGAACCTCACGGCGCGTAATGATTGGTCGTCGACATTACCAACCGGTAACAACTCGTACTTCTATCCGTCGGTGAATGCCAGCTTGGTACTGACCGATGCATTCGATATCAAATCCAATGTGCTTACCTATGCTAAACTTCGCGGCGGCTGGGCTGAGGTGGGCAAGGATACCGATCCTTACCAGCTCGTGAATACCTTCCCCTTTAACCAGCCGTTCGGCAGCGCACCTTTGCTGACCGTTTCGGATGTGTTTTTGAGCGAAAATCTGAAACCTGAAATCACGCAGTCGACTGAGATTGGTGCCGATATAGCGTTATTTCGTAACCGCATTCGGTTAGATGTAAGTTATTATAATACAGATAGCTATAACCAGATTTTGCGTGCGGACGTGAGCCCTTCAACGGGTTATAAGCAGAAGCTCCTCAATGCAGGCCATATTAATAACCGGGGTATCGAGGCGATGCTGAATGTGAAGCCGATTGAAACGGAATCAGGTTTTAAATGGGATATCGGGATCAACTTTTCGCGAAACCGCAGCAAAGTGGTGGAGCTCGACGACGAGGGTTTTCTTAACGATTACAAACTGGGTACCAATGGCGTGACCGTTTATGCGAGCAAGGGCCTGGGCTACGGCGCTATCTTCGGATCGGCGTTTGCTCGGGACGAAAATGGCGAGCAGATCATCGGGGCTAATGGGTTGCCGACGAAGAACCCGAGTCTGCAAGTGCTCGGTCATTACACGCCGAAATGGATGGGGGGTATCAGCAACTCGTTCTCCTTCAAAGGTTTTAACCTGAGCGTGCTGATCGATACCAAGCAGGGCGGCTCCATTTACTCCGCTACCAACGCAACCGGGCGCTATACCGGCGTGCTGAAATCGACCTTGCCAGGCCGCGATGCGGACCACGGCGGGCTGACCTACTATTACCCTGGTAACAACAAGGCGGCGGTGGCTGTGCAAGTGACTAATGCAGCGGCAGCTCCTTCGGGCGCGGTCGTGTACGACGACGGTATCATTGCAAAAGGCGTAACGACGGATGGCAAGCCGAATACCGTGATCGTTCCGGCGGAGCGCTATTATAAAGGTGTGTATTCCAACAGTGCCGGTATCAACGAAGCGAGCGTGTTCGATGCGTCGTTCATCAAGCTGCGCGAGGTGAAGCTCGGCTACACGGTTCCGCAGGCATTCGTTTCCAAATTCAAACTGCAAAGCCTGACCCTCTCGCTGTACGGACGCAACCTCGCGTTCCTGCAAAAGAAAGCGGATAACATCGATCCTGAAACGGCTTTCAACACCGGCAACACCGGCCAGGGCCTCGAATCGTTGCAGCTGCCGACGACCGCTTCTTACGGTTTCAATCTTTCCATAGGCTTTTAAATAGACCCATATTCATGCATACCCATCACATTACCAAAGGACTTGTGATCGCTGCTGCCGGCCTGCTTTTTACGGCTTGCCAGGATCAGCTCGAAGAAACCAATACCAACCCGAATGAGGCGATTAAGGCACAGCCGGAATATTTGCTGGCGAATGCGATCAAATCCAATGCGGACCTGACACTCGGTTCGGATGCTTCAATGGAGACTACCACGCTCTTTATCCAGCATTGGGCGAAAATTCAATATACAGACCCGGACAAATACACGGTCAGCATAGCCAACGTGCAGAACGTCTGGACGAACCTCTATTCGCAGGGATTGACGGACTTCGCCACGATCATCAAACTCGGAGAGGAGAGTGGCAATACCAATTACCAGGCGGTGGGCCTGATCCTGAAATCCTGGTCGTTTCAGCTACTGACCGATTTGTACGGCGACATTCCGTACAGCCAGGCGCTGCAACTCAACGAGACGCTCACGCCGAAATATGACGCGCAAAAGGATGTTTACCTCGGCCTTTTGAACGATCTCAAAAAAGCGACCGAGCTGATCAATACCAGTGGCTCATCCATTAGCGGGGACCTTGTTTACAATGGCAACCTCACCAAATGGAAGAAGTTCGCGAACTCCCTGCGCCTGCGCATCGCATTGCGCATTGCCGACAAGGAACCTGAAGTCGCCAAAACCGTGATAGCGGAACTCGCCAAAGACAAAAGTGCCCTCATTGCTTCCAACGACGAGATTGCGCAGCTGGTTTACCTCGCATCGCCGAACCAGAACCCTGTTTCCCGCGACCGCGAAACACGCGACGATTACCGCGTCAGCAAATCGATCATCGATAAGTTGCAGGAGTTGAAAGACCCACGCCTGGCTGTATTCGCAAACAAGACCGTCGATGCGACGCCTACCGGCTACATTGGAGTAACCAACGGCCTGCCCGCCGATTCGGCGGCGAAGCTGGGTTTTACCAAAACTTCCAAACTGGGTGAATATTTCACGGCACCGGCTTCACCGGCCATTTTTGTGAGTTATGCCGAAGTTTTGTTCAATCTCGCGGAGGCTGCGCAGCGCGGGTTTATTTCTGAAAATGCGGCTGATTTGTACAAAGCGGCTGTGACAGCCTCGTTACAGCAGTTCAAAGTGGCGAATGCGGATATCGCCGCTTACCTGGCCCAACCATCGGTAGCCTATCATGCTGCGAACTATAAAAAATCGATTGGCGAGCAGAAATGGCTGGCGCTATTCAGCCAGGGGCTGGAAGCATTTGCAGAATGGCGCAGGCTGGATTATCCGCAACTCAAACCTGCTTATGCAGGTGTTTTGAACGGAAAATTACCCGTCCGCCTCACATACCCGACCGGTGAGCAGGCGCTCAATGCAGCCAATTACAAAGCCGCTGTTGCCGCCCAAGGTGAAGACCGCCTGACCACGAAGCTTTGGTTCGATGCATTCTAATTTTAACAAAATTTAATCTACGCTTTTGGCACCAAATGGAGGCTTGGGGCGTAAAGGTAGTAAGGACCACCGACGGCCGACCGCTGACCGCCGATCTTGAACACAAAAATCGGCGGTCGGTGGTCAATCGTCGGCGGTCAAAAACATATTCTCAACAAACCACATAAACATCAAGACCAATGAGCAAAACTTTTTTTCTCCGGATCATTTACCGGAATGCCGGGAATCTGCACAAAATTACTTCCAGTGTGGAATCCGTAAACGGGGCAAAGATCAAGCATTTGAACTTTATCAGCAGAGGCAAAAGTTTCGTGGGCGTGATCGCGTTCGAAGCTTCCCAGCTGATCGACTTTGAAAAAATCATGACGCTGATCCGCCGTAACCGCGACATTTCAGAAGTTGAGCGGGTCATGGATGGCTCTTTGTGTTGTTGATCGTGATCAGAATGTGATTCCAAACTGAAATCCTATCGTGACGGACGCCGGGTGCCCGTTCCCGAAGCGGAATGGCACCGGTACCGCTACAAAATAGCCGCCGTTCTTATTTTTCTTCACGATTTTATTCAAAACCGGCGTAAAGCCGTACCTCCCGGCCGTTTCAAATGCGGCACGACCGGCGAAGGTAAGCCCGGGTGCTAATGTTACGAGAATGCCTGGGTGAAAGAGGAAATTAGCCATCCTGCTCGTACCCTTCTCAGCCCTTACCAATGGTACAAACTCGGCGGAGAAGCCGATTTTGGGACTTTTCCAGATATTAATGCCGGTAGGCAATCCAACTACATAATAGCTATCGAAATTGGTGGTGGTACCCTCGTCGCTAAACGTCACGATGGGGTGCAGAATGCCTACGTAACCAGCTACACGTGGGTACGTAGGCGCAGGGGCGGGCGCTGGCGCGGTTACGGGTGCCGACGCGGGTTGCGCCTGCTGTTGTGCGTACGAGACGCCATTAGCTAGTGAAATAAGAAGAGAGAACGTAATAAGGAGTTTTCCGGTAAAATAACGGAGCATAACATGGGATTTTAGATGAATGCGGGCAAACCGCCATGCAAGTCTAAAAACCAATATTCGGGTAGGATAGAACGGTTTTAACGTTTTGTATTTCCTTTACTTTTTCGGACAAATTTTCTGTATTCCGATGGCGTTTGCCCGGTATGCGCCTTGAAAACACGGTTGAAATGGCTTTGATCGGAGAAACCGGTCAGGTAGGCAATTTCGGCGAGTGTGTCGTCCGAAGATTCGAGCAACTGAATGGCTTTTTCAATGCGCAGTTTCCGGATATATTCCCCGAAGGAAAGGTTATCGAAATACCTGGAAAACTCCCTTGAAAGGTAAGCCGGATTTACATCCAATTCTTCCGACGCGATTTTGAGATTGAAGTTCAGGTTGGTATCAATATGGTCCTGAATGAGGTTTTTAAGGTCTTTGGTCCAGGCTGGGATTTTGGACTTCTTTTCGCCTTTGTTGCTGATATAGGTTTTGTAAATCTGTAACAACAAATGCTCTGTCGGGCTTTGGGTGTGTTTCTCTTTGCGCAAATGCTTGGCCCAGCTGTACAACGCGTCGTAAATGAGCATGCCTTGTTCTAGCAGCTTTTGGTCGTCGGTGGTATTATAGGCCAGCCCGGCGGAAATTGCCCAGAGTCCCGACGACTGCAATGCTAAGGTATGATCATCGGTATCGGCTCCGCGTACGATAGGTGCAATGACGGCCAATGCAGGGTCTTTTAACTGGTATTTTTTGATAAAGTAATCGAACGTGCATTGGTCGTCATAGTGCGTGAACTCTACGCCGGGAATATCGAAAGGCGTTGCGCCGAGCGCTTCCGCCTGGTGCAACACCTCGTTTTCGGGTACATATATAATTTCCGCATTGGCGTCGATAAATCGCCGGATAAGCCAGGGGCATGCGAGCCGGTCGATTTTCGGGCGCTCGCGCGTGATCCATTTCATTGGTTTAGGTAAAAGTTACGGACCAAATATAGCAATGCAAGGCGACAATGTGGGCGCGATGTGAACGCAGGAGGCCCCGCCGGGGCCGACATTTGGATGTTGGATACGGTTTGCTAGAAACAGGTGACCGCTCCGCGGTCGCACGAACGCATGCAGAGGGCGGCGTCCCGTTTGTGTAGATGCATTGTTGCAAATAAAACCTGTTCAAATTCGACAGAGCCGCATTGTGTTTGTGAAAAGTGTAAACTGGTCCTGAAAACGCTAAAAATGCCCCCGAGGGGCAACCTGTTTATAGCCAACCAAATGTTGCGGAATCTCCTGAGCTCCGTAGGAGCTTCCTTAACAAAGCAGAAGACCAGAAACAAAGCCTGTTTCTGGTCCCCAGAATTTAAGATCTTACTTAGCAAGTTGCGGCAACCTGCTTAGGTTTTCTATACTTATGTAAATTAATCAACAAAACACTTCCCAAAATCACGATCAGCCCGGAAATTTGTAAGGGTGTAATCGACTCATGTGCGAAGAAAACGCCCAGCAACACTGCTACGACGGGATTCACGTAAGCATAAGTACTCACTTTGGTAGCAGGCTGGACTTTCAGAAGCCATACATAAGCACTGAATGCCGCGATAGAGCCGAACATGATCAGGTAACCGGTGGCAAGCCACGCATTGGTAGGGATGGCAGCAATGTCAATAGAGGCAAACTCGCCGGAAAAAAATGCACCAGGAACAAATGCGATACCTGCGGCAAGCATCTGCCAGGTGGAGTTGACTGTTGCAGAGTTCGATACCGAGTTGTATTTGGAATACAAAGAACCGCCCGCCCAGGCCATCGAGCCTAAAACCACGAGCACCATCGCAAAAAGATCGCGGCCGCTGTTCAATGACGATACGCTTGCCATGATTTTTTCATAAAACAGTAATACAACACCGGCAAAACCTACAACCAGGCCCAAAATAGTTGATTTGTTGCTCAAATTCTCCGACCATTTCGGTTTATCCAGCAACACAAACCATAGCGGCGACGACGATACCATGATCGCCACCATTGCGCTCGGCAGGAACTGCTCTACCCAAATAACGACACCATTGCCGACGAACAGCAACAATAAACCCGTCACAATGGCGGGTTTCATTACTTTCCAGGAAAATACCTCTTCGCCTTGCATCAGGCTCCAACCGAGCATCAGCAGGCCGGCGATGATGAAGCGGAATGCGCCCAGAAAAAACGGCGGAAAGCCTTCCAGTGCTCTCTGGATGAAAAAATAGGTGGATCCCCAAACGATGTACACGGTGGCGAATGCCAGTACCACCATTAATGTTGACGGAGTTTTTGTTGATGTTTGCATGGCGATTTCATTTTTCTGGTATAACTAATTGTTGCTCTTCCTTGACCGTTTCGAGGACGATCGTAGTGCGTGTGGATGTGATACTTTGTATTTTGCTGAACTTGTTGCGCATCAGGTCCATAAGCGACGCCGAATCGGCCGTACGGACTTTTACCATATAACAATCCTCACCGGCAATATGGTGAACCTCCTGTACTTCCGGTATTTTGGCGAGCTCTTTGGCGGTATTGTTGCTGCCCATACCCTCCGACGATTTCATCGCGATGAATGCAAGCAACGTCTGTCCCAAAGCCGCCGGGCTGATCCGCGTCGTGTATTTGACGATCACCTGCTTATGTTCCAGCTTTTTGACCCTTTCCAGCACCGCGGAGGGGGCCATTTCCAGCTCGCGCGCGAGGTCGGCATTCGTAATGCGCGCGTTCTCCTGCATAAGGCGGAGAATGCTGAGATCGGTTTTATCGAGAACAATTTCAGTTCCGTTCATGAGTCTGTCAGATGGGGTTCGAATAGAATAATATTCAAAAAAAAGCGTTATATTCTGAACATAGTTCAGCTATTACAATGAAGAAGTTATGAAAGTTCGTAATAGTTAAGAAATTTTCGAATCTTATTCGAAATAATCGAAAAATAAATGGCGATCGTGCGGAATGGGAATATTTACCATCTTTACATGATCTCTAATCCCGAACCATACACGCATGAAAAGACTTGTAATGAGCCTGTTGAGCGCATTGCTCTGCACCGCAGCTGCAATGGCGCAAATAGATACCAAAGCAACGCCGGAGACTGCCGCGCTTTACCGCAACCTCAAAAAGCTTTCTGAACAGCACATTCTTTTTGGTCATCAGCACGCGACGGAATATGGCCACGGCTGGTCGGGCGACGAGGAACGCTCGGACGTGAAATCGGTGACGGGCTCGCATCCGGCGGTAATCGGCGTCGATTTTATGGGGCTTTCGGGACGGCCTGCGGATGAAATCGCGAAAACCGCGGAGGCATTGCGGAAAAATGTAGTGGCCACCTACAATCGTGGCGGCATTACCACCGTAGCCTGGCATTTCTCCAACCCGGCGTCGGAAGGTGGTTTTTACTGGAAGGACGATGTTTCCAAACCAGCTATGGCGCTGATCAAACCAGGCGGCTCGCATCACGAGCAATACAAGCTCATTCTCAAAACGCTCGCCGATTTTGCGCATTCGGTCAAAGGCAAGGATGGGACATTGGCGCCGATGATTTTCCGGCCCTTCCACGAGTTCGATGGTGACTGGTTCTGGTGGGGTAAGGGGCATACTTCGAAGGAGGATTTTATCGCGGTCTGGCGCTTTACCGTTTCCTACCTGCGCGATGAGCTGGGCGTGCATAACTTTCTTTACGCGTTCTCTCCCGACAATAAATTCACCTCCCAGTACGAATTTCTCGAACGCTATCCGGGCAACGAATGGGTGGATATGGTAGGAATGGACAACTACGGCGATTTCGGTCGCGACGGGAAATACAATCTGGACGCCGGTTTGAAAAAGCTCAGAATCGTGTCAGGCTACGCGCAAAAAGCAGGTAAACTGGCCGCATTCACCGAAACCGGTCTTGAAAGCATTCCTAACCCGACCTGGTGGACGGAAACACTGCTCAAAACGCTGAAAGCCGAGAAATTGCAACTCGCGTACGTGCTCGTGTGGCGCAATGATACCAAAAGTCCCACCCATTTTTATGCCCCTTTCCACGGCCAGGTCAGCGAGGCCGATTTCGTGAAGTTTTATCACGATCCTTATACTTTGTTTGAAAAGGATTTGAAGGAGGTATATAAATAGGTGCGCCTTAGGAGTTTAAGATTTGTATAAAATTGCTGAAATCATATGACGAACTTCATTCACAAACTTACCCACCGCAAAAACTTTTTCTTATTGATCGGCCTGTTCATGACGTTAGTGGCGGTTTCCTGTGCCCCGAAGTACAATCCCAAGCCCGCGCCGGACAGGTTACTTCCCGAAATACAGACTAATGTGGCCGGTTTTAGCACGTCGGGCGACGTGGTAGAGAATTTCAACCTCAGTTTTACAAGCCTGGGAAATGTTGCGATCGAGGAGTACGGCATTGTATATGCGTTTTTGCCCGATACTACGGCGGTGAACCTCGTCATCGGTGGGGCTTATCCCACGGCAAAATTCAAGAACGCCCCGAGAATGGGTGCAAATACTGAAACTTTCAACATTAGTTTTCCTGCCGGTATGCATGCATTATCCTATCGGGCCTACGCAAAAGTCGCAGGTGGCGAGGTGCGCTACGCGACGAACCGGCTGAATAAAACTTACTAATCCTGCACCATCAATCCCTGTAACTTCGGGCAGAGTAGGAGGTGATCGGCGAATCCTGTCAGAAGGGATTTGAATTCGGTGTGTAAAAGTCCGTTTGATAATCCGGCGATTGCCGCTTGGTGGTTAGGTTGGAAACAGTTGATTTCAGCTGGTTATTATTGCCGAAAAACAAAAGCAATGATGACGCGCACTCAAAAACATATCCGCTATACACACCAACTTTTACTAGGGGCGATTCTGTCGTTTGCTGCCTGTGTACTCTCGTGCACGAATCACACGCATAAGAACGATCCCAAACCGCAGGAAAAGATCTTTCCGGAAATTCATACCGGCCCGGCTACATTCCATGTGCTGGGCGGTGTGATCGAGACTTTTAGCGTGAATTTCGAAAAACTCGGAAACGTCCCGGTTGAAGAGTATGGGATAGTATATGTATTTCTGCCCGAAACCACTTCCGTGGACTTGGTTGTGGACGGTCCTTACCCGATGGCCAAATTCAAAGAGACCGCCAAGCAGGGTGTTAACACCGAAACATTTAAAATCGGTTTTCCCACAGATAAGCATGCCCTGAGTTATCGTGCCTATGTAAAACTGAAAGGCGGCGAGGTGCGCTACGCCGACAACAGCTTTAATAAAACCTATTAATCATGCACCACCCGCTCCTGAAACTTTCTGCTTACGAGGTGGTAATTGAACAGTTCCACCAGATCGATCAGGACCGTGTTTGGGTCGTTGGCGTTTAGGTAGGTCCGTACTTTCCGGATGAAATCGTAAAGTGGCTCGTAGTATTTATGGCCGGTTTCTTCCTGGAAATCCTGGATCGTGAAGGTGTTGCCCTTTTTGAGGATCATATATACGGCGATGAAAAAATAGGAGATCGGGAGCTTGCTGCCTTCGAGCACGGTGCCGCTTTGCAACGTGGTGCGGAACCGGCATTGCTTGCATTGAAACTGCTGCTTCGGCGCGAGCCAGTAATGATGGGTGCCGCCGCATTTCTTGCAGGTGATCCCACGCCGTAACCTGAAATCCTTGAATGCCTCCGTCGCGATGGTTTCGTTCTTGTAAATATCGATCAGATTGCCCGCTTGCATAATAAAATGATAGAATGAGAAGTCCAAAGCTAGCAAAAAAGTTAATATAATATAAAGTCTATGGAATTTATATAGAATATTTTAGTGGTAAACTTTCGAATCGATCAATCCACGAATTCTATAAAAACGATAGGGGAATGAGCCAAATTTTAGTCGGTAGTCAGGTGGTTTTTGAGTATATTATTTCTGGTGTTTGATGAATGAAAACAGTATCTTGGTATAATCTATGGAGGCTGGCCGATTTGAGAAATGAGGTGGCAAACGGCTGGTGGCAGGTTATGGGGTTCTTTAAATGCCTGATTTATAGTTCACGTATGTTTGTGATCGTTAATCCGGCCGCGCTCTGGCAATACCTGGTGGCGCAATGCAGCTCGTTTCTCATTAATAATCAAATACAGAATGGCCAAGTTAAACCAAAATCAAACTGCGCTCGGTGACGTGGCAGCACGGCAGTTGGCGATCGCAACCCGTACGGTGCCTCAATTCGAGGCGATCACGCCGCGCTGGCTTACGCATTTGCTGAATTGGATCCCCGTAGAGTCGGGTGTGTACCGCCTGAACAAGGTAAAGGAAGGCAGCACGGCGGAAGTGGATTGCTCCCGTCGCGATGAACGCGAGTTGCCGCATACTTTTATCGATTATGTTGAGAATCCGCGTGAGTACAACCTGACCGCCGTGAACACGGTGCTCGACGTGCATACCCGCGTGTCGGATTTGTACAGCAAGCCTTATAACCAGATCAGCGAGCAGTTGCGCCTGACCATCGAAAGCATTAAAGAGCGCCAGGAGAGTGAACTGATCAATAATGGTGAGTATGGTCTGCTTTCGAGCATCGCCGACAAACAGAAGATTTCAACGCGCCTCGGCCCGCCGACGCCGGACGATTTGGATGAGCTGCTTACCAAAGTTTGGAAAGAACCCGGGTTCTTCCTGTTGCATCCGAAAGCCATCGCTGCCTTCGGCCGCGAGTGTACGCGCAAGGGCGTTCCACCTCCGACGATCTCGCTTTTCGGCTCCCAGTTCATTACATGGCGGGGCATTCCACTGATTCCTTCCGATAAAGTGCCTATTGAAAACGGCAAAACGAAAATCCTTTTACTTCGTACCGGTGAAAGCCGTCAGGGCGTAGTTGGGTTATACCAACCGGGTTTGCCGGGTGAACAGTCGCCGGGGCTTTCTGTCCGCTTTATGGGTATCAACGACAAGGCCATCGCCTCGTACCTGGTGTCGCTGTACTGCTCGCTGGCCGTGCTGGTCGACGATGCGATTGCGGTTTTGGAGGATGTAGAAATCGGTAACTACCATGAATACAAATATTGACGGTCTGCCAGACGGCATTCCAAGTGGCTTCCCAGGCGGTTCTTCGGGCAATTTACCCGACGCCGGTGCTTTGGAGCGGCTCGCCAACGAGCTTTTCAAGGCATTGCCGGGTGAAATGCCGTCGCCCGTTTTCTCGCCGAACCTGGAAGACCATCCGAGGGCGCAAAAAATGCTGGGCATCATTCAACAAGAGCTCGGAGGCGGGCAATCGCCGTCGAGCGCGTATGCGCAATCGCATCAGGATTTCGACCTGAGTGAGCCGCAAACGAGCCTGCCCGACCCGCATTTTACGGATGGCCACGTCCCGCCGTCGGCGGCCGGAGCTGGCATTTCACCGGCTGGGCAGGTGCCAGCCGGCCAGGTGCCAGCCGGCCAGGTAAATGCAGGGCAATCGCCGGCAGGGAATACGAATCCGGCACTGCCTTACCAATCTAACACCCAGCACGACCTGACGGAAGTATTCAGCCACATTCCGAATTTTGGCAGTGCTGCGCATTTGCCGTACGCGGGTGCTGCGCCATCGCTGCCGTCCTATTATTTTCTGAACGAGAATTTCACGGAAAGGCCGCATGTCCCTGGCGCTGCCAATTTTTTGCCACACAGCTTTTCGCCGTTTTCATTCAGCAATATTCATGTCGGCAACGATCGCGACCAGCTGGGGCGTGCCGTGCAGAGCCCGATCGGCAAGATACCTTTTGATATAAACCGCGTTCGCAGCGATTTCCCGATATTCAAAGAGCGTGTGAATGGCAAGCCGCTGATCTGGTTCGACAATGCGGCTACTACCCAGAAGCCGAAACAGGTGATCGACCGGATCAGCTATTTCTACGAGCACGAAAATTCCAACATTCATCGGGCCGCGCACGAGCTTGCCGCCCGCGCTACGGACGCCTATGAGGCCGCGCGTGAGAAGGTGCGGGCATTTGTGAATGCGAGGTCGGTGAATGAGGTCGTATTTGTTCGGGGTACTACCGAGGCGATTAACCTCGTAGCTAAAACCTGGGGTGATCAAAACCTGAATGCAGGCGACGAAATCATCGTAAGCCATCTCGAACACCACGCCAATATCGTTCCGTGGAAGCAGCTGGCAGATAAAAAGGGCCTCGTGCTGCGCGTGATCCCGGTCGATGACGACGGTCAGATTTTACTTGACGCCTACGCCGGATTGTTGAGCCCAAAAACCAAACTGGTATCCTTTACACAGGTTTCGAATGCACTGGGAACCGTAACTCCCGCGAAGCAGATCATCGAAATGGCGCATTCCGTCGGCGCGAAAGTGCTGCTTGACGGCGCACAATCCGTTTCGCACCTGCGTACGGATGTGACCGGCCTCAACTGCGACTGGTTTGTATTTTCCGGTCATAAAGTTTTTGGTCCGACGGGCATTGGAGCCTTGTACGGAAAAGAGGACATCCTGAATGCCACACAACCCTGGCAGGGTGGGGGCAACATGATCGTGGATGTGACATTTGAGCACATTCAATACCATAATGCCCCATCACGCTTCGAGGCGGGTACCGGCAACATCGCCGATGCGGTTGGCCTCGGTGCTGCATTGGATTATGTGAACCGGCTTGGTATCGAGAACATCTATCAGTACGAACATTTCCTGCTAGAATATGCGACCGGTTTGATGAAAAACGTCCCGGGCCTGCGCCTGGTCGGTACTGCGAAGGAAAAGGCATCGGTACTGTCGTTTGTCCTGGATGGTTATAAAACCGAGGAAGTAGGAGCGGCGCTCAACAAGGAGGGTATCGCCGTACGTTCGGGCCACCACTGCGCACAGCCCATCCTGAGACGGTTCGGCCTCGAAACCACCGTGCGCCCTTCTCTGGCATTTTATAATACCTGTGAGGAGATAGACGTGCTTGTGGCAACGTTGCACCGGTTGAGCGGGCGGAGGAGGTGATTTGACGGCCGACCGCTGACGACCGACCGCCGATCGCCGGCTACTCCTGACTATCAATGACCGCTCTTAACTACCCATGACAATCAATGACTACCACTGACCACCATCGTCGCGGCCCGGCAGTCGTTGGTCGGCCGTCGGCGGTCATTTTGCAAATCCGCTCATCAAACGCCCCCAATGCCATCATCACTCATCGATCTTCTTAAAAAAACACATCATGCCGAGTGGGAGGCAACTCCTTCCTGGCATGATGCCACAGCCTGGCTCGACGACCTGATCCATTTTCTTTTTCCGAGTAATAATTTGCCTAAAAAGACCTCCTATGAAGGTATTTTAAAGAAAAACCAGATCGATCTCGAAAATATCCTGCTCAGTTACCTCGACCCTAAAAAGGTGGCCATCGAACAGAAAGTGGCTTCTTTTTACGATGAGCTGGAAACGATTTACAGGAACCTGCGACTCGACGCCAGCAAAATTCACGAATACGACCCGGCGGCGACGAGCGTCAACGAAGTGATCGTTTCGTACCCCGGTTTTTATGCGATCGCGGTTTACCGCATTGCCAATTACCTGAGCGTCCTGCAAATTCCCGTGCTGCCGCGCATTCTCACGGAATATGCCCATGGTAAAACAGGTGTCGATATTCACCCCGAGGCTACCATCGGCGTGCCGTTCATGATCGATCACGGTACCGGCATTGTGATCGGAGCCACTTCGGTGATCGGTAGAAATGTGAGCATTTACCAAGGGGTGACTTTGGGGGCATTGCAGGTCGCGAAAGCGCTTTACAATACCAAACGCCATCCGACGGTAGGCGATAACGTGATCATTTACGCGCGGACAACCATCCTGGGAGGCGACACCGTCATCGGCGAAAACAGCGTGATCGGTGGCAGTGTTTTCCTCACCAAAAGCGTAGCGGCTAACTCGCAGGTGTTTAATACGCATCAGCTGCGGATAACGACTCGGGGGGAGGGGTAGCGGTTTGCAACTTTTGACCGCCGACCGCCGACCGCTGACCGCCGACTGCTTGTGGTGCTCGGTATGTTGTCAGGTATTGTCAGGTGTTGTCAGGTGTTGTTATGCGTTGTCAAGTATTCCGGAAATGCGATTGGCCGTCGGCGGTCGGTCGTCGGCGGTCCTATTTCATTTTTCGCTAACTTGGCATCATGCCTGTCGACCGCAACACCATCAAACTCCTGAGAATCCCGTTCTCGTTTTTCCTTGCGCCGCTGTTTCTGTTTGCTTACAGCCAGGCGGAGGAAGTGGTGCACAGGCAGGCGTTATGGAGTTTCCTGATCATCCATTTCCTTGTTTACCCGGCCAGTAATGGCTATAACAGCTACGTCGACCGCGACGAGGGCAGTATCGGCGGGCTTGAAAAGCCTCCGCTGCCTACACGCGACCTCTTCTATCTCACGATTTTTTTGGATGTTGCCGCAACCGTTCTGGCGCTCACTTTCGTAAACACATTGTTCGCGTTTTGTCTCGTGCTTTACATCGGGGCATCCAGGGCGTATAGTTCGCGGCTGATCAGGCTGAAAAAATACCCGGTTCTCGGTTTTCTGACGGTGGTGATTTTTCAGGGGGCATTTACCTACTATATGTCTATTGCCGGCATTTCGGGTGACGCGTTGCGGCTCAATATGGCCAACATCTTCGTGTTGCTGGGCTGTTCTTTCCAGATCGCGGGCGCGTATCCGCTCACCCAGGTGTACCAGCACGAGCAGGACCTGCGCGACGGTGTGGTCACACTGAGCTATAAGTTGGGTTATATCGGCACTTTTGCATTTACGGCGGCCATGTTTGTGCTCTGCAATGTGTTTTATTATTTGTACTTTACGACCAGGGAACTTGGAATGATTTTTTACATTGTCCAGGTGTTTTTCATTCCTATTGTGATCTGGTTCGGAATTTGGTTTTCGCTCGTTTGGAAAGACCACCGGCAGGCCAATTTTCGGAATACCATGCGGATGAATTGGGTAGCGGCGATTTGCATGAATAGTTGTTTCATCGTTTTAATTATTATCAACAGAATTCCATTGAGTTATCTATCCTCTATTGAAACAGCCGTTCCCGAATATGGTTATGCACAGGAAACGCTCACCGATTTCTACCTGCGATCGACCGACGACCTGAATACCCGCCGGAAAATTAAGATCGTGGCTGCTAAAACCGGCATCGAAAAGCGCTACTCCGTCATCCCCGATTTTGATAAGAATCCAGAAGATTTCGAGTTTTTTAACCGGAATGCCGTATTAATGCCGGAGCCGACGCTTTCGGAGCGTATGCAGCTTTACCAGAAACATGCGACAGCCCTTTCCAAAAAGGCGATTGAGCAAATTCACGATTTTGAAAACATTAAGACGGGTATTACCCATTTGATCACCGTTACCTGCACGGGGCTATTTGCACCTGGGTTGGATGTCGAGCTCATGCGTGAATTGAAGCTAAACCCTTCGATTCAACGGAGCAGCGTTAATTTTATGGGTTGCAACGCGGCGATTTTAGCGTTGAAAAACGCGGACGCCATTTGTAAAAGTCATGTAAATGCGAAGGTACTGGTGGTGTGCACGGAGCTTTGTACGATCCATTTTCAGAAGCGGTATAATGACGATTACCTGCTTTCGAATATGATTTTCGGGGATGGTGCGGCGGCATTGCTGGTATCATCGCAGCCAGACCATCGCTATCTGCATCCGGTGAAGATCGATGGCTTCAATTCGATGGTGCTGCATAATGGCTATTCGGATATGGCCTGGCAGCTCTCGGAGACGGGTTTTATCATGAACCTTTCATCGTATGTGCCCGATCTGATCCGCGAGCATATCGGTCCTATGCTTAAATCAGTGGGTCTTAAACCGGAAGAGTACCGGCATTGGGCGGTGCATCCAGGCGGAAAACGCATTGTAGACGATTTTGGGACGGCGTTGGAGCTGGACAAATGTCTGCTCGGCCCTACCTACAATGTGCTTAAAAACTACGGAAATATGTCGTCGCCGACGGTGCTGTTCGTCCTGAAAGAAGTACTCGAAACAGCGAGGCCCGAGCATTTGGGTAACCGCATTTTCGCCGCTGCATTTGGTCCGGGGCTCAGCATCGAAACCATGCAACTGCGTTATGTTCAGGCATAGGAGCTTGCAGAAAGAGCTGCTCGACCGGGACGATATTCCTCCGGCAGACCTTTTTCAAAATCTGCGCGAGCTGGATTTTATCAACCACTGGCTCGGTGGTTACGACATTTCATTCGCTGCATTGAAACGTGTGCTGCAAAAAGGCAGGTCTTTCACGCTCGTCGATATTGGTTGCGGGGGTGGCGACACGCTCAAACGCATTGCTCAATGGAACCGGAAGGCTGGCTTTACGCTCGACCTCTACGGCGTCGATCTCAAACACGATTGTATTACGTATGCCGAAGAAAACCTGCAAGACGGCGGCGTAACGCTAATTTGCGATGATTATCGGAACACTTATCGGCATTTACAACAGGTCGATATCATCCACGCGTGCCTTTTTTGTCACCATCTTACGAATGACGATCTCGAAGAACTGGTGCAGTTTGCACTGAGCAACAGGGCTATTCTGGTTATCAATGACCTGGAAAGAAATCCGTTGGCCCATTATTCGATCAAATGGCTGACGCGCCTGTTTTCAAAATCATATCTCGTGAAAAACGACGCGCCGCTTTCTGTTTTAAGGGGTTTTAAGAAGAAAGAATGGCTGGAAATACTGCAACGATCGGGCGCCACCCGGTTTTCTGTGCGTAATAAATGGGCGTTTCGCCATGAAGTGATTGTGTATGGAAACGCGGACTGAACATTTCGAATGCGCGGTCATCGGCGGCGGATTGGCTGGGCTTTGTCTGGCTATTCAGTTAGCTGATCGGGGTGTTTTGGTGGCGGTATTCGAGAAGGGGAAATATCCTTTCCATAAGGTTTGCGGGGAATATATTTCGATGGAAAGCTGGCCTTTTCTGGAAAGTCTGGGCTTGCCGCTTGCTGATCTCGCGTTGCCCCGAATCGATAGCCTGGGCATTAGTTCTGACCGCGGATTCATATTGAATCACAGCCTCGGAATGGGTGGTTTCGGCATTAGCCGGTACAGCCTGGATAATTACCTTTTCGAAATAGCTTCGCGCAAGGGCGTGCGCGTGGTGCAGGAATGCCGCGTGACGGACGTGCAGGGAAATCCTGCGGATGGTTTTGAAATCTATACCACCGCGGGTGGTTTTACATCCAAAGTTGTCTGCGGGAGCTATGGCAAATACACACCGCAATTTGTTCACTCACAAGAAACCAATGCATCCCGCGCCGATAACCAGAATTATATTGGGATCAAGTATCATATTCAAACCGATTTTCCTACCAATCGAATTGAATTACACAATTTCCGCGACGGCTATTGTGGCATCTCAACAGTCGATAATAGTTGGCATTGCCTATGTTATCTCACTACCGCGCGAAATCTTTTGGAAAATGGGAAGGATGTAAAGCAAATGGAAGAAGCGGTGCTATTTCAAAATCCATTCCTGAAAAGCTACTTTCAAAACGCCAGGTTTGTAAATGCGCAGCCGTTGGTGATCAGCAACGTGCAATTCAATAAAAAGCAAACCGATTCGAATGGCATATTCCTGCTCGGTGATGCGGCCGGTTCCATAACACCGCTTTGCGGCAATGGCATGAGCATGGGAATGCGTGCTTCCAAATTGCTTGCGGAGCAGTTACTGCTGCTTTTTAATGGAAAACAAACGTATGAATCCGCTCTGCAAAATTATCATCGCACCTGGAATGCTGCATTCGGGACGCGAATCAGGGCGGGGTATCATTTGCAAAAGCTTTTCGGCAAAAGCCGCACGACCGATTTGGCGTTGAAAGCGCTGGACAAATCCCCGTGGCTTACTTCAAAGCTCGTTGCCCTCACGCATGGAGAGGTGTTTTAATGAGTGCTCTTTTTTCGGCTTTCTGGAGAAAGTATTCAAACAAAAAAGCATTGAGCAGCAGCAGTAGCATGCCGTAAAAAATATCCTCGACAGGAATGGTGAAGATGCGTACCCCCAGGTTTTCCGCATTGTTATACCAGACAACCGGTTTTGCAGGCCCGGTACCCGTCAGAATGCCGTTCACGATGAAGAACGGAATCAGTAGAAATTGGTGTGAGTAGTAGAACAAACCAAGCCATTTAGGTTTGGCCTGCCACTTTAAATAGATGAGAAAAATGGCCAGCCAGCTCATGGCGGAGGATGTGTAGTACCGGCCCGCGCCCGCAAGGCCGAGCAGCAGGCAGAGGCCGATGAATACCCAGGTAACCATCTGCTCCGACCTCAAATGCAGCTGCCCTTTCCACTGCCTGAAACAGAAATAGGTAAACATGCAGGCATAGGGAATGCAAATGAAGAACAGGATCTCCTCGATGGGCAAGCCGAACAACGCGAAGCCGATGAGATATTCAGGTGTGAAACCCCAAACGCAGATTTGGGTAAAATAGCTATCCCAGATAATGAATGGCACCGCCGAAAGCAATATCGCCAACCACAGCGCTTTCCAATGTTTGTACAGCCGGATTTTAGGATGAAATGAGGCGATGAGCGGCACCGAAATTGCGCCCAGGTCGACCAGCAGATAGAGCAGCTTCATTTGGCAGCAGCTTTTTGGGCTTCACGAAAATATTTCAGCGGCACCCAGAGCATCCCGAAGCATTCGCCCCCGTGCTTGCCAAGGTGCTTGTGGTGCATTTTGTGCGCGCGGCGAATGGCCTTCAAATAAGCGGAATCGGTATTCCTGAAAATCCGGAAGCGCTGGTGGATAAATACATCATGCACCAGGAAATAGGTGAACCCGTAAATGGTAATGCCCAGCCCGATCCAGAAAATGTAGTTGAAACCAGCGTCGAGCCCTAGCCAGAGACAGGCAACACCGGGCGTTGCGAAAATCACGAAGAAGTAGTCGTTTTTCTCGAAAAAATCTCCGTCGTCGCGCTGGTGGTGGTCGTGGTGCAGCGACCACAACAGTCCATGCATCAGGTATTTATGGGCCAGCCAGGCCATGCATTCCATCGCCACGAATGCGGCCAGGGTAATCAACAAGTTGAGTGTCCAATGTGGCATCAGGCTGGTTTTTAGGATTCTTGGGTGGATCAATGGCCGATCCTGCGGGCTATTACCGGCATGCATATCTTGAACCATTCGGTGTAAGCATGCGGATTTTGCGCTATATCGGCTTGTATTTCGGGTACTGTCAGGTATTTGTAGTCGCTGGCTTCTGCGGGATCGATGGCCGGGACGGCATCGGTAACACCATAAAACACATGGTCCAGCTCATTCTCCGTCAGACCATTTTCCAGATCGGCGCGGTACTGAAATGTATAAAGGAATTCCAGGTGGGTTTCGATGCCCATTTCCTCGCGCAGGCGCCGCACGGCCCCGTCGTGCACAGGCTCGCCCGGGAGCGGGTGGCTGCAACAGGTATTCGACCACAGGCCTTCGGAATGGTACTTCCCGAACGCCCGCCTTTGCAATAGCATTTCGTTTTTTGTATTAAAAATAAACACCGAAAATGCGCGGTGCAGCACGCCTTTTTCGTGAGCTTCCAGCTTGGGCATCAGGCCAATGGCTTCGTCGTTTTCCGTTACAAGCACAACTTGGTCGTTCATAGGATGGTGGGTTTCAGGTTTTGTATTGTGGGCATATTCTCCCTCTACAACACAAAAACGTCACAAAAGATCAAACTGGTGCCTCAGTAATGACCGAAACATCAATCCGAACTTATCAATATCGGGGATCCGGATCCTTGCATTCATCACTTTCTCCGGTGGCGTTTCCTTGATCCTCAAAAACAATTTTTTGTAATAATAATAGGCCAGGTAAACTCCCCTGCGTGAGCTGGCAGGCAGGCGGCGTATACCTATAAGCGCCTCCTCGAAATCGGCCTCGATTTCCTGCTGGATTTGCGCCTTGTCGGCGTAAGAGAACAAGTTGAAATTTACACCCGGGAAATAGGTGCGGCCCAGCGTCTGATAATCGGCTTTCAGGTCGCGCAGGAAATTTACTTTCTGAAAAGCCGCGCCGAGTTTCATGGCATAGGGTTTCAAAGAGTCATATAATGCGGTATCATTTTCTGAAAAGACACGCAGGCACATCAGCCCTACCACCTCTGCCGAGCCCAGTATATATTCCTGGTAGGAGTCCTGCGTGTGTTCTTTTTGGAGTAAATCCGTTTCCATGCTTTTTAAAAAAGTATCGATAAGCTCCCATTCGATCTGGTAGGCGTATACTACGTGCTGGAAACTGTTCAGGATGGGGTTAATGCTGATCCGCTCGCGAATGGCGTCCTGCGTTTCCTTGCGGATACGCGCCATCATTACCTCCTGGTCGTACCCCTGAAAGCTGTCCACGATCTCGTCGGCGAGCCTCACAAACCCGTAAATTCCATAGATCGCCCTGTGTAATGCGGGTTTCAGGAAATAAATACCCAGCGAAAACGAGGTGCTGTATAGCTGTGTGGTTTTCTTGCTGCACGAGGCCGACAATTCATCAAAAAGGCTCTTCATAAACTAGCTGTTTAGGTATTTGAGAACTTCATGGGCGGCAATGGTGCCGGATATGATCGCAGGGGGCACGCCAGGGCCGGGGACGGTAAGCTGGCCGGCGAAAAACAGGTTATGGACTTTCGGGCTTTTCAGTTTGGGCTTCAAAACCGCGGTCTGCCGCAAGGTGTTGGCAAGTCCGTAGGCATTGCCCTGGCAAGCGTTGTAATCGTTTTTAAAATCGGAAACGCAATAGCTTCGCTTCAAAACCACATGGTCGCGGATGGTTTCGCCGGCGAATTTTTCGAGGCGGTCCATCAGCAACTGGTAATAATGCTCACGGATCGGTTCGGGATCGGGTAGGTTGGTGGCAATGGGCATGAGGATGAACAGGTTCTCATGGCCTTCGGGCGCTACCGACGGATCGGTCACCGACGGGCAGCAGACGTAGAACAGCGGGGCGGTAGGCCACATTTTGCGTTGGTAAATTTCCTCGGCATGCAGCCCGAAATCCTGGTCAAAGAACAGGTTATGATGCCGCAGCCGGGTAATGCGCTTGCTGACGCCGAGGTAAAACAGCAGGCAGGAAGGCGCAAAGGTGCGTTCGGCCCAGTAGCTCTCCCGATAATGGCGGTCGGACGGAGATAGCAAAGCCTGTTCGATGTGCCGGTAGTCGGCGCTGCCAATCACCGCGTCTGTCGGCATCGACCGGCTGGCGGTATGAATGTGCCGGACGCGCCCATTCGAAGTTTCCAGTTTTTCGACTGCCTCGGACGTGCGGAACTGCACGCCTTCCTGCCGGGCTATGTCGCGAAATGTATCTGCCACTTTGCCGAATCCGCCCATCGGGTAAAAAGTGCCCTGTTTGAGGCCTGCGTAGTTCATCAGGCTATACAATGCGGGCGTGTCTTTAGGCATCGCGCCCAGGAATAACACCGGAAACTCGATCAATGCGAGTAGCCTCGGGTCTTTGAAAAACCGGCGCGCATGTTTGCTGAACGAGCTGAAAAGCTGCAATCGCAATGCCTGTCCGAAGAGCCGCAGGCTGATAAACTCGATAATCGAATGGCCGGGCTTATACACCATATCGTCCATTCCGACACGGTATTTGAACTCTCCATCGGCTATGAAACGGCGGAGTTTGTCTCCTGCGCCGGTTTCTATTTGCTCGAATAGCCGGCATAACTCGTCGAAATCGGCGGGAATATCGACGGCAGCATTGTCGGCAAAAACGACGGCAAAACCCGGGTCGAGCTGTTGGATCTGGTACAAATCCGCAACGTTCCGGCCGAATCGCCCGAAAAAGCGTTCGTACACATCCGGCATCCAGTACCAGCTTGGTCCCATGTCGAAAGTGAAACCCATTTCGGAGAATGTCCGCGCCCGGCCGCCGATGGTGTCGTTTTTCTCCAAAACTGTCACATCATGGCCTGCTTTGGCTAGAATGGCACCGGCAGCCATTCCTGCAAAACCAGCGCCGATCACGCCGATGTTTTTGCGCGTTCCGTTATGGGTTGGTGTGTGCAGCATCGGTTCCGATCGTTTCAAGCAGTTCTTCAATGGATTCAATATGGCTCACGCGGGGCTCGTTTTCGGGGCCTTCGACACCGCCTGAAAAGCAGATCCGGCAATGGGGAAAGTCCTGCGCAAGCTGGCCTAGCAACTCCAGCGCGAGATTGTCGGGCTGGTTACCCACGAAAAAAGTATAGATATGCGTCGGCGCAATGTCGTTTGCCACGGATTGGAGGTCGATGTAAGGTACGCGTGCGCCCAGGTACACAGCGGACTGGCCCGCACGCAAGAGCAGGTAATACGCAAATAGCAGCCCGATTTCATGTTCCTCACCTTCATGCAGGAAAAGCAGCCATTTCTGGTTGCCGGGTTCCGGCATAGGAAGCGCGTCGATGGCGGTAAACAATTTTTGCCGGACCAGGTTCGATAAAAAGTGCTCCTGGGCTGGCAGGAGCGCATCTTTGGTCCACAGCAGCCCGGTCCGCACCAGTAGTGGGTAAAGGACCTTTTCATAAGTAGGAACCATCCCCAGCCTTTGCAGGGCATCGGCGAACAATTGATGGAATGCAGGCGCATCGTAGGTCGCAATGGCGCTCACCGCCCGGTTGATCCACGCTTCTATATGCTGGTCGGTCTGCAACGACTCCGCAATAATGCGGTCGATCTCCTCACGTATCTCGGCATTACTGAGCTGGCTGATACGCGAGATTTTCATGCCCCGGTTCAGTAACGTGCAGACATTGAGGAGCTTCTTGACGTGATCGTCGTTGTAAAACCGGATATTGGTGTCTGTTCGTTCCGGTTCGAGCAGGCCGTAACGCTGCTCCCAGATGCGGATCGTGTGCGCCCTGGTGCTGGTAATACGTTCGAGATCCCGAATCGAATAGGTAGACATATTTTTGTTTAATGTTTTTCAAAAATAGTTAAACAAAATAAATTGTTTACTTTTTTGTAGGAAAAATAAAAATTGCTGCTACTTTTGATATTGATAATATCTTATGTCTGATTTTAAAAATATCAACTCATGGGTGCGCAGGATACATTCTGGTCGGTCAATATCAAGTTCCTCCGTTTGCGTCAGAAATTGAGCCAGGAAGCGCTGGCGGAAAAGCTCGGGATCAGCAGGGTGAAGCTCAATGCGATCGAAAGCGGCCGGACGGCCAACCCGACTGTCGACGACCTGATCAATTTCTCGGAGTATTTCCGGATGAGCATTGATAGCCTCCTGAAAATAGACCTGGGCAAGCTTTCCGATCAGAAACTGAAAGACCTGGAAGAGGGGAGTGAGCTGTTTATGAAAGGCAGCCAGATTCGCGTGTTGGCTATTACAGTTGATAAGGAGGACAAAGAGAATATCGAATATGTGCCGGTGCAGGCGCGGGCGGGTTACCGCTCCGGATATGCCGATCCGGAGTTCCTCGCTTCATTGCCCCGTTTCAACCTGCCTACCGTGCCCAAAAATGGGACGTTCAGGATGTTCCCGACGGTCGGTGACTCAATGCTGCCGGTACCCGAAGGCGCGGATATTATCACAAGATATGTTCAGGACTGGACGACTGTTAAGCCCGAGACACCCTGCATCGTGATTTTAAAGGGCGACCAGGACTTTGTGTTCAAACAGGTGACGATCAATCAGGAGGCGGGTACCATGCTGTTGCAATCATTCAATACACAGTATTTTGCCTATACCGTGCCGATTGGAGAGGTGATTGAACTTTGGGAATATTACAGCTTCCACAGTAAGGCATTACCCGAGCCGCAGACCGACATGCAGCAACTAATGCGGATGTTGCAGGAAATGCAAAACGAGTTAAGGGAGTTGAAGAAGCGGTCGAGCTACAAATAGGGGAGTCGAATAGCTTACAAATAATTAGACAGGCCGGATATCAATCCGGCCTTTTTCATTTCCAGAGCCGAAGTGTGTCTCGGAAATGTTATAGTTGTTAAAATAAGGTTAAAGGCCAGGAATCGAACATTTTACGCTTCTTGAAGCAGGAAATTCTAGAAGTAATGAGCGATTTTAAGGTGTTTGTGTAAAAATAATACGACTTTGCTTCGGTTAAAAATAGCCGCATGTAATTAATACTACTTTGTTATTGAGAGTGTATTATCTTCGATTAGTGCAATTTTTAAGGAAGTTGTCACCCCCGAAAACATAGAAATCACCCCAAAGTCCCCCGGACTGGTCACAAAAAGAATAATGGATCGAAGCGGGCAGTCTAATTTCGTTGAGCAAGAAAATAAACTCAACAACATGTTCGTCAAACCTTTCCTCATAAGTCTATTAGCGCTCCTTTCCCTAAATGTAAGTCAGGTATCCGCTCAAAGCCCAACTTCTGCGGCTCAGCGATTCAATATATTTGTCAAAGGCGATGCCACATTGCAATCCAATGAAACCGAAGGCCCTATTGCAGTCGGCGGAAATGTGACCACCAACCAATACCAGATCAGTTTCAACAAGCAGCACGGAGTATTTTTCGTCAACAATGCATCGATCGGCCTGGCGGTTCGCGGGGCGGTGAAACTCAATAGCGGGAGCCTGGCGGTGAATGGCGACAACTACGTCAAGATCGGAAACTGTAATCCTTCGGATGGCTCAGGAACGAGCCTAAAAGTTTGGTACAAGGATAACAACAATGCAGCTTCCACGATCCGCATCACCGAAAACAACAAACAATACTGGGAGACACCGAATATCACGATCAATGCGAATATCAATACCTGGTCGCCAAGCGTAAGCGAATCGGTGAACCCGGTTTGTGAAAATGTCTTCGGGACCGGTGCAAATCAGATCGATATCGATGGCGCTTTCATCACATTTATTAAACGGTCAAACCAGCTAAGAGATATGGCTGATAACCTGCCTATCCGCGATCAGAACGGCAACATAATGGCCTCTGCCCCGATGGGCCCGTACCTTGACCCCAATGTGATCGGAAACAACCCTAAAATTATCGTTGACCCCAACAAAATCAACGTCCTGACAGTATCCGCGGCCGTTTGGAACAAAATCGGAAATTCCAATATTGAAGGTATTCCCCAGGGGCCGCAATTGGGACAAACCGCTTCCGGCAACAATTTTGGCCTTATCATCAACATCGTCGATTTTCCTACATTCTGTGGGGTGATGGGCAGCAACAAAATTAATTTCCCTGGTTTCGGCGGCTTGTCCGATTCGCAAGGCAGCTATGTGATCTACAACTTCCCCGATGCGACCAAAGGGATTACGTTGGGCGGCAATGCGCAGATCAGCGGTACCATTTTCGCTCCTCAGGCCGATCTGGTGAAAGAGAATAATGGAAATATCAACGGGCAGATCATCGCTAAAAGTTTTGTACACAAGAGCGACGAAGTGCATTTTTGGCCATTCCTGCCCTCGATCCCTGAGCCGGTCGAAAAGAAAATCGATGCAACGGCTTCTTCGAAATGTTTGAAAAATGCACCCTGGCTGGATTATAATGTAACACCGAATTATGATGCTACGGGCAAGACTGTGAAAATTGAGTGGATCAATTCAGAAGGAAAAGTGATCCAGGAGGATAGCGATTTGCCGCTGACAGGCAGCCTTCTTTTCCCGGGTGCTTCGGTGGATGTTAATGGAAATGGCACTGCGTGGCCCGGATACAAGCAGGAAAACAGCAAATGGGTGGAGGATCCGAGCGATCGTTACGGCTCGCTGCGCGTGGATGGCGCGACCATCCGTGTGACCGTCGACCCATCGACTGTGTTGAATATTACCTTCCCGGCATCGACCACAACATGCTTCACTTCACCACCTCCTTCAACAGCTTTACCGGTAACATTAGCATTTTTTAATGTACAAAATGTAAATTGCAGTGCGGAACTGAAATGGAAGGTAACCGAGGCCAAAAATTTCTCACATTTTGAAGTCGAACGCTCGTCAGATGCAAAGACTTACAGTGCTGTTGCCCGGATCGATTACGACGCCACAAAGGCCACATATAGTTTCAACGACACACCATTTTCATCAGAGTCTGTACCTGTAAAGAACTACTATTATCGTCTGAAGCAGGTAGATAAGGACGAGACATTCGAATACAGCGCAATCCGTAGCATACAAGCCGGACCCTGCGACGCCCGGTTGGCGGTGGATTTCTTCCCGAACCCGACCCAGGACGAAATGAATGTCAGAAGTTTCTCGCCGGTGAAAAAAATCGAAATCTACACACTAGGAGGAAAACAGGTTTACCAGGCTATGCCGGTGACCGGTCAAACAGAAATCAAAGTTAATGTTCAGGCTTTTGCGCAGGGAATGTATATTGTGAATGTGGTAAATGAAGAAGGAAAGTATTCTTCCAAAGTGCTCAAAAAGTAGAATGAATTGATCTTATATAGCGTTATGTGAAACTTAAAGCTGCCGGCATTTTGCTGGCAGCTTTTTTATATGCCTGCGCCGGATGCGCCTGGTCAATCTAAGAAAGTTTCCTTCCTTTCCACTCGTACTGGCCTTTCTGAGCTGCCAACCCGAAAAAGCAAACGTATAGGGGATAGACCAACTGGGTTACCGGAATGAATGCGAGTGACCTCCTTTTTTGCAGAAAACGGAGTACGGAGCCCAAGAAAAACCATTCGGGGATGCATTTCAATGCGAGCATACCTCCAAATGCGGCGGCGGAAATGGTTCCGGCGCACGCAAGCCCGCCTGCAAGTAGAATCGAAAAGTTGCTCGCGAATATGTAAACGGCCAGTATCAGCGGTGTTTTGCTTTGATAGTGCTTCCATTTGCTGGCCCACCGTTTTCGCTGCCTGTAAAAGCTGGCCCAGTTGCGGTGCGGCGCGGTGCGGATGATGGCGTCGCGGTCGCGGAGGAAATGAACCGCCCCCGGATGCCGGGCGGCGATTTTGTGCATCAGAAACTCGTCGTCGCCCGAGGCAATGTGCCGGACGCCGTCGTAGCCGCCTACTCCCAGGAAAGTCTCTTTCTCGTAGGAAAGGTTTGCTCCATTGCACATCGATGGGTGGCCTGCCGACATCGAAGCCGCCCCGCTGCCGATCAGGCTTGCGAATTCTACGGTTTGCAAATGGTCGGTGAGGCTGGTTTCGTCCGTAAATGTCACGGGCGAGCTGATGAGCTTCGCGCCTGTGTGCAGGTAGCACGACGCGATCGCGTGCAGCCAGCCGGCCTGCGCGCGGCAGTCGCCGTCGGTGGTTACGATCAGTTTACCCTGCGCGAGCCCGATGGCGGTTTCGATCGCTCGTTTTTTGGGGGCCGAAGTGCGTACATCGGGCAGGGGTATCAGCCTTATCTGCGCTTTTGAATTTTCAGCGAACGCACGCACAATGGCGGCAGTATTGTCAGTGGAGCTGTCGTCCATGACCAAAACCTCGAAATGGTTAATGGGTAGGGTCTGCCGTTCCAGGTCTTCGAGCAGGAAGAGGATATTGTCGGCCTCGTTTCGCACCGGGATAATGACCGTGATAAAAAGGTCGGCGGGAATGCCGGGTGCGCGCGCAGGCTTGCGGATTCTGGACCATAGGAAGGCCAATGCGAAAGTGAATACCGCATAGCTGCCCAGCAATATCCAGATGGCCGTAGCAGTCCAGGAAATGAATGCCATGCTGCTCATCGGGATTTCTTCCATTTATATTTCCAGATCAGGAATATGCCTACGAGAATCGGGCCGAGCACGTTTAATATCCAGATCAGGAATGTGGCGGCGATCACCTGGTCGGCGGGCAGGTTAAATGGGGCGAATACCACCAGGGCTGTAAATTCGCGTAAACCCAGGTCGCCCAGTACGTTGATTGCCGGGATCAGTGTTTTGGCTAAAAAAATCAATGTGACACACGCCGCCAGTTGCCCGACACTTACCTGAAAGTGAAAGAGCGACAATGCGAGCACAAACTGGCTGAGGAATACGAGGTAGCGGAGCAGACCATAACCGGTACCGGTTGCCAGCTCGGAAGGAGTATAGCGGCCTATCACATTCAAGTACTCCTTTATTTTGACAAAAAGCTTTCCCGAAGGCTGCCAGGTATCAATTTGCTTTCTGAACGGTACCAATGCCGGGCCCAGGCAGATGATCAGGAACAAAGCGGTGTTCACAGCCAATCTTGCCGTTTGCGGGATATCGAGCTGGTTGTTCAGATAAACCCAGCCGCACGCGCCGGCGAGTACCGATACGTAAAACTGGATCCCGTTTGAAACCAGGGCTGCGCCGATCGCTTCCAACCGGCGGTCGGATTTCAGGGCGGCCACGCGTCCGAGCGTATCGCCCAGTTGCGCAGGTACGGCCACGCCCACAGCCAGGCCCGTGAGGGTTCCCCGCATGGCGTCACGGAACGAAAGCGGTATGATGCGGGAGATGAGTTTCTGCCATTTAAGGCTCTCCAACGCCCAGTTGATGGGCACGAGCAGTACCATCAGAACCAACACCGGCGCGTTCGGCATGGTCCATATCTCCCCGAACACGCTTCCAATATCGCCAATGCCTTTTTGCTCATTCCGGAACGTGCGGTAGATGTAACTCAGTACCAGTGCCGTCACCACGAGCTTGATCACCCAGAGCAGGTTTGCCTGGGTGCTTTTTGGCTTTGGAGGGGAGAGTTCCTTATCTTGCACCATGTTAAAAACGGAGGTTTCGGAAAAGGTCATTATTGGGGTCGATCCCGGCACGCAGGTGATGGGTTACGGGGTGATATCGGTCAAAGGACAGCAGATTTCGCTGGTTCAATATGGTGTGATTCATTTGAGCAAATATAGTACGCACGAGTTGAAGTTGAAGAAAATCTTTGAACGCCTGACCCAGCTGATCGAGGACTACCTGCCCGATGAAATGGCCATTGAAGATCCTTTTTACGGTAAAAACGCACAATCCATGCTCAAACTTGGCCGCGCACAAGGTGTGGCTATGGCTGCGGCACTCGCCCGTAACATCCCGATCGTCGAGTATTCTCCTAAGAAAGTGAAACAATCCGTGACCGGCAGTGGAAATGCTTCCAAAGAGCAGGTAGCCTACATGCTCGAAAAGATACTGAAAATGGAGCTCAGCCGTGAATTTATGGATGCGACCGATGGTATTGCCATTGCTATTTGCCATCAGTATCATGCTAATTCGCCGGCTTCGGCGGCTACCGGCGGTGCCAAAAAAGCCAAAAAAGGCGGTTGGGATGCATTTGTGAGCGAAAATCCCAACCGGGTCCGGTAATATCAGTGAATTAATTTCAGTGATTTAATCACATTGCCCGTCGTGAGCCGGTACACGTACGTGCCTGCCTGCAAGCCGGTCAGGTCCGTTTGAATGAAATTCCATCCTCCCGAAAATGCGGCATTGCCAAGCTGTTTGATGAATTGCCCGCGCACGTTGAACAGGTCTACCCGTGCTTCTGCGGCTTGTGGGAGGTAAAAAGCAATCTCCGTCCGGCCTGCGGCAGGGTTCGGTGTGTTTTGTAGCAGCGTCACTGCATTCGGCTGTGTCCCGATCGGCGAGCGTTTCGGCGCGACCCGGAATGGCGGGCTTTCGTGGCTCGTGATTTCAGGTGCGGTGGTAAGGAGGTTGATGGTATATTCCCCCGCACGCAGGGTGTCAGGCAATGTAAAACTGACGGAATGCCCGTTCACTGTCGTCTGGCTGAGGGTTATGTGGTTACCGGTAGTTGGGTTGTTGAGTTGGATGGAAATGCGGTTCCCGGTTTCAAATGCCGAATTGGTGCTCAACTTGACAGTTATTGACGAGCCAGCAGGGTAGCTCCCCTGCGGTTCGAAGGAAAGGATGCGGCGCTCGTCGAACGTGTGGAGCTCACCGCCGGTGGTCAGGATGACGAGCTCACCCTTGAAAGTCTCGATCTCGAAGGGTTCGCGAAGGAAATTGAGGCCTTCGGTGTAAGCATTGACCTTCCCATTAGCATAACGCAGCAGTCCGTATTGGGTAAAATCGTCGCCGGGAATCTTCGGCCCGCGGTACATCACGAGCCACATCCGGTTCTGATCGTCAAATATGATCTTTTGAATGCTTTTATCGAAAAGTGGGCGGATCACTACCCAGTCGCCTTTTTCCTTATTAAAGGCCATCACGCCCCAGTTGCCATAGGCATAGGGCGTGTTGTCATGATCAAATGCAAGACCATGAAGGGCGTTCCAGAATGGCATCCGGGGTTGCGATACCCATTGATTGTTTTCAAAATACCAGGTTGCGCCGCCTTCGGTGATCGTCCATATCCGGTCCTTGTGGTCCTTTGCGAGGCAAATAGGCGGCATTGACTGCAATGCTGCATGGTGGGAGATCCAACCCCCATTCACGAACTGCGTGATGCCGATGATACCATTCATATAAAACAGGCCGGCGGTTTCGGTGGTGAACAGGTCCTCCATACTGCTCACGGCGGTTAATGGCGGGATCGGTAGCCGGGTATAGGTATTGCCTGCTTTTTTGACCATTCCATCCAGGCCGTCGATCGTATAGGTAGTGCCGTCCGGAGTGGCGGCAATGGCGGTTACTCTTTTCGGGCTCTGGCCGTTGGTTGTCGAGGGCAGGAATGGGGCCCAGGTTTCGAGGTCGGTAGTTTCGTAATATCCCGTCAACGCGCTCGCGACAAATAGCTTTTCCTTTGATCTGAAAAGTTTTATTGTTCTGGTGTAGCTGCCCGAGCCGCGTGAGTTGAGCATGGCCGGATGCGGAATGCCCAGGTAGGTGAATCGGGTGTCTTTTACACCGGTTTTGAACTGGCCGGTTGCCCACGCCGACTGAAAGCCTGTTTTCAATCCGATGTTCGAACGCAAGTAATAGGTGGTGTTTTCGGCCAGGCTGGGGAACAGTAGCTTTTTGTCAAAAGATCCGTCGTTCGGTGCATTGAGATCTGTAAAAAGCTGGCTGACGACCTGATTTTTGAATTCGGGATCGGTAGCGATCTCGAAGGAGCCGGACACGGGGCCGGCGGTAGGAGAGGGAGTCCATTGCCGGATGGCCAGAATAGGGTCGGTCGACAGGACTGGGTTGCTCCGCAGGGGCGTCGAGGTGGGAATAGCCGCCATATACATCGCCTCCGACCAGACACTCCATTGGTTGTTCCGAGATACCCGGTATCTGAGTTTGGTTCTGAGGGTGAGATCTTCCCCGGGGCTTAGGTTGAAAGTTTCTATCGCTGTACCTTTCGGAGTCCGGTCAAATGTTTCCTGGGGAATATTCCATTGATCGAATGTCTCAACTTGATAGGCGGTAATGCCTGATAATAGCCTGAATGACCCGACGATATTCCCGGCATTATTGAGTGCCGCAGACAAGAGTGCCGGCGGTGCGCTATTCGTTTCGGTATCACCGATGCTGAACGGCTGGGATTGTGACCATTCGGCGGAAGACGTGGTATTCTGCGGCTGGTATCTCACGAAATAGTTGCCCGGGTTTAGTCCCGGAGATCGGAAGAATGGCTGGGTTACCAGCGTGTCATCTGCGATACTCTGAAAACCGGCATCGCGGGCGATCTGTACCCGGTAACGGCTGGCTTTCGCGGACGGATACCACTCGAATGCGGGAAATGCAGCGGAGCCGCCCGATTCGCCGGAAAGCCGGGAAATCAACCCCGCAGCGGCAGGCTTTTCTGTCAGTTCCACCAACTTGAATGAGGGATTAACCGTTCCTTCCGCATAGCTGCGTATCAAATTTCTGCATAAAGGATGAAAAGTCATTTCACCGAGGCAATACGACATGATGGTGCCGTTCGCGTCCTCCCTGAAACCGTCCAGACAACTTTCGGAGGGGGCCTCCACCGCCACGCAGCGATCAATCGGGCCGCCTGGCCATAAACAACTGTGCGTATGCGGCGAACCCAGCGTGTGCCCGAGCTCGTGACATAGGATATAGACAGAAAAGTACTGGTCGGGAGGCGGGAAGTTGGAAGTACACATGCGAAACCCGCCGTAGAAAGTACCATACCGGTTCGACATTCCCACCACGGCATCCCGCACCTCACGGCGCTCTGTATTCCAGTAGGTCAGTACATTGGAAAAAAAGTCTTCTGGCGTGGTGGAGGTATAAGGTTCCGGTTTATCCCAGATGTGAATGTAGTAGACGGTCAGTTTAATATGCATTTCCTCCTCAAAAATCGCCGATGCTTCCCGGAATATTTCGTAGACCCGTCGGCGGATGCGCATCGCATCGCCGCCATAATCGAGGTAAGTTTTGTGATCGATATCCACACCGAGCCGGTATTCGAGCATGGGTGTGTTGGCGGTGCGCGCTCGCGTGAGGTCAATCTGTTTGCTGATTTTTTCGAGATAGGCGCTTGCAAGGGAATCGCTGGTGCCGCAGGACGGTACTGCCTGTTGGGCTTTCAAAATGTGGGATATGATTATTAATATAATGATTGTGAGGATTTTAAATATATAAAGTGTCTTCATGGCGGATGGGAAATGAGATGTAACCGGGTGGATCTTCGCTCTAAGACAAGTAAAGGATGCCAGACAGTTGCACCATTTTAATCTCAGGATTAAAAAAATTTAATGGTACTAATTCAATATTTGCTTTTACTAATCAAACGTTTGTTTAATTAAATCAAACGATCGTTTGATTTTTGTTTAACGGCCGGTTACCTTTGTATCGTCATTAGCAAAATGAAGAAAATAATCCCTGCTAATGAGCTACTTAAATGGAATACAACGCGAAACAATTGCAGATAATAGAAGTGGCGGAGCGGCTGTTTTCACAGAAAGGTTTTGCCGGGACTTCGGTCAGGGATATTGCTCAGGAAGCGGATGTGAACGTCTCGATGATATCCTATTATTTCGGTTCGAAGGAAAAGCTGATCGAGGCGCTTTTCCAGCTGCGCATGACGGAGTCGAGCTCCCGGTTGGAAACCCTGATGATGCTCAGCGAGCTTTCGGCGCTCCAGAAATTCAATGTTTTCATCGATAGCGTGATCGACCGGCTGATAGGCAACCAATGCTTTCACAACATTATGCTGCGTGAGCAACTGTCATCCGAGCGGACACCTGTGATTTCCGAATATATCCGCGGATTGAAAATGCGGAACGTAGAACTGATCAAACGGATGATCCGGGAAGGCCAGGAGGCCGGTGATTTCCGGAAGGATATCAATGTGAGCCTGGTAACTACCACACTTTATGGCACGGTCAACTACGCCATCGCTACACAGGATTTTTATAAAATTCTCAATGGTCTCGAACATCTGTCGGATGAAGAATTTAAGAAGCATTTACGGACTGAACTGAGCCAGCATCTCAAGAACCTATTTAAATCAACAATAACCAATGAACACCACATCCAGAATTAGCAGGATGGTCAGTCTGGCAACCGGGATCGTCTGGATTGCCGTGGCCGGCCATTCGCACGCCCAAAGCGCACGCACGATCAAGCTGGAAGAGGCCATTACAATGAGCCTGCAAAACAGCAAGCAGCTGAAACTGAGCCAGAGCAACATTGACCTCGCCGGACTGGGTATCCGCCAGGTGAAGGAAAACCAGTTACCGAGCTTCAGTGTATCGGGTTCCTATTTACGGGTGAACTCGCCGAACGTGAACCTGAAAATCAAACAGGAGGGTAACGACAGTACGGGTAATTCAGGCGGCATGCCGAATGTACATCAGGCGATGTACGGAATGGCGAGCGCTTCGATGCCGTTGTTTTCGGGTTTTCGTTTCAAATACGGCCTCGAATCGGCCCGGTATGTGGAGCAAGCTGCAAAACTGGACGCCGACAATGACCGCGAAGCCGTAATCCAGAACACCGTTGCTGCCTATGGTAGCCTCTATAAAGCCCAAAAGGCAGTAGACCTCGTCACCGAAAACCTCGCAAGCGAGCGCGAACGTGTACAGGAGTTTACCAACCGTGAAAAGAACGGAATGCTGGCCCGCAACGACCTGATGAAAGCCAAATTGCAGGAATCCAATGTGGAGCTCGCGTTGTTGAATGCACAGAACGATTTGAAAATCACCACCATTAATATGAACCTGCTGCTGGGCCTGCCAGAAGAAACCGTGCTGGAAGCCGATGCCAACAGCTTCGCAGCCCTCAAAGAAGAAGGTAATGCCGCAGAATGGGAGCAAACAGCCCTCTCGCATCGCAAGGACTTCGCAGCGAACGGTATCCGCCAGAAAGCGGCCGATAGCGATATCAAGGTAGCGAAAGCGGATTTATACCCCAGCGTGGCGCTCTCGGCCGGCTATGTCGCACTGAGTATCCCGGGCGTTGTGACGGTTCCCAACGCGGTGAATGCAGGTATCGGTTTCAAATATGATGTTGCATCGCTCTGGAAATCGGGAGCGAAGATCGCGCAGGCCCGTACAAAGGCTTATCAACTGAAAACCAATGAGCAGATCATCCTCGACAAGATCCACCTGGAAGTGAATACCGCCTACTACAACTACGTGCTGAGCAAAAGGAAGATCGATGTGTATGCCAAAGCGGTGGAACAAGCCAACGAAAATTACCGCATCACGAAAAATAAATACGATAACAGCCTGGTAACTACGACAGAACTGCTGGATGCAGATGTGGCGCAGGTACAATCTCGTATCGATTACGAAGCAGCGAAGGCCGATGCCGTAGTAGCTTACAAGAAACTCGAACAAACAGCGGGGGTTATTAATTAAGGAGGAAGGGGAGGAAGTGTTTAAAATTTTGAAAAAATAAGCAAAGCTCCATCCTCCCTCTCCTCCATCCCCCTTCCTCCCAAATATTAGTCATTCAATCATTCAGTCATTAATATTGATATGGAAACCAAAAACACCACCGAAGAAGCACCTAAAAAGAAAAATACCCGCTTCCTCATTATCCTTGCCGCGCTGATCATCGGCGGCGGTACCTGGGGTTTTACCAAATATAACCACGGACAGCACCACGAAGAAACCGACGACGCACAGATCGATTCGGATATCAGTCCCGTAATTCCCAGAATCTCGGGATATGTGACCGAGATCCGGGTGAAAGATAACCAGACCGTGAAAAAAGGTGACACGCTGATCGTGCTCGATAACCGCGACCAGATCATCAAACTCGAACAAGCGAAAGCAGGTCTCCTGGGTTCGGAAGGTAGCCTGACCGTGGCGCACGAAACAACCAACGCATCGGCTGCCAGCGGCATTACCTACGAAGCGAACATTGCCGTGGTAGCAGCGCAGATCGAAGAAGCGAAAGTTAATTTGTGGAGGGCTAACCAGGATTACGCTCGTTATGAAAACCTGATCAAAGACCACTCGATCACCCAACAGGAATTTGAGCAGGCGCAGGCGACCAAACAGAAAGCGGAACGTGCATTGGCAGTGTTGGAGGCTCAGAAAGGCGCTGCCGAACGTCAGGCAAAAGCAGCCGGTCGTCAAACCAAAGCTACCTCAGTACAGTCGGCCGTAGCGAATGCGAACATCAAGGCTCGTCAGGCCGAAATCGCGAATGCGGAATTGAACCTCTCGTATACCGTTATTACCGCGCCTACCGATGGCCGCGTGTCGAAAGTGAATGCGCAGCTCGGGCAATATTTGCAAGCCGGACAATCGCTGTTCAGCATTATCTCAACCCACAAACCGTGGGTGACTGCGAACTTCAAGGAGACGCAATTGACTAAAATGAAGATTGGCCAGCACGTGAAAATCCACGTGGATGCTTATCCGGAACACGAGTTCGATGCACAAGTGGCATCTTTCTCGCCGGCAACCGGTGCCCGTTTCGCGCTGCTGCCTCCTGATAACGCGAGTGGTAACTTCGTGAAAGTGGTACAACGTCTGCCGGTACGCATCGAGTTTACCAAAGCCGACGACGACAAGATCGCGCAGCTGCGC